>Ga0081538_10005301_pt1 | contig 11628 bp, 8 predicted proteins | sample TabmetS5T2R1_FD_71022 | JGI IMG/M metagenome (GOLD analysis project Ga0081538, IMG submission 71022) | Tabebuia heterophylla rhizosphere microbial communities from the University of Puerto Rico - S5T2R1 | ecosystem: Host-associated > Plants > Roots > Rhizosphere ... | reverse complement strand
GAGCTCGACGGTAAAGTCCGAGAGCGAGCGCCCGGGGGGTTCCAGTGTCATCTTGCCTCCGAGTGGAGCGGCAAGACGGAGGAGAGCTGGTTGTACTCCACGCCCGTATCGCGGGCGAGGACGGGATCGACGACCCGCCCTTCGGCGACGACGACGCCCTTTGCCAGCCCCTCGTCGGCAGCCAGCGCATCGGAGAGGCCTACCCCGGCCAGCCTGCGCAGGTAAGGTAGGAGCGCGTTGCTGAGAGCCCTCGTGGCGGTGACGGGTACTGATGCCGGCACGTTCTTCACGCAGTAATGGGTAACCCCGTACTCGACGAAGGTAGGATTGGCGAGGGTGGTAGGACGGGAGGTTGCAACACAGCCCCCGTAGTCCACGTCCACGTCGACGATCACGCTCCCCTCCTTCATCTGGGAGACTGTCTCGCGGTTCACTAGGGCCGGTGTACGGGCGCCCACGACATGGACCGCCCCTATAAGGAGGTCCGAGCGCAGCACGGCGTCCCTTATCCCGAGGCTGCTCGCCGCCAGTGTCGTGGTATTGGGCAGGCGGACATCTTCGATCTGCCTGAGGTGGTTGAGGTCCCTATCTATGATGACCACCTCGGCCCCGAGGCCGCTGGACACTCTCGCGGCCCCGGCTCCGACGATCCCCGCACCCAGGATGACCACGCGTCCAGGCCTCACGCCCGTCGAGCCACCGAGGAGTATTCCGCGGCCACCGAAAGGTCGCTGCAGATAGTGGGCGCCTATCTGCGGGGTGAGGCGACCGGCTATCTCGCTCATCGGCGTCAACACGGGCAGGCGGCCACGCGCGTCCCTGATGGTCTCCATGGCAAAGGCGATGCAACGGGAGTCGATGAGGGCCCGCATCAGGTCCAGGTTGACCGGCAAGGAGAGGAAGGAAATGAGGATGAGATCCTCCCTCAGGTACTCGTACTCTTCTTCTACAGGCCCATAGACTTTGACCACGATCTCAGAGTCGGCGTAGATCCTCGCCACGTCCTCGACGAGGCGCGCACCCGCCTCCTCGTACCTCTCGTCGGCGATGCTCGACGCCTCCCCAGCCCCGGCCTCGACAAATACCCTGTGTCCCGCGCGGGTCAACTCGTATACAGCGTGCGGGGCCAGAGCGACCCTGCTCTCCCCCTGGGTCCTCTCGGTTGGAACCCCGATCCTCACAGGTAGCTCCCCAGGAGATCGAACGCCGAGACTGAGGAGAAGACCGTGTACGAACGCTGCATTCTCATGTTCTCCAAGAGTACCCTGGATCTTGCCCTCGATCCAGCCGCGCAGGTGGCCCTCAGAGAGCTCTCCAGGACAGGTGGGCCTCAATGAAGCTCAGTAGTTCCTGTTCGGCTCCGAGTATTCCGAGGCCTACAGCTCCTTTAGGCACCGGAGTCCAAGATGGGGCGAACCTGACCTCGATGCCGGCGTCCCTCAGGTCGAGTGCCAGGGTCTGCAAGGTGATGGCCGGGGTCGAAGCAGGGGGTGTGACGCGGATTACCCTGGTTTCGAGCACGGCGTCGGAGAGCGCTGCTGAGGTCGTCAGGGAGCGCAAGACGTTCTGCAGGGCCGAGCCGAGGTCCCGTTCGGAGAGGGCCAGTATCTCGCCCAGGATCTCACGCCTGCCCGTCTCAGGGTCATCTGTCTCGACGACGGAACATCTCGCGCTCTCGGGCAGGACGGGAAGCGTTGGCGAGGGCGGCAGGTCTTCGACCGTGTTCCAGGAGAGCGTCGCCGAGAACTCTATTAGACCCGCCGTGCACGTGGCGACGGTGCCAGCAGGGTCGTCCGTGGGAAACACGGTGGTAGGTCGCCTTTCGGCCTCGAGGAGGCTCTGTGTTCGGCCGACCTCCCTCAGTGGGCCGCCCCTTGTTCCGGCCTGAGAGGCTCCGTCTTCAGGCCGGCCGTTTGCTTCAGAGTCTCTCCGCAGGCGCCCACAAAACCGTAGAACAGCGGGTGGGGCCTCAAGGGACGGCTCTTGAACTCAGGATGGAACTGGCTCCCGATATAGAAGGGGTGGTCTCCTATCTCTGCTATCTCGACCAACCTGCCGTCGGGTGAGGTGCCCGAGAAGACTATCCCTGCATCGGCGAGGGCGTCCCTGTATGCGTTGTTCACCTCGTAGCGGTGGCGGTGGCGTTCGTGGACGAGCCCTGAGCCGTAGACCTCCTCGGCCAGCGTTCCTGGGACGATCTGGCAGGGCCAGTGTCCGAGGCGCATGGTTCCGCCCATATCGACGCCGACCTGGTCAGGCATGATGTCTATGACCGGGTGCGGCGTGTCCTGCTCGAACTCGGTGGAGTTCGCCATCTCGAGACCGGCCACGTTACGGGCGAACTCGATGACCTCTATCTGCATTCCCAGACAGAGCCCGAGATAAGGCGTCCCACTCTCGCGCGCGTAGCGCGCCGCCTCTATCTTGCCCTCTGCGCCCCTATGGCCGAAGCCCGGTAGCACGAGGACGCCATCGACGCCTGAGAGCCTCTCCGCCGTAGAAGCCCTGTCGAGGAGCTGTTCGGAGTCGACCCAGTCGAGCTCCACCTTCAGGCCGTGGGCGCCGCCGGCGTGGGCCAGGGCCTCTACTACCGAGAGGTAGGCGTCCTGGAGTTTTATGTACTTGCCTATTATCGCGACTCTTACTTTCCGACTCGTCTTTAGCATGCGGGAGACGAGGTGCCGCCACTCCCCAAGGTCGGCGTGGGGCGCGCTCAGGCCAAGCTTGTCTAGCACCAGGTCGTCGAGGCCTTCCTCGTGCAGGTTCAAGGGGATGGCGTACAGGTTTGGGGCGTCCTCGGCCGCGATAACAGAGTCGAGCTCCGTGTCCGCGAAGAGCGCGATCTTCTTCCTAATGTCATCGTTTATGGGCCTGTCTGCGCGGCAGATGAGCACGTCCGGGCTTATGCCGATCTCACGCAGGCGCTGCGCGGAGTGCTGGGTCGGCTTGGTCTTCAACTCGCCAGCGGCCTCGATGTAGGGTACGTAGGAGACGTGGACGTAGAGGACGTTCTTGCGACCCACGTCGTTTCTAAACTGCCTTATGGCTTCCAGGAAAGGCAGGCTCTCGATGTCGCCTACGGTGCCCCCGATCTCAGTTATGACGATGTCCTTGTCCTGCCCGAGGCGTCCGATCCGGTTCTTGATCTCATTGGTTATGTGCGGGATCACCTGCACGGTCGCCCCCAGGTAGTCGCCCCTCCTCTCGCGGGTTATGACCTCCCAGTAGACGCTGCCCGTGGTCACGTTGGAGAGACGGCCCAGATTCTCGTCGAGAAAGCGCTCGTAGTGGCCGAGGTCCAGGTCCGTCTCCGCCCCGTCCTCCGTAACGAAGACCTCGCCGTGCTGGTAAGGGTTCATCGTCCCTGGGTCCACGTTGATGTAAGGATCGAACTTCTGGAGCACGACCCTGTAGCCCCGACTCTTGAGCAGCATCCCCAGCGCCGCCGCGCTGGTCCCCTTGCCTATGGACGACACCACGCCGCCCGTCACGAAGATATATTTGGTCTCGCTCATCTACACCCCCAAAGAAAAAACCAACGTAACGCCTCTACCTTCACGACTAGTCGGAAAAGGGAAGAGAATCCGGCGGCGGTGAGGCGCGGGATCATCCCTTCCCGCAAACCTCTACTCCGGCGCACCTGCATGGATCTCTATCATACGACTTCTGGCGCCAGAATGAAACAGGAGACCGCCCAGCGCTACCACAATCACAAGGGTAGAGACTACTATAGCGAGCTGCGAAAGATCCCGCTGGCCGGTATGTTCAGGCAGAGGACCAGGGCCGAAAACCCTGGTCCTCTGCCTTCAGGTCAGGCGTTCTGGCTCGTCCCTGCAGAGGAGTCTTCATTCGCCAGCCGGCTGTGGCTCCTGCTGTAGCCGAAGTAGATCACGAGCCCTAGCGCCATCCAGACCAGGAACCTCAGCCAGGTGCCGGTGGTCAGAAAACCCATGAGGAAGAGGCATGAGAGGGCGGCGAGGATAGGCACCACGGGGTAGCCTGGTACCTTGAACGCCCGCGGGAGGTCCGGCCGCGTCCGCCGGAGAACTATGACTCCGATGGAGACCAGCACGAAGGCGGCGAGGGTCCCGATATTCACGAGCTCCCCGAGCGTCACCAGCGGGAGGAAGAACGCGAGCAGCCCAGCGGCGACGCCGGTTATGATCGTGATCCTGTGCGGCGTGCGAAAGGTGCGATGGACCTGCGAAAACCAGGGCGGCAGCAGATTATCCCGGCTCATCGCGAAGGCCACCCGGCTCTGGCCCAGCACCAGGATCATCACCACGACCGTGAGCCCTATCAGGATCGCGAGCGAGACGATGAGCTGCGCCGCCGGGAAGGGTGTCGCCTGAAGCGCCGTGGCTGCCGGGGCTGCGGTGGCCAGCGTGTCGTAGGGCACGAGCCCCGTAAAAACGATGGAGGCCAGGATGTAGAGGACCGTGCAGATCGCCAGGGAGCCCAAGATGCCGATGGGCAGGTCTCTCTGCGGATTGCGCGCCTCCTCGGAGGTGGTGGCAACGATGTCGAAACCTATGTAGGCGAAGAAGACCAGCGCCGCCGCCGTGAAGACGCCTGTAACGCCGTATATGGTATCTATCCCCAATAAGCCCGGTAGGAGGAACACCTGGAGCTCCTCCCCCCCAGACTGCGGCGGCGGGATGAATGGGGTGAGGTTAGATGTCGAGATGAAGAATATCCCAAAGCCTATGATGAACAGCGTAACGAGGATCTTGATCGTCGTGATCACCGCGTTGAACTGCGAGCTCAACTTTATCCCTATGACCAGGATAGTGGTTACGAGCGCTAACACGAGCAGCGCTATCCAGTCGTGGGAGACGCCTGACTCGGGGGAGGCGTAGAGGCTCGTCGGCAGCGTAATTCCTAAGATCTCGAAGACGCTCACGAAGTACCCCGACCATCCCTTCGCGACCGTGGCAGCGCCGAGAGTAAACTCCAGGATGAGGTCCCACCCGATCAGCCAGGCCACAAACTCTCCCAGGGTCGCATAGGAGAAGGTGTACGCGCTGCCAGCCACAGGTACGGTGGAGGCGAACTCCGCATAGCAGAGCGCCGCCAGGGCGCACACTATTCCGCCCACGACGTAGGAGAGCGCTACCGCAGGTCCGGCGTAGCCGGCAGCCGCTTCTCCGGTTAGCACGAAGAGCCCCGTCCCGATGATCACTCCGATACCGAACAGGGTCAGGTCCAGGGGTCCCAGAGCCTTGCGTAGCTGGAACTCCGGATCCTCGGTGTCCCTGATGGATTGCTCGACGGATTTCGTTCGCATTATCCCCATGTCGCGCCCCTTTCAGGTCCCTTGCACAATCCTTACACCCACGATACCGTCATTCTACAAGTTTCTACTTTCTTGTGCTCTACAGAGCAACTTGTACAACGTCCATGTGGATGTTTGGTGTATTATGTGTAGACAATTCTATTGGGGCTCGTCCACGGTCCTGGGTTGTTTCGGAGATTCGGGAGAGGGAGGACTATCTTCTGCGTTGGCCCCGGCGATGGTGCGGAAGGCTGCGCGCTGCTGTGGGGTGCCCAGGACGCCGACTGCGTCGCCGGGTTGGAGCGCAAGGTCGGCCCCTGGGTTTGGGATCACCTCGTCCCCCCGCACGACGGCCAGGATGGATGCGCCGGTCTCGCTCCTCACGCCGAGGTCTCCTATGGTGTGACCGAGGAGACCACGCTTGGTTGGACTCTCGTCTTTGTCTGGGAGTGGTCCCTCGGAGAGTCGTACCCACTCTACTTCGATCGCCTGAGAGGCCTGCCGCAGCCTCGCGAAGAGTCTGTCCCCGCCCTCCCTGGCGGCCTCTTCCCCGGAGATGGGGGCGTAGAGTTCGCGCCTTACGCCGTCGGCGAATGTCTGGGCTTCCTCTGGGGCGACACCGAAGCGCGCGAGGGCCTGGCGCGCCAATTCCAGGCCGGCTTCCAGCTCCGGCTGCACCGCCTCGTAGACGCCGAGACGGCCGAGGTCTTCTAGCTGTCCGGCGCTCTCAGCCCGGACCAGGAGATCGGCTTCCGCGGCCAGGCCCCGCACCCGTTCGACGGCGAGTCTTGTCGCAAGGGCGTCGGGGATGGTAAGCACGACGAGGCGCGCCGCATCGATCCCGGCGGCCTCCAGAACGGGTATGGCTACTGCGTCCCCGTAAACGGTGGGGAAGCCTGCCGCCTTCGCCTCGTCGGCGCGGTTCGGATTCGCCTCCACGACGACGAATGGCTTCTCGAGCCTATCCAGGAGCCTGGCGACGAAGGAGCCAACCCGACCATACCCGGCGACGACGGCGTGGTCCCGAAGCCCACCTGCCGGCAGGTTGAAGGTCTGCAGCGGCTCTCTGGGAAACCGCCGCCGGTACCGGCCGTAGAGGACCGGCGCGAGGCGTGCGGCCAGGGGGGTAAGGGCCATCGTAACCGCCGCGATGGCCAGCACGAGCGAGTAGGTCTTTTGGGAGATGGCATCTGAGCTGATGCCTTCCCTGGCGAGCAAGAACGAGAACTCCCCGACCTGGAAGAGCCCCAATCCCACTGCGAAAGGGACAATGTTGCCATAGCCGAAGACCTTGGTCAGAGTGCCGAAGATCAGCCCCTTCACCACGAAGACCAGCACCACGACAAGCACGATAGTCCCAAACTCCGCCCAGAGGAAGAAAGGGTCGATCAGGAGCCCGATCGAGACGAAGAAGATCATTGCGAACACGTCGCGCAAGGGCTCGACTTCGGCCAGGGCCTGGTGGCTGTAGTCCGATTGGGAGAGGACCATCCCGGCCACGAACGCTCCGAAGGCGAACGAAAGGCCGAAGAGGTAAGTCGCGTACCCGACACCGAGGCCTATAGCCACCACGGAGACCAGGAAAAGCTCGCGCGAGCCCCAGGCCGCCAGCCGCGCCAGGAGGAGAGGAAGGACTCGTGAGCCCAACACGAGCATGGCGGCGATGAACGCGGCCGCCTTGAGCACCGCCAGGCCGAGTTCGGGGAGGCCTTCCTTTACGTTCTCGAGGACCGGCAGCACGGTCAGGAGCGGTACGATGGCGAGGTCCTGGACGATGAGCATCCCGATCATCACCCTTGCCGAAAGGGTGCCGAGGACCCCCTGCTCGCCCAGGGTCTTGAGGACTACGGCGGTGCTCGATAGCGAGAACAGGGCCCCAAGCCACACCGACTCGACCCAACCAAGATCTAACAGCAGGCGGCCGACCCCGTAGCCGAAGACGATGGTGAGCGCCATCTGGACCGGTGTGCCGAGCAAGGCGATTCGCCGCACGGGCGCGAGCTCTCCCAGGGAGAAGTGAAGACCGATCGTGAAGAGGAGGAGCGCCACCCCAATCTCGGCCAGGAGCTCTATCTCGTGCACATCCCCGACCGAGGGACCAAAGGTCTTCGGACCGACGAGGACACCGGCGGCGATGTAGCCGAGGATCAGCGGCAGCCGTAGCCATCGGGCCACTACGCCCCCCAGGAGGGCGGCCACCAGGATGAGCGCTATGTCGCCGGCGATGCCCAAATCCTGGCCATCACTTTACCACCGTCGAAGCGTGGCACCGTCCGGCGACCATGGGCTGGCCAGCGGTTCGAGCGCGCCGAAGTCGGACCTGCGTTCGAACATCAAGCACCTACGTTAGACGGGGAATAGACACCTCGCAGTGGACCTGGAAGAACGACGGCGCAGATCCCTTGGGCGATGTGGCAGCAAGGAGGGCATTCCCCGGCCTTCCGGGCCTGAGGGTCCTTACCTCTCGCCGACCAGGAGCTCGGAGGCGTGGGCCAGGGAGGCTTCGTCGATCCTTCCCGAGAGCATCCTGGCGAGTTCCCTGCGGCGCTCCTCGCCCTCAATGCGCTCTATGCGCGTTATCGTCCGTCCTTTCGTTTCTTCTTTCTCGACGACGACGTGCGTGCCTGCCTCGGATGCTATCTGAGGGAGGTGGGTGATGGTCAGGACCTGGTTAGAGTCGCCGAGTTCCCTCAGCTTCGCGCCAACCGCCGTTGCCGTCTCGCCGCCTATACCCGCGTCGACCTCGTCGAAGATGTAGGTCGCACCGGGCTCCACGCGCTCCTGGGCGAGCCTTATGGCCAGCATTATCCTGGAGAGTTCCCCACCCGAGGCATAGCGCCTTACCGGCAACTCGGGCTCTCCGGGGTTGGGTTGGATCATGAACTCAACCCGTTCCTTGCCTGAGGGGCCGTGGTCTGCGGGGACAAGCTCAGCACGGAAGGTAGTCTTCCCGAGGTTGAGGTCTTCGAGGTTCTCTTGAACTTTCCCCGACAACCGCTCTGCGGCAGTCTTTCTGCCCGCGCGCAGCGCGGCCGCGATGACTTCGAGGCGCCGCTCGCCATCCGCGAGCCTCTTCTCGAGCTCGGCGGTCTCCTCATCCAGGTTCTCGAGGCGCGAGAGACGATCGCGTGAGTTCTTTAGATATCCCTCGACGTCCCCATACTTGCGCTCCAGGGCTCGCATGGCGGCGAGGCGGTCCTCTACGGCTTCTAGCCGGTTCGGGTCGGCTTCGAGCTCATCCACGTAAGATCTGAGTTCGTAGAGTACGTCGTCAAGCTCCGCGGAGAGCCCGCCCAGACGCTTCAGGAGCCCATCCAAGCTGTCGTCGAAGTGCGAGGCCGTCTGTAGCTCTGATGCGGCGCGCCCGACGGCGTCTACGGCTCCCGTTCCGTCTTCGGAGGAGAGGGCCGCGGTTGCTGCGGCCGTGGCCTGGAGGAGGTCCGTCACGTTCCTGAGACGGTCGCGTTCGCGAGTGAGATCCGTGAGCTCTTGCGGGTCGTAGCCCGCTGACTCGAGCTCAGCGACCTGGTAGCGCAGGAACTCTACTTCCCGCAGCCGCGCCTCGGAGGTCGTCTTTATCTCCAGAAGTGCGGCGCGATCGCTCTGTACGGCGCGCCAGATAAGGCCATGCTCGCGTTTCGCTTCGGAGGCTTGGGCATCCAGGAAGTCGTCCAGGATGGCTAGTTGTTCGGCCGGCTCGGTGAGCCGTGTCTGCTCGCGCTGGCTGTGGTACGAGACCAGCCTCTCTCCCAGAGAGGCGAGCGCCCTTACGGGGACCGAGACGCCGCCCACGTAGCACCTGGAGCGGCCCTCGCCTGTCAGCGTCCGCCGCAGGACGAGGCCATCGTCATCTTCCACCTCTTCGGCCAGATCGCCGAGGGCTTCAGTGAGGAGCCGAGATCCCGTCTCTTCGGGGAGGATGAAAGTGCCTTCGACAGACGCCTTGCGTGCGCCCGAGCGGACGGTCTCCGAGCGGGCGCGGCCACCGAGGAGCATCTGCAGTGCGGTAGCCAGAAGCGTCTTACCCGCCCCCGTCTCGCCGGTGATCACGTTGAGGCCGGAAGAAAGGTCGAGGGTGGCCTCTTCGATAAGGGCTACATTCTCCACGGAGAGCTCCGTGAGCACTACAGGAACGTCCTCCGAACCGCTCGCCACCAACTCCAGTCTTCAGTACGGCCTATTCTAACGCTTTCGCCGGAGAGCTTGATCTCCACCCTTCCACCGGCGGGGATCTCACGCGGCTCCGCCCCGTCCAACGAGAGCAGCGCATCCCGCTCGACGAGCGTCAGTTCGGCGACCTGGTCCTCGCCCAGCACCAGGGGCCTACTAACCAACGCGTGTGGCGCTATGGGGACAAGCACGTAGCAACCGGCGTCACCCGAGATGATCGGACCACCTGCAGAGAGCGCGTAGGCCGTCGAGCCGAGGGGGGTCGCCGCAATAAAGCCGTCGCACCGAAAGGCGAACAACTCCTCCCCGCCTATGGAGACGTCGACGGAGACGAGCTGGTGGGGACGCTTCTTGATGAGCACGGCGTCGTTGGCCGCGAGGCCAGGCTCCTCGTCTGAGACCCGCACGTCGAGCATCCTGTATTCCTGGACTTCGAGCCCGTCTCCGAGGACCTTCTCGACGCCGGTCTCTAGCTCTTCGGGGAGCATCCCCGACATGAAACCGACCTTACCGAGGTTCACCCCGAGCAGCACCCGCCCGGGGTAAATCCTCGATGCTCGCAGCATAGTCCCGTCGCCGCCGAGCACGAAGACGAGGTCTATGTCCCCGGCTCCATCCGGCTGATCGTCGCTCCTGACCTCGGAGATCTCAACCCTGTTCTTCTCGAGGATGGCCACAAGCCGGTCGATGTAGCCGTCGCTCACCCTGGGGTTGGCGACGATTCCTACCCTGCGGATCCGGGCGGAGCTCATGGTGTTACCCACCGGCGACCACCTCTCTGATGCGCGCCTCGTCCAGGGCTGTCTTCGCTCCCCTCAGAAGGTGCACCGGATACTCCAGATTTCCCGACTTCCTTCCTGCGACGGCCCCCCGTGTCGCATCGACGGCGCCGAAACCGAGGGAAGCGAAGTATCCAGCGACGTTGCGAATTACGGTGGCGTGCACCCCCCTGTCCTTCACCAGGCCTCCGCGTCCTACGGACTCGGGTCCGGCCTCGAACTGGGGCTTGACGAGCAGGATCGCCTCCCGCAGTGTGGGAGTGGTCGAGATGATACCTTCGAGCGCGACCGTCAGGGAGATGAACGAGAGGTCGGCCACTAGTAGGTCGGGGACGAAAGGCAGATCTGCTCCGGCCAACGAGCGCACGTTGGTCCTTTCCATAACGGTGACGCGTGGATCGTTGCGCAGCGACCAGGCGAACTGACCGTAGCCCACGTCGACGGCGATCACCCTTTCGGCTCCTCGTTGCAGGAGTGCGTCGGTGAACCCTCCCGTCGATGCTCCGGCATCGAGGCAGGAACGTCCCTCCACACGCACGCCAAACTCGCCAATGGCAGAGTCCAGTTTCTCGCCGGCCCGGGACACAAAGCGTTCGGCCTCGTCGACGGACAGGGGCTCATCAGCGCCGATGCGCGAACCTGCTTTGGTGACTACCACATCTCCCACGCGCACGCTGCCTGAGAGTATCAGACCCTGGGCGCTGCTCCTGCTCACGGCCAGGCCCCGCTCGACGAGCAACGTATCCAACCGCCTGGGGCTCCCTTTCGGGCTACTTTCCATGAGAGTTAAGCTAACTCTCCCTGTGGCGCACGAAATACGCCAGTTCTAGCAGACCCGAGGTGTCTCCTTCGACTTTGGAGAGCGCGGCGAGGGCCTTCTTTGCGGCCCTGTCAGCCTCCCGTTTTGCGCCTTCGAGGCCGAAGACGCCCGCGAACGTGGCCTTGCCTTGCTCGGCGTCCGAACCGGCGCTCTTGCCGAGCTCCTCCCGCGTCGAAGTGGCGTTGAGGACGTCGTCGACTATCTGGAAGCAGAGGCCGAGTTGCGAGGCGTACTCCGAGACGGAGGCCTGTTCCTCGCCGGTGGCCCCCGCCAGTATCGCCCCGATACGGGCTGAGGATTTGATCAGGGCGCCCGTCTTGTACTCGTGGATCATATACAGGGTCTCGGGGTCGGTCGCCTCGGCGTGGCCAGTCTGGTCCATGTCCATAACCTGCCCCCCGACCATCCCGTTGACCCCGGTCGAGCCTGCCAGCTCCCTCACGACCTCGAGGATCTGCTCGCAGCTACCCTTCTGGTGGACTGTGATCAAGGTCAGGGCCTCGCCGAAGAAGGCATCGCCTGCGAGTATGGCCATCGCCTCGCCGAACTCCCTGTGGGCGGTCGGTCTTCCCCTCCTGTAGTCA
>Ga0081538_10005300_pt1 | contig 11629 bp, 8 predicted proteins | sample TabmetS5T2R1_FD_71022 | JGI IMG/M metagenome (GOLD analysis project Ga0081538, IMG submission 71022) | Tabebuia heterophylla rhizosphere microbial communities from the University of Puerto Rico - S5T2R1 | ecosystem: Host-associated > Plants > Roots > Rhizosphere ... | reverse complement strand
GCCTGCTCGGCTACTCGCTGCTGGCGCGTCTACTCCAGAGGCGGTTCTGGACCCTGTCAGTGTGGGAAGGAGAAGCCGCTCTGCAGCAATTTGTCGTCGAGCACCCGCATGGCCAGGTCATGTTAGCGCTGCGCGAGAAGATGGGCCAGACGCGTTTCGTGCGGTGGAGTGTAACTTTACAAATTAAGTGGCAGTGATTTTTACACATTATTTGACGCAGGGGGATTGCTAGGCAGTCCCAATCACCAAGGTCTCACGTGCCGCTTCGACCACCTCCCGCGTGACTTCTGACAAGGCATTGATCTCTATCAAACGTGCAGTTTGTGTCATCAAACGCTGGAGCAACCGAAAGTTCCCTCCCGTGATCCGCACGATGGTCGCTCTGACTTCTTCATCGTCAAGTCCCTTGTGAGGAAGAGAAACTCCTGACGGTAACCAATGCTGCTGGAACACGTCGTGCACCTCTGCGGCACTGAGGGGACGAAATTCGTGCACGAAACCCACGCGCGAATAGAGTTGCGGATAGCGCGATAACCGTTTCTCTAAGCCCGGCATGCCAATCAAGACGACACCGATGCCGCCTTGGTCGAAGATGTCTCGCACCTGTTCCAATCCTGCGGTCTTCAGACGGTCTGTCTCATCGACCATCAAGAGGATCGTCGGATCGATGGCCTCCGTACGCTTCCGCTTATAGATTTCAGACAGTTCTCGAGACGTCAAATCCGCCCTGATAAGAGCCTTGGAGAGGCGGCCGTGTACACCAAAGTCACGCAACAGCTGATAGCGTTGGGTGCGCTTGTTTGGACCCAGGGTGGCCAGGAGGATGCGCTCCTCCTGATCCAATGCGGCCATCAGAATGGAGTAGAGACCTTGGCGTAAGCGCCAGATGCCCTCTGCAATGCGCCTCGGCGAGTTGACCACCTCCGGCGTATACAAAACGGTCTGACTGCCAGCGACCTGGGCTAACCTTTTCTCGGACGCATGCGGATTCGATAAATAGTCAATGACGATATCCCAGCCGGCATAATAACGGGCCGAGAGGGTTTTGCCCACGCCGGGCGACCCATAGCAGAGTCCGATATAGCCGTAGCGTCGGCACGCGTCACAGAACTCGGCAAAGCGCCGGTATTCCTTCGTCACAATAAATTTCGCGCGGACATTACTCATTGAAATATCGCTTGAGCGGTGGAGAGCCCGCGCGTTCAGGGGGAGTTTCTACGATCATGGCCAGGTCAAGTGTCCCCGTCAGTTCGCTCGTATGGGTATCACCTCGGCGGGCCTCCAAGAGGGTCTCGACAAGGCGTGACCGTTCTTGCAAGGTGTGGCGCAGGTCGCGTCGTCGTCGGTTGCGGGCCTGCATGATGTCACGCAGCGCAATGGTCTCTCCGGCTAATTCAGCACAAATGGCCCGACACAGAAAGCGGTGCTCATGAAAGATACGAATTTCCGCCATGTCCCGTGGATCATAGCGAATGATGACGGACTCGCCCACATAGGCCGCCAGGGTAAGATCGAGATAGCGCAAGCCCTGAAAATGAATGCCATCGGGGCGCACCTTGCGACTCTTCGCTACGGTGAGTAGTAACAGATCGAGTTGTTCGAGGCCCTCGGGAAGCTGGGGCAAGAAGCCGCCGCCTTCCCATCTCGCCTGCGGAGGCTCACCCGTTTCACTATGGGGTTGCTGATGATACTGGTCGAGGATGAACCGCTCCAGCTCGGCTTCAAAGGCTGACCCGGTTAAGAGCACATGATCAGGAGGGCTACCGGCTGGTGTATATCCTGGAAGACCACATAAGAGCATCTGGTTAATGGTGCGAAAGAAGCGCTCGATTTTGCCGCGTCCCCGTGGCATGCCGGGTTCGGAGAAGACCAGGACCATTTTCAGATCGGCACTCACTTGCGCCAAATGCTCGGAGGTAAAATCACTGCCGTGATCCGAGTAAAACGTCTCGGGAATACCGCAGATGTGCCAGGTCGCAGCAGGCTTACGCCATATGGCCTGGCGCAACGTCAAGGCCGTTTGGATGGCCGATGGCGCCTGCAAGCTGAGGCGAAATCCAGCAATCGCCCGGCTGTAATCATCCATAATCACCGTGAGCCAGGGGCGCACCGGTTTCGCACTATCATGCTGCACCCAGATATCCAACAGGGTATGATCGGCCTGCCAGATATGGTTGGGCTTTTCCGCGTCGCGTCGGTACAGCAGGTCGTAGGTATTGCGGTAGGCTTTGCTGCCGTGGTGCGCCAACGTGACCAGGGCAGGATCGAGGTGCCTCACAATCCGATAGACCCGTTGGTAGTTGGGGATCGGCCATCCGTTGCGTCGCGCGACGTCACGCACTTGCCGGTGGACAAGGGCCACCGTAGGTGGCGGTGTGCGCAGAGCCAACCCTTCAATCACGTGTTTCAGCTCAGGGGGGAATCCGCGCGGATGTCCTCGGTCATTGCGCCCGCGCCGGGCCAGCCCAACTAAGCCATCGCGTCGATACCGGGCGAGCCACCGTTGCACGGTCCGCAACGCAATACCGTGATGGCGAGCCGCGTGTGTCAGTGGCATGCCATGTTCCACGACGGGCTGGAGAATTTGATATCGTTGTAATGCCTGTGTGCGCTCATCGGGCGACAATGCAGCCAGCGGCGTGATATCTTGAGATTGCTCGTGCATCGAACGCTCTTTATGATAGGCTGCCAGCGCTAGAACTTTGCCGAGAATATAAGGTTCTCGGCAAAGTAATGCAAGATCTATGCTGCTATTTCAGGAGGTTAGCTGATGCCAGCGCAGCTCCGTCAACGTTCGTTTTCGGCAAAGTCTCCACGCGAGCTACGTGCTGCTCCTCCCAGGAAAAAGAGACGCGATGATGCCGTACGAGACTATCTGCGACCGGATGAGGTGGCCGCGATGGTGCAGGCGGCGCGTACTTCGGGGCGCCATCGGGTCCGCGATGCGGCGATTATTCTGCTGATGTTTCGCCATGGACTCCGCACGGCCGAACTCGTCGCCCTGCGGTGGCACCAGGTCGATCTCAAAGCCGGGTATCTCGATGTGCATCGGGTGAAGCGCGGACACGACGCCAAACATCCCCTGCGAGGTCCGCAACTGCGCCTGCTGCGGGAACTCCAGCGTCTCTACCCCGACTCCCCCTATGTGTTTGTGTCGGAGCACAAAGCCCCGCTGTCACCGCGGTCCATTCGCGCGATCGTAGCGAGAGCGGGCCAGGTGGCTGGGCTGCCTTTTGCCCCCCATCCCCACCAACTGCGGCATGCGTGCGGCTATTACCTTGCGTCTCGCGGGCATGATACCCGTGCCATTCAGGATTATCTCGGGCACAAGAACATTCAGCATACGGTGCGCTACACCGCCATGGCGCCTCACAGGTTCGAAAGCTTCTGGCAGGATTAAGAGGTGTACCGCCTCAGGGCCTCAGGTGCGTGGGCAGATTGCCAATGAGAAATGGTTCAGGGCACGGAGAGGCGCCACAATGCGCTATCGCCAACTCATGTATGTGCAATATATATCACACCGCTCCAGGAGACGAGGGACTACCGTGTGCGGAGACGGTTTGCGGCATTGTGTAACTGGCGAATTGTGAAAACCTTAAAGGTTATAACATCAAATACTTGTATCAAAACTGCTCTTCCTCAAGCACCGTGCCATCTCCTATGCTATGATTGGGTCGCTCATGCGTCTGCGCGTTCCCCATAGCGAAGGCGTGACGGCGAACGCCAGTGTGGCGGCGATGCGCGTGATCATCTGTTTGCCTTGCGGCATTATCTGTGGCATCGAACGCTTGAGCAGCCATCGTCCGTTCAAGAACGCGTTCGTGCAGCGACGGTCATGGCGTGCCAAGACCGTCGCTCGTTCCTCTCGGCGCACGCCTTACTGTGCCAAGGCTGCCTTCAGTCGGCCCTCACGGTACTGCTGGAGTTCCTCGTCGGTCAACTTGTGCTCGGCGATGTGGATGGTGACCTGTTCCAGCGTGCCGGTGAAGTCGAACGGCACCTGGTACTCCTCGCTGACCGGCGTGCCGGTGTCCTGCCCGATGTCAAGGGTCTCGTCGAGCGACATGCGGAAGGCGATGGTCTTGGGGATCTTGCCGCTGGCCATGACCTTGCCGTCCACGGTCAAGGTAGCCTGGCCGCCCTTGCCGACGCCGCCACCGTCGTAGTTGAAGTCCAGGGTGACGACGTGCCGCCCCGGCGCGAGTGCCTTTTCGCCAGCGACGGTGTAGCGCTCGACCCCGGCCAGGTTGTAGTGGAACACGGGCCGTCCAGCGAGCATATAGAGCCCAACTCCCGCGAACCGGCCCCCCTGGGTCATCAGCACGCCCTCGGCTCCGCCCTCTGGGATGTCGACGACCGCGCTGATGCCGAACGACTTGTTCTTCAGGTCCGGCGCGCTCCCCTCGGGGATCCGCACCATGCCGTCGTAGTAGGTGAAGGCGTTCACGCCGCGGATGTTACTCGGACGGTTGTTGACGTCGAGCCGCTCGACCTTGCTGTTGTCGAGCGGGAGGGCGTTGTGCTTGACCGCCTCGATGTAGAACGCCCGCTGGAGTTCGCGCAGCTTGTCAGGTTGCGACGCGGCGAGGTTCGTGGCCTGTGAGAAGTCCTCGGCCACGTGGTAGAGCTCCCACTTGTAGCCGTCGATCGGATCGACGGCCTCGGCGACGCTCACCCAGGGCGGCGTGGTCGGGGTGGTGGCGGCCACCCAGCCGTCCTGGTAGATGGCGCGGTTGGCGAACATCTCGAAATACTGGGTCGTCCGCCGGGACGGCACCTGCGCCTCGTCCCAGGTGTAGACCATGCTCACGCCCTCGATGGGGTCCTGCTCGACGCCATAGACACGCTGCGGCGCGGGAAGCCCCGTGGCCTCGAGGACAGTCGGCAGGATGTCGATGACGTGGTGAAACTGCTGGCGGAGCTCGCCGCGCGCCTTGATGCGCTTGGGCCAAGCCATGACCAGCCCGTTGCGCGTGCCGCCAAAATGAGAGGCGACCTGCTTGGTCCACTGGAACGGCGTGTCCATGGCGTGCGCCCAGCCAATCGGGTAGTGGTTGAAGGTGGTCGGCCCGCCGAGTTCGTCCATTCTCCGCAGCACCTCCTGGAAGTCCTCGGGGATGGCGTTGAAGAAGGTCATCTCGTTGAGCAGCCCCTGGCGGCTGCCCTCGGCGGACGCGCCGTTGTCGCCCTGGATGAAGATGAGGAGCGTATTGTCGAGGTCCCCCATGGCCTCAATGGCCTCGACGACGCGACCGATCTGGTGGTCGGCATGCGCGAGCGCCGCGGCGTAGACCTCCATCATGCGCGCGAAGAGCTTCTTCTCGTCGGCGTTGAGCGCATCCCAGGCGTCGATCCCGGGCGAACGCACGGTCAGTTTCGTGTTGGCCGGGATGATCCCCAGCTCCTTCTGCTTGGCAAACGTCATCTCGCGCTGCTTGTCCCAGCCGTGGTCGAACTTGCCCTTGAACTTGGCGATCCACTCCTTGGGCGCGTGGTGCGGCGCATGGGCGGTACCCGTGGCGTAGTAGGCGAAGAACGGCTTGTTTGGCGCTACGGCCTTCTGCATCCGGATCCAGGCGATCGCCTTGTCCGCCATGTCGCGGTCGAAGTTGTAGTCCGGCTGGTCATGCGGCGGCTCGATCGGCCTGGTGTTCTCGACGATCGCCGGCGCCCACTGGCTCGTGTCGCCGCCGATGAAGCCGTAGAAGTACTCGAAGCCGAGCCCGATCGGCCAGAGGTCGAAAGGCCCGGCCTGGCTGGTATGCCAGTCGGGGACGTTGTGGTTCTTGCCGTACCACGAGGTATTGTAGCCGTTGAGCTTGAGGAGGTCGCCCATCCCGCGCTTCGACTGTGGGATCAAGGTGTTGTAACCCGGATAGCCGACGCCGATCTCCATGATCCCGCCGGTGGCGACACTGTGGTGGTTGCGCCCGGTGAGCAGCGCTGCCCGCGTCGGCGAGCACAGGGCCGTCGTGTGGAAGTTGTTGTAGCGGACCCCCATAGCAGCGAGCCGGTCGAACGTGGGGGTCGGAATCGGTCCGCCGAAGGTGCTTGTCGCCCCGAAGCCGACGTCGTCGGTCAGAATGAGTAGCACGTTGGGTGCGCCCTCGGGCGCCGTCGACTCGGCGGGGAAATCCTTCACGGAGTCGGATGCTCTCAGGCCGATCTTCCCCTGGAACGGCGGATCGGGCATCGGCAGGGTCTCCCGCACCGATTGGGCAGCACCCAGTCCCGGAGAGGCAGCGAGTACTGCCAGCCACGCTGTGAAGAACACAACGGTTCTGTTCATGTTTCCTGGCTCCTTTCTTGTCGAATAGTCTTCTGTCATGGCGAGAAACGACATGCATTTCCCGATGAAAGGTCAAACACCTTTGCCAAGGCTTGCCCGGATACAACGGAGGGCACGACAACGACGGCCGTGCTGCACACGCATGATACCGAGACGGCAGGCCTTCACCATACGAACGGACAGCGTCTGCATCAGAGGCAGGACGCCGCCTGGGGCGCATTCCGCATCCGCGCCCCGATCCTCAGTCCAGCTTCTCGAAGTCGGGCAGGACCCACGACTTGTCGAAGAACGCCTCGGTGGGCGCGTAGAAGCGGAAGTAGGCGAACCAGCCTTTGCCCGGCACGGTTTGAATCCAGTTCTTCTCGGACCCCTTGGGCGGCGTGGGGCCGAAGAATACGTCCACGGAGCCGTCGTCATTCTTGACGATGTCGTTGCGGGATGAGAGGTCCGGCTTCTTCGGCGGATTGACGTGCATCTGGCGCGTGTCTTCGTCGTACACGATGACCGACCAGAACTGTTTCACGGGGGCGTTCGGCGGGACGCGAAGGCGATAGGACTTCCCCGTGTCCAGCCAGTTGCCGTCCTTGTCCTGGTAGGCGGCGATGTACCTCTGGCCGACACCCGGCGTCTCGGTCAGCATGGCTTTGGAGATGCCAATCGCCTCGTAGTACCAGGCCGCCCGCTCATCGAGCTGATCGTAGTTCTCCTTGCGCTGATCGACGGACACGACCAGCGCGTGCTTCCAATGCGTGTTGGGCCAGAAGGCGGGCTCGACGCGCTTGTCGCTCGTGTTGGCCTTGGCCATCGCCTCGCCGACGACGGCGGCTTCGGTGAGGATTCGCTTCTGCCGGTCGTCGGGCTTGAACGGCTTGCCCTTCTCAATCCCCAGGAAGCGGAGTTGCGCCATCACGAACCGGTCGCGCTCCTGGACGGGTTCCTGCTGAAGGATTTCGGCGAGACGCTCCCAGTAAGCCATGCCGTGCGGCGGCATCTGGCTCCATTTCCGGTCGCCCGCTGGCACGGCCTGTTCCTTGGGCGGGTTGTCGCGTTCGCTGTAGGGGTAGGTGCGGAGCTGGGGAACCAGCTCCTTGATGGCTTTTTCCCTGTCCGGATCGAGCAGTCGGTTACCAATGAAGATGTTGCGAGTGGACGGGCGGATCACGTGATACCCTTCGGCCTTCACGTCCGCGTGTCCGGGGGGCAGGATCAGGTACTTCCCACCTTCTCCCTTGTCCGGTCCGACGACGCCGAGGTCCGTTACCACCCGCTGCCAGAAGTCCATGACCATGCCCGCCATGAGGCCCTTGGGCATCTCCAATACCAGCGGGCCGCTCTTCTCCAGGTCGGCCGTGGCACAGACGTACGGCGTCGTGAAGTTGGGGGTGAGAATGCCGAGCTTCTCGTCGAAGGTGAGGTACAGAACGAGTTGTCCGTTCCTCACTTTGAAGACTTGATCGTTGGCGTGCTTCCACTCGGCCAGCCCGACGATGGGCAAGCCCCAGAGGTAGGCCTGAGACGCCCGCTGGAAGTCCATCTCGTCGTAAAGCTTCTGCACAGTCTCCTTCGACGGGTAGCCGCTCTCGAAGGTGAGTTTGCCGATGCGCGTGTCTTTGGTTTCCTGCGCCAGGGCGGGGGCGGCAAGCAGGACGAATGCCACGAGCGCAACAAATGGTTTGATGGTGTTCATGTTGGTTGCTCCTTCGGATTGAGGACGACAAGCTCCCGGTTCACTTCACTTCTTCGACATCCGGCAGTTTCCACACCTTGTCGAAGAACTCCTTCTTCGGCGCATAGAAGCGCGCCATCAGCTCGAACTCGCGACTCGGATCGGTCGGGACCCAGTTCGATTCCTTGCCTGCGGGTGCACTCGGGCCGAAGTAGACATCCACCGAGCCGTCGGCGTTCTTCTGGACTTTGGAATCGTTCGATGCACAGCTCGCCCGCGGCATGCCCTTGATCAGGGCGTGGGTCTTGCGGTCGTAGGCCGTCACCGACCAGTACTGCTCGACCGGCACATTGGGCGGCACGGTCAGGCGATAGGTCTTGCCGCCGTGGAAGTTGTTGCCGTCCTTGTCGCGAAGCGAGATCGAATAGAACTGGCCCCCGCCCAGATGCTTGAGGCCGACGAAGGCGTACGTGTACACCATCCCGCGCGCGTGGATCGGATACTCGTCGGGGTCGCTGAACCCGCTCGACATCGCCTTGATCACTTCCGGCGGAACCGGATACGTCCAGCGGCTGTTCTCGGTGAAGAAGCCGGGGAGGCCGGCGTCGTACCTCGCTTCCAGCTCCTCGCCCGCTTCGCGCACCGCGGAGGCGAGCACCTTGTTCGTCTCGGCGCTGGGCTGGAACGGTTTGCCCTTCTCGATGCCGATCGACCTGAGCGTGTCGATCATCGCCCTGTCGCGCGGGATCCAGGGTTCGGCTTGCACGATGCGGTTGAGGTTCTCGAAGAAGCTGGCGTCGTAGCGGATCGTCGAATCGAAGTCGATGTCCTTCACGTCGCTGAAGACGGTGGCCGGCGGGTTGGCGGCTTGAGCGAGCGGGTAGATCTTCATGCGCTTGCCGTATGCGATGGAGTTCTGCACGTCGGCATCGGCATGACTCTTCATATTCGCGCGGAAGAGCATGTATCCGCCGAACGTGTCGGACTGGAGCGGGATGTAGCCATCCGGCGCCTTGTCCTTGTAGCCCGGCGGGAGGATCAGGTACTTCCCGCCCTTGCCCTTGTCCACGCCGAGTTTCCCCGCATCCTCCAGCGGCATCTGCCAGAGGGTGACGATGTTGGCGTTGAACGAACCGCCCTCATCCGCCGCCGGCAGGTCGAGCACCACCGGGCCGTCCTTGGTGTTGAAGAAGACCATGAAGTAGAGCGCATCGGGATTGGGCGTGAGCGTCTGATTCTTCGAATCGAGCGGGCGGCCCCAGTAGATCACCTGCCCCACCTTGCCGGGCGTCTTGGTGAGCATTTCCTGGAGCATGAGGTCGTAGTTAACCGCCGGCATGCCCCAGATGACGGCTTCGACCGCGCGGCGATGCAGCGCGCGCGCGGCAAGTGCATCCGGTGACAATTTGCTCTCGCCCTGGCCGACGGCCGCACCGCAAATAAGTGATGTGAGAAAAACCGCATGAACGAAGTAACTTGTTTTCATAAACGTTTCCTTCTCGAGGGTTGTCCGTTCCTCACCTTGAAGACGTGGTCGTTGGCATGCTTCCACTCGGCTATGCCGACCGCCGGGATGCCCCAGATGTACGCCTGGCAGGCCCGCTGGAAGTCCATCTCGTCGTAGAGCTTCGCCACCGTCTCCGGCGACGGGTAACCGCTCTCGAAGGTGAGCTCGCCGATGCGAGTTTTCCGCGTCTCCTGCGCGATGGCGGACGTCGACATGACTGCGATGGCCGCGATTGTCAAGAAGATGACGTTGGATTGCATTTTGTCCTCCTTTCCATAGGTCTTGACGCCGTCGTATAGCGCCGGAGTCTCTTCACTCAGGCGTGCGGGTCAGCACCTGCTCGATGAACTGCACCAGCTCCTCCATGGTCTGGAAGTAGGTCGCCTGCCCCGACACAATATGCTCCACCCGTCCCCAGACGTGCCCCTGCTCCACCACGGCGTCGGTATGCACCTGGACCACGAACGCCCGCTGGGTGGGAAAGGTCGGTTGCTGGCTCGGCATAGGCAGCTCCTTGTTCCTTGCTCTGGCCTCTCATCGTTCTTGGCATGGCACGAGCATACTGCTAACATGTGTTTGCCTCTACCCTGAAAGCGTTTGGACGAGGGTGCAGGAGCGTTTGATAGCGTTTGATGGCGTTTTGGCGCAAAAGGACCTGGGCATGCAGCAGGAAGAATGCATCGTGTTTGGCCCGTTCCGTTTCGGTCTGACCACGGAGCGCCTGTGGCGTGAGGAGCGGGAAATCCCCTTGCGCGCCCGGGCGAAGGCGGTGCTGCGCTACCTGCTGACCCACCCGGGGCGTGTGATCCCGCGGGAGGAGTTCGGGCAGCACGTGTGGGCCGAGACCCAGGTGAGCAAGACGGCGCTGCGCATCTGTCTCTGGGAAATCCGCCAGGCCCTGGGGGACCAGGTGGCCACGCCCCAGTATATTGAGACGGTGGGCCGGCAGGGGTATCGGTTTGTGGCCCAGATGGCAGCGCCCGGGGCCGAGAGCTCGGCGCCCCCCAGCCCGTTTGTGGGGCGCCAGGCGGAGCTGGCCAGCTTGCAGGCATGCCTGGCCCAGGCACAGCAGGGCCAGCCCCGCCTGGTCTTGGTGACGGGCGACGCGGGGGTGGGCAAGACCGCCCTGGTGCAGCAGTTTCTCGCCCACGTGCAGGCGCGTGAGGCCGTCTGGGTGGGGCAGGGTCAGTGCATCGAGCACGCCGGGCCAGGCGAGGCGTATCTGCCACTGCTCGAAGCCCTGGGCCGCTGCGGGCACGCCCCAGAGGGGGAGCAGCTCCTGACGGCCTTACGGCGCACGGCGCCGACCTGGCTCATGCACCTGCCCCTCCTGCGAGAGGCGCACGAGCGCGACACGGGGCCAGGCCAGGGGTACGGGGTGAGTCGCGAGTCTATGCTGCGGGAGCTGGTCGAAGCGCTCAGCCTGGGGACGACCGCACACGGCCTGGTCCTGGTGCTTGAAGATCTGCAGTGGAGTGATGCCTCGACGGTCGAATTTCTGGCCTATGTGGCGCGGCGCACGGATCGCCTGCGGCTGCTGGTGCTGGGCACCTACCGGCCCGCCGAGGTCATCGCCGGGGGGCATCCGTTGCGGCAGATGGTGCAGGAACTGGTGGCGCACCGGCTGTGTCAGGTGCTGCGGCTGGAACTGCTAAAGGCGGCGGAGGTAGAGGCGTATGTGGCCCAGCGCCTGGGGGCGAGTCCGGTGACGGCCCATCTGGGGGCGCTGATCCATCGGCGCACGGACGGCAATGCGCTGTTCATGGTGCATATACTCGATTACCTCCTTGAGCACGACCTGCTGCTCCAGGTTGGGGGACAGTGGCGCCTGCGCGACGACGTGTGCACGCTGGACGAGGTCTTGCCCGACAGTCTGCGGGCGCTGATCGGGCGGCAGGTGGAGGCGGTTGCCCCTGAGGCGCAACAGTGCCTGGCGGTGGCGAGTGTCGCGGGAGTGCAGTTTACAGCGGCAGAGGTGGCGGCGGGTCTGCAGCGTCCGATAGAAGACGTGGAAGGCCTCTGTGACGGCTTGTGCCAGCAGGGGCAGTTCCTGGTGGCGTACGAGGTCGTAGAGTGGCCGGACGGCACGGTGACGGTGCAGTATGGCTTTGGGCATGCGTTGTATCACGCGGTGGTGTATGGGCGGCTGGGGCTGGCACAGCGGGTG
>Ga0081538_10005299_pt1 | contig 11629 bp, 9 predicted proteins | sample TabmetS5T2R1_FD_71022 | JGI IMG/M metagenome (GOLD analysis project Ga0081538, IMG submission 71022) | Tabebuia heterophylla rhizosphere microbial communities from the University of Puerto Rico - S5T2R1 | ecosystem: Host-associated > Plants > Roots > Rhizosphere ... | reverse complement strand
TGCCTGGGAGAGCCAGACCGTCCGGAAGTCCGGCGAGCGGCTCCCGGAGCGTCAGCCGCAGTTCATCACGACGAGCGGCATCCCCCTCGAACGGCTTTACACGCCGCTCGATGTGGCCGGCCTGGATTATCCATCGGCCTTAGGCTTCCCCGGGGAGTATCCCTTTACGCGTGGTGTGCAGCCGTCGATGTATCGCGGTCGCTATTGGACCATGCGCCAATATGCCGGGTTCGGCACCGCCGAGGAGTCGAACCAGCGCTATCGATATCTTCTGAATCAAGGGCAGACCGGCCTGAGTGTCGCCTTCGACCTGCCGACGCAGATCGGCTATGACTCGGATCACCCGATGGCTGAGGGGGAAGTAGGCAAGGTGGGGGTGGCGATCGACTCCATACGCGACATGGAGACGTTGTTCGAGGGCATCCCGCTCGATAAAGTCAGTACCTCGATGACCATCAATGCCACGGCGCCGATCTTGTTGGCGCTGTATGTGGCGGTTGCCAAAAAGCAGGGCGTGGAGCCCAAACTGTTGCAGGGCACGCTGCAAAACGACATCTTGAAAGAATACATCGCCCGTGGCACCTATATTTATCCGCCAGAGCCGTCGATGCGGCTGGTGACCGACGTGTTTGCGTATGCCAAGGACCATCTGCCGCGGTGGAATCCCATTAGCATCAGCGGCTACCACATGCGTGAGGCGGGATGTACCGCCGTGCAGGAGCTGGCGTTCACATTGGCCAATGGCATCACCTACGTAGAGGCGGCGTTGCGTGCCGGTCTCACGATCGATTCCTTCGCCTCACGCCTGTCCTTCTTCTTCGGAGTCCATAACGATTTCTTGGAAGAAATCGCCAAATTTCGGGCCGCAAGGCGCCTCTGGGCGCGCATTATGCGTGAGCGCTTCGAGGCCAAAGACCCGCGCTCCTGCATGCTGCGCTTCCATACCCAAACCTGTGGCTGCACGCTGACGGCCCAGCAACCCGAGAACAATATCGTGCGCGTTACCCTCCAGGCCTTGGCTGCCGTGCTCGGGGGCACGCAATCGCTGCATACCAACGCTCTTGACGAAGCGCTGGCCCTCCCGTCGGAGATGGCGGCGCGCATTGCCTTGCGGACGCAACAGCTCATCGCCCATGAGAGCGGGGTGGCCGATGTCGTGGATCCCATCGGGGGTTCATACGCCATCGAAAGGCTGACCGTGCGGCTCGAGGAAGAGGCGCAGACCTACATCGACCACATCGAGGCGATGGGAGGGATGTTGCGGGCGATCGAGGGGGGATATGTCCAGCAGGAGATCCAGCGCAGCGCCTACGAGTATCAGCGCGGCGTCGAGCAGCGCCAGGTGGTGGTAGTAGGGGTCAATGAGTATGTCATGCCTGAGGAGCGCCCCGTGCAGCTGATGCACATTGATCAGCGGGTGACTGAGGCGCAGCTCGAAAAGCTCTCGGCATTGAAACGACAGAGAGATCAGAACCAGGTGACCGCCGTGTTAGATCGGTTGCATACCGCGGCGCGAGGGGCCACGAACCTTGTGCCGCTTGTCCTAGAGGCGGTGGCATGTGGCACCACCCTCGGGGAGATCTCGGACGCCCTGCGAGATGTATTCGGGGAGTACCGGGAGAAGGTCACCTTCTAACATAGCGATAGTAGGAAGGCTGCAACCGTAGATGTTGCCAGCACGGATGTAGTGGATGTACGCCGATGATCGGCGTGCATCGGCGGTTGCATCTCTGAGGCGCGAGGTACTCGCTATGAAATGCCCCAAATGCGGATACACCAACTTCCCGTATGTGGAAAGCTGTCGCAAATGCGGCCATGGATTGGCGGAACAGCGTGCGGCCTTGGGTATTTATGCCCTGCGGCCTGATCCACCAGACCTGCTGCTGGCCTATCAGGCCGCGAGCATGGAGGTCACAGGTGGGGCGCTGACGCCCCCCGTGTCTGCGCCGGGGATTGACCTTGTGCCAGTTGAGGGGATCGACCTGCATACTGCGGACCCGGGAGGCGAATCTCCCGGGAGCACTCCAACTCCAAGCGAATCCGCGGCAGTGAAACAAGTATATGACCTCAACCTAGATGCGGATCTCGAGGGTCTAACCCTTGAGGGTACGGCGGATGGAGCAGGCACGGATGACGGTGATGAAGTCACCGAGTACACGCTGGAAAGCGAAGAAGACCTGAAATTCGAAGTCGATGAGCTAGAGTTGGAACAGGACGACGAGGTCGAGGAAGGGGATGATGACCGTTGATGGTATCGCGCTCAACCGGCCGGCGGGGTTCTGGCGCCGGATGTTTGCCGGCCTCTTCGATATCTTGTTCTTGACGACCGCCGCGATGGTGCTGTTCCTGGAGGTCATTGTAGCCGTCCCTGCAGCCGTGTATTTTGGCTGGGTCGCCCTCGACACACCGGAAACGGCGGCAGCTTTGTGGGCTGTCCTGGGGGTGGTGTGGTGTGGAACCTCCGCGGTCCTCCTGCCGGTCCTCTACTACACGCTGACCGAGGGGGCATGTGGGCAAACCCTAGGAAAGGCCCTGTTCGGTATCGTGGTTGTCTCCGCTGACGGTCGCCCAATTGGCTATGGTCGTGCCTTCGCTCGCCTGCTCACCCTCCCCTATGCCCTGTTTCCGGCCGGGTTAGGTCTCTTGTGGGCCGCCCTGCCCCCAGCCAAGCGTGGCTGGCACGACTACATCAGCGCCACCCGCGTCGTCGCGGCAGCCTAGCCCACGGGTTTACAGGCGGCGGCTGATCAGGAGGAGGCTATTGCCTCCCCCAGTGATTGTCCCCTGAGACACCCCAATGACGAAGGCCGGGTAAGAGCGCTGGCGCAGGACCGTCACCCCACTCACCACCCCATCGAACTGCGGCGTGATGGCCGTCAGGCTGTAGCCGAAATCGTTGGAGGACAGTACCACAACATCGCCGCCGGAGTAGAGATTCACGTTGGGGAGTAGGCCGCCCAGGCTGCGAATATTGCGGGGCACGACAACATCTTGGCGGCCATCGCCGTTTAAGTCGGCGACGGCCATCCAGGGCTCCAAATAATACGTGAAGGGGCGTCTGGCGGCTGATGTCGTGTAGCGCTCGATCTCCACCGTACTATAGCCGCCGCCGACCCGATCGCCGGTCTTGTACAGCTGCTGCAGTCCGCGATAGACGCGCAGTTGGCGGTTTTCATCGATCATCACCAGATCTCGCTTCCCGTCGCCGGACAGATCGGCCAGCGTCACGCCGGTAGCGCGGTAGACTCTTGGGACTTCGACGCCCCCCTGGCGTCTTAACTTGCCATTGTCCATGGCATAGAGGGCAGCGCGCCCGGTGGTGAAAAACTCATTCAGGTCATACGGCGATGCCCATACCGTCTCGTTGACCCCGTCGCCGTCGGTATCAACAGCGACTAACAGCACATCGATGTGCTCCTGCAAAGCCTGAAGCCGGCCATTACGATAGGTCAATATCGAGGTATCAAGGGCATTGTTGACGTACTGATTCACGATAATTTCCTGCCCTGGGTTTTTATCGAGCTCAGCGCATTGCACAGATGTCAGTTTGGATGCCACACCCGGGTGATATTCATCGATGAATTCGACCTGCTCCCCGGCCAATTGGTACATCAACACCTTCCTGCCGTCGGTGACGATGATATCTTCACTGCCCTCCGCGATGACGCCGCAGACGTCCATACTGGTGATCAGGAAGGGCAAGGTGATGAGCTCTTTCATCGTCTTGCCCAAGTCTAGGGTGGAGAGGTCCAGCCGATATCCCGGCGGCGCTTTACGCGGCTCCTTAAACACCCCTGGCCGCACCTCTGGGCGGCCTCTGGGCTCCGGCTCCGGCGCCCGTGCTACCGCCTCTGGCTGGGTCAGGATCGCCGAGCTGGTGAGGAGGGTGCGTTGGAGGGCAAGCCCCGTCAGGCTCACTTCCAGGACCGATTCGTTGCCGACCTGCCGGGTGCGCGGCACAACCGCATAGGTCACTCGCAAGTCCTCTGCCATCCGCGCCAAGATGTCTTGCGTCAGCGTTGCTTCCGCTTGAATGCCCTTCTCAGCCAGGTAGACACGCACGTTGTCGGCTGCCGTCACCTGGAAGCGGCCGGTTTGCTCGAGCGCCGATCGAAAGCGTTCGAGCAATTCCTCGCGCTGCACCCAATCGGGCAAATCGCCCTGCAGTGGCAGCACTGCTAATTGAATTTTCCCTTTCGTAATGCGCACTCGATCCCCAGGTCGCGGATTGACAGTGGCTTTCGCCAGCCGCACGTTGCCGCTAGAGTAGGCCTCTGAAACCTTGTTGATGATGATCACGCCGATGTCGTCTTCAAACCGTCCGAGCACGACTCCGGTGAGCGGGTGTTTGAATTCTTCGCCTTTGCGGACGACCGACAGTTCCATCCCTTCACGGATGTTATCCGGAGCGCCCAGCGTGATGAAAGCCTCATTACCCTGCACCTTCACCACGTCGCCCTCGACCTTCGGAAACAGCTCGACGATTTCGGCCGACAGGCGCTCCAACGACCGACTGAGCTGGCTTTGGGCCTGAGCCTCGAGCGCTCCGCCGAGCGCGATCAGCACACTGCACCAGGCGCTGAGGGAGAGCCATAATAGACCTGGCCGCCACCTGCGCCGGGAGGGGGCTCCGTCCGCCGGTCTGTTCCCAACCGCCGTCGTCATCATCCGAGGCACCTCCGTTCTGGCTCCTCATCGTCTCAAGGCGATTAATTGATGGTTCTTATGTCGTTATTTTCCCCGCGATTGTTGCGATCGCGCCACCCAATCGCGACCTTATAGGTGCGGGGCTCCGCCGGGAGTTTCAACACCACGTACACCCAATCCGGATTATAGAAGCGGTTCCGTCCTTGCCCGATGGCGATGGACATGCCATTGAGCGGTTTGGCATTGTGCGCCATCCAGCTCGGAAAGGTTCCCTGGTCAACGGCGTTGGCGAGAAAATCGTATGAGACCTGAGGGACCTCGTACGACCGACCCCCGAAGAACGAGGGAGAGCCGAGGTTCATGCGCCTTAGGGTGCCCTCCGGATTGGCGCCAATAAACCAGACCTCCTGCCATGCAACCATGTCGCTTCTGACCACAAACGCGAATGTGTCGCCTGGATTTGCCTCCCACACGAACGTCGTCCAGGCCTGCTCTTTGGTCGCCGGCAGCACTGACACACGATCGGCGATCTTCCCGCCGTAGGCCGGGTCTTGCAGCAGCAGTATATCCCGCCCGGGGATCAGTGCAGTGGTCGGGAATTCCATGGTGTCGAGCCGTGTCTCGAGCCGCGCCAAGCTGCCTTCACCGGGTTGGCCTGGCATGGGACGATCGGTGTAGGCAGAAACCGTCTGGTAGTCAAGATTGACTACCTGTAAGCGATACTCCGCCGCCCAGGCAGGCAAGGTGAGCAGCAATGCTACGCCAACACTCCATCCAAGCATTGAACGCTGTGTCATCCTCTGTTCCTCTCGTACCGGCATGTTTCAGGGAAAGATGGCGCTGAAGCACCATCCCATCATATCACGCGCTGTTACCAGAGTCGACAGTCGCGGTAGGAAGAATATTCCAATGGGCAGGCCTGCCGGCGGAGCATCCCCTGTACTTTCTCCTTGCAATCGACGGGGGATTCATACTAGAAGGGAAAAGCGTCAGAGGGTTCCTGCATCGTGAAGGCCAGACAGCCAGGGGCTACCGGCTGGATCGAGTTTGCACTAGCCGGGCCGCGAGAGGAGCGTTACGCACATTATGGAAACCCACCGCCTCACACGCCTGTTGAACCCCCGCTCCGTCGCCGTGGTGGGTGCGAAGCAAGCCAATGACTATCGCTGGCTGCGCTGTGCCAGTACCTTCCAAGGCCTAGTCTACTCGGTCAATATCGATCCCAACGAGACCGCCGGCATCGAGGCCTTGGGCGTGCGCAACTATCAACGCTTGCAGGACATTCCCGGCGCAGTTGACCACGTCATCGTCTCCGTGCCGCGCGAGGTGGCCCCCGTCGTGCTGCGCGATTGTATCGCCAAAGGGGTCGGTGGGGCGATGCTTTTCACCTCGGGGTTCAGTGAGACCGGCACCGAGAAGGGGCGTGAGCTGGAGCGGACGATTACCCAGATGGCACGGGAGGCCGACCTGCCATTGATCGGTCCGAATTGCATGGGGCTCTTTCATCCGAAGATTGGCTTGCGGAATTTCCCTGAACTCTCTGTGGGTGACAGCGGACCGGTCGGTTTTTTGTCGCAGAGTGGCACGCATGGCTATAACTTCGCGCTCATGGGCTCGCTCAACGGCATCCGCGTCAGCAAACTGATCAGCTATGGCAATGCAGTCATCCTCGATAGTCCTGACTACCTCGAATACCTCCGCGATGATCCGGAGACGTCGCTCATCGGCATGTACATCGAGGGCGTGCGCGATGGACGACGGCTCTTCCGTCTCCTCCAAGAGTTGACCCCGTGCAAGCCGGTCGTGATCTGGAAGGGGGGACAGACGGAGCCCGGGACACGGGCTACGGCCTCGCATACCGGCTCGCTGGCGGAATCGATGATGGTCTGGCGGGCCGTCATGCGGCAGACCGGCGTCATCGAGGTGGACAGTCTCGAAGAAATGGTCGACACCATTAAAGCCCTGCTCTATCTGTCACCGACTTGCCGGGATCGTGTGGCACTGATCTCCATGACCGGCGGCCAGTCCGTGGTGACCACGGACGCCTTCGCCAAAGCAGGGTTACAGGTGCCAACCCTCTCCGCGCAGTCCTACACGCGTCTGGAGAGGTTTTTCGATATCGTCGGAGGCAGTTACCGTAATCCGATCGACATGGGGAGCAATTGGGAGGCCGGCCCACAGACACGTGAGATCCTAGAAATCCTCGAAGACGATCCCCAGGTCGACATCATCGCCTTTGAGCTGTCCTTAAATATGCTCGTTCGACGCCTGGAGGCTCACTCCTCCTTCCGTACCTTCCTGCTCGACATGCTGATCTCCCACAAGCAACGCACGCGCAAGCCGTTCCTGGCGATCGTCACACCGTCATACGTACCGGAGGCCGAGGAGGAGCTGAAGCGTTTGTTACTGGCCGAAGGCATCCCAAGCTTCCCAACGTTTCAGCGCGCGGCGAAGGCGTTGGCGGGCTGCGTTAGCTATCAACGCTTTCTGACCGACCTGTAGCGCTAGGACCGCAGAGGCACGTGGACGAAGGTGAATGATTGGGGCGCATGGAGGCGCTATTTGGCGTGTGTCGTTGAGGCGAAAGAGAAGGGGAGCGAACGGCGATGGCGAAAACCTTTCGTGAGCAGCTCATCGCGGCCCGCGATGAACATCATAGCAAGAGCCATCCCTACATCGACCTGTGGGCCAATGGCAGGCTGACCAAAGCGCAAATGGCGGTGTACGTCGTGCAGCATTATCACTTCGTCAGCGATTATTTGAATTGGATGCTGTACGTCGCCGCCCTCACGCCGCATCGCGACGTGAAGCAGTTCATGCTGGAAAATTTCACTGAGGAGGAAGACCCGGATAACCGCCACATCGACATGCTGTTCGATTTCGCCGCCGCCTGTGGCACCGCCAAGGAACAATTTCTCGCCACGCCCGTCCTCCCCAACACGCAGGCCTTGCGCGACTGGGGCTGGCGTCAGGTCTATGAAAAACCCTGGCAGGTGGCGGTGGCCGGGATGTTCATCGGCCTCGAATCCCAACCGCCAGACATCTACCGCCGTGTCGTCCCCGCTTTCTCACAACATTACGGCTGGCCTGAAGGCGCTCGTGACGTACGGTTCTTTGCCGAGCATATCGAGGCCGACACCGTGCATGGCGCGCGCGGTTTTGACATCGTCGAGAAATACTGCGATGCGCCAGAAATGCAACGACAAGCCATCGCCCAGGTGAAGCAGGCGGCGATTATGCGCTGGCGTCATATGAACGGAATATATTGGAATGCTTTGCACGGAAGGTTCGACGACACCCCACCAGAGGGATGACGGTGGAGTGCTTTCAAGGTCGGCGACAGACGACCTGAGCCGGAGAGAGCCTGCGGGGGAGTCCTAACCCGTGCAGGCCCCCGCTCCGATCAGTTTGACTCTCAGGGTGCACTCTTCTGTTTCTCCATCTCCTGTTCTTCGAGTGCCTGGATATGGGCTAATTCCCGGTCCATACGTTTGAGGCTTTCGATCAGATTCTGTACCTCAGCATCTTGCAGAATCCCTTGTTCTTTCCCCTCCCGCACGGCTTTTTCATAGAGCTTGCTGCCGAGTTCGGCGAACTTTTTGGAGATCTCGCGCTCCAACCGGGTCTTCTCCAACCTGAACTTGATCACCTCAGCCGTGTCTTCGGCCTTTCCCATCAACACCTCGACCGACTTCTGCGCGGTTTCCAGTGCTACCTCCATGCCCTTGACCACACGATCATAAAGCGTCGCCATGGCTTGCCCTCCTCTCATGACCACAGGCGAATATCGACTGCACTTCTTAAGATATGTCAGCCGTCCGTGATCGTCAACCCAGGAGCCGTGCGGTCCGACTGAGACATTGTCTGTTTCTGTGGGAAAAGCCGGGTCACAGCGGCCTAAAGGTGATACGCTGGAGTGCTTGAGGCGTCAGGGTAGGATCGAATAGGCCGGGAAGAGACTTGCCGGAAGCCAGCTATCGCTCCCGGCAAGTCTGCGGGGGGACTATGCTATGAACTAGTCATCGTGCATGGTGGCATTGACGGCCTTATACGTGGCATCCTCGTTAGTCAGCCAAGCAGGCGACCGACGTGGGGTATCGCTGAAAATTCTTTATGCTTTGGTTGCGGAGGGCTCGTGTGTTGCTGGAGGCAGTCGGGCACAGTACAATAGCGCTACCGCTGATGGGTGAGACTCCGGATCGCGGGAGTGAGCGCAAACGTGTCAGTGGCAACGAGCTGAAGGGCGGTCATAGCATTCGGCCGACGAGGGCAGTCAGCCATGCGTCACGGCTTTCACAACGTTGCCCGTCTGCTGAGGCAGGGGGTCGAGGCAGAGTGCTTCCCTGGGGCCGTTTTGGTGGTTGGCTACCGGGGAGAACTGGTGTATGAAGAAGCCGTCGGCGCGGCGGCCCTCATCCCGAGCCCACGCCGCATGACCGTAGACACCAGATTCGACCTGGCTTCGCTCACCAAGCCGATGGCCACGGCAACAGCGCTAATGCTGCTGCTCGAGGCTGGCAGGGTACGGCTCGATGACCCGATCGGCCTCTATCTTGACGCCTGGTGTCGCTCCGCCTGCGACACCCCGACCCTCCGGCAACTCCTCAGTCATTGTTCCGGCCTGCCAGCCTGGCGTCCGTATTATCAGGCCATCGATCTCACCTCACCGCCACTCGACCGGCGCCGTGCCGTCTATGCCGCGGTGCATCGAGAACCCCTCATCGCCCGTCCAGGAACGATGGTGCAATACAGCGACGCAGGGTTCATTTTGCTGGGGGAATTAGTCGAGACGGTGACTAGCACGCCACTCGAGGCATTCTGTCGGCAAGAGATTTTCGCCGCCCTCCACCTGGAGGACATCGCATTTCGCGACCCGGAGCGGCCGCGACCCGCCGGAGCGCTATTTGCGAGTACCGAGTATTGCCCGTGGCGTCAGCGCATCCTGGACGGAGAGGTGCATGATGAAAATGCCTGGATTATGAGTGGCGTGGCCGGACACGCGGGACTCTTCGCAACCGGGCGTCAGGTCTGGCGGTTCGCTCAAGGCCTCCTGGACGGGCTGCAGGGACGGTCCTGGCTGGTATCGCCGCTGACCGCACGGACCTTCGCTACATGCCAGGGGGCCCCTGGGGGGTCAACATGGGCCCTCGGTTGGGACACGCCGACACCGGGGAAATCCTCGGCGGGGCACTATTTTTCCCCAACCGCTATCGGTCATCTGGGGTTTACTGGAACCTCGCTGTGGATCGACCCACCACAGCAAGTAGTCGTGGTCTTGCTTACTAATCGGGTCCATCCGTCACGCCAGCGAGAAGGCATCAGAGCCTTTCGCCCGCTCATCCATGATGCCGTGATGCGAGCGTTAACATTGCGATAAAGGTCTAATTTCAAAGTTTAGGGTTGATAAGGTCAAGGGAGAGTACCAGGTGCCTGATCCACGACACATCCATCTGATCGCCATCTGTGGGGTCGGCATGAGCGCGCTGGCAGGGATGCTACAAGCCCGGGGGTTTCGGGTGACGGGCTCGGATCAGAACGTCTACCCACCTATGAGCACGCAACTGCAGGCCCTGGGAATTGAGCTACGTCAGGGGTTCTCTCCGGATCACCTCGCTGATCATCCGGAGCTGATCGTCGTAGGCAATGCCGTCTCACGGTCAAACCCCGAAGTGCAGGCGATGCTCGAACAAGGCCTGCCCTTTCTCTCCTTTCCCCAGGCCTTGGCGGAGTTCTTTCTGGGTGATCGCCATCCGATCGTGGTCGTGGGAACCCACGGCAAGACGACCACTGCATCGCTCATGGCGTGGGTCCTGGAATCGGCGGGCTTGGACCCGAGCTATATGATTGGGGGGATTCCGCGTAACTTCGGCACCAACTATAAACTCGGCAGCGGGGCTTACTTCGTCGTGGAAGGGGATGAATACGACACGGCCTTCTTCGATAAGGGGCCGAAGTTCTTACACTACCGCCCGCGCAGCGCCATTCTCACCAGCGTCGAGTTCGACCACGCGGATATCTACCGGGATCTGGACCATGTTAAAGAGGCTTTCCGGCGATTCGTTCGCCTCTTGCCGTCGGATGGCTACCTGGCGGCCGGCGTCGATTTTCCGCAGGTGGTGGATGTGTTGGCCGGGGTGCCATGCTGGTGGGAGGGGTACGGCATTTCAGCGCAGGCCTACTGGCGCGCGGTTGATATTGAGGCCGACGCGGAAATGACGCGATTCCTTGTCCGACACCAGGATCAGCGCATCGGCACGATCCGCTGGGAGCTCGTGGGGCGCCACAACATCCAGAATGCGCTGGGAGTCATCGCCGTCGCCCGCCGTTTAGGCATCCCATTCGGCGACATCCGAAGGGGCATAGAGTCCTTTGCGGGGGTGAGGCGCCGCCAGGAAGTCCGGGGAGTCGCCCGGGAGATCATCGTCATCGATGATTTCGCCCACCACCCCACGGCGATTCGCGAGACGCTCGCCGCCCTGCGCGCCCGGTATGACGGTCGTCGGCTCTGGGCGATCTTTGAGCCACGCTCGGCCACCAGCCGACGGGCCATTTTTCAGGAGGATTTCGTCGAGGCGTTGGCCGAGGCCGATCGTGTGGTCATCGCAGGGCTCTTCAGTCCGGAGAATATTGCGCCTGAGGCCCAACTAGCGCCCGGGCGCCTGGCGCAGGATATCGCCTGCCAGTACGCGAAGGAGGCCGTGTATCTTCCCGCGGTGGATGCCATCGTCGATCATGTGGCGACTGCTGCCCGACCCGGCGATGTGGTGGCGATTATGTCGAATGGGGGATTTGGTGGCATTCATGAGAAGCTGCTAGAGGCGTTGAGGCAAGGGCAGCCTTGAATTGCTCCCTCCTCCTCGATGGGGGAGGGTTGGGGCTAGGGTGGGATTGCCGGCCTACCGGAGCCCCTTGAGCCCAGTAAATATCCCGGCAATGCCCGCCGATAGGGGCGTAAACGTCACCCCTGTGAAGCCCTGCGCCG
>Ga0081538_10005298_pt1 | contig 11638 bp, 16 predicted proteins | sample TabmetS5T2R1_FD_71022 | JGI IMG/M metagenome (GOLD analysis project Ga0081538, IMG submission 71022) | Tabebuia heterophylla rhizosphere microbial communities from the University of Puerto Rico - S5T2R1 | ecosystem: Host-associated > Plants > Roots > Rhizosphere ... | reverse complement strand
GCCGGGCGCGGCCCCCCCCCGCAGCGCCGGGGCGTGGGGGGGGAGCCGCTGGGCCCGCGAGCGCTCCGGCACGCGCTCGCGCACGAGCGCCATCGCCGGCGCCTCGCGCAGCTCGCCGGTGGGGACGCCGCTGTCGTCGCACACGACGGCGGCGGCCGCGGAGAACTCGCGCTCGCCCGTGACGCCGGCGAGCGCGAGCGCCGGCCGGCTCGCCAGCCCCGAGTGGTAGTCGAAGAACGTCAGGTACGCGGGCGCGTCGCCGGTCACGGACGCGATCGCGTCGGCGCCGATCCGCCCGCCGTGGAATGCGTCGTAGGAGAGGCCCCAGCCGAGCAGCCACTCGCCCGGCGCACAGCGTGCCCGCTCGGCGGCGAGGGCGCCGCGCACCTCGTCGAGCGTGCTCAGCCCGCTGAGATCGGCGCCGCGCGTGCCGTCCGTGCCGTGGAACGGGTGGATGTGGCTGTCGACGAGGCCGGGCACGAGCGCGATCCCGCGGCCGTCGATCAGCTCGGTCGCGGCGCCGGCGTGCTCGCGCACCTCCGCGTCCGCGCCGATCGCGACGACGATCCCGTCGCGCACCGCGACGGCGCTCGCGTGCGGCCGCGCGGGATCGAGCGTGCGGATTGCGGCGCCGACGATGGCGAGGTCGGCCGCCGGCATCAGCGCCGGCGCCACACGTCGCCGTCGGCCGTCAGCACCCCGAGCCGGATCGACTTGCCGCAGTGCGGGCAGGTCGCGGTCGCGGCGCAGTCGAGGTAGCCGGGGTCGGCGAGCTCGGGATCGAGCTCGAGGTTGGCGCAGGGACGCCACCAGTCCTGGAAGTGGTCGCCGCACCGCGGGCACTCGACCGTGATCGATTCGCCGGCAGACATCGCCCTCGCACTGGATGCTACGCCGCCGTCACCCCGGCCAGCCGGCGCGCGGCGCCGGCGCGTCGACGGTCAGGATCACGCCGGTCCGCGAGTCGGGTTCCATCACGCCCGGCCAGTCCGCGGCCACGATGCACAGCGTGCGGCCGTCCGGCCCACCGAGCATGCACGCGAAGCAGCCCTTGCCGACGTCGACCGTGCCGAGCACCTCGCCGCCCTCGGCGACCCGCACGCAGCGCTGGTTGGGCACGTCGGCGTACCAGACCGCGCCCTCGGCGTCCAGCGTCAGCCCGTCCGGCGTCCCGTCGCCGAGGTCGGCCCACACGCGCTTGCCGGAGAGCGAGCCGTCGCCCGCGATGTCGAACGCCGTCAGGCAGCGACCGTAGGACTCGGCGACGATCAGCGTCGCGTTGTCGGGCGTGACGACCATGCCGTTGGGGAACATCACGTCGCCGTCCTCGCGGCGGACGTCGCCGGCGGGCGTGACGCGCACGACGAACCCCGCCGCCGGCTCGCCTTCGGGGAAGTCGAACCCGACGTTGTCGAGATAGATCGTCCCGCGGCCGTCGACGACGATCTCGTTGCAGCCGTGCTCGAACGGCAGCTCGGCGTGGAGCACGAGCTCGCCGCCCTCGCTGCGCAGCAGCCGCTTGTGCGTGGCGTCGACGACGAGCAGCTGGCCGTCCGGCAGCCAGTCGATCGAGAACGGGAACGAGTCGACGGTCGTGATCACCTCGTGCGTCCCGTCGAGGCCGACGGCGATCACCTCGCCCGCCTTCCAGTCCGCGAACCACAGCCGTCCGTCGTGCCAGCGCGGCGACTCGCCCATCCCGATGCCGGTCATGAGTGTCTTCATGGCAAGGTGTCGAACCTGCGCTCGCGCTTTCGACATTCTCCGCAGACCGACCGGGAGGAGCACCCGTGACCGACGGCAGGAACTATCCGCAGGGAGTCCCTTGCTGGGTCGACACCGAGCAGCCCGATCCGGACGCCGCCCGCCGGTTCTACGGCGAGCTGTTCGGCTGGAGCTTCGCCGACGCGGTGCCCGCCGACGCGCCGGGCTCCTACTGGATCGCGTCGCTCGACGGGCAGGACGTCGCCGCGCTGGCTCCGGGCGGCGACGGACCGGTCGCGTGGAACACGTACGTCGCGGTCGACGACGCGGAAGCGTCGGCGGCGCTGGTCGTCGCCAACGGCGGGGCGATCGGGTCGGCGCCGCAGGACGCGGGGCCGGGCGGCCGGGCCGCGAGCTGCACGGACCCGAGCGGCGCTCCGTTCCGCCTCTGGCAGGCGCGCGGCCGGCTCGGCGCGCAGCTCGTCAACGCGCCGGGCGCGTGGAACTTCAGCGATCTCCACACCGACGATCCCGAGCGGGCCAAGGCGTTCTACGCCGCGGTCTTCGGCTGGGAGGCCGACGAGCTCGACCTCGGCGGCGGCATGACGGCGACGATGTGGCGCCGGCCCGGCTACGGAGACCACCTCGAGGCCACCGTCGACCCCGAGATCCGCGCGCGGCAGTCGGACATCCAGGCGCCGCCGGGGTTCGAGGACGCCGTCGCCTGGCTCCTGCCGCTCGCGGGCAACGCAGCGTCGCCACACTGGCACGTCACGTTCGCCGTCGCCGATCGCGACGACTCCGTCGCGGTGGCGGAGCGCCTCGGCGCCGCGGTCGTCTCCACCGAGGACAGCGACTGGACGAGGTCGGCGCAGGTCCGCGATCCGCAGGGCGCCGAGCTCACGCTCAGCCAGTTCGCGCCTAGCGCTGCCGCTTGAGGACGCGCCAGCCGCCCGCCCGGTTGTTGGCGGCGATCTGCCTGATCATCGTCACGAACGCGCGCTTGTTGAGCGTGTCGCCGCGGTAGATCGAGATCATGCGCGCCGTCTTGTTCTCGTGACCGGCTGTGATGATGCCCTCGGGGTCCGGCACGATCGCGCCGTCGTAGAGGAACACGTTGACGTGGTCCTTGGCCGCGAGCAGCGCGCAGACGTTGCCCTGCAGCACGAAGTACGGCAGCACCCGGCGCTTGATCGTCTCCTCGATCTCGGGGTCGGCCTCGTGGATCAGCGCGCGGACCTCGCGGCAGATGTCCTGCTGCCAGTCGGGCAGCGCGTCGATGTAGTCGTCGACGCGGGAATCTTGGTTGTTAGTGCTCATGCTGGGTTGTCGAAGCCGGCGTCGCCGCTTCGACACTACGCCGCCGCGGCGCTGCGGTCGGGCGCGCCGGCGCGGCGGGCGTTCGCCACGATCGCGTCGATCATCCGGTCCCAGGCGCCGCGCGGCAGGTCATGGCCCATGCCGTCGATCATCACGAGCTTCGAGCCGCGGATCGCGGCGGCGGTCGCGCGGGCGCCCGACGGGCGGACCATGCGGTCCTTCGTGCCGTGGATCACGACGGTCGGGGCCGTGATCGTGCGCAGGTCCGTGCTGCGGTCGCCGGCGGCGAGGATCGCCGCCAGCTGCCGGGCCGCGCCCGCCGGGTTGTAGCCCCGGTCGTAGCTAAGCGCGGCTGCTTGGCGCATCTCGTCCTCGTCGAACGGGAAGCCGGGCGAGCCGATCAGCTTGAACACCGACACGAACGACTCGACCGCGCCCTCGCGGTTGGACGCGGGGCGGCGGAGGAAGATCGGGTACACGCGCAGGCCCGGCATGCCCTTCCACCAGTGGCCGGTGTTGGACATGATCGAGGCGAGCGAGAGGACCCGGTCCGGGTGCCGCGCCGCCTGCGTCTGGGCGATCATCCCGCCCATCGACGCTCCAGCGACGTGCGCCTGCTCGATCCCGAGGTGGTCGAGCAGTCCGATGCCGTCGTCGGCCATGTCGGCGAGCGAGTAGCGCGCCGCGCGCTTGTCGCGCAGCAGCAGCTGGCGGATCGTCGGCGGCCGGTGGTGGCGCAGGTGGGTCGAGCGGCCGACGTCGCGGTTGTCGTAGCGGATCACGAAGAAGCCGTGCTCCGCGAGCCGGCGGCAGAACTCCTCCGGCCACGCGATCATCTGCGTGCCGAGGCCCATCACGAGCAGCAGCGCGGGATCATCGGCGCTACCGAAGGTCTCGTAGCAGATCTCGATGTCCCCGACCTTGGCCAGCTGCTCCGCCATGGCCGGCGAGGCTAGTACACGCGCGTCGGACTGCGGGAAACCACGCTGTTGAGGAGCCCTTGAGCGGCCGATGGTCTACTCGACCGCCGATGGCCCGCCTGCCGCTGACACTGCGTGCGATCGTACTCGTCCCGCTGCTGGCGGCCGGCGTCGACGTCGCACGCGCGACCGTCGCCTGTGGGACGAACGCCGACAGCTGCCTCGAGGCCGCCGGCCAGGGCCGGCTCGGCGCGTACGGCAGCGTGCTGCTCGTGCTCTACGCGGCCGGGCTCGCGTTCGCGGTCGCGGTGATTGCGCGCGGGCGCGCGGTCGGCGCGCGGCCGCCCGCGTTTGCGGTGCTGTGGTCGATCGGGACCGCCGGGGTCGCCGCTGTCTGCTTCGGCCAGGCGCTGCTGGCCGCGGCGCTCGGCGACGGCGCGGCGCTCGGAGCCGGCTGGGCCGAGCTGCTCGCGTTCTGCGCGGTCGCCGGCGCGGTGCTCGCGCTCGCGCTCCGGATCGCCCCCGTTGCCGACGAGCTCGTCCGCGCGCTGCGGCCGGGCGCGCCGCGGCTCGCCTTCGCGTCCCTCTCTGCGCGGCGCATCGACGCGGCGCTCGCTCGCCGGCCGCGCGCCCCCTTCGCGCTACCCGCGCGCGGACGCGGGCCGCCCTTCTCGCTCGCCTGACGGCGCCTGCGGGCGCCGTCCACGCGTCCGCTCGCGCCCGCTCCCGGGCGCGCCGTCAACCCGATTCGAGAAGGAGCACCGATATGTCGATCCATCCCAGCAGGCGCCGCGCCGCGATGCTGCTCGCGGCCGCCGCCGCCGTCGCAGCAGTCGTCGTGGCCGTCGCTGCTGTCGCGTCCTCGTCCGGCGGCGCGCCGCCGGCGCCCGTCGCGAGCAGCGACTTGTTCCGCGGCATACCCGAGCGCGACGGCGTGCTCGGCGACCCCGACGCGCCGGTCACCGTGACCGAGTTCGTCGACTTGCAGTGCCCTGCCTGCGCGGCTGCAGCGCGCGTGACGCTGCCGCAGCTCGTGCGCAACCACGTCCGCACGGGCGAGGTCAAGCTCGAGGCGCGCACGCTGCAGTTCATCGGCCCCGACTCTGATCGCGCCGCCCGGTTCGCCGCCGGCGCCGCGGAGCAGGGGCGGCTGTGGCCATTCCTCGAGGCGTTCTACTCCGCCCAGGGGCAGGAGAACTCCGGCTACGTGACCGACGAGTTCCTCCGCTCGGTCGCGCGCGCCGCGGGCGTCGATGCGGACGCCGCGCTCGAGCACGCCGACAGCGCTGCCGCGCAGGACGCGCTGAACCGCGCGAACGCGGACGCGCAGCGGCTGGGCGTCCAGTCGACGCCGACGTTCGCGGTCGCGCGCGGCGACGGGCCGGCGCGCGTGCTGGCCGGCAGCGACGCCGCCGCGGTGTCGGCCGCGATCGGGCGGGAACTGGCGCGATGAGCGCGCGGAACGTGACCGCGCGGCATAGCAGCGGCGAGCGAGCGCGCGCCCGCGTCATCAGCGCGCGGGGCGCGTCGGCGGTGGTCGCGGCCGCCGGGCTCGGCATCGCCGGCTATCTCACGGTCGTCCACTACGCGGGGGCGTCGCCTGTGTGCGCGATCTCGCACGGATGCGCGACGGTCCAGCAGTCGCGCTACGCGGAGCTCGCCGGCGTGCCGGTGGCGCTGCTCGGGCTGGCGGGCTACGCCGCCATCCTCGCCTCGCTGGCGCGCGACGGCGAGGGCGCGCGGACGCTGACGGCGTTCCTCGCGCTGTCCGGATTCGGGTTCTCCGCCTGGCTGACCTACGTCGAGGTCGCGCGCCTGGACGCCGTCTGCAGCTGGTGCGTCGCATCCGCGGTCTGCATGACGCTGCTGGCCGTGCTGTCGGTCAAGCGCGTCCTCGATCCGGCCGCCCGCTGTGACGTCCCGGCCGCTCCGTCGTAGTACACGCATGCGCCACCTCGGCCGTCTCGTCCCCGCCGTGCTCGTCGTCGCCGCCCTCACCGGTTGCGGCGACGACGAGCAACCGGCCGGCGCTCCTCCCGCGGACAGCACGCGGCTGACGGTCGAGGTCACCGGCGCCGGCGCCGACCCGGTCACCGTGGAGCTGAGCTGTGGCGGCGCCGAGCCGTGCGACGAGCAGCGGCTCGCCAGGCTGCAGCGGGTCACCGAGCCGCCCGACCCGTCGCAGGCGTGCACGCTCGTCTACGGCGGACCGGAGAAGGCGCACGTGACCGGCACGCTCGACGGCGAGGCCGTCGACGTCACGATCGACCGTGCCGACGGCTGCGGGATCGCGGACTACAAGGCGCTGTTCGAGGCGCTCGGGCGCACGCCGCCGCTGGCCGGCTAGCTCTCCTCGCCCTCGTCTTCGCCGGCGAGCTGCTCGAGCAGTTCCAGCGCGGTGGCCTGCGCGGGCGTCGCGGCGACTTCGCCGCCGCCGAGGTCCTCGAGCTGCGGATAGAAGCTCGCGTGGACCGTGATCTCGTCGCCGCCCATGTCCTCGAGCACGATCGCCGCGCGGCCGCCGGTCTCGCCGTCGCCCGGCTCCGGCCCGGCGGCGGTCCGGGCGGCGGTCAGGACCGTCATCGCAAGCTCGCGCCAGTGCCCGACAGCGTCGGACTGCTCCGCCTCGTTCATGTCCGCCAGGTGGTGCTGGTTGCGCTCGGCGAGAGCGGCGACAGCGGCCTGGAGAGCGGCTTCGCTGAGTAGGTCGTCGGGCTGGAAGGCCATGCGGTCAGCGTACGCCGTTCAGCCTGGATCCGCCGCGAGAATCGCCGGATCCGGGCTCAGTTCAGCACCGCACGGACGACGCGCAGGTAGTCGAGCAGGCTGCGCGAGCTCAGGAACCGCTCGCGGACGCGCTCGCGCGCGACGGTGCCCATGCGCTCGGCGCGCGCGCCGTCGTGCAGCAGGCCGGCGACCGCGGCGCCGTAGGTCGCCAGGTCGTTCGGGTCGTCGAGCAGCACGCCGCAGCTGCCGTCGGCGATCTGGTCCTGGATGCCACCGATCCGCGAGGCCACGACCGGCCGTGCCTTCCACATCGCCTCGGCGACCGTGAGCCCGAAGCCCTCGGCGAGGCTCTTCTGCACGACGACGCGCGCGTGGCGCTGGAGCGCGTTGACGATGATCGCGTTCTCCTCCGCGTCGTCCATCGGGAGGCAGGCGAGGTGCAGCCGGCGACGCGCCGGCTCGGGCAGCTGCTCGCGCAGCCGCAGGGCCGAGCGAAGTACCTTCTCGCCCTCGGGGTCGTCGGCGACGGCTTCTACGGCCGGGCCGGCGTAGACGAGGTCTGCGTCCGGCACGTGCTCGGCGAAGCCGCGGATCACGCCGAGCGGGTCCTTGAGCTCGTCCCAGCGCGAGACCTGCACCACGACGGGATCGTCGGGGCCGAGCGCCGAGTCCTCGTAGAGCTCTGTCGGCCGCGTCACGCGGCCAGGGCTGCCGTCCTGGCGCGCGAAGGTCGCGCCGTCGGGCCGGTCGCCGTCGCGCACGATTCCAGTCGCGAGCAGGACCGCGCGCACCGTGTCGGCGTCGAGGTCCTGGTTCTTCGGCGCGAACGCGTCGATCGACGGCGCGATCAGGTGGATGCGGGCGGCGTCGAGCTGCTCCCAGACGAACGCCGCGCGCGAGAAGACGAACGCGTCCGCGGGCTCGACGTACGGCCGCAGGAACGCCCATGCGTCGCGCACGGTCGCGTTCGGCTCGTCGAGCCCGATGTGGCAGCGCCAGATCACCTTCGCCCCGGCGTTGCGCAGCGGCTCGACGAGGCCGGCGGTCTGCGGGTCGTGCAGGATGACGACGTCGCCGGCGCGGATCCACGCGGCGAGCGTTTCGCCCTCTCGCCGCAGCGTGTCCTCGTAGACGGAGCGCGCCGCGGCGTCGAGCGGGCGGCCGTCGCCCTCGGCCCCGTGCAGCCGGTTGTGCAGTCGCTTGGTTACGTCGAAGAACTGCGGGTGGCCGTCGATGACCACCCAGCGGCAGTCGACGCCGAGCCCGCGCGCGTACCCGACCAGCGGCCGCAGCAGCTCGACGACGCCGCCGCCCTTGGCGGTCGAGTTGACGTTCCAGACGGTGCGCTCGTGGAGCAGCGCCCGCGCCTCCTCGGCGCCTTGCTCGTACGCGCGGAGTTGCTCCTCGTGCAGCACCTCGCGCAGCCGCTCGCTGCCGACCGGAGCGATCTCGACGCTCTCGGGCATGCTCGCCGAAGTACCCAAGGGTGGCGGGTGCAATGCTTCGCGGCCATGGGAGCGGACGCGGTCGCGGAGGCCTTCGCCGCCGCGCGCACGGACGAGCGGCTCGCGCTCCTCGAGGGCTTCCACGCGCTCAAGCACGCGCTGCGGTTCGGCGCCGACGTCGTGACCGCCGCGACCGCCGACGCCGCTGCGCTCGACCGCCTCGCGGAGCGGCTGGCGCCCGACGTGCGGGCGCAGCTCGCGGCGCTCGCCGTCGAACGGCCGCTCGCGGGCCTGGTCGCGCGCCCGCCGCGCACCGGCGTCGCCGCGGTCGCTCGGCGGCCGGCGTTCGACGCCTCCGCGCTGCTAGCCGCCGCCGCGGGCGCTCCGGTCGTCCTGCTCGAAGATCCGCGTCACCTCGGCAACGTCGGCGCCGTCGTGCGCGTCGCCGCGGCGGCCGGCGCCGCGGGCGTGGTGACGACCGGGCCGGCGGATCCATGGGATCCGGCGGCATTGCGCGGCTCGGCCGGGTTGCACTTCGCCCTGCCGGTCGGGCGCGCCGATGCGGCCGCGCTCGGCGACCGCCCGCTCGTCGTGCTCGACCCCGACGGCGACCCGCTGGGTGCGCTGCCCGACGGCGCGCTGCTCGCGTTCGGCAGCGAGCGCGACGGTGTGAGCGACGCGCTCGCGCTGCGCGCGGATACGCGGGTGCGGATCCCGATGCGCGACGGCGTCTCGAGCCTCAACCTCGCGACCGCGGTCGCGGTCGTCCTCTACGCCGGGCGGAGCGTCTTCTCCCAGCGCTCGATCGTCCAGGCCGGCGTCATACCGACCGACTCGTAGAGCCGCGTCGCGCTCGCGTTCTCGCCCTGCACCGACAGCTCCGCGACCGAGAGCCCGGCCGCGCGCAGCGCCGCGAGCCCGTGCAGCAGCAGCGCGCGGCCGAGCCCGCGCCCGCGGCAGCGCGGCGCCACCGCGAGGTAGTCGACGTAGCCGACGCCGTCCTGGAAACGCTCGCACAGCACGACGCCGGCGAGCCCGTCGGCGTCCTCGTGCAGCAGCCACAGCGACGCGTCCCAGCCCTCCTTGTCGACCTTGGCCGCCTGCCAGGACTCGAGCGAGCGCGGCTCGTTGCCGGGCACGCCGGCCATCGCCTCCTCGACGAGCGCGTGGACCGGCGCGTCGTCGGCGCCGCGGCTGAACGCGCGCACCGGCACGTCGGCCGGCGGCTCGGGCGCCCGGTCGAGCTCCATCCGCATGCGGAAGTAGCTGTAGGCGGGCCAGTAGCCCGCGGCGAGCAGGTGCGTGCGCGCGGCCTCGTTGGACGCCGCGACGTACTGGCGCACGATCGCCTGGCCGCGCTCGGCCGCGCGCGCCTCGGCCGCCTCGCGCAGCGCGGTGCCGACGCCGCGCCCCTCGCTCGCCGGCGGCACCGTCACGAGCGCGGCGCCGCGGTCGTCGAGCAGCGCGTAGCCGAGCATGCCGCCGCCCTCCTCCGCGATCCAGGCGTCGCGCGCGAGGTCGATGCCCGGCGCCGCCCAGTCGGCCTGCACATCGTCGAGTGTGTAATCCGGCTTTCCGAGGTCGGCGATGTCGCGCGCGACGATCAGCTCGAGCACCGCCTCGGCTTCGCTCGGTCGTGGCGCGCGGACGTTCATGGCGAATGACATTAGGGCGCGCCGAAGGCGTACGATGTCCGCATGGTCCGTCACGCGCGGATCGTCGTCGCGACCGCGGCCGCAACGGCCGGCCTGCTCTCCGGAGCGCTCGCTCCCGCAGCCGGCGACGAGCGCACGACCGGCTCGAAGCACTCCTACACGAAGGACGGCGTCCCGTACGTCGACACCGGCCCGCAGTGCAGGGCGGGCCACTCGGCCGACAAGAAGGCCGAGCGTTACGACGCCTCCGACTACTAGTGGTCTAGGCCCGGACCCCGTCAGCCGCCCGCGGTCGGTTCGACCGGAACGAACCAGTCCAGGCCCTCGAAGCGCGCGAACCCGCGGTCCGCCGTCGCCAGCCTGCAGCCGTGTGACGGTGCGAGCGCTGCGAGCCGTCGAGCACGGGGCGGCGAGCAGCGCGTCGACGAATCGCAGCGCGGCCGGTGTCGGCGCGGGATCGGCCATGATCCTCGAGCTGGTGACGATCCGGATCATCCCGAGGAGGACCGTCTCGACCAGTGCGAGCTCCGGAGGGGCGAGCGCGGCGGACAGCCAGCTCGCGTAGCGCTCGTGGTCGACACGGCTTCACGCCGGAACGCGTACAACAGGACGTTGACGAGGCCCGGGCGGCTCTCGCTCGGCGCGTCGGCTAGCGTGGCGGCCATGCGCTTCGCCGTGATGATCGAGGGCCAGGAGGACGTGACGTGGGACGACTGGGTCGCGCTCGCGGAGGCGTGCGGGCGGCTCGGATTTGAGGCGCTGTTCCGCTCGGACCACTACATGTCGGTGATGGGCGCCGGTGACCGCGCCTCGCTAGACGCGTGGGGGACGGTCTGCGGACTTGCCGCTGTCACGTCGTCGCTGCGGCTCGGCACGCTCGTCTCGCCCGCGACGTTCCGTCATCCGTCCGTGCTGGCGAAGAACGCGGTCACCGCCGATCACATCTCGGGCGGGCGGATCGAGCTCGGGATGGGCACCGGCTGGCTGGAGGCCGAGCATCGCGCCTACGGCTTCGCGTTTCCCGCCCTGGGCGAGCGGATGAGCCGGCTCGAGGAGCAGCTCGAGATCGTCACGCGCTCGTTCGCGCGCGGGCCGTTCAGCTTCGACGGTCAGCACTACGCGGTCGCGGAGCTCGCCGCGCTGCCGAAGCCGGTGCAGGACCCGCTGCCGCTGGTCATGGGCGGTGCGGCGAAGAAGCGCGGGGCCGCGCTCGCCGCGCGGTTCGCGAGCGAGTACAACGTCGTGCACGCCGCTCCGGACGAGGCGGCGGCGGTCGGCCGACGGCTCGACGCGGCATGCGAGCAGGCGGGCCGCGATCCGCGGTCGCTGCGGCATTCGCTGATGCACCAGTTCGTGATCGGGCGCGACGAGTCCGAGCTGCGGGCGCGCGCCGAGCGGCTCGCCGCCGTCACGGGCGCGGCGGCCGATGTGGCCGAGCTGCGCCGGAGCGCGCTCGCCGGCACGCCCGACGAGGTGGTGGCGCGGTTGCGCGAGTACGAGGCGGCCGGCATCGAGCGCGTGATGCTGCAGCACCTCGTGCACCGCGACCTCGAGGCGCTCGAGCTGATCGCTGCCGAGGTCGTGCCCGCGTTCGCGTGAGCACCGCGTTCATGGGCGCTCGTCTGGACCGCGCGGGCGACGACCGGCGGCGCGATCCGGCGTGGCTGGCGGCGCAGCGCGAGCACCCGGCGGCGCGGGCGGTGATGGCGGGCGACGAGGGCGTCGTCATGGACGGCGACCGCCTCGCGCGGGTTCCCCTGGCGGAGGGTTTGAGGGCGCGGGCCAAGGTGGCGGCGGTGGCCGAGCCGGGGTCGGCGGCGGTGGACGAGTCGGGGTCGGCGGCGGTGGACGAGCCGGGGTCGTCGGC
>Ga0081538_10005297_pt1 | contig 11639 bp, 11 predicted proteins | sample TabmetS5T2R1_FD_71022 | JGI IMG/M metagenome (GOLD analysis project Ga0081538, IMG submission 71022) | Tabebuia heterophylla rhizosphere microbial communities from the University of Puerto Rico - S5T2R1 | ecosystem: Host-associated > Plants > Roots > Rhizosphere ... | reverse complement strand
AGCGATGGACCATCAAACCCGCGTTAAAGTAAGACCATACATTGGAGACTAGCACTTCGGAGAGGACCGTCGCACAGAGAAACTTGAGCGTTCCGCCGCCCCCATGGAAGAGGGAACACGCTACGCTGGCGAACTTCAGAGATTAGCACAGAATGTCTGGGTCAGGCGATGTTGGAAACCGTGGTCCCTTGCCTTTTTAGCCGCTACTGCTCGGCCTGAATAGGCTGTCCTTCATGAGGTGGCGCATTGCCAGCCCCGGAAAACTCCGGCGTGAGGCGCCGGTGGCAGGCACCGTATGGGCGTCTCGCTTTCCCCACGGCCCCTGCACGGCCGAGTTGCCCAAGCCTATCCCACGAACACACAGTCAGCGCCGTATTAAGGATATTTAGATCACGGCGACGGCTCCAAGACTGACATAGGGTCTCGCATCATTCTATCATAGTCACCATCATAGCGAGACGCATCGTAACACCCAACGATTTCGGTCGTTTTCAACACCAGGGATGTCCCTTTGGCGGCCTCCGTGGCTTAATTGCAGAATATACGCCCAGTCGTACTCGTGAATTTTCTCGCCGAGCCTTCGCCAGAAGGGAATCCACGCATCGCAATCGATCGTCGCATAGTTCGGAGGGATCCGACCCCCGAATATGCACCGGGACATGGGACGAGATAAGCGCCCCAACTCCTCCCTTCGCGAACCTTTCTTCGAAGTTGCTCCGCGCCTGACTGCCAAACCCGTTATAGAAATCAAATCTGCCGGCGATGTTCGAGCGGAAGATGCGGTTCTTGACCGTAAGATTGCGAAAACGCAGCGGCTCGAAAACAATATGAGGATTCATTTGCGAGCCCTCTCCGGCATCATGCAATCATCGCCGGGCTTCGATGAGAGCGGCACACCGCCCAGCGCTCTGCCGTGCCCAGAGCATACGGCGTCAGAGACAGGGGTGGGCCTGGGGCCAGCATCAGCTCAGCGAATCAGCAGCTAAGGCGTTCTCGGAACGAGAGGCAAGGGAAGAGCATAGATGTGGTTGACGAACCTCGCGCAGGCTTGCCGGTCACACCGGTGGTTTCCCCACCAAGCCTGCGTCGAGGCTTCCGGGTGTCGAGAAGGGCATGCCCTCATCCACGCGTCGGCAGGATCACCGTGGCGCTGCCGGCCACCGGCCGCTCCCCGTTTTCGTTCTCGATGAAGACGTCGCATTCGACGGAGTTCTCGCTGCCGCGCACGTGCTTCTCGACGATCAATCCCTTACAGGTCAACTGCGCGCCCGGTTTGACAAAGCCGCGGAAGCGCACGTCGAGCTTGCGGAGCACTGCGCCCTGGGCCCAATCGTTGATCATCCGTGAGAGATAGGCCAGCCCCATGTTGCCCGGCGCGATGATGCCATCCATGCCCAGGCTGCGGGCATAGGCGTCATCCGTAAACCGCTTTTCGGTGATGCGGCACGCGTTTACGTACGCTGCGATCGTCTCAGACGTCGGATTCATCGGTAAGGGGGTGATTTCATCGCCGATGTCGACATCCTCGAAATACACGACTCTCCCGCTCATGTCTGCCTCACTCCCGCGCTGACCCAGATTCGCGTCGGACCTGCGATTGCTCAACGACAGCCACTTTCTCGCCGTTTTGATTCTCGTACGTGGTCTCGCGGACGATGAACACCATCTTGCCCGTGCGCCCGGTCTTTTCATACACGTCGGTGATCCGCGCCTTCAAGGTAATGGTGTCGCCAGGCCGCATCGGAGAGTAGAACTCACAACGTTGGCCTGCATTGAAAGACACCTTGCCGAAACGCACTTTCGGGTCTGGGGGCTGGTCGGCACGGAACACATCGTAGAAAATGGGTGGGGCTACGAGTCCGCCGCTGGCGGTCTTCTGGGCGGCTTCCGGATTGACATACTGCGGGCTGGTTTCGCCGACGGCCTGCGCAAATGCCAGTATCCGATCCTCGGTGACCTGGAAGGTGCCCAGCACAAACTCCTTACCGAGAATGCTTCGATCGAACTCGACCACGACCTCACGCTCCTCTTCGTCTCAGCCCTGGATTTTGGCTTCTTCAAGGGTAATGGGATGATAGTCACCCGAGTACAATTGCTCCACCAGATCCTGCATGGTACGGACTGGGCGTTTGAACTCCGTCATAAACTTACCGACGGCGCTGACGAAATGCGCATCGCTGCCGCCAATGCCAAAGAGGTGGCGCTCGGTGACGAGCTGCTGAGCACGGGCATTCTCTTGCTTGCTGCTGCCGCCGTTGAGTTGTTCCACAGCGCGCAGCGCGTGGCCGATGTCATAGCCGTTTTCGAGATGTTCGACGAGCCCGATATGCCGCCGCCCGGGATGGGCAGGGATGCCGATGCCGCCGGTGTCTTCCATGGCGCTGATCAGCTCGCGCCCGCTCAGATGCACGTTCTTGAGGTCAAAGTGCCGCACAACCTTCTCGTTCATGCCGTAACACAACACGTGTCCGCAATCGGAGTCCGCCTCCGTCCCCTTGAAAATGAGCATCTCATACTGGCGGGCCAGGGCCTCGTAGTCGGCGTCGCTGTTGAAGAGCCGGTGCTCTGTGAACACGATGCCATCGATGCGATAGTTGCGGCGGAGCTTCGTGAGCCATTTCATATAGGTCTCGACGCTCGCCATGCCATCGTCGGAGACATCCGAGTGCACGTGCATGTCGATGATCATTCATCGTCCTCCATCGTCGGTCGTACGCTACTGGAACATGCGCAAATCCGCATCAATCTCCGCATTCATCCGCTCCGCCGGCTGCTCAGCGACTGCATCTCCCCCGATCCACTCGCCCAGAACCTCGTCATCTGTCAGCGCCATCAGATGGACGGGCACGAGCTGATTCACATATGCCTCTGGCGCATTGACATGCACGCGTATGTAGTTCTCCGTCAGCCCCGACAGGAATTGTCGGGGCTTGTCGCGCTTGCCCTCCAGGAGGACGGCCAACTCCCGCCCGATAAATCGCCTGGCGAAGGCTCTTTTCTTCGCCTGGCCTAGCTCACGCAGGCGCCGACTGCGCTCCTTGGTCGCGGCAGGATGCACCTGGCCAGGATATTTCGAGGCCGGGGTCCCCGGCCTGGCGGAATAGCTGAAGACATGCAGATACGAAAACGGCAGGCGCTCGACCACGCCCAGCGTCCGTTCGAAATGTGCCTCGGTCTCACCCGGGAAGCCGACCAAGAGATCGCTCCCCAACCCGCATTCCGGCATGCGCGCCACCACGTTGGCGATCAAGCGCTCGTACGACGCCACATCATAGCGTCGCCGCATCCGGCGCAGGATGTCGTCATCGCCACTTTGCAGGCAGATGTGCAGATGTTGGCAGATTTTCGGAGAGGCCGCGATGAAATCCAACAAGTCATCGCTGACCGTCGCAGGCTCGATCGAGTTCAGTCGAATGCGCTCGAGGCCGTCCACGCGCACGAGTTGCTCAAGCATCGCCAACAGCGTGGTGGCAGGAGCGAGATCCACGCCATAGGCCCCGGTATGGACGCCAGTGAGATCGATCTCCTTATAGCCCGCAGCAGCAAGAGCGCGGGCGTGCTCGAGGATAGCGCCGAGCGGGCGACTGACACTCGGGCCGCGCAGATGCGGGATGATGCAAAACGTGCAAAAGTCATCGCAGCCGTCTTGCACTTTGATGGTAGCACGGGTGAAGGGGCTGATGGTGGCGGCATCGCCGCTCGCACCGAAGGTGAACTTTTCCGTTGGCGGGGTTTTGAACGGATGCGAGGTATAGACCTTCTCCCCGGTGTGAGGCGTGCCAAGGCTGTCCTCGAAGAGCCGAAAGAGCTGTGTCTTCTCTGCATTGCCGACGACCAAAGCGACTTCCGGCATGGAGGCCAGGGTCTGGCCGTCTCGCTGAGCGTAGCAGCCGGTGACAATCACCCGCGCCGATGGATTACGCTTGGTGACCGAGCGAATGAGCTGCCGAGCATCTGCCTCCGCGTGTCCAGTGACTGCACAGGTGTTGATCACATAGTAGTCGGCCGGCTGATCGAAGTCGACGATGTCATACTGATGTTGATGAAAGACACCGCGCAGCGCCTCTGTTTCGTAAGAATTGAGCTTACATCCTAAGGCGAAAAATGCGACGCGACCGCGCACGACTGCTCCCGTTCCTGTGTCTGCCCCGCTGAGGTGCTTCCCGACGCATTCAGACCGCCGAACATGGAGGTCTGACCCCTCCCCCCGATCGGGGATGATCAAAGGCCGAGAAAGATCGTGGGAAGGAGACGATGCTTCCCATCTCCCGGCAGTCTAGAGAAAACGCCGGTATCAGTCAAGCCTACCGTTCGTTTGATGCCTCCAGGCGCCGTTGAATCTCGTTCACCAGCCGGGCCTTGGCCTCTGCGAGCGTCCCCGTCATGCGCGCCCCAGCCGCCTTGCGATGGCCACCACCACCAAAGACCTCGGCCACCGCACGCACATCGAAATCGTGCTTGGCGCGCAAGCTGACGCGAATGCGTCCGGGTTCATGCTCCCGTAGGAAGAGGGCGACCTCGACCCCCTGTAAGGACACCGCATAATCGACGAAGCCATCGGCATCCTCGTCGCCATAGCGCGCCTGCCCCAGGACCGCATGATCGAGCGACAGGATCGACACACGTCCATCCAGAACACGCTCCAGCGATTGCAGTGTGGATGCTAGCAGGGACAATGTCGTGGGTCGGTACTCATAGAACAGCTGCTCAGCGATGAGTTGCGGGTTGGCGCCCGCCCGCACCATTTCCCCGGCGATGCTCAGGGCGTCCGGCGTGGTCGAAGAAAACCGGAAGCGACCGGTGTCGAACGCAATCCCGGTGTAGAGCCAGGTCCCAAGCTCGGCATCAAAGGGCACTGCAAGGCTAACACAGAGGCGATAGACGAGCTCAGCGGTCGAGCTGGCTGCGGTGTCGACGTAATTGAATTGCCCGAAGTGGTCGTCGCTCGGATGATGATCGATCTTCAGGATCGCCGCATCACGGGGGATGAGCCGTGTTACCCGCTCGAGACGCGACAGGGTGGGCACATCGACGGTGATGACATTGGCCACTGGCAACTCAGCCTCTAACCCGTCCCGGTAAGAGACGACGGTGTCGAATTGGGGTAAGTACTCATAGCGCGGCGATAGGAAACCGTCGGTCACCAGCCAGGCCTGCTTGCCCAGACGCCTGAGGATACCCCCACAGGCCAACATCGACGCCAGTCCGTCGCCGTCGGGATTGACATGTGAGGTGACCAGGAAATGATCGTTCCCTGGCCGCTGCAGCCATGCCGTAATGGCATGCAGCTCGGGGTCAATCTGATGTGCGACAGGATTCGGAGAGGCCATGGTGTACCGATCCTTTCACCTTCCCCCCGTCCCTGGCCGGGACGGGCTTGTCGATGGCGGCCCTGATTCGGTCACGGGCCAGCTCATAGCCGCGCTTCAAAAGCACTTCGAGGTTTACGACATCGGCCCGGTTGTAAGCGATAAGCTGCTCCAGCGCCGCGGAGTCTCCGTGCCGATAACGGGCCCAGAGCAAGACCGCATCGAAGCCGGTCAAACCGGCGATCCCATCCTCGCGGTCAATCCCCCATTGCCGCTCGATGCGCTTTAAGCCGCCGTGATAGCCCAGCTGGTGCAGAAACAGTCTCAGATCGATCTGCGCTTGATAGATGGGAATCCCCAGATCACGCTCGATCATCGGCAGATCGAAGCTCTTGCCGTTAAAGGTGACCAACAGGTCATATCGTCGGAGGTAGTCCTCGAAGGTATGCAAATTGTGGCCGCGCACGAAAGACCGAAACTCTTGCCCATCGAAGAGCCCGATGACGGTGATACCCTGTCGGCCACGCCCCAAGGGGCCGGTCTCGATGTCGAGATAAGCGATCACATCCTGAAATTCACCATAGAGACGCCAGTGTTCCCGCACGCCCAAGAGTTGCGCAAAGAAATAGATATTGCCCTGCTGGAGGGCCTCCCGCGATAGTTCGAGTATCGCCTGGGCATCCCGCAGCAATGTCGCCGGCAGGCCGCTGCGCTGGGGAGCCGCCAGCAGATCATCCCAGGTAGAGATGCCGCGACGCCAGAGCGCGCGCTCGCGGCGTTCGCCGAGGCCCGGAATATGTTGAAACGTGTGACGGAGCATGGGTCTCAGAGGATCGTCCAGCCGCCATCGACGATGATGACTTGGCCGGTCATGTACTTGGCCGCCTTCGATGCCAGGAAAACCAGCGCAGGGGTCAGGTCATCGTAGGTGGCAAGGCGTCTCAGGGGGATGCGGCGGATTGTGTTTTGAAGAATATCAGGGTCCGCAAAGCGCGCCTCATTCATCGGCGAGAGAAAATAGCCTGGGGCGAGAGCATTGACGGTGATCTGGTAACGCGCCCACTCGGCCGCCAGGACACGAGTCAACTGCACGACTCCCCCCTTCGCCGCGCCGTATGCTCCCAGCAGCGGCACGGCCACGAGTCCGGCCGCCGAGACGACGTTGATAATCCGCCCCCCACCTTGTTGCATCATCTGTTTGCCCACGGCCTGGGCGCAGAAGAAGGTACCGTGCAAATCAGTCTCGATGACGCCTCGCCATTCCGCCTCGGTGAGATCGGCGATGAGCTTCTCGACCGCGATGGCGGCGTTGTTGACCAGGATATCGATTCTATGGAAGCGTTCAACGGTGCGATCGATCAGGCGCTGGACCTCGGCTGCTTGGGTGATGTCGGTCTGCACGGCCAGGCAGCGACGCCCTTTCTGCTCGACAGCGGCGACCACTTCTTCCAGTGCCTGCCGGTTTCGAGCGGCGATCGCCACATCGCAGCCGGCATCGGCAAAGGCCAGAGCCGTCTCTTTGCCAAGCCCGCCGCTCGCCCCGGTGACGACAGCGGTACATCCCTCAAGACTGAAGACCCCGAGATTCATCGCTCACGTTGGCCTGTCGCATGGCGTTTGGCGTTCAGCCGTTAGCGCACCGAGACGTAGCCTCGGTCTCCCTCGGAACCTGACACCTCATCCGTGAGAAAGGGGATATCATCGGTACGCACTTTGGCGGTCCGCATGTGTTTGGCATGCGTTTCGAGCAGCGGCACGTTGCCCCACTCCTCACATAGCCGGGCCGCGCGCCTGACCACCTCATCCTTCGGCACCGGCTCCCCCGTCAGGCAGCCGATCATCGCGATGTTACGTTTGCCCTCGACCGGAAAGACATGGATCGCCGTGAAGAGCTCTTGCCAGCACTTGTAGACCGCTCGGAAGAGCGAACTCTCGGGGCCTACAACCTCGCTGATGAGGTTGAAGGCAAAGACACCCGTCGGCGTCAGGCGCTTCACGGCGAGATGGAAGAATTCCCGCGTCATGAGGTGAAACGGCACCGCCTCTGAAAAGTAGGCGTCATGCACGATCAAATCGTAGCGTTTGGCGGATTTCGCCAGGTACGCCCGCGCATCATCGACGATGACGTTGAGGCGGGGTCCGGACTGGAAGTGAAAAAAGCGCTCCGCCACCTCGACCACGGCCGGATCGATCTCGACGATATCCATCGTGACCGAGGGATAGTCCGCCTGAAACTTCTTCGGTGTGGACCCACCCCCAAGCCCCAGGAACAGCACGGACCGGATGTCGCGTTTGAAGACCCACGCGAGATGAAAATACTCCGTGTAACGGAAGTCGCTCCGCACCGGATCGACGACGTACATGCCGCTTTGGAGTGAGTCGCCAAACTTGAGGTGCCGGACCTCGCCGTCGTCCGTCACGCTGATCTGATGGTGCTCGCTGGTTTTGGTGAACAAGGTTTTCGGCGGGCCCGGATATATCCGATACGGCTCCTGCATAATTTTCCATGCCTTTCGCAGATCAGCCCAGAGCTTCACACATCCCTCTCAGACTTTCACACGTGTGGCCAGGCATTGGCCTGGCTGGTCGTTACTCCCCGCAATCCGGCTCAAACCCGCTCCAATGGCGGTTTTTCCTTGAATTATACGGGCATATACCTCTCCGTCGCAAGAAAAAAGTTCCCGCCACGGGGCAGGGAAACCTCGCAGAGATAGGGATTGCCTTCAAGCCACAACTTTGTTACCGTAGACGGGGATGCCCACGATGGAAACCATTAGCGAAGTACTCCTACAAGCTGAATCGAGGCGACGGGCACGAATGCGCGACGAGTATCGTCGGCGGGTTGGCCCCGTGCACGAGTGGGACATGGAGGCTGATGAGGCCGAATGGCCGACGCCAGCCACCCTTCTCGACCTGCAAGCGGCCCTCCGGATCGCCGACGCCTCGCAGGCACTCGGGCTGCGTCATCTGTTCCGCTTTGCCATCGGTGAGTACCTGCTCCAGCAAACGCACGGGGCCGGCGCGACCATTCAGGATCGGCAGCAATCCGCCGTGGTTGAGGTGCCGATTTTCGACGAGCCGGTGCCGTTTTGGCAGGTGAGCGCCCGCCTTGCCTTGGAGCGCAAACGCGTGCTGCGGGAGGCGCTGGAGAGTACCACCACCAGTCTGATTCAGGGATTGCAGCCGTTGTATCGCGACTTCTGGAGCCGTCTGTTTAGCGCCGTCGACGCCCTCGGATATCCGAACCTGATCGCGCTGTGGGAAGAGCTCTTCGGCGTCAACCTGGATGCGTTTCTGCAACCGCTTGAAGCGATTCTCCGGGAGACAGAGGATACGTACCGTGAGCGGATGCAATGGCACCTCAAGCGCACCCTTGGGATCCGGCTCGAGGACGCCAAACGGCATGACATTCTCGCCCTCTTCGGTGTAGATGAGACGGCCGCATGGTTCCCGCGCCCTGCGATGCTCCCGTGCTTGCAGCAGTGGCTGCGCGACTGGGGCTGGCAGCTCGAGGAACACGGCAACCTGCGTATCGAGCAATCCACAGCGCTGGCAGGGGGGGGGTGGTGCGCAGCCTTGGAGATTCCAGGAGATATACGCCTGATCCTGGCGCCATCGGAGGGAATGCGAGGGTACGCCCACGCCTGTCGTGAGGTCGGGAAGGCTCTACTCCTGGCCTCCTCTTGGCCGGCCGATGCTCCGCGTGAGCTACGCTGTTTCCCCGACCCATCTGTGCTGGAAGCGCAGGCAGAGTTGTACGGCGGCTTGACGCGCACCCCACGCTGGGTGCAGATTTACCGCCATGTCCAGCAACCCGTGGAGGGGTTACGGCTGGCGCAGCTCGAGCGGCTCTACGTGGTGCGTCGTTATATCGGCAAATGCCTCTATGAGCGTGCGTTCTACGAAGACGCGGTGCTGGACGGCAAGGAGGAAGCCTATCGTGATGCCTTGCGTCGCGCCAGTGGTTTTACTTACCCAGAGGCCTACTATCTCTATGACATCGACCCTGGCTTCGGCAGCTTTTGGAATGTGCGGGGCTGGGTGTTGGGTGCCGCCATCCGCCAGCAATTGCAGCGGCTCTATGCCGAGGAGTGGTTCCGCGAACCAGATGCCCGCCTGGCCTTGCACGAGTTCTGGCGTCAAAGCCCCTCCCGCACGGTCGAAGACCTCGTCGCCCAAGTGCACGGCTCCCCACTCGGCGTGGATGCCATCGTCGCCGACCTCTTGAGTGATTTGTGACCCGGTCGCCCACGACAGTTCAGCGCTTTTATGCCGCACTGGCGCGCCTCATCCGCCCGTATCGCTGGGATTTCTCCGTTGGGCTTCTCGCCACCGCCGCTGCCAGCGGTCTAGCAGTGCTGATTCCCCTGACCTTTCGCGGCGGGGTCGACAGCATCGTGCGGCACGGCACCTCGGCTCCACTGCTGTTGTACGGGCTGGCCGTGATCCTGCTGACGATCAGCAAAGGCTGGGGAGAATATCTGGCTTACCGGTGCATCGCCGGCATGGGACAGCGCGTGGCGTATGACCTGCGCAATCGGATTTTTTCCCACCTCCAATCCCTGCCTCCCGCGTTCTTCGATCGCGCCAACACGGGCGACATCATGTCTCGTGCCACCTCCGACGTGGAAGGGGTGCGGATGTTCATCAACTGGAGTCTGAGCAGCTTCCTGGAGATGATGTTCCTGTTCATCGCCGCCCTCGTGTTGATGTCCCTGATGAGCTGGCAGCTGACCCTACTCGCCTCAGCGATGTTCCCCATCCTGGGGTACGCCGTGATGCGGTTTCGACGGCGTCTGCGGCCGCGCTATCTGGCGGTCCAGGAGCAGTACGGCCGGATGACAACCGCACTGCAGGAAAATCTGGCGGGGCTCCGACTCCTCCAAGCGTACCGGCGGGAGGAGACTGAGACCGCCCGCTTTCGGGAGATCAACCAGGAATTGTTCCGGCGCGCGATGGCCGCGGCGTGGGAACGCGCCATCTATTTGCCGACCATTTTCTGCCTGGGCACCGCCACCGGCGGTGTAATTCTCTGGTTCGGGGGCAGTCTGGTGATGGCTGGCAGCCTGACGTTAGGCGAGTTCGTCGCCTTCATCGGCTATGTGGGGCTATTAACCAGACCGCTGACCACGCTGGGGTGGATGATCAGTCTGGCACAGCGTGCGGTGGCGTCTCTCGGCCGGATCGAAGAGATCCTCTCGACCACGCCGCCGCCAACGGTAGTTGCTCAGGCCGCGGTATCGGCGCCTGCCCCGGCAGAGAGTGTTCGAGAGCAACCGATCGTCGTCTTTCAGGAGGTGGATTTCGCTTATAACGGACGGCCGGTTCTGCGCGGCATCAACTTCGAGGGCCGAAAGGGGGAGTTGGTTGCCATCACGGGGCCGAGTGGCGCAGGCAAGAGCACCATCGGGCATCTCATCCCGCGCTTATATGATGTCTCGGCAGGCCACGTGCTGCTCCAAGGCGTCGATGTGCGCGATCTAGCGCTCCAGGAGGTGCGTCGGCGCGTGGCGGTGGTGCCGCAGGAGACATTTCTCTTCTCCGCCTCCGTCGCCGAAAATCTCGCCTACGGACGACCCGATTCCCCGCCCGACGTCGTGCACCGCATCGCCCATGAGGTCTGCCTGTGGGAGTCGATTCAATCGTTCCCCCACGGGGTTGCCACGTTAGTCGGAGAGCGTGGGATCACGCTCTCCGGTGGACAGAAGCAACGTGTGGCCCTGGGGCGAGCGCTGCTGTATGGCGGTGAGGTCCTGGTGCTCGACGATCCATTCTCCAACGTCGACGCTGAGACCGAAGAGCGACTACTCGAGACGGTACGCAGCGCGGCCCGCGAGCGCCTAGTGCTACTGATCACCCACCGGATCAAGACGCTGCAGGCTGCGGACCGCATCCTCGTGGTCGCCGATGGGGGCATCGTCGCGGAAGGGACGCACCAGCAGCTACTGGCCCAGGGAGGGCTCTACCGTCAACTGTATGAGCGCCAGTGTCTGCGCGAGAGCCTGGCGTGAGCGCGGCTCACCGACCGCCAGGGACCATGATCCGAGGCCAAACGCATGATCTCCCCGCCTCATCCCGAAGACGAGGTGTTGGGTCGTCTCTACGACCGACGCCTGATGCGACGGCTGTTAGCATACGTGCGTCCGTATGCCTTCCATTTCATCCTGGCCGTCGGCCTCATGGCGCTCTGGGCTGGCGTCCAACTGGCCGGCCCGTATCTGATCAAGGTCGCCATCGATCGCTATATTCTGCTGCATGATCGTGCCGGCCTCGCCCTGCTGACCGGGCTCTATCTGTTTTCCCTGCTGGTGGCTGCGGTCCTGCGCGCGG
>Ga0081538_10005296_pt1 | contig 11639 bp, 12 predicted proteins | sample TabmetS5T2R1_FD_71022 | JGI IMG/M metagenome (GOLD analysis project Ga0081538, IMG submission 71022) | Tabebuia heterophylla rhizosphere microbial communities from the University of Puerto Rico - S5T2R1 | ecosystem: Host-associated > Plants > Roots > Rhizosphere ... | reverse complement strand
GGGGGAGGCCCTTGTGGACGCCGATCAGGTTGACGCCCAGCTCCTGGGCCTTCTCGAACACCGGGAAGGCGACCCGGGGGTCGTCCATGCGCCAGGGGAACGGCTGCCCGAAGTCGTAGCGGACGTTGTAGAACTTGAACGCCTTGGCCCCGAACTCGCCGACCTGGCGCTCCATCAGGTCGAGGGCGTGGCGGCCCTCCAGCGGGTTGACCGAGCCCCAGAACACCGTCCGGTCGGGCCGGCGGGCGGCCAGCTCGGCGCACTCCTCCCAGGGCGACAGGCCGTCACGGAACAGGTCGGTCAGCGGCAGCGGCATGGCGCACAGCATGTCGGTGGAGCTCTGGCGGTAGACCATCTCGTCGATGTCGTCCACCGTCCACTGGCGCAGGAACTCCTCGGGCCCCAGGAGCGTCTGCCCCTCGGGGGTGAGGACGTTGTGGAAGGCGTAGAGGTGGTTGATGAACATCTCCCCGGCCGGCCCCAGGGCGTTCTTCTTCTCGAAGTTGAAGATGTGGGCCACACCGTCGAACACGATCGCGTCGTTGCCGATCACGGGCCGACCTCCTTGGGGTTGGGCAGGAAGCGCAGCGTGCGCCGGGCCTTGTCGGACAGCCGGTCGGTGGTCCACGGCTCGTCCCAGACGACCTCGACCGTCGAGCCGGCCATCCCGGGCAGGGCGGCCACCCGTTCGGTGATCTGGCCGACCAGGTTGGCCGCGAACGGGCACCAGCCGGTGGTCAGCAGCAGCTCGACCCGTGCCTGGTCGCCGTCCAGGTCGACCTTCCGGACCAGGCCCATGTCGACCACCGACAGGCCCTTCTCCTGGCAGCAGGGGTCGTAGACGGAGGCCAGGGCCTCCATCACGGCGGCGGTGCGGTGCTCGGCCATCTCCACCTCACGGACCTCGGCGTCCTGGCCTCTCCAACCTTGGTCCGCTCGGCCGCACCCGTCAACCGGCAGGCCGGTAGGCTGACGGCTGGAGCTTCACGAGCGGGAGGGACCGTGACGACCGAGCAGCGCGAGTGGACCCGGCGGCTGGCCTGGGAGGGGTGCGTGAACGCCCGCGAGCTGGGCGGCTACCCGACGGCCGAGGGAGGCCAGACCCGCTGGGGGGCGGTCGTCCGCTCCGACAGCCCGGCCGCGCTGACCGAGGCCGGCCGGGCCGCCCTGGCCGACTACGGGGTCCGGGCCATCGTCGACCTGCGGCTGCCGACCGAGCTGGCCGACGCGCCCAACCCGTTCGCCGAGCCCGGCGACCACGGCATCGCCTACACCAACGTGTCGTTCATCGACCCGGCGTTCGCGCCCCCCGACGCCGTCACCACCCTGGCCGACGACTACCTCCAGATGCTCGACCGCTACCGCCGACCCGTCGCCGAGGCGGTCACGGCCGTCGCCCAGGCCCCGCCAGGGGTCGTGGTGATCCACTGCGCCGCCGGCAAGGACCGCACCGGGCTGATCGCGGCCCTCCTGCTCGCCGTGGCCGGCGTGCCCGACGAGACGATCGCCGCCGACTACGCCATGACCGGCGAGGCGCTCCGCCCCCAGCTCGAGGCCTGGCTGGACAGCGACCCGGCCGAGCGGGCCGAGCGCGAGGCCCTGCTGGCCCGCTACGCCCCCACCGCCGAGGTCATGCTCGAGGTCCTCAGCCGCCTGGCCGGCCGGTACGGCGGGGTCGAGCCCTACCTCCTGGAGGCCGGCGTCGCCCAGGCCGACCTCGACCGCCTCCGCGACCGGCTCGTCACTGGCCGTCGCTAGGCTGGACGGTGAGCCTGCGAACGGAGGGACCGTGACGACCGAGCAACGCGAGTGGACCCGGCTGCTGGCCTGGGAAGGATGCCTCAACGCCCGCGACCTGGGCGGCTACCCGGCGGCGGACGGGCGGGAGACCCGCTGGGGGGCGGTGATCCGCTCCGACAGCCCGGCCGCGCTGACCGAGGCCGGCCGGGCGGCGCTGGCCGGGTACGGGGTGCGGGCCATCATCGACCTGCGGCTGGCCGACGAGATCGCCCGCCACCCCAACCCGTTCGCCGAGCCGGGCGACCACGGGATCGCCTACACCAACCTGTCGGTGATCGACCCGGCGGCCGGGTTCCCGCCCGACACCTTCACCCTGGCCGAGAACTACCTGTGGATGCTGGACCGGTTCGGCGGGTTCGTGGCCGAGGTGATGACCGCCATCGCCCGCGCCCCCGAGGGCGGCGTCCTGATCCACTGCGCGGCCGGGAAGGACCGCACCGGGCTGGTCGCGGCCCTGCTGCTCGGGCTGGTGGGCGTGCCGGTGGAGACGATCGCGGCCGACTACGCCATGACCGCCGAGCTGCTCCGTCCCCGGGACCAGGAGTGGCTGGAGAACGGCCCCGGCGAGCGGGCCGAGCGCGAGGCCATGCTGGCCCGGTTCGCCCCCACCGCCGAGGTCATGACCGAGGTCATGGAGCGGCTGGCCGAGCGCCACGGCGGCGCCGAGGGGTACCTGACCGGCGTGGGCGTGGCCCCGGCCGACCTGGACCGGCTGCGCGAACGGCTGCTCGCCCCCGCCGGCGAGGCCCGCTGACGGTTGACAGCGACCGGCCGGTCCGGCACCGTGCCAGCTGTGGAAGGACCTCGGCTGACCAGGAACCGCGCCCTCGACCACGGGCGCGTGGTGTCCTGCGCCTGTCGCCGGGCCCGCCGGTCGTCGCGCGCCAGGATCGCCGCGACCCGCTGACCGGCCGGGCCTCGCCCCCCTGCTCCTCGCGCACCCCAGGATGGTCCAGCCATGTCCTCCACCACCGTCCGTCCCCGTCCGACCGCCGATCCCTACGCCGACACCGACGTGGTCGACGCCCGCGCCCCCCGGTTCCTCCAGGCGACCGTCGGCGCCGGCGCCGTCGGCGCCCTGCTGACCGGCTGGTGGTGGCTGTACGGCCTGCTCTCCCTCCAGCTGGTCGCCGGCCTGGTCCTGGGCCGGCGCTGGTGCCTGCCCTGCGTGGCCTACTTCGCCCTCGTCCAGCCGCGGGTGGGCGAGGGCCGGGTCGAGGACGCCCGGCCGCCCCGCTTCGCCAACAAGATCGGGGCGACCGTGCTCGGCCTCGCCTTCGCCGCCCACCTGGCCGGGCTGGACGGGGCCGGGACGGCCCTCGGGGCCGTGGTCGCGGTCCTGGCCCTGCTGGCCGCCACGACCGGCCTGTGCGCCGGCTGCGAGCTGTACAAGCTGGCGGCGCGGCTACGCGGGGTCCGGCCCGGCGCCGTCGGCGCCCTCGACCTGGCCGCGGTCGGCGCCGCCCCCGGGCGGGTGGCCGTGGTCCAGTTCACCCACCCGCTGTGCAGCGACTGCCACGAGCTCGAGGAGCGCCTGGCCGCCGGGCCCCAGCCGCTGCACACCGTTGACGTGTCGCGCCGGCCCGACCTGGCCCGCCGCTACCACGTGGCCGTGGTCCCGGCCGCCTTCCGGGTCGCCGGCGACGGGACCGTGCTGGAGCGCCTCGCCTAGCCGGTGGGCCGCACCAGCAGGTGCAGGTAGCCGTAGCCGTCGCCGGCCGTCCAGCCCTCGGCGACCACGGTCAGCATGCCCTCCTCCAGCCAGTAGCCGACCTGCTCCCGCGACGGGTAGAAGTGGTAGCCGGCGTCCTTGCCGGCCTCCTCGCCCCGGACCACCGGCAGGTCCCGGGCGACGGCGTCGGCCAGCACCCGGTCCAGCTCCTCGTCGTCGACCTGCTCGACGGTCAGGTACAGGTGCCCGCCGGGGGCCACGGCCCGGCGCAGGTTGCCCAGCACCCGGGGCCAGTCCTCGGGCGGGATGTTCTCCATGGCGTCGATGCACATGACGGCGTCGAACTCGCCGTCGAAGGCCAGCTCCTGGAGGCCGACCCGCTCCAGCGGCACCGCCGGGTACCGGGCCCTGGCCCTGGCCAGCATCCCGGTCGACTGGTCGGTGCCGACGACCCGGCGGCCGGCGTCCAGGACCATGCCGAAGTACTTGCCGGTGCCGCAGGCCGCGTCCAGCACGCTCCCGCCCGGCGGGACCCGCTCGAGCAGGTCGGCGACGAAGCGGCGGTGCTCGGGGCCGATCTCCCCGTACTGCTCGTCGTAGGTGAAGGCGTGGATGGCGTCGTGCCGCTCCTCGGCCGTCTGCCGCCGCTCCCGCAGCCAGGCTTGCCGGTCCACGTTGGCTCCTCTCTCGCTCGTGGTCAGGATGCCGATCCGGGCCAGGACAGGGTGGTCACCCGGCGCGGCTGGCCGCTCACCCAGACCCCGTCGACCCGGTGGGTGCCCTGCTCCAGCAGGGCCTCGGCCACCTCGGGGTCGCTTCGCGCGGGCAGGCACAGCCGCCGGCGGGTGAAGGCGACCAGCTCGTCGAAGTCGTCGAAGCCGAACCGGTCCTGGTTCTCCCAGTCCCGGCGGTCCACCTCCAGGCCGAGCTCGGCCAGGGCGGCGACGGCGTCGCCGGCGCCTGGCCCGTCCGGCCGCTCCAGGTCGTGGAAGCGCCGCCACAGCGGGGCCAGGCCGGCCAGCGGGTGCCGGTCGGTCAGCTCGGCCACCACCCGGCGGCGGGCGTGGCCGGTCAGGGCGGCCGCGAACGGGGCCAGGTCGGCCACGTTGTAGAGGACGTGGTGGCAGACGACCACGTCGGCCGGCCCGACCCGGCCGGCCACCTCCGGCCAGCGGCCCTCGACCCCCTCGGCGGGCACCCCGGCCGCCTCGGCCGCGGCCAGGAACGACGCCACCATCTCCGGCGACTCGTCCACCGCCACCAGCCGCCCGGCCTCGGTGGCCAGGGGCAGGCTGGCCGCGCCCCCGCCGGCGCCGACGTCCAGGACGCTGCCGCCCGGCGGCAGGTGCCGGGCCGCCTCCAGGTTCGACGGGGTGACCGGCCGCGACCCGGCCCGCCGGGCCCGCGACCGGAACAGCCCCACCGGGAACCCCCAGGGCGACTCGGGCGCGGCGGCCAGGATCTCGGCCGGGATGGCCCAGCCCTCCAGCTGCTCCCGCCACCGCTCCAGCGCGCCCGACTCCCGCCCGTCCATGAGCGGCAGCCTACTGTGGCCCAGCCGGCAACGGGTCTGTCCATCACCGGGCCAGTGGGGCCGGGGCAACCGTGCCACCTGCCGGCTGGGCCGTTGCGGCTAGTTCCAGCGGGTCGAGGGGTGCGCGACCCTGGCCGAGCGGGCCGGCGCGACCAGCCAGGCGGTCAGCAGCGTCCGGGCGTGCCCGTGCAGGCAGAACACCTTGACGTGCTCGACCGGGCCGTCGGTGGACGGCCACACCCAGCGCGACACGACCTCGGCGGCGACGTCGCAACCCGGCTCGGGGCAGGCGACGATCTGGTTCATGACGCTTCCTTCCAAACGGGCCGGGCCGACGGTGCTCGCCCGACCCGGGCAGTGTGGCTCCGGCGGCGCCGCCCGTCCGTACCCGCCGTCACGGCCCGCCGGTGACGTTCGGCACACCCGGCCGACCAGTGGGAATCGCCCGCCGCCCGGCCGGGTTCCCCCGTCGGAGGCGATGCCAGATGGGTACATTCGTGAAGCTGTTCGTGGCCGTCGCCGTCCTGCTGCTCGTGCTCGGCCTGGCCCTGACCGGCTGCCGCAAGGACGAGGGCGGCGGCGGGACCTACGGCTACCTGCCGGCGCCGACCCGGGTGGCCGGCACGGCCCAGTAGGGGTGCGGCCGGGGCGTCACGGCCCCGGGGGCCCGGCCAGCAGGCCGAGGCGGTGGGCGACCGCCGCCGCCTCGACGCGGCTGGCCACGCCCAGCTTGGCCAGGATGTTGGACACGTGCACGCTGGCCGTCTTGGCGCTGATGAACAGGGCGTCGGCGACCTGGCGGTTGCTGCGGCCCTCGGCCACCAGGGCCAGTACCTCGAGCTCGCGGGCGGTCAGGCCGAGCGCGGCCCCGTCCGGGGTCGCGCGCTCCGGCGCGCCGCCGCCGTCGCCGGTGCCGGCCGTGGCCCCGGGCGCTTCCTGGCGCAGGTCGACCCGGGCCAGCCGGGCCAGCCGCTCCAGCTCGCGGCGGAGCGGCCTCGCCCCCAGGGCCACGGCCGTGGCGTGCCCCTGGCGGAGCAGGCCGGCGGCCAGGTTGCGGTCGCCGCGCCGGGCCAGCAGGGCCTCGGCCGCCCGCCAGCGGGCCGTGGCCAGCGGGTAGGGGTAGCCGGCGGCCTCCCAGGCGGCCACCACCGCCAGCCAGCCGTCGGGGTCGAGGTCGCCCTGGGCCCGGGCCCACTCGGCCTCGCAGGTGGCCAGCAGGGCCTGCTGCCAGGCCAGCTCCGACCCGCCGAGGGTGCTCCGGGCCCAGCGGATCAGCCCCTCGGCGACCAGGCGGGCGTCGGCGACGGTGTCGTGGTCGTGGCGGGCCGCGGCCAGCTCGACCCGGTCGCCCTCGACCCGCAGCCCGAGGGCGAGCAGGGAGCAGGCGCGCAGGTTCTGCAGCGGGCCCTGGAGGGCGGCCAGGCCGCCGGCCACGGCCGCCGCCGCCGCCTCCGGCCGGCCCTGCCAGGCCGCCACCTCGGCCTCGGCCGCGGCCAGCACCGGCGGGTACTGCACGGCGATGAACATGTCCCCGCTGAGCCGCGTGGCCGCGTGGACGTGGGCCAGGGCGGCCTCGTCGTCGCCCCGGCCGGCGTCCAGCATGGCCCGGGACTGGCGCAGGGTGATGGTGTTGAGGTTCTCGTCGTCGCCCGGCTCCAGGTAGTCGTCGGTCACCTCGGCCACCTCGTCCCAGCGGCCCAGGTTGTACAGGGACGCGGCCGCGTTGCCGGCCAGGAAGGCGCCGAAGGTGCGCCGCAGGCCGGCCGCCCGCGCCACCTCCATCCCCGCGCCGGCCACGGCCACCGCCTCCTCCGGCCGGCCCAGGTCGTCGAGCAGGTCGGACAGGTTGACGCAGGCCCGGGCCTCGTCCTTGTGCGCCCCCAGCTCGGCCGACCGGCGGCGGGACTCCTCCAGGTAGGCCAGGCCGCGCTCGGTCTCCCCGAGCCGGGCGATGGCGGTGCCGAGGCTGTTCATGGCATGGACCTCGACCACCGGCGCCCCGGCCGTCCTGGCCACCGCGATCGCCTCGGTGCAGACGTCGGCCGCCTCGGCGAACCGGGCCCGGAGCATCAGCGCCTGCCCGAGGCCGGCCAGGACCCGGGCCCGGGCCGCCGACGGCTCCGGCGGGACCAGGCGGACCGCCTCCTGGTAGGCCTCGAACGCCCCCGGCCGGCCGGCGACGCGCAGGTGGAAGGCCAGACGCTCGGTGAGCTGGGCGGCCAGCAGCGGGTCCCGGTCCTTGTCGACCTCGGCCAGGGCGGCCCGTATCAGGGCCACGGCCCGGTCGGCGGCGGTGGCGGCGTTGGAGGCCGCCTCCGCGGCCCGGGTCAGCAGCTCCACCTTGTCCAGCCCGCCCGGGCGCTCGGCCGCCGTCGCGCACCGGTCCCACAGCTCGAGGGCGCGCTCGAACTGGGCCTGGGCCTCGGCGAAGGCGTAGGCGCGCTCGGCCGCCTTGCCGGCCTCGACCGCCGCCGGCAGGGCCCGGTCCAGGTCGTGGGCGGCGTACCAGTGCCAGGCGAGCTCGGCGGCCAGCCCGGGGTCGCCGCCGCCGTCGTGGGCGGCCAGGGCGGCCGCGTAGCGGGCGTGCAGGCGGGTCCGCTCCCCCGGCAGCAGCTCGGCGTAGACCGCCTCCTTGACCAGCGCGTGCCGGAACCCGTAGGTGCCGTCGTCGGCGTCGACCAGCAGCACGTGGGCGGAGACGGCCTCGCGCAGGCCGGCCAGCAGCTCGTCCTCGCCGGCGCCGGCGACCTCGGCCAGCAGCTCGTGCTCGACCCGGCTCCCGGCGGCCGCGGCCACGGCCAGCACCTGCTGGGCCGGCTCGCCCAGCAGCTCGATGCGGGCCAGCAGGGTGTCGCGGAGGCTCGGGGGCAGCTCGCCGTCGGCGGCGGCGGTGGCCGCCAGCTCCTCGACGAAGAAGGCGTTGCCGCCGGAGCGGGCGTGGATCCGCTCGGCCAGCCCGGCCGGCGGCGGCGCCCCCTGGATCCCGGCCAGCTGGGCCGCCACCTCGGCCGGGCCGAACCGGGCCAGCTCCAGCCGCTCGACCCGCCGGCCGCGGTCCAGCTCGGCCAGGAACGGCCGCAGGGGGTGGCGGCGGTGCAGCTCGTCGCTGCGGTAGGTCATCAGCAGGAGCAGGCGGCCGTGGCGCAGGTTGCGGACGAGGAAGGCGAGCAGGTCGCGGGTGGAGCGGTCGGCCCAGTGCAGGTCCTCCACGACCAGCACGGCCGGGCCGTCGGCGCCCAGGCGCTCCAGCAGGCCGAGCAGCAGCTCGAACAGCCGCACCTGGTCCGACCAGGGCCCGGGGGTTGTGGACAGCCGGTCGCCCGCCGTGGCGCCGTCGGCTACCCTCCCGATCGGGGGCCCGCCCAGCGACGGGTGAGGGTCCGGCGTGCCCGGGTCGGGACCGGGACCGGGCGGCGGTGCCAGCTCGGGGAGGAGGCGGGCCAGCTCGGGCCTGGCCTGGCCGGGGAGCATCCGGGCCAGGTCGGGCTCGTCGAGGTCGCGGACGAACCCCCGCAGGGCCTCGACCAGGGGAGCGAACGGCAGCCCCTCGCCGCCGACCTCGACGCAGCCGCCGGTCAGCACGGTCGCCCCGGCCCGGCGGGCGGCGGCGACGACCTCGCCGACCAGCCGGGTCTTGCCCACCCCGGCCTCGCCGCCGATCAGCACCGCCGTCGGGGTCCCCCCGGCGGCCCGGTCCCCGGCCTCGGCCAGCCGGGTCAGCTCCTCGGTCCGGCCGACGAAGGTGGGGCTGGTGAGCGTCGCCGTCATGCCCACGAGTATGGCCCGGCCGGCCGACGAAGCGAACGAGCCGGCGGGTTCGCCGGCTCGTCGCTGTCGCTCGCGCGTGACCACGGGCATGGGGTGCCTCCTAGCGGCTCCGGCGGGACCAGCGGGCGCTCTTGCGGCGGGCCTTGGCGGCCAGCCGGGCCTGCCGGGCGTCGCGGCGGAGGACGTCGACGTGGTCACGGGCGATCGCGTCGTGGATGATGTGGTGCTGCTGCATCTTGGCCTCCTGGTCGGTTCCGCCTCTCTCGACGACCACGGTATGGCTAAGACCCCCCACCCCGGATCGGACGGTTGCCTTAGGTTCCCGGCCCCCCTACCTCATGTTCCGGGCGGGTCGTCTTAGCCGCGCCGGCACCGCGGGCCGGTGACGCCCGGCACGCCGGCCGGGTGCCCGGCGGCACTGCTCGTCGGGGCCGCGGGACCCATCCTGGGAGCGACCGGCGAGGGGGGCCGAGATGCCTGGGCTGTGGAGCGGGACGCAGGGCGCGAGGAGGTCGAGCATCGCGCGGCCGGTCGTGCGGCCCTGGCGGTGCTTCGCCCGCTGCTGGTCGTGCGGCGCTGAGGTCCTCGCCCAGCCCGCGACCTGCGGTGAGGCCGTGCGTCCCCTGCGCTGGTCCTGCCCGGACTGCGACGTGCAGTGGTCCGCCCACCCCGACCGCGTCGAAGTGCCGGCTCCGGTCATGGCCTCCTGAGCGGCTCGCGCGGCCGCCCCGAACACGCGATGATCTCGGCGCCCAGTCGGTGACCGAGGAGGGTGGCCATGGCGACGCACGAGGTGCGGGTCGACTACGCGAAGACGCTCCTGGAGGAGCCCGGGACCGGGCACAACCGCTGGCATCCGGACATCCCGCCGGTGGTCACCTGCGACCCCGGCGACGAGGTGGTGCTCGACACCCGCGACGCCTTCGACGGCCAGATGGGCCCGGAGGCGACCCTGGAGACGGTGGCCGGCCCCAACCTGAACGTGGTCCACCCCCTCACCGGCCCGGTGTACGTCAACGGGGCCGAGGCCGGCGACCTGCTCGAGGTCGAGATCCTCGACGTCGAGCCGGACCGCTACGGCTACACCGTGCAGGTGCCCGGCTTCGGGTTCCTGCGTGACGAGTTCCCCGACCCGTACATGGCCCGCTGGCGGATCGAGGGCGGCTGGGCGACCTCCGACGACCTGCCGGGGCTGCGCATCCCCGGCTCCCCGTTCATGGGCACCATCGGCCTGTCCCCCGACCGGGCCCTGCTGGAGCGGACCACCGCCCGCGAGCAGGCCGCCCTCGACCGGGGCGGGTTCGTGCTCCCGCCCGACCCCACCGACGCCGTCCCCTCGGACCCGGCCATCGCCGCCGAGGCTCTGCGCACCATCCCGCCCCGGGAGACGGCCGGCAACGTCGACATCAAGCAGCTCGGCAAGGGGACCAGGCTCTACATCCCGGTGTACGCCGACGGCGGCCTGTTCTCGGCCGGCGACGCCCACTTCGCCCAGGGCGACTGCGAGACCTGCGGCACGGCCATCGAGATGCGCTCGACCCTGACCGTCCGCTTCGCCCTCCACAAGGGCCGGGCCGCCGCCCGCGGCATCCAGGACCTCCAGTTCGCCCGCGACGACTACTACCTGCCGCCCGAGTACGCCGCCCCCCGCCGGTTCTTCGCCACCACCGGCCTGTCGGTCACCCGCGACGGCGAGAGCCGCCCCGAGGACCTCACCCTGGCCGCCCGCAACGCCCTGCTCAACATGATCGACCATCTCCAGGACCACGGCGGCTGGACCCGCCAGCAGGCCTACGCCATCTGCAGCGTCGCCGTCGACCTCAAGGTCTCCGAGGTGGTGGACGTGCCCAGCTTCGTGGTCTCGGCGTTCCTGCCCCTGGACATCTTCCAGGGCTAGCGCCCGGCGTCGCCCGGCGGCTGGTCGCCGAGGACGGTGACCAGCCACTGGGCCACCGACTGGGCCGAGAGCTGCTCCTGGCCGACGGCGCGGTACATGGCCTCCAGGTCGGCGTAGTCGAGCATGGCCAGGGAGCCGTCCTCCATGGCCCGCTGGAGCGACCAGCCCTGGTCGGCCAGGACCTGGTCGATGGCCTGCTGGCCGGCGTCGACGGCGTCGTCGCGGCGCTGGGAGGCCAGCCACTGGCGGATCTTGACGTGCGCCTGGGGGCTCTTGACGAAGCCGAGCCACTCCTTGGACGGGCCCGGGTACTCGGCCGTCGAGGTGAGGATCTCGACCACGTCCCCGTCGGCCAGGACGCTGGCCAGGGGGACGAGCTGGCCGTTGACGCGGGCCCCGATGCAGTGGTGGCCCAGCTCGGCCCGGAGGGCGTAGGCCATGTCGACCGGGGTGGCCCCGGCCGGCAGGGTGAGGGCGTCGCCCTTGGGGGTGAACACCAGCACCTCGTGGTCGGACAGGTCGGAGCGGAGCGACTCCAGGAACTCCCCGGGGTCGGACACGGCCCGCTGCCAGTCCAGCAGCCGGTGCAGCCAGACCAGGTCGTCGGCGCCGCCGGTGGCGTCGCCCTGGCCGTTGGCCCGGCGGCCGCGGGCGGCCTCGCGGGCGGCCGCGACCACCCCGTACTCGGCCGTGCGGTGCATCGCCTCGGTGCGGATGTGGACCTCCACCGGCTCCTCGCCGGGGCCGATCACGGTGGTGTGCAGCGACTGGTAGCCGTTGAGCTTGGGGGCGGCGATGAAGTCCTTGAAGCGGCCGGGCACCGGGTGCCAGCGCCCGTGGACCGCGCCCAGGGCGATGTAGCAGTCGCTGGGCCCGCCGGCGACCACGACCAGGATCCGGTCGGGGTCGTGGATCTCACGGCTGCCCCGCTCCAGCATCGTCTGGTAGATCGAGTAGTAGTGGCGCGG
>Ga0081538_10005295_pt1 | contig 11639 bp, 9 predicted proteins | sample TabmetS5T2R1_FD_71022 | JGI IMG/M metagenome (GOLD analysis project Ga0081538, IMG submission 71022) | Tabebuia heterophylla rhizosphere microbial communities from the University of Puerto Rico - S5T2R1 | ecosystem: Host-associated > Plants > Roots > Rhizosphere ... | reverse complement strand
CGCGCCGACCGCGCCCACGACCAGGCCGCCGGTGATCCACAGAATGTCGGCTTCCAGCAGCATCGCGGCGCCGAGCGCAAGCAGCGCCAGCCCGATCGCGGTTCGACCCACGATCCCGCCGCGCGGATAGTCGAACGCGACCGGCAGACGCAGGGTCGCCGGATGGTCTGCGTGCTGCGCCGCCCGCGTGGCGTCGTTCACGGCCCCTTCCCCGATACCGCCCAATGCGCGGCTCTCGCAATGCGCGAGCCGCGGGCCCTGCGCTATTGCTCCCGCGATTGGGCGTCCGGGTCAAGGTCGGCGGCGCAATCGGGTCAGTACCGCCGAACGGACTCTTAGCCCTGTAGGTCCTTGGTCTTACCGGCGAGCGCCCGGTTGGCGGCGCAGACGATCGCCTTCAGCGAGGCCTGGACGATGTTGGGGTCCATGCCGACGCCGAACACCGTGCCGCCGGTCGGCGTGCGGGTCTCGAGATAGGCGACCGCCGTGGCATCGGCGCCGAGGCCGACCGAGTGCTCGCGGTAGTCGATCACCTTGAGGTCGACGCCGGCTTCTTTCTTCATCGCGTCCATGAAGGCGTCGATCGGGCCGTTGCCCTTGCCGTGGATCTCGATCTCCTTGCCGTCGCGCTTCATTTTCGCGGTGAGCAGCCGGATCTCCGAGGCATGCGCGTCGGACTGGGTCTGGTGATGCACGAACTTGAACGGCTTCTCGAAGCCGAGATACTCGTCGTTGAAGGCGTTCCAGATGTCCTTGGAGGAGATCTCCTTGCCGGTCTTGTCGGCGATCTCCTGCACCACCTGGCTGAACTCCATCTGCAAGCGGCGCGGCAGGCTGAGGCCGTAGTCGGTCTCCATCAGATACGCGACGCCGCCCTTGCCCGACTGCGAGTTGATGCGGATCACCGCCTCATAATCGCGCCCGAGATCCTCCGGATCGATCGGCAGGTATGGGACGGCCCACTCGCCGCTGTTGGACTGCTTCATCGCCGCGAAGCCCTTCTTGATCGCGTCCTGATGCGATCCGGAGAAGGCGGTGAACACCAGGTCACCCGCGTATGGATGACGCGGATGCACCGGCAGCTGGTTGCAATATTCCGCCGTGCGCACGAGGTCGTTGATGTCGGAGAAATCGATCTTCGGATCGATGCCCTGGCTGAACAGGTTCAAGCCCAGCGTGACGAGATCGACGTTGCCGGTGCGCTCGCCGTTGCCGAACAAGGTGCCTTCGATGCGCTCCGCGCCGGCCAGTACCGCGAGCTCGGCCGCGGCGACGCCGGTGCCGCGGTCGTTGTGCGGATGCAGGCTGATGATGGCGCTGTCGCGGTTCTTGAGCTTGCGGCAGAAATACTCGATCTGGTCGGCGTAGATGTTGGGCGTCGACATCTCGACGGTCGCCGGCAGGTTGAGGATGCACTTGTTGGCCGGGGTCGGCTTCCACACATCCATCACCGCTTCGCACACCTCGATCGCGTAGTCGATCTCGGTGCCGGTGAAGCTCTCGGGCGAATACTGGAACACGAACTCGGTGTCGGTCGGATGGCGCAGCGCATAGTCGCGCACCCATTCCGCGCCCTGAACGGCAATGCCCTTGATGCCTTCCATGTCCTGCCCGAACACCACGCGGCGCTGCAAAGTGGAGGTCGAATTGTAGACATGCACGATCGCGCGCTTGGCGCCGACCAGTCCCTCATAGGTGCGCGCGATCAGATGCTCGCGCGCCTGAGTCAGCACCTGGATGGTGACGTCGGCTGGAACGAGGTCTTCCTCGATCAGCTGACGCAGGAAATCGAAATCGGTCTGCGAGGCCGAGGGGAAGCCGACCTCGATCTCCTTGTAGCCCATGCGGCAGAGCGTCTGGAACATGCGCAGCTTGCGCTCCGGTCCCATCGGCTCGATCAGCGCCTGGTTGCCGTCGCGCAGATCGACGCTGCACCAGATCGGCGCCTCGTTGATGACGCGCGTGGGCCATCGTCGGTCCGGCAAGTTGATGGGCTGGAACGGTCGGTACTTCTTGGCTGGGTCGATACGCATCTCGGAAATTCCTTTGGGTCGGTTTCGCTGCTGTCGATCGCGACGTCAGATCGATCGGCCGCCGGGCAGTCGCCTTGCCCGACGACCGCAGCGAAGTCGCAGCGTGGCACCCCCAAAGCCCACGCCGGAGGCGCGCAACAAAATGTCCGAACGCAACAAAATTACTGATCTGGGGGAGAACATCAACAACCCTCTTCACCTGCATCCGCGGAATTTGGGGCGGGACGCCCCAAGGCCGACGCTTCTAGAGCGCCGGGGCGGTAAGTCGCAGGGTAAGGGCCAAGCTGTGCATAAGTCGGACCCTACCGACGACACAGCGGAGGGTCAAGCCCGGGGAACCGCAATGGTCACCCCACAAAGCAACAGCCCTCCGGAGGTCTGACCTCGGGGAGGGCTGTTTCCGACGCTGGCAGCGCCGGGGTGCGTCGTCGGTCCGTTCAGGTCCCGGCGGCGAAACTGTTGGACGCGCCTATTCGGCGTGCGTCATCGCCATCAGTTCGTCTTTGATCCTCAGTTTCATCTTCTTAAGGTGATGGATCACCACGTCATCGGGATGGGGTCTCCGCTCCTCTTCGGCGATCTGCGCATCCAAGTCTGCGTGCTTCGCCTTGAGGGATTCCTGATGCGAGGCGACTGCCATGGGCTATCTCCTATCAGCTGCGAGATTGAGGGGCATGTGGTGCATTTCTCGGGCAAAATCCTCGAAAAATGATCAACCGGATTTGATGTGGGCATGCTACTCCCATCGGCCAACAGAGTAAACGGACGAACCGTCGCGCTGGCCAAAAAGACCTAAGATTACCGGTTAATGCAGCAGCAGGATTGACCCAAATGGCGCCGACTTCCGGGCCAAGTCACAAGCCGACTCACAAGCCTCAACCCGCGCGACTCATCATCGGACTCTCCGGCGCGTCGGGCGTGATTTTCGGCGTGCGCCTGCTCGAGCTGCTGCGCGACACGGTGATCGAGACTCACCTCGTGATGTCGCGCTCCGCCGAAGTCACGCTCGCCTACGAGACCAACCGCAAGGTCAAGGATGTGAAGGCGCTCGCCGACTGCTGCTACGACATCGACGACATGGCGGCGCCGATCTCGAGCGGCTCCTATCTCACGCTTGGCATGATCGTCGCTCCATGCTCGGTGAAGAGCCTCGCGGAGATCGCGAGCGGCGTCACCACCACCCTGCTCTCGCGAGCCGCCGACGTGACACTGAAGGAGCGCCGCCGCCTGGTGCTGATGGTGCGCGAGACGCCGCTGCATGCGGGCCATCTCAAGAGCATGCTGGCCGTGACCGAGATGGGCGGCGTGATCGCGCCGCCGGTGCCGGCGATGTATGCAGAGCCCAGGAGCCTCGACGACGTGATCGACCAGAACCTCGCCCGCGTGCTCGACCTCTACGGCATCCACCTCGAAGGCGCCAAGCGCTGGGGCGAGGACGGCAAGAAGCGGCCGAGATCGAAGAACAGCTGACCAACCGCGCGGCCGCCGCGCACAAACACGAAGTTCCGTAGCCCGAGGGTTGCGAGCCTCCGATGCCACCGATATTGTCCGCGCTTCCGTTCCGGGGGAGCGTCCATGGCGCCGCCGCAGAGCCCGCTGGCGCCGATCCTCGTCGCCGGCCTGATCATGATCATCTGGGGTGCGACGCCGGTGGCGACGCGCCTCGCCGTCGCCGATCTCGACCCGCTCTTCGTCGGCCTGCTGCGCACGGTCTTCGCCGGCGCCCTCGCCCTGCCGATCGCGCTCGCGTTGCGCCAGCGCCTGCCGAGGGGCGGCCGCGGCTGGCTGTTGCTCGCCGTCTCTGGCGCCTCCGGCTTCATCGTCTTCCCGCTGCTCTACAGCTTCGGCCAGCGCGACACGTCGGCCATGCACGGCGGCATGATCCTGGCCGCTCTGCCGATCTTCACCGGCACCTATGCCGCGCTGGTGGAGCGCCGCCGGCCGTCGGCGCGGTGGATCGTCGGCTGCGTCATCGCCTTGGCCGGCGAGTGCGCCCTCATCGCCTTCCGCGCCGGCGGCGGCGGCGCTGAGCCGACGCTTCTCGGCGACCTCCTCGTGCTGCTCTCGGCCCTGCTGGTCGCGGTCGGCTACGTCGCCGGTGCACGCCTCAGCCAGGCCGGCTACAGCAGCCTGGCCACGACCCTCTGGGGCGTAGCGTTATCGGCCGTCGTCTCGGCCGTCATCGCCGCGGTGGTCGTCGCCGACGACGGCTGGCCGTCCGCCGGCTGGGTGTCGTGGACGGCGGTGGCCTATCTCGCCAGCATCACCACGATCCTCGGCTACGTTGGCTGGTACTGGGCGCTGGCGAAAGGCGGCATCGCCCGCATCGCCACGATCCAGTTCTTCCAGCCGGTCTCCGGCCTCGTTCTCGCCGCGCTGCTGCTGGGCGAGCGCATGACCCTGCCGCTGCTGGCGGCCTCGATCGTCATCCTCGTCGGAGTCTGGATCGCACAGCGGCGCTGAGTGCGCCGCGTGCGGTCTATTGATCCAGCAGCCGACAGATGTCGATGCAGCGCGACGTCGCGCTTACAGCGCCTGGACGATCGACGAGACGTCCCCGAGGTCGCGTTCGTCCGGGGCGCCGGGGCCGCCGCCCTGCGTCAGCAGGCGCCGCATGTAGAGCTTCAGGTTCTTCTCGGCGCGGTCCTTGACGCTGCCGCCGTCGGTCGGCATCGGGGCGTCGTCCAGGCGCTTGAAGATCAGGCGATGGGCCACCTGCTCGGCCGCCAGCTCCGCCTCCAGGATCTTCTCCTTGACGTTCTTGCGGTCCTCCTCGGGGACCTCCTCGGCGAACTTTGGCAGGCGGCGGCGCACCTGGCGCAGCTGCTGGAGCACGGCGGCGCGCCAGCCGGCGGTCATGCCATCCGCAATGGAAAGGTGGGTATCGTCCAGGATATGGCCCTTGCTGGCGAGATAGGCCGACAGCAGCAGCAGGTTCACGTCGGCATCGCGGCGGTCCTGCAGCGACAGGCACGCCTTGGCGACGTTCTGCTTGCCGTAGAAATCCAGGCTGAAGGTCCAGAAATCCTCAGCCGAAAGCGTCGTCATCTCGGGGAACTCCCTGTTGCTTGTATGGCGGCGCCCGTGGTCGCCCTCGGCAGTCGCTGTTCTCGAGGCCATTTTGCCCCTCCCACTAGCATGGTTGCAAATCCGGGACCAGTTGCCGAGATTTATTGCTGGGCCGCAGACTTGTCGAGCGATTTACGCGGCCGAATCGAAGTATCTCGAATCGGGAACGAAAACGAACTCTAGCCATGACCGGGCTCCACTACCACCTGCCACCAGACCGCGCCGTGATCACGGTTGCGGGCGAGGATCGCCAGGCCTTCCTGCAAGGCCTGATCTCCAATGACACGGCCAAGATCACGCCCGACCGGGCGATCTACGCAACACTGCTGACGGCACAGGGGCGGTTCCTGTTCGACCTGTTCATCGTGGGCGAGGCCGACCGCTATCTGGTGGATTGTGCCGCGCCCCGGCGGGCCGACCTCATCAAGCGGCTGACCCTGTACAAGCTTCGGTCCAAGGTGACGATCGCCGATGCCGATGCGGACCGGTGTGTCGTGCTGCTGTTCGGCGAGGGCGCCCTGGATCTTATCGGCCATGGCGCCGGCACCGCCGCCGCGTTCGGCAACGGCGTGGCCTATGTCGACCCCCGTCTACCGGACCTCGGCGTGCGGCTGGTGCTGCCACGCGTGAGCGCCCGCGAGACCCTGGAAGGCTTGAGCGCGGTGGAGGATCCCGATGGCGCCGCCTATCACCGCCGGCGCATCGCGCTCGGCGTGCCGGATGCGGCCCGCGACCTGACTCCTGAGAAATCGATCCTGCTGGAGAACGGCTTCGACGAGCTCAATGCCATCGACTGGCAGAAGGGCTGCTACATGGGCCAGGAGCTGACCGCCCGCACGCGCTATCGCGGCCTGGTGCGCAAGCGCCTGCTGCCGGTCAAGATCGAGGGCGGCGCGCCGGCCCCCGGGACGCCCCTGATGGTCGGCGACCAGGAGCTGGGCGAGATGCGCAGCGCCAGCGCCGATGGAACGCTCGGTCTCGCCATGGTGCGGCTGGAGGCCTTGGCCGGCAATGCAGCGCCGACCTTCCATGCCGGTGCCGCCAAATTGTCGCCCGATATCCCCGGCTGGATGAGGCTTCCCGACCTCGACGAGGCCAAGGCATAATCGCCGCCTCGCAGCGGACGAATCATCATGCCGAAAGCCAGACTACGCGACCTGGGGATCACTCTGGGCCAATTGCCGGCGGGCCCACTCAACGCCATCACGGACGTCGCCGGGGTGACCGTCGGCGTCTCCACCATCATCAGGGACCAGCCGCACGTGGCGCGTTCCGGCGTGACCGCGATCTGGCCCTCGCCCGATGTGTTCCACGACTTCCTGCCGGCCGGGTTCCATTCCTTCAACGGCAACGGCGAGATGACGGGGACGATCTGGCTGGCCGAGCAGGGCCTCATCGCCTCCCCCATCTGCATCACAAACACCCACGCGGTTGGCGTGGTACGTGACGCGATTGTCGAGCTTGCCGCCAAGCGCAAGATCGAGATGGCCTGGCACCTGCCGGTGACGGCGGAGACCTGGGACGGCTGGCTGTCCGACGCCGAACATTTCCCGGTGACCTCCGCCGACGCGATCGCGGCGCTCGAAGGCGCCAAGGGCGGCGTGGTGCCTGAAGGCAACGTCGGCGGCGGCACCGGCATGGTGTGCCACGAGTTCAAGGGCGGCACCGGCACGGCGTCGCGCCGGCTGCCGGCCCAGCTGGGCGGCTGGACCGTCGGCGCGCTGGTGCAGGCGAATTACGGCATCCGCAACATGCTGCGCTGCGGCCATGCGCCTGTCGGGCTGGAGATCACCGACGCGGTCGTGCCTGTGCCGGAGCGCGTCACCAAGCCGAAGACCGATCAAGGCTCGATCATCGTGATCCTCGCGACCGACGCGCCGCTGATCCCGATCCAGTGCCAGCGCCTGGCGCGGCGCGCGACCACGGGCCTCGCGTGGGTCGGTGGCTTCGGATCGAACTCGTCGGGCGACATCTTCCTCGCCTTCTCGACCGGCAACGCGGTGCCGATGAAATCGCCGATGACCAACCTGCGCATGCTCGGCATGGACGAATGCACGCCGCTGTTCCAGGCCGCCGCGGAAGCGACCGAGGAAGCAATCTGGAATGCCATGATCGCGGCCGAAACGATGACCGGCTGGCAGGGGCGCACGGTGCATGCGATTCCGCACGACCTGCTGAAGCAGGCCTGCGCGCGCTACGCGCGGCGCGACTGACCGATCACGCTCTGTCTTGACTACGCCCTCTGGCTCGTTCAACGTCTGAGCGGGCGTGAACTTCTATTGTTGGATAAATTGTAAACCTTCCGCCAAGTGCGATCCCTCGTTCTGGTTCGGTACGTTGATCGCAATCGCCGTCGCGGCGTTCTCTCGCTCCGAGACAATGGAAGGCGCCAACAATCATGAATCATGGCAAAGACGTGAAGTTCCTCGACGTCACGCGACCGGACTTCACCACGGCGGACGCCGAACGCCTCGCGCGCGACCTCTACGGCATCGCGGCGAAGGCGAAGGAGTTCTATTCGGAACGTGACCGCGTCTTCCACCTGAAGGCCGGTGACGGGCACGAGCACGTGTTGAAGCTCGTGCATCCGGACGAGGACGAGGCGACGCTCGATTTCCAGATCCAAGCGCTGAACTGGATCGCGCGCGAAAGTCCCGCGCTCGCCTTGCCCCGCGTCATCCGCAGCAAGAATGGCGGCCAGCTTGGTCAGACGACTGATGCCCACGGCCGCCGACACGCGGTGTGGATGCTGGATTTCCTGCCGGGCGTGCCGCTGATGGAAGCGAAGCCGAGACCTGCGCCGTTGCGCGAAGTTGGCAGCTTTGCCGCACGCGTAGACATCGCATTGGCCGGCTATTTCCATCCGGCGGCCGGACGCGAGATCGTCTGGGATGCGCGCCATACGCCACGGCTGCGGCCGCAGCTTGCACTACTCGATGACAAGGCGGATCGCGCGGCAGCGGAGCGTGTTGTCGACCGCTTCGCTGCAGACTGCTTGCCGCGGTTGAGCAGCCTGCGCGCTCAGGTCATCCACAACGACGTAAACTTCCACAATCTGCTGGTCGACGAGCAGCAGCCCCAACGCATCACCGGCCTGATCGACTTTGGCGACATGGTGCATGGGCCGCTGGTTCTGGAGCTGGCGAATTCCGGGTCCGAGGCGGCGATGGAAACCGATCGGCCGATCGAGGCGATTGTGGAACTGGTGGCTGGCTATCACGCGCATTTGCCGATGACGGTGGCGGACATTTCGCAGTTGTTCGATCTGATCCAGGTGCGGCAAGCGCTTACTCTCGCCGTACTGGCCACCCGACGGCAACAGATCACCGATGATCCCAGCTATGTCGAAGTCTATGCGGTGCCGTGCCGCGATGCGTTGCATGCGCTGGAAGAAATCGGCCGTGACCAAGCGACCGCCGCATTCCAGCGTACCATCGAGCCCGCGCGCGCCGTGGTATTGCCGCGCATCCCGGAGAGCGAGGTCGACGCCGACCGCGCCGCGATGCTCGCGCGCCGGCGCAAGGTCATGGGGCCGCAGACCTACATGTTCTACGACAAGCCGCTGCACATGGTGCGTGGCGAAGGCGCCTGGCTCTACGACGTGACGGGCCGGCGCTATCTCGACGTCTACAACAACGTGCCGCATGTCGGCCATTGCCACCCGCATGTGGTCGAGGCGATCGCGCGCCAGGCCGCCACCCTCAATACCAACACGCGCTATCTGTTCGACGAGGTGCTGGACTACGCCGAGCGCCTCGGTGCGACCATGCCGGCCGGCTCAGGCCTCACCGCCTCCATGTTCGTCAATTCCGGCAGCGAGGCGGTCGATCTCGCGACGCGTCTGGCCAAGGCCTACACCGGCCATACCGGCGCGCTGGTGATGGAATACGCCTATCACGGCTGGACCGAAGCGGTGGAAGCGCTGTCGCCGGAGTTCCGCTCCGCCGAGCATCTGAAGCCGCACGTGCGCACGCTGATCGGGCCAGACGACTATCGCGGTCCTTATCGGCGCGGCGACAACGACATCGCGGCGCGCTATGTCGCCGACACCGACCGTGCGATCCAGTCGCTGGCGGAAGGCGGGATGAAGCCCGCGCTGTTCATCGCCGATGCGGGCCTGCTCACCAACGGCGTGCTCGATGCGCCGATGGGTTGGTTGCAGGGCGTCTACGAACGCGTGCGCAAGGCGGGAGGCCTCGCCATCGCCGACGAGGTGCAGACCGGCTTCGGCCGCCAAGGTGATGCCATGTGGGGATTCGAACTGCACGGGGTCACTCCGGACATCGTCTGTCTCGGCAAGCCGATCGGCAACGGCCATCCGCTCGGCGCGGTGATCACGCGGCCGGAGATTATCCAGGCGTTGGTGGACCAGGGCATCTTCTTCTCGACCTTCGGCGGCAACAACGTGTCGTGCGCCGCCGGCATGGCCGTGCTCGACATGCTGGAGCGCGAAGGCTTGCGGGAGAATGCGCGCACGGTCGGCAACCACTTCCGGCAGGGCTTGCGCCGGCTGGCGGACAAGTATGCGCTGATCGGCGACGTGCGCGGCCGCGGCCTGCTGGTCGGCCTGGAGCTGGTGCGCGACCGCAAGACCCTCGAGCCCGCCGCGACTGAGACCAAGCGCGTGGTGAACCGCATGCGCGACCTCGGCGTCCTGACCGCGACCGAGGGACCGCACGGCAATGTCCTGAAGCTGCGCCCTCCCATCTGCTTCAGCATCGCACAGGCGGACATGACCATCGCGGCGATCGACCAGGCGCTGTCGGAGCTGTAGGGAACGCCAAGCGCTGCCTCGGCATCGAATAGGCGGAAACAGCTGCCGAGGTTCGCATGCCGATCAGGAACAAGACCGACAAGGCTGGCCACGGCCCAAGCTTGCTCCGGGTTCTGGGCCGTTCGCCGGCTGCCCTCGCGGGTTATCTTGGCCTGCACCAGGGGTTGGCACAGAGCCGCTTGTCCGAGGCTGAGCGCTGCCTGATCGGCCTCGTGGTGGCGCAGCGCAGTGGCAGCCTCTACTGGCTTTCGGTCCAGGGCCGCTCGGCGGAGAAGGCAGGACTGACGAAGGACCAGATCAGCGCGGCGCGCGAGGGCTGCGGCGATTCCGACCGGCAGACCGCCCTGCTGTTCCTGGCGGGCAAGCTGGTGATCAATCGCGGCGAGCTGGCCGAGGCGGATCTTGCCGCGGTCCGGCAGGCCGGGCTATCGGACACCGACATTACTGAAGTCATCCTCCACGTCGGCCTCAATCTCACGGCCGCCGCGGTCAGCCATGCAGCCGCCCTGGAGTTGGACTTTCCGCCGGCGCCGCCCCTGCCCGCATTCTGACGCCGTCACCGCCTGCATGAGTTCGGCGCAAGCACCCGCTGAGATTTTTGGGCGTTCATGCCCGCCGCCGAAGCTGGTCAAATTCCCGCCATCGGCCGGTTCCTGTACCGGGAGGAGGCCGGAACTGGGGGCTGGGCATGCTCGATGCAACATCGAACGCGGGCCGGACGGTCGAGCCGGAGGCGCGCGGAAGCGGCAGCACGAACATCGGAGGTCGCCGCAAGTTCGGCGATGCCTGCCTTGCCGGCGAGCAGGCGTCCGGACGTTCGTCCAATCCTCACTTCCTCACGCATGGGCCAGACGGCATTGTTGCTTGCCAGATCCTGTTACTGCCCGGCTTCGAGCTCAACGAGCTATCCGCACTGACCGAGGCGTTCGACTGCGCCAACCGCGTGCTCTGCGAGAGCCAGTTCGACTGGCACTTGGCGAGCCTGGACGGCGCGCCCGTGCGCTCAGCTGCGGGCCTGTCGGTTGCAGTCGCCCGCTCGGCCCAGGCCGGCGACTACCGCCACCTGTTCGTGCTCTCCGCCTATGGCGCAGCGGAGCTGGCGAAGCCGGGCCTCTCCGCCCTGCTCTGCCGCCGCTATGCGATCGGCACCCGCATCGCCGGCATCGGCGGCGCCTGCGCGTTGCTCGCGGAAGCCGGGCTGCTGAACGCGCGGCCGTGCGCGGCGCACTGGTCGCTGGCCGATGCCATGGTTGAACACGCGCCAAATCTCGACATCGCCGACCGGCTGTATGTGATCGAGGAGCGCATCGCCACCTGCGCGGGACGCGACGCCACGCTCGACTTCGCGCTGCGCCTGATCTCCGATGTCGCCGGCGAGCGGCTAACGCGGATCGTCGCCGACCGCCTCAACCATGCGCGCCCGCGCGAGGCGAACGAGCGGCAACTGAGCGAGCTCGACTTCAGCGGCCAGCGCGGCGCCAGCGCGATCGCGCACACGGTCGCCGCGATGCGCCGGCGCATGACCGAGGGCGAGGACCTCGAGGGCATTGCCGCGCAATCCGGCGTCAGCCAGCGCCAACTGCAGCGCCTGTTCCGCCGCCATCTCGGCATGACGCCGACGCAGTATTTCCTGAAGGCGCGGCTGCAGCGCGCCCGCCACCTGCTGCAATACTCGACGCTGAGCGTGACCGAGATCGCGATCGCCACCGGCTTCGCCTCGATCTCGCATTTCACCCGCCGCTATACCGAGCTCTATGGCCGCA
>Ga0081538_10005294_pt1 | contig 11640 bp, 11 predicted proteins | sample TabmetS5T2R1_FD_71022 | JGI IMG/M metagenome (GOLD analysis project Ga0081538, IMG submission 71022) | Tabebuia heterophylla rhizosphere microbial communities from the University of Puerto Rico - S5T2R1 | ecosystem: Host-associated > Plants > Roots > Rhizosphere ... | reverse complement strand
TCGGGCGCCATCCCCGCGATCTCCTCCGCCCGCAGCCGCGGCAGCTTCGTGCGGCGCCGTCGCTTGGGCGGCGCGGCGCCGCGGTCGATCTTCGGCGCCCGCTTGCGCACCCGCTGCCCGCAGTACGGGCACTCGGTGACGTACGGGCTGACCTCCGACCCGCAGTTCTTGCATACGACGAAGAGGTCAGGCTGAGACACGGCTCTCTCAGACTACCCGGCGGCCGCCACCTACTCGCCCGGAGTCTCGGCCGGCTCGGGCACGGTCGCGTCGAGGACCTCCCGAACGACCTCGCGCAGGTCGTGGTTGGCCTCGTAGACCACGATCTGCCGTGAGGCTCCGTTGCCGTTCTCGAGGATGTCCTCGAGCCCATCGAGCTCGCTTGCCGAGCCCAGCTCCTCGGCATGGGGACGCATGCGCTCCATCACCCGGCGCGCGAGGTCGACCACCGGTACGCGAGCGGTCTTGGGGAGATCCACCAGTTGCCCGTCGAGCCCATGCCGTGCGGCCAGCCACTTGTTCTCGTCGAGCATCTCATACGGATAGCGGGAGAGGCGCTTGCCGGCCTCGTAGTGCTCGGCGAGCTCCTTCATCATCGCCTGGATCAGCGCGGCCAGGGCCAGGGTGTGCTCCAGCCGCGTCTGCGAGTCCATCACGCGAACCTCGACGGTTCCGAAGTTCGGATGCGGGCGGACGTCGTACCACAGGTACGTGTAGTCGCCGATCGCCTTCGAGCTCACCATGAACTCGATTCGCTTGCACCAGTCCTCGTAGTTGTCATAGCGGGGCGGGATGCCCACCCGGGGGAACGTGCGGAAGATCGGCGTGCGGGTGGAATCGAGACCGGTGCTGTCGCCGCGCCAGAACGGCGAGTTCCCGGACAGCGCGAGGAGAAGCGGCACGTGCACGCGCATGCCGTTGGTGACGTGGATCGCCTTGTTCGGGTCGTCGATCCCAACGTGGACGTGGGTGCCGAAGATGATCTCCTGGCGCGCCACGAACTGGAGCCCCGAGACGAGGTCCCGGTAGCGCGGCCGAGCCACTATGCGCTGGTCCTCCCACATCGCGAAGGGGTGCGTGCCCGCCGACCCGATGGCGAGCCCACGATGGGACGCAACCTGCTGGACCTGGCGTCGCAGCGCGCGGAGCTGGGCGCCCGCCTCCGCCGCGTTCGCCGTCGGAGTGGTGGCGATTTCGCACACCGACTCCATCAGCTCGGGCTTGACCTCGCCCTCGGTCGAGACCTCCTGCAGGTCGTCGAGGAGACCCTCGATCGAGTTCGCGAGATCGAGCGTCTCGTCGTCGACGATCATCAGCTCCTCCTCGATCCCGAGGGTGTAGGAGGGGCCCGTGAAGCGGTGCTCCACGTCAGCCATCGTAGCCAGAGGGGTGGGCGCGAAAGCGGGTATAAACCCGGGAAACGGCCCCAGGAGGACTCATGACACTCGGCTACGACGGCAAGCTCTACATCCTCGCGTTCGACCATCGCGGGTCCTTCCAGAAGAAGATGTTCGGCATCGAGGGCGACCCCACGCCCGAGGAGACCGAGAAGATCGCCGACGCCAAGCACCTGATCTTCGAGGGGCTCCTGAAGGCAGCCGAGGAGGGCGCCGAGCCGAACGTGACCGGCTGCCTCGTGGACGAGCAGTTCGGCGTGCCGAAGGGGATTCCGGCGCAGGCGAAGGAACGGGGCTTGCTTCTCGCGATGCCGGTCGAGAAGTCCGGCCAGAACGAGTTCGACTTCGAGTATGGCGACGACTTCGGCGCCCACATCGAGGAGTTCGACCCGGACTTCTCGAAGGTGCTCGTGCGCTACAACCCCGAGGGGGACGCCGAGATGAACGCCCGCCAGGCCGAGCGGCTCAAGCGGCTATCGGACTGGCTCCACGAGGGCGATCGCAAGTTCCTCTTCGAGCTGCTCGTGCCGGCCGAGGACGTCCAGCTCGAACGGGTCGGCGGCGACTCCGATCGGTACGACGCTGAGCTGCGCCCGGAGTTGATGCGGCGGACGATCGTCGAGCTTCAGGACGCCGGCGTGGAGGCGGACGTCTGGAAGATCGAGGGCATCGACACACAAGAGGACTGCGAGCGAATCGCGGAGACCTGCCGCCGCGACGGCCGCGACGGCGTCATCTGCGTGGTGCTCGGGCGCGGCGCCGACGACGCCAAGGTCGAGCACTGGCTGCGCCAGGGCGCACCGGTGGAGGGCTACGCGGGGTTCGCCATCGGGCGCACGATCTGGTGGGACCCGCTCAAGGCGTTCCGGGACGGGAGCCTCGAGCGCGAGGACGCCGCCGGCCAGATCGCCGACAACTACCTCCGGTTCGTACGCGTGTACGGCGAGGCGGCGCGCGAGCCTGCGGCGGCGTAGGCCAAATCCGGTCGCGGATTCCTAACCACATAACGCTGGTAGCCTTCCGCCCCCGATGCGGATGCGGCAGTCACTTGCCGAGTTCGAGGAGGCCTTCCGCGAGGAGGCCGCCGAGTCGGTCGCGCGCCGTGAACGGCTGCGCAAGCGCGCCGTTCAGCGGTCGCGCGTTCGGCGAGTGGAGCGCCGCCGCAAGCAGGGCAAGCTCCGCTTCGCCCTTCTCGCGCTCTCGATCATCGCCACCGCGGTGATCGTCACGATCGTGATGTTCGAGACGCTTGCGCTGCTGGTCGGCTAGCGCCGTACACCTCCTTGCGAAACACGGGGATATCGCGTGGTGCGGCGATCCCGATCCTGACCTTCTCGCCCATGACCGCGAGCACCGAGACCTCGATGTCGTCGCCGATCATGACGCTCTGATTGGACTTGCGTGTGAGAACCAACACGCCGGCGCCTCCCCTGCCAAAGGATGGACTCGACCCCTCACTTAACCACCCTTCCGGCGCCGGCGCAACGCGAATGAGCGCAAAAGCGCGGTTGGTAGTCTCCTGCGCCGGTTGGCACGGAGATCGCTCAAGCCCCAGCTGAACCAGATCCGCACATGGGTTCGTCAGGGCCGCACCGACGCCTGGATCGCGCATCAGCTCGAGGTGTCGGTCGGCGACATCCGCGCCTTCAAGCGTGAGCATGAGCTCGCTCCCGCCGACGCGGGCGACGGCGATGGCGAGAGCCCCGGAGCCGACTCCGAGGAGCAGGACCTGCGTGCCGAGGACGACGCGCTGGTGGCCGCCGCACTCGAGGCGGAGCTCCAGGCCGAGGAGGAGGAAGAGGCCGAGGAGGAGGAAGAGGACGAGGAGGAGGAGGAGCGACCGCGCCGCCGGCGCCGTGGTCGCCGCGGCGGCCGGGGTCGGCGCCGGCGGCCGAAGGAGCTCGAGGGCACCTTCGACCACGGCGAGGAGGGCTACGGGCTATGGCTCGACCCGGCCGTCCAGGACGACCCGGTCTACGCCGAGCACTGGGCCGGACACCGCCCGGTCACGGTGACCGTGGAGCCCGACCGGATCGTAATCGAGCGGTCCGGTGAGGCGAGCGGCGAAGCGGACGAAGCCGAAGACGACGAGGACTGACCATCCGTTCGACCTTATGCACGTATACGGTGCAAAAGGTCGAACGCTTGGCGGTGAGCGGCGGACGTGAGGTCGAACGCTTGCCGGTGAGCGGCGGGCGTGAGTTCGAACCCGGGCGCTACGGCCGCTCGTGGCGCTCGCGTGCGACGCCGCCCGCGTAGTTCGACGACTCGCGCGCGTAGCGGTTGAACGCCGCGTCGACCACGGTCGCGGCGTCGCCGCCGGCGCCGTGGCGCCGGGCGAGCTCGAGCGCCCAGTCCGTGTCCTCGGCATAGAACGCCGCCAGCTCGTCTAGGACGAACGTCGAGCCGAGTCGCCGCCGGAGCTCCTCCATCACTGCGTCGACCGCTTCGTCCAGGTCCGCGCGCGCCGGCTCGGGCGCGGCCGTGATGCGACGCTCGCCGTCGCGCCACTGGTAGAGGGCGTTCTCGATCGCATACGCCATGCGACCGCGGAGGCTAGCGTCGCGACCCGCGAGCGTTCAGGGCAGGTTCTCGATCACGTAGGCGCGCTCGCCCTGCCGCACCATGCCCAGCCGGCGCGCCTCCCGCTCCAGCGCTCCCGGGTTGCGCAGCGCCCGCACCCTGCGCTTGAGCTGCCGGTTCTCGTCGGTCAGCTCGCGAAGCTCCTCCTGCTGGGCGCCGGCGGTGCGCGACTGCTGGATCCAGTGCTTCGCCGGCGAGATGTAGAGCAGCAGGATCGCCACGAGTGTGGTGAGCAGTGCGCAGCGACCGACCCGGTCCCAGCGGATCCCTGAGCGGCGGCGACGCGGCATCCCGCCTGCCTTCGCCGCCGCGCAGCGGGCTCCTCCTCAGCCCGAGCGGAAGGCGCCGCGGCCGGGGTAGAACGCGTCCGCGGCGAGAGCCTCCTCGATCCGCAGCAGCTGGTTGTACTTCGCGACACGGTCCGATCGCGACGGAGCGCCGGTCTTGATCTGACCGCAGCCCGTGGCGACGGAGAGGTCGGCGATCGTGGTGTCCTCGGTCTCACCCGAGCGGTGCGACATGACCGCGGTGTAGCCCGCGTCCTTCGCCATGCGCACCGCATCCAGCGTCTCCGTCAAGGTCCCGATCTGGTTCACCTTTACGAGGATCGAGTTCGCCACGCCGGAGTCGATGCCCCGGCGCAGGCGCTCCGTGTTCGTGACGAACAGATCGTCGCCCACGAGCTGCACGCGGTGGCCGAGGCGCTCCGTGAGCGCGCGCCAGCCGTCCCAGTCCTCCTCGTCCATTCCGTCCTCGATCGAGACGATCGGGAAGCGCCCGGCGACATCGGTCCAGTAGTCGGCCATCTCGGCCGGAGACAGCGTGCGCCCCTCGTGCTCCAGCACGTAGGCGCCGTCCTCGTTGATCTCGCTCGTGGCCGGGTCGAGCGCGATCGCGACGTCGTCCCCCGGTCGGTACCCGGCGCCCTCGATGCCGGCGATCAGGACCTCGAGCGCGGCCTCGTTCGAGTCGAGGTCGGGGGCGAAGCCGCCCTCGTCCCCGACCGCGGTGGCCAGGCCGCGGTCATGTAGGGACCGCTTGAGCGCGTGGAAGACCTCCGCCCCGGTCTGCAGCGCCTCGGAGAACGATCGCGCCCCCACCGGGACGATCATGAACTCCTGGAAGTCCACCTTGTTGTCTGCGTGCGCGCCGCCGTTCAGCACGTTCATCATCGGGACCGGGAGCACGTGCGCCGCCTCGCCGCCGAGGTAGCGCCACAGCGGCAGCCCCATTTCCGCGGCGGCGGCCTTGGCGGCAGCCAGCGACACCCCGAGGATCGCGTTGGCGCCGAGCCGGCCCTTGTTGTGCGTCCCGTCGAGGTCGATCATCGCGCGGTCGAGGCCCTCCTGGTCCGCGGCGTCGCGCCCGCGCACCGCCTCGGCGAGCTCGCCGTTCACGTTGGCAACCGCCATCGACACACCCTTGCCGCCCCAGGCGTCCCCCCCGTCACGGAGCTCGACCGCCTCGAACTCGCCGGTGGAGGCGCCGGACGGGACCGCCGCCCGGCCGGCGGCGCCAGAGTGGAGCAGCAGGTCCACCTCGACCGTGGGATTGCCGCGGCTGTCGACGATCTGCCGGGCGTGAACTCGCTCGATCTCGCTCACCGCTGGTCCTCCTCCACCTGTTCCCGGAACCGGTCGGCGGCTTGCCGAAGGGCGAGCTCCGGATCGACCCCGGCCGCGACGGCGTCGCGAACGGCCGCGAGCAGGCGCTCGCCGGCATCGTGGCCACCCGAATCCAACTGCGAGCCGGCACTCTCCGCCCGCTTCAGCACCTTCTTCGCGTAGAGCGTCGAGGGCAACGTGTCGGGGATGTGGCCGAAGATCTCGCCGCCGCGCTCGTCGTCGCGCTTGATCTGGTTCCAGTTGCGCACCACGTCGCCGGCGGTCGCAGCCGCGCGCTCGCCGAATACGTGCGGATGGCGCCGGATCAGCTTGGACCGGCAGTGCTCCGCCACCGCGGCCAGGTTCCCCCGACCGCGCTCCTCCAGGAGCAGCGCCAGGAAATAGACCTGGAACAGCACGTCGCCGAGCTCGTCGAGGAGCTTGGCGTCATCGCCCGTCCGCGCCGCGTCTGCGAGCTCGTACGCCTCCTCCACCGTGTGGGGCACGATCGTCCGCTCGTCCTGCTCGCGGTCCCACGGGCACTCCCGACGCAGCTTCCGGGTGATCTCGTCGAGCCGCAGGAGCGCGGTCGCGAGATCGGTCATCTACGGCTGCGCCTCTCCCGGCTGCGGTGCCTGCCCCTGCGGCTGCTGCCCGCCCGGCTGCCCGCCCGGGCTGGCGGGACCGGTCTCGGTCGACTCCTCCGGCGCGTTCTTGCACTCGGCCACCCGGTAGTCGTCGGCGCAGTTCGTATCGTCCTTGTAGTTCTCGCGGAAGTCCTTGATGAAGTTGTCGAGCGCCTTCTGCTGACCCTGCGAGCGGAGCAGGTTCCTGATCGTGTCCCTGGACTCCTCGAGCGTCTGCTGCGAGGCGGGGGTGATCTTCTCCACCTCGAAGACGTACCAACCGAACTGCGTCTTCACCGGACCCTCGATCTGTCCCTTTCGGGCGGCGAAGACGGCCTCATCGAGCGCCTTCTCCTGCTGACCCTCCGACACCGCCGGCAGCTTCCCGCCCTGCGCCTTGGACGCCTCGTCGATCGAGTACTCCTTGACGACGCTCTGCCAGGAGTCGCCGTCGTCGAGCGCCCGCTTGGCGTCCTGCGCCTTGGCCTTGGTCTTGGTCAGCACCACGCGCAGATCGCGGCGCTCGGGCTGGGCGAAGCGCTCCTTGTTCTTGTCGTAGTACTCCTCGACGTCCTGGTTTGAGACCTTCTGGGAGTCCTTCGTCACCTTCTGCGTCAGCTTCTGCTGGAGCTGGTCGAGCTTGACCCGGAAGAGGATGTCCTCCTCGGTCATGCCGGACGTCTTGAGGAACTGCTGATAGGCCTTGTCGTTGGGGAAGGCCTGCTTCTTCTGGTCCTCGAAGGAGCGCCTGACCTCCTTGTCGGAGACATTGATGCCCTGCGCCTCGGCCTCCTGCTGCACCCACTCGGCCTGAATGAGGAACTGCATCACCTCGGTCTTGAGCTGATCGAACTCCTGCTCGCACTGCTTCTTCAACTGGGAGTCGCTCGGCTGCTCCTGCCCCTTCGGGAGCGGCAGCTTCTTCTTCGCCGCCACGCAGCGGTTGAAGTCCGGCGGGTCCGGCGCCGAGGCCTGGCCTCCCTGAGCCTGGCCGGCCGAGGCCGTCCGCAGCCATTTGTCGAACTCATCCTGGGTGATTACGGCGTCGCCGACCTTGGCGACGCCGTTCGGCGGTACGTCGTTGCCGCATCCGGCGACGACGGCGGCGCCGAGACCGGTCACGGCGAGGGCGAACAGGGTCTTGAGCGAGGCGTGTGTCATCAAAGCCATGTGTAGGAGCTGTCCCTAAAGCTGCGTTCAAAGAAGCGCCGGCGGGAGCCGGGCCCGCGGCGGTGGCGAAGGGTAGCGGACGCGATTTCAGGTTCCGGCGGGTGCGGTCGCGACTTCCAGGATCGCCTCCGAGGCGGCAACCACCGCGCGGAAGCGCTCGGTTGGATCGTCCGGAAGGCGAACCCGGACGGTCGAGCGACCGGACTCGTAGATCGCCTCCGGAATCCGCTCGCGCAGGGCCTTCGAGGCGCGCGAGTCGAGGTCGATCGGGGCCACGGACAGCCGGCCGCCGCGGAAGTCGACCGACCGCCCGCCAGCGCGGCCGAGCTTGATCCGTGCGTCCTGCAGGCGGATCAGGTTGTCGAGGGAGTCGGGGATCGGGCCGAAGCGGTCGGTCAGCTCCTCGCGGAGCATGATCAGCTCGGCGACCTCGCGGGCGCCGGCCACGCGGCGGTGCACCTCGATCTTGGCCGCCTCGTACGGAACGTAGTCGCCCGGCACGTATGCATCCACGGGGAGGTCCATGCGCACCGGCTCGGTCGTATCCTCCGCCGAGTCGCCGCCGAGGAGCCGCACCGCCTCGTCGAGCATCGACACGTAGAGCTCGAACCCTACGGCCGCGACGTGTCCGGACTGCTCGTCGCCGAGCAGGTTTCCGGCGCCGCGGATCTCGAGGTCGCGCATCGCGATCTTGAAGCCAGACCCGAGCTCGGTGTAATCCGAGAGCGTGGCGAGCCGCCGGCTCGCCTCGTCCGAGAGGGCCGCCGCGGACGGATAGAGCAGGTAGGCGTACGCGCGCTCCCGCGAGCGCCCGACCCGTCCGCGGATCTGGTAGAGCTGAGCGAGTCCGAGCTCGTCCGCACGCTCGACGATCAGCGTGTTGGCGCTCGGGATGTCGAGCCCGGACTCGACGATCGTGGTGCAGACGAGCACGTCCGCCCCGCCGCGCAGGAAGTCGAGCATGACCCCCTCGAGGCGCCCCTCCGGCATCTGGCCGTGGGCGACCGCGATGCGCGCGTCAGGGACGAGGGCGCGCACGCGCTCGGCGGTCTCGTCGATCGTCTCCACGCGGTTGTGCAGGAAGAAGGTCTGCCCGCCGCGGGCCAGCTCGCGGGAGATCGCGGCGCGCACGAGCTCCTCGTCGTACTCGCCGACGTAGGTTTTCACCGGCCGGCGGCCCTCCGGCGGCGTCTCGATGACCGAGATGTCGCGCAGCCCCGCGAGCGACATCTGCAGCGTGCGCGGGATCGGCGTCGCCGACAGCGAAAGCACGTCGACCCTCAGCCGAAGCTGTCGCAGCAGCTCCTTCTGCTTGACGCCGAACCGCTGCTCCTCGTCGACTATCAACAGACCGAGGTCCTTCGGGCGCACGTCGCGCGACAGCAGCCGGTGGGTGCCGATCAGGATGTCCACCTTGCCCTCGGTGAAGTCCGCGAGCGCCTCGCGCACCTCCTTGGCCGAGCGGAACCGCGAAGCCATCTCGATTCGCAGCGGATAGTCGCGCATGCGCTCCCTGAACGTGCCGAAATGCTGCTGCGCGAGCACGGTCGTCGGTACGAGGAACATCACCTGCTTGCCGTCGACGGCCGACTTGAACGCCGCCCGCAGGGCGATTTCCGTCTTCCCATAGCCCACGTCGCCGCAGATCAGCCGGTCCATCGGCCTGGCCTCCTCCATGTCGGCGCGGACCGCCTCGATCGTGTCCAGCTGGTCGGGGGTCTCGCGGTAGGCGAATCGCTCCTCGAACTCGAGTTGCCAGTCGCCGTCGCGCGAGAACGCATGCCCGGCGCGGCGGCGGCGCTCCGCATAGAGGTTCAGAAGCTCGCCCGCGAGCGCCTGGGCGGCGCGCCGCGCGCGCATCTTCATCTGCTCCCACTGCTTGCCGCCGAGCTTCGAGAGCGGTGGATCGCCGGCGTCGGCGCCCACATAGCGACTGATCTTGTGGAGCTGGTCGCTCGGCACGAACACCCGGTCGCCGTCCTTGAACTCGAGCTCGAGGTAGTCGCGCGTGACTCCGGCGACCGTCTTGGTCTCGAAGCCGGCGAACCGGGCGATGCCGTGGTCCTCGTGCACAACGGGGGCCCCCGCCCGCAGCTCCGTGAACGAGGCGATCGCCCCCGGGCGCGGCCCGGCCGGGGCGTCCGCCCGGCGCCGCCGCAGCAGGCGGTGCTCGGGAAGGACGGCGAGCTTCAGGGAGGGCGAGATGAACCCGTCTCGCAGGCTGGCGTGAGCAAAGGTGACGCCGGCCTCGGCGGGCGCGTGGCGCCCGTCGAGGAAGCCCGCCCGGACCCGGGCCAGGTTCAGCTGGGCGCGTTCGGCCTCGCCGCGGCGGGCCCATGCGACGAACGTCCGGTAGCCCGAGCGCACGAGGCGCTCGAGCTCCGGCTCCGCGTCGCGCAGCGATCTAGCCGAGCTGTCGGCGGACTGGGCCCGGAACTCGTGCGGCTGGTCCTGCGAGATGCTGGAGAGCCGCAGCGCGGCGCGCTCGTCGAGGGCCGCCTCGAGATCGTCCGGCGGCACGTAGAGCTGGTGCGCGTCCTCGTCATGAAAGCTCGCCGTCACGTCCTCCCAGTAGTCGCGCAGGGCGGGCGCGAGCTCCTCCTCGGCCGCCACCGCGACGAGCGCGTCCCGCGGCACGAGATCGAACAGCTCATGGAAGCGGTCAACCGGCAAGACGTCGGCGACGTCGGGTCGCTCGGTCTCGTCGGTCGCGGCCGCGATCTCCGCCAGTTCCCGCTGCTCCGGAGCGAGCTCGGCCGCGGGCGCGATCTGCGCGCTCTCGGCCTCCTCTAGGGAGCGCTGGGTGAACGTGGAGAACCAGGTGAGGCGCTCGACCTCGATGTCGAACAGCTCGCAGCGGACCGCCCGCTCCTCGGTGGCCGGATAGACGTCGAGGATGTCGCCCCGGATCGCGAACTGACCGCGCTCCTCGACCTGGTCGACGCGCTCGTAGCCGCAGGCGACCAGGCGCTCGGCGGTCTCGTCGAGGTCGAGGAGGCCGCCCTTTTCAATCTCGAAGCCGTGCGGCCGCAGCTCGGGGTCCGGCACCTTCTCGGCGAGCGCCACGGCCGAGGTCACGAGCACGGCGGGGTCGCCGCCGAGGAGCGCGTCGAGTGCGGCGATCCTGAGGCCGACCAGGTGCGGCGGCGGCGCGAGATGCGACTCGTAGCGCATGCCGCGGGCCGGGTAGAAGCGGACCACGCGCGGGGCCAGGAACGCCTTGAGGTCCGCGGCGAGGTCGCGGGCGGCCCGGTCATCGCCGGCGACGACGAGCGCCGGCCGCTCCGGATCCGCGTCGATCAGCGACGCGAGCAGGGACGGCCGGAGGCTGGCTGAGACGAAGGCCCGCTGCGGCTCGCCGCGCGCGGCGGCGGCCAGGGCGCCTACGCCGGCGTCGTCACGAGCGTATTTCAGGACTGGTCTGAGCATGCAAAGCGGCCACCCGGGCGTGCCGCGCGGCTTCGAGTCTGAGATTACTCGGAGGCGGCCGCTCGGCTCTCGATCCAGCGCGCGACTTCGTCGACGAAGCGCGCGGCCTGCGCGAGTCGCTCACGCGCCTCGTCGGTCGACGGAGCCTCCAGCCCGTAGTCCACCTCATTCCGCTGCCTGAACAGCCTGCGTAGCGGCTGCGCCACTTCGGGATCGAACCCGCCTTGGTGGACCATCAGTCGCGAGAACGCGGAGATCACGCCGGAGTGCTTGGAGCGCGTCTCGCCGAGCGTGAGCAGCGCGCCAACTGCGGCGTGGAACATTGCGTAGTACGAGCGTGAGACAGCTTGCTCGGGAACCCCCGCCTCGATTAGCGCCTCGGTCGCCGCGAGCTCGCGCCTGGCGCGCGCGAGCTCGCGATCCAGCTGCTCGCTCATGCGATCCGGACGGCCTCTTCGCGGACCCGCATTAGCAGCGGGATATCGGCGGCCTCAAGTTCCTTCACGCTCACGGCAACCTCGGTGACGACCGTGTGGTTCGCCAGCGAGTGATCCCAGAGGATCTTGTCCATCCGGTCCCCCTCCTCGCGTCGGCTCTCGATCCGGTCGAGCACCACCAGCAGGTCGATATCAGACTCTGGATGAGCGTTTCCGCGCGCCCACGAGCCGAATAAGAGCACCTGCTTGAGGCGCTCGCCATACAGCTCCCGGAGGTCGTCGGCTACCGCGCGAGCGACAGCATGGGCATCGAGCGCGCCACCGAGCTCGGGATGCTCGGGGTCGGGCCGCTCCGCGATCGCCCGCTCGGCCTCCTCTCGATCGATCAGGCCCT
>Ga0081538_10005293_pt1 | contig 11645 bp, 10 predicted proteins | sample TabmetS5T2R1_FD_71022 | JGI IMG/M metagenome (GOLD analysis project Ga0081538, IMG submission 71022) | Tabebuia heterophylla rhizosphere microbial communities from the University of Puerto Rico - S5T2R1 | ecosystem: Host-associated > Plants > Roots > Rhizosphere ... | reverse complement strand
CACGCAGCATCTCGGTACTCATTCCCATCCCAAGCTGTATCCTAACCCTACTTCTTGGAGCATCAGAACAGTATCTCACTATATCCAATACCAGCTCGATCCAGTCACGCTTGTGATGCTTCTTCATGGTCGTCGTCGTTGGTTTGCTACTACTTGTTTGCAAATCTACTGCAATATATTATAATTATTGTAATTTATATGGCTATTCGATGCAGATTATAGAAGCAGACCACTATACGATTTTGTACTGCGGACAGCATAATACAGCAAAAACGCGACACAGTAATGAAGAACGAGAGTGGTGGTGGTGGTGCTACAGAGGATAAGGAGAAGGACAAGGAGAGCCAAAAATGAGGGAACGGGCAAGTTCTTATATTTAGTAGCATGAATGTCATTACTCTTGAAGGATATCAATCAATAACTTATGAGATAATAAAAAATGATCGAGCTATAGGCAAACATATAATTTCAACATTAAAACTAGAAACGACTTGGTATTTCTAATAAATAGGTTGTAGTAGGCTTAAAGTCCTCGTGTCACGATATACAAAGCATGAGCATTAACAAAATTGGAAAGGAGGTGTAAAAATGAGTGTTTTATTACACGCCTCGTCGCTGATAAAAAACTTTAGCAAAAAAGAAGGAATCAAAATGAAATTATCACTAATTGCCCAGATAGCAGTTATCGCTGCATTTGTAACAGTCATAGTTCTTGGCTTTTCTGGGATAAATCCAGAACCCGTTGCAGGAATGGTGGGATAGAGCAAAAACGTAACAACGACAGTAATGAAGAACGAGAGTGGTGCTGCTACTGCTAATATTTGTATCATAATACATACGTGTCTTTCAATGGAGTGCCTCTGGGGCAATACATCAATAATAATTCCCAAGCACGAGGAGAGAGCCTTCTGCAGAAAAGAAGGAGGAAAATCGGCAACAGCAACTACTATTCTATTCCTTGACGTAACCTCATTTTCTTCATTTCGACCACTGACTGAAGTTAAGCTTGCATAAATAATCAATTAGTGTTTTTTGCTTCTGTGAGCGATAGCTGAACAAAAAGGCTGTTGTAGCAGCAATCAAATAGGCAGCGGCAGCCGCTTCGGCGTCCTTGGCTATCATGTTGACTTTCGCAGTCTTTCTACCACTTTGTTACGTTTCTGTCTTGAACTGAATGATGATGAGCCTGTGCTAGTTAATTCCCAATAATCTGTAAACACTATTTTATCTGCAGGTCTGTCCAGGAATTTGCTGAGTATATTATCCTCAAAATTTACAAAATTGACAGGACCTCGCTTCGGCTTTTCTTCTATTCCGAACAGCTCTTCTAATGCCTCTTGGCTTTTGAATATCCACAGAACCGAATACTTGCTTTTTCTTTTTCCCTTGTACCCTTTCAGCAAATGTCTTGACTCAAGGCCAGGCATGTCCAGCTCTTTGCTCAAAAAGGTATTTTTCAAGACTGATTCGAACTCTTGGCTGTCTGTATCATGCCTCAGTTCATATTCGTGTATCGCAAAGATTCTCCCCATAAGACAAAAACCTTCTGCTCCCTCTTCTTCTTCTTCTTACGCTTATCATACACATCTATATATTTTGTATTTGGATATATGCATATAATCTGCTGTGGCCCGACATAGCAATTAGAATAAAACACTGATGCATTAACCGATTTCATTATTGGCTTGTTATTCGCCATTTCTATAGAGCCTAAACGACCTTTTGTACGCCCGAGTGCGCCAAGGCCATCGACGACTATCTAGACTATCGCACGCCCTTAGCGGCGAAAAGTTGACCCTAGAATCTCCATTGATACGGGAGCAATTCAACAGTAGCGACTCGTTCCGGTCGGTAAGGGCCCGGCATGTAGCCCAGAGCACCATAATGAATACAATAAAGCAGAACTGCTTGACGCCGGGCTCCGGCCCCGTATACCTTCGCCAGAGGCTATTGGAGAAGTGGAAGAAGATGAGCAGAACAATACCCCCTCCTTTAGAATCGCACTTGTAATGGAAAAGAGCATGTATGTCAAGCACGATAAGAAAAAGCTGAAATAGCAGGTCACCAAAACATGTGTGCTGCTATTATGGTAAATATCGTCGACATGGACGAAAAAGTTACACTCAGCACACAATTGGAGGGTGATGTTGATGGTGGTGGTGGTACAGTTATTCTATTAAACAAGTTCACTGTCCAACCAGACGATGTAGATGAGTTCTTAAAGGTATTTCAAGCCACAACTAAAGTCATGAAGCAGCAACCTGGATTCATATCTGCTCAGTTGCATCGGGGTATTGCTGGCAGTTCTACATTCTTTAATTATGCTGTTTTTGAGTCTGCAGAACACTTTAAACGCGCTTTTAACACTCCTGAGTTTCGGTCAAGCATGGCTCGCCTTCCACCCAAGACTGTGATGTCTCCCCATCTATTCAAGAAAGTTGCAGTGTCAGATATCTGTGTGGATTGACTGAAGGTCTTTCTTATGACTAGTTTTTTTAACATATATATCCTACATTCAGTTATTTTAATACTTTAGATAGTGCCAGGATCTCATCAATGAATCAAAAAGTGACGGAGCAGGTATCTGAGCCGGCTGTAGGGCTGTCTATCCAGGGAAAAGGCTATTTGGTCGGGGAGATCAACGTTGGGTTTACCGCTACGCAATTGTGTGCCTGATTGCAGCATTAACAGAAGTTGGGTCATGTCATGTCCCTAACTTACCAACCAGCCACGTCCCCAACTTAACATTCTATGACCCTAATTTAACAGGTGAGCCGAATCTCCCTAAGATTGAACAGTGTCATAAAAATCCTCAGCCCAATAAAATTGAGTCCAATTTTTGAACGATTTTTTATTTTTAGCGGGCCCAGAGGGACTCGGCAGAAAAACCTTCACAATATGGACCCGATTAAATGTATATTCAGCAGAATCTAAACATAATTAAACTGTTTTGATATATACCAAGTTGTAAGAGAACCTTGACCGCTCGGACATTCGTCCCTTCTAGCGCCATCATTAACATCATTATATTGTTCCTTGCTATGCCGCATATTTACGCACAGCAGGCAGGGATTACAATCAAAGAATGGGAAGTACCAACTTCGAACTCAGCTCCCCACGACATAGTAGTTGATGAGAGAAATGGGATTGTGTGGTTTACAGAAATAAGCGCGAACAAGATAGGCAAGTTTGACTCAACCACTGAGCAATTCCAAGAATTTGATATCCCAACGCCATCGTCTAGACCCCATGGCCTTGTAGTTGATGGGAACGGCGACGTCTGGTTCACTGAAATGGCTGGTTCTAAGATTGGAAAACTTGATGCTGAAACTGGGCAAGTTGATGAATTCCCGACACCTACACCAAATTCTGGTCCTCATACTCCCATTATGGGCAATGGAGTCGTGTGGTTCACAGAAATTGAAGCTTCCAAGATTGGTAGGCTGAACCTGACTACAGGCGCCATAGATGAATTTCCAACACCTACAAGAGGCTCATCGCCATATGGCATCATTGTTGACTCTGAAGGAAATGCTTGGTACGCCGCACTAACTGGTCACAGGATAGGTAAAGTAGATGCAAAGACAGGTGAAATAACTGAATACCCAACACCAACCAGCGATAGTGGGACAAGGAGAATCGCAATAGACAGCACTGGCAAGCTATGGTTCACGGAATATAACGCTGCAAAGATAGGAAGCTTTGATCCGAAGACAAACGAGTTCAAAGAATATGAGACCACCACTCCAGGCTCTGGCCCTTATGCGATTTGGGTCGACATTTTCGATAATGTGTGGTTTAGCATGACTGATGCTTTCAAGGTAGGCAAATTGGATCAAAGTACTAACACGATCCAAGAGTATGAGTTGTCAACTCCAAGAACAATAATTCGATTTATTTATGCGGATAATGATGGAAATATCTGGTTTCCAAACAACAATAACAACAAGATTGGGGTGATAATGCAATCTGCGCAGTAGCTGACGACATTATGTGTGAGAATTTAGAAAATTTAAGAGGAATACTGAAAAAGTACAGCCTCCCAGTCGGCGAACAGATCTATTCCAGCAAGTATACCGAAGAGTTTCAGTATATATAGTTCAAGCATATAGGTTTGTCGCTGGATTGAGCGAACCCGAGCAACCGATAGACATGCAAGACCGAGCGGCATGTCCCTATCCCCTAGATTGGCGGCATTTGGTTTGGCATACCGCGCAAATGTACAGTCGAGAGTGGGGCTAATAAGACTCGCTTAACTATGGTCACGGACTTTGCATCTAGAAGCTTTTGAGCCAATGCATAAAACCTATTCTGGTGTTCTCTGACAGACCGTGACTCCGCAATTTCTGATTCAGTCTGCAATCTTTGAGGCCTTTGCTTTTGCAGCTAGCGGAATGTTGAGCTATCTTGTAGTCTATCACTGGGATGCGCTGGCTAGAAAGGCTAGGCGGAATTGAAACTGACTCTCCCTTAATAACACCATGACCCCAGTAAGAAATTCCCTGTAAATTACAGCAAATAAAAAAGTTTTTTATATAATTATACTATGTTTGTTCTGGTTAGGTTTAACTGACTGTAGGAGAAGAAGAGAACCACCGCCGTAAATTAACCTTAAAGTTTCTTATTCTAGGAATAATCGTTTCGGCAATAATTGCAAACTCTATAATTCTTTTCTCTGACGTGAATAAAAGGCATTCTTCGTCTCTTTGGATATTAAACATAACCGGAGCTCTTGCTTCGAGTTTAGCGATAATTGCAGTATGGCGGCATGGGGTTCATGGACATCATGGCAAATCATATCTTTTTCTCATGTTGGGTATTATTTCCTGGTTCTCTGCCGAATTTACACTTTTGTATGACTATTACGTTTTACATATAGAAGAACAGAAACTAGTTTCCCTTGCAGATGGTTTCTGGTTTGCTGGATATGTATTCATAGTATTACATTTGTTTACAGTACTCCGCTCATTACGAAGTACAATTAAGCTAGGGAGTGTAATTTTAGCATCAATTGTTACAGTGCTATTTGTTACTTATAATGTATTGAATTTGCTGTCATCAGAGTTTCTTAGTGACGTAGACTTTACAGCTTTTGTTGTCACCATGACCTACCCTGTTTTAGATTTGTTGTTAATTATACCGTTTGCTATAATACTTGTAAGCCTACGCAAAGACTATCAACACTCTATCCCTTGGTTTCTTTTTTCTCTGTCATTATTAGTAAATGCAATAGCTGATGATGGATATGTAAATGACTTTGTAAATGGAAACTCACAAAATCTGTGGGTATGGAACCTATTTTATGTTACAGACTTTATTATTATGGCAGGTGCATTATTTTGGTACCATAAATTCCACATTTCAAATGAAATAAAAAATGCAAGAATGGAACAATAACAAGAAGTAGGATCTCAGATTCATTCCCTAGTTAGTTATTATAATTTTATTATGACTTTATTATGATGACTCCCTATATTTTTTCAGCCATTGTGCGGTTCTAATTTGCTCGCCGCTGGCTTCATTTATACACAGAGGTATATACATACATTTGACTCAAAGTGGTATTTGAACTACCCACGACCTCAGCTCGTTAGCAGCTAGCGGCTCTCTCCATTTGAGGATGAATAATGACAACACTTGTTACCTCTTCTTGTGGATGATTCTATACTTGATATTGTGTTGTAGGTTAGGCAGCAGGTGGAGATGGGCTTACTCCTTTCCAAAATATGCTTTCACATATGGTCTGTACAGGTAATAGAGGATTATTCCACTGATGATAATGCTAATGATTGAGGCTATATTGCCAGCAGCAATTGATATAGCGTTCAATACGATGCTTATTATTGACAGGACTACAGTAAGGGTCCAAGCCCATCCTTGACCTTTTAGTAACCCATAGGCTACAACAAATGAAACAATAGCTATAGCAACAAGTATCCCTCCAATTGGAATAAGTGCAATAGCGCTAAAAAGCATGATAATCCCACCGATGATGTTGAGAATTGCGATTATTGTTACTCCAGTAGGACGGGACTTAGGGCTACTTTGCAAGCACTAGCTATAATGCTATTTCGCTTTTTAACCCACAATGTGAAAACTTTCTGCTCAAACATAGCAGAGAAGAAGATATCGGGCAAATAAAGATACGACATTGCGAGACATTCTAGCGACAATTGTTAAAATCAAGGTCAAATCAATGCCATAGTTCTATATCAGGAAAAGATGGACCGGATGGAATTTGAACCCACGACCTCAGATAAGTAGCTCATCTCATCTAGTCTATTTCCATTCATATCCAGTTATCTTGAACTTTTTGGACTCAGGGTCAAATTCTGATTCAAGTGCCATAATCAAATTATTCATCCAAGCTAACTTTTGTGAATTTGAAAATCCTGTTACGATGATTAATCCTTTAACTCTTCCGCCTTCAACCACTTTGCCCTTTCCATGAGCCCACCACATGAATTGGTCACCTTCAGCTGTCATCATCGAACCTTGGTTGCTTTGGTCAACTATGCCATGGGGATAGTGAGTCATAGTGCCTGAGCCTATATTCTTGCCGCTTGGAAATCTTCCTATACCGCTTATTTCAGATGCAAAGCTCACTTCCATGGCTACTCCCTCTACCGGGTGAACCTTTGTTACTTTGAAGCCTGTTACATTACCACTCTCTTCAAAGAGTTTTTCTGCCAACATCGTACTGAGCCATATTTCACCGGCTAATATAAGGTGTTTGCAATCATCAGCAGTTTCCAAACCGGATTTTTTCAGATAATGACTAAAAAATGAACTCAATTCAATGCCGTAAAGTTATGTAACAGAAAGAAATAGACCGGGTGGGATTTGAACCCACGACCTCAGCTCTCTGCTGCCTTTGTAAGAATGGCAACTGATGGAGGAGAATTCATGTATAATAGATTGTGTACTAAGCAGCGTAGGTCTTAGCGGCAATTCATGAAAGTAAGAGTATACTTTTCTAAGGAGCCTGATACCGTTGAAATTATCCTAAAAACCCAAAAAATCAGTAGGCAGGCATTAGATACTATCTATGAATTAGTATGGGAAAGTGAGTTTAAGAATATTCTGAATGCAGGTAGAGTTTGGCTAAAGTTTAAGGAGAATGAAGACAGACCATTTGGAATTCCCCTGAGGAAGAAAAGAACTCATACCAACATTTCTCCAGGAGATATTATTCAAATAACTAATGACTTTTATCTAGTTAATCAAGTTGGTGCAAGAAAAATAGAATTGATTGATTGATTAGATTATTCAAACATAGAGTGATACGGACTCGTCCTACAACCACTAAAAACGAACTCAATTCAATGCCGTAATTCTATAACAGGAAGAAATGGACCGGGTGGGATTTGAACTCACGACCTCAGCTCGTTAGCAGCTAGTGGCTCTCTCCATTTGACGATGAATAATGACATTTGTTACCTCTTCTTGTGGATGATTCTATACTTGGTATTGTGTTGCAGGTTAGGCAGCAGGTGGAGATGGGCTTACTCCTTTGCCAAAATATGCTTTCACATGTGGTCTGTAGAGGTAGTAGAGGATTATTCCACTGATGATAATGTTGATGATTGAGGCTATATTGCCAGCAGCAATTGATATAGCATTCAATATGATGCTTATTATTGACAGGACTACAGTAATGGTCCAAGCCCATCCTCGACCTTTCAGTAGCCCATAGGCTACAACAAATGAGACAATAGCTATAGCAACAAGTATGATACCTAGAGGAATAAGTACAATAGCGCCAAAAAGCATGATAATTCCGCCGATGATGTTGAGAATTGCGATTATTGTTACTCCAGTAGGACGGGACTTAGGAGTACTTTGCAAGCTCTAGCTATAGTGCTATTTCGCTTTTTAACCTACCATGTGAAACGTTTTTGCTCAAACATACCAGGGAAGAAGGTATCGGGCAAATAAAGATACGACATTGCGAGACATTCTACCGACAATTGTTAAAATCAAGCTCAATTCAATGCCATAGTTCTATATCAGGAAAAGATAGACTAGGTCGGATTTGAACCCACGACCTCAGGATTCTAGTCCCGAGATTGCGTGGTGTTTATCGCATTGGAGCCATTAATTGGTTCAGGAGGGTCTTTTCGATATGCCACCTTTAGCCACACTGGCGTAATTATTGTAGTCAGTGCCACCAGATAATGACCGTTGTGTAAATGTCGTTGGTTAGTGCATCTGAAGAGACGCCCACACCAGCAACGATCAAACCTACCTCTCCCCGGGAGATCATCCCTATTCCAACTTTCATTGCTTTTCCCTTATTCTTCAAAAATATCATTGCAGGCAATCCGCACCCTGCAAGCTTTGTTCCGATTGCAACTGCCACTATTATGCCGGCAAGACAAAGGACGTTTATATTGATGCCGCGAAGGTCTACCTGTGCGCCTATGATTGCAAAGAACAGCGGAGCGAAGATTATCTCTAGCTTTGAAACATAGTCCTCCATCTGCTTTATGACCCGAGTGCTGGCAACAGCCATGCCCACCGCAAAAGCCCCGACTATTGGCGAAAGACCGACGGCAGCTGCAATGCCGGCTGCTGCGAAAAAAGAAGCAGTGGTTATGCCTTCCACGCTACCCTTTGACTTCCACAGCCTTTCCACATGCAACACCTTTGGAATAATGAAAACGGTAGCTATGAGAAGCCCAACAAATATTCCAAGAATCTTTAGAATGAGGAGTGTGATGTCTATAATATTTGGAGTTAGATTTCCAGTCTGCACCATTGTAGTTACCACAGAGAGCACTGCTATTGCAAGAATGTCGTCGACGATAGCTGCGCCTAGAATTAGCCTAGCTTCTGGTGCATACATCCTCCCAAGCTCGGTCAAAACCTGAATGGATATTGCAATGCTTGTTGCGGTCAGTGCCGTTGCGATAAGAGTTGTCTGCAGAGCCTCTACGCCAAATGCAGTGAACACATAATATCCTACAAAGAAGGGCACGATGACACCGATAGAACCAACCGTGAATGCTGCAGCGCCGCCCTTTAGGAACTCTCGCGGTGTGATGTGCAAGCCGGCTATGAACAGGATGACGATTGCGGCGATTTCGCCAACATGCCTGACTGTTTCATCAATGCTAACTAGCGGCTCTCCTTCAAAGAGGAACAGTCCGCCCAATGCGAATGGCCCAACGATAATGCCTGCAAGAAGTTCACCTAGCACTATTGGCAGCTTTATCCTATGGAATAGCTCTGCCATTAGCTTGGCTGCAAAGAGCAGAATTCCAAGTGAGATTATTACATGGATGAAGTCTACAGCCAAACGACATCAGATGCTTGTAAAGCTTCAATGCGTCATATATTGTTTTAAACAAGCCAATTGGTGCAACCGCTGATAACAGTGCGGTCCTAGGCTTTACATTTTAGCTTACTTCTATTGCGAAAGAGGAGCATAAAATAAGAAAAGCAAAAACGACAAATCTAATAGCTTCTCGACTTCGTTATATCAGAACATCAAGAAAGGAGTGAAATGACATGCCTCCTTCTATGGAAAAAATACTCTCAGCTCTTAGATAAATGTGGATAAGAATTGGACATAATCTGGAAAAATTCTTTTTATCATAATCAAAGAGTCGTCAGTAATGAACTCTAAAGAATCTCTGCTAGAAATGGCAGTCATAGCACTGGTTGTTATGCCGGTGCTTATCCCTGCTATGCAGTCTTTTGGACAAGAAGAAGACGTTGCCCCTGCGCCGCCATCCATTGGCGCTGACATTCCCCTTACCTACTTTGGCCCTGCGCCGTCTACCGTACAGAAAGAACTGGTAGGCCCTCTCCAGCTACTAAGATCTGGAAGCATTGACATGAACCAATCCACGATCACTCTGCCGCTATATGAAGGAAGTATTAGAGAAAGTGGTGAACCAGTTTGGTATATTCTTACCGACACAACAGACAAAGGCAACGCCGATGCGCTGGGTCTTAATTGGTCACCTAAACTGGCATACTCTGCTCTAGGAGCAAGAGTAGCTACGCTCACTCAAAACGCCACACTTGAGTTTCACTCTGGAACTGTAGACTTTAGCCCAGAGCATAGAGTCACTCCAGGTGCTGACCCTGCAAACCCCTTCCCACCCTCTGAAGTCCAACCTGGATCAATTGGTGACAACGATTATTCTCCACTAGTTCGCGTAGAAAACTCGGGTGGCCATATCTACAACGCGCCAATAGTTGCATTTGGTGTTGATGCTTCTGAAATCAACTTTTGCGAAGGCAACCCTGACTACAGTCTAGTTCACGACAAGGTGGTAAGTATATGTCCAAGTGAAGGCACAGTGACAATAGCACTTACATCTGGCTTTAGTTTTGCGCGCCCTGTACTTTACTTGAGCACCGAAGCTAGTGTCCCTATTGCAGCGGCACTAGAGCGCGCCACACTTGCCCCCAAGTTGGTTAACATAACGACGGGACGTGACGACAGTGCGTTTAGTGCAGTAGAGCGAATATTCGTGTTTGCCAATGGACCTACGGGCCAAGGCAATCCACAACGTCAAGGACTTAACAGCGCGCTTATGGGTGAGGGATCTCCTCTCAATGTCTTAGGCGGCATACCCACTATTGCAACAGACTATAGTCCGTTATGGGATATTAACTTGGGCGTGTGGACTGAAGAAGCCATCAATAACGGATACCGCTCACGACTAACTGAGGAATTTGCTATCTTGGGCTTTGTTGAACAAGGATGGATTACTGGTCTTGGTGGTGGGGAATACGGCTCGGTTGGAATGGTAGTCAACTGTCCGATAGTGTTCCGGTTCTTGTAGAGCGAAGTAGTGAAAAGATCTTTTTCCTCTCCCTTCTCCTTTTTTTCTTAGACTGAAGGAATTTTTTGCAAGTGCCGTTAGTTACTGTTTCAATAAATTGGGTTTAAGGAGAGTTTTGCTTGGAAAGATAGTTTATATCAACACTGTATATTCTATACCCTCGTCTGATTGGATAGAATATTATAAAAAGTGAGGATTATCCAAGCGAACTGGAGCAAGAACTAAAAAATCTAAGACAGTTGCCTATCCTCCTTGTAAATGGCGATATGGATAATGAGATCAAGGCCGGCTTTGATAGCTGATTTCAAAAGATGTTCCCAAGGAGTAGTTCTGTCCTTATCGAGGGAGGGGCTCACTTTGCTGTTGAACAAGCACCTAATCAAGTAAGCGATGCAATTCGCTCCTGGTGGATATGCCTCCTGATAATGGAATTGGCTTGAATCATAATAGCTCCATTCAAAGGTGGACATGACTGCCATTTTTCAATGCCCCGCAGACCTAGGTAACGCATCCGACATCATTGTACTTGCAAGTCGCAAGCATGGTCTAACATTGGCATGCGGACCGATGCACTCATACTAAGAGCAAAATCCTTCAGACAAAATAGTAATAGGAATTGTTATTAATTCGAGTCAAAAGCGCAAGGAAGAATGGAGGAAAATAGGCATAAAAAAGGAGGTTTCTTGCTACCACATGTTTTTTCACAAATAGCAGCTGCCCCCTCCCCTCTTTTGATAGTACTTCTGATGGTACTCTTCTGCCTTGTAAAAGGTAGTGGCAGGTACTATTTCGGTCACAATCCTATTGCCAAACCTTCCAGATTTTTCGAGTTCTTCTATTGAT
>Ga0081538_10005292_pt1 | contig 11645 bp, 15 predicted proteins | sample TabmetS5T2R1_FD_71022 | JGI IMG/M metagenome (GOLD analysis project Ga0081538, IMG submission 71022) | Tabebuia heterophylla rhizosphere microbial communities from the University of Puerto Rico - S5T2R1 | ecosystem: Host-associated > Plants > Roots > Rhizosphere ... | reverse complement strand
GTGAGGGCGGTGACCACGGCCGCGCCGGCGACGGCCAGGCGCAGCCGACGGGCAAGGCTGGTGGACGCCGTGGATGCCATGCTGGTCTCCTCCGGTGCTGGGTCGGTTTCCCGCTGTTCGCACCGCCGGCGCCAACGGTTCGTCGGAACCCACCGGCCCGGTCGAGTAGGCAGCGTGGCGGCGACCCTGAACGGCGACGGTCTGCTGCGCGTGCGCCGGCTCTGCCGCCCGAAGCGCAACAGGGAGGCATGTACGGCACGGCCCGGTCCTGCCCGATCACCCTGAGTGGCTACCAGGTCAGCCTCAGATTGCCGCCGCAGGCGGCGCGGACCAAAGGTCCGCCCAAGGCGGGAGCGCTTGACGGACATGCGGGAACGCGACCGCGGCCAGTTTGTCTTCTATTGCCAGTTGAATTCGTTGCGATACGCCTTTGCTGTGGTTAGCGCTCAAAGCGCCAACGGGCGGCCCCTGCGGCGCCTTGGCCGATCGCCGTGTGGAAGACGAAGCGGAAGAGCCGCCACGGCGGCGACCCGCCGCCCGAGGGGCCAAACGGAGCTGTGTAGCCCCCGGCGGTGACCTCGACCGGCCAGCCGGCTTGCCGGATCAAGGCGCCGACGGCGTCGAGGATCGCCGGATCGTCGATCGGGGCCGCTTCGCCGTCGAGCACCAAGTCGAGTCCGTCCGGTAGGCGAATGGCGATCGTACAGGCCGGGTTGGCCGCCAAGTTGCGCGATTTGCGGGTGCCTGGCCCGCTCAAGAAGTAGAGGTCGCCGTCGTACCAGCGGGCGCCAACGCCGGTGGCGTGCGGGCGGCCGTCCGGCCGGACGGTGACCAGGATGCTGGCGAGGTGGCCGCCCGGGGTGTCCGGCGGCGGCGGGGCGGCGAGCAACTCGCGTACCCGGCTCCACTCCAGCGGGGCAGGCCTGCGAGGCTCGTCGCGGCTATCGTGCTCTTTGAGGTTCGTCGTCTCGGCCGGGGCGAGATCCGTCATCGGTTGGCCTCCGAGTCTTGTTCGCACCGGCGCCGCCGGGACTGGCGGTGGGCGGTCGGTCGCGAGCTTTCTGGATCATAGCCAAGGAAACTGACCGACCATCAGGGCTGTTGAATCCCTTGTCCCGGGCATCACCCTGCGTGGCAACCAGGTCGGGTTGAACGCCGCCGCCAGGCGGCGCGGGCCGTAGGTCCGCCAGAAGGCGCGGACGCGCCGATGAATCAACCGTGCGAAGCGCACCACTCCGAGCGGCCGCCCGCTCCTCCCGTAGGGGCCATTCACTCGCACGCGCTTCTGAGGTTGGCGCCACGGATTAGTAGTAAGGCACGACCCGTCTGCCCAGTGTTGCCCTGGACCATCGCCGCAGGTTACGTCGGGTCCACCGTCCGCCTGGTTACATCGCGACCGGCACCGTCGCAACGACCGGATTGCCGCAGGGATTGCCAGTACTGTCGCGGCTTCTCTGGAGCCAGAGCGGCCGACGGCGCTGGGCATTCTTGATCGCGGCGAGAAGGCCGAGTTGGCCCGCGTACTCGTGACCAGTACCGCAGGTATCAGAAGGCAACACGTCGCCGCGTACCGGGACTGTGGTAGGCCGCCCGTGCCGACCCTGCGACGGTCGTGCGGCCGGCATGGCAGACTGCTCCCCATGACGGTGATCGTCGATCTCACCCCGGCGGCCCGGCGGCTCTCCGAACTCGTGCGGCGCGTCGACGACGACCAACTCGGTGCGCCGACTCCGAGCGGTATCCCGGTGGCCGACATGCTCGACCATATCGGTGTCCTGGCGGTGGCTTTCAGCGCCGCGGCGGCGAAGGACCTCGGGTCGGTGACAGCGACCCGGCCCGCCCCCGATGGCGAGCGGCTCGGTACCGCATGGCGCGCCGAGATCCCCCGCGCCCTGACCGCGCTCGCGCAGGCGTGGACCGACCCGGCCGCATGGGAGGGCATGACTCAGGTCGGCGGGGTCACGCTGCCCGGGGAGATCGCCGGACAGATCGCGCTCGATGAGGTCGTCCTGCACGCGTGGGACCTCGCCCGTGGCACCAGTCAGCCCTATCAGCAGGATCCGGCCACGCTGGAAGCGTGCCTGGCCGCGATGACCGGCATGTACCCGCCCGACGATCTCGACGCCCGCAAGGGCATCTTCGAGCCGCCGGTGCCGGTGCCCGACAATGCCCCGCTCGTTGACCGGGTCGTGGCATATAGCGGGCGCGATCCCGGCTGGCCCGGCAGGTAGAGCGGCTGGCCGAGCCAGCCGGCATGCCGGTGGCCGGTACAAAATTCCACTTCCTGCAACGCCTGCACGAGAACGGCCCCCGGAACGGACCCAAAGCGCGGCCGCGGGCATACTTGCGGCTCTGGTCCTCCGCCAACTCTCCCTTCGAGGCCGAGCGTTACCGGTCCCTCCTCAAGGGATAGCATCGCGCCCCCGATCTGGTCCCGGGGGATATCCATGCTGCGCAAGTTCCGTGGCGCGCTCCAACCGTTAGCGTCTCCAGGGCAGACTCACCACAGGCCGGCCAGCCAACCCCAGTCGCGCTCAGTGGCGGCATTGACGTCCGTGTCGTCGGGGAGAGCTACTACCAGGAGGCGTTGACCGCTCTTGCGGGTGGGAAGGGCCACGAGAGCGTCAACATCGGGATTCTGGCTACTCCAGGTAGTCGTGGACTACAAGCGGCTGAGCGCTGTGCTGGCCGCAGGTCGGGCAGGTCACGGGCGAGCGTCTGGGCCGCAATTTCCTGGCGTGAGCATCGGCTACATCACCCGCTGAGTTCCCCTCCGAACGTTGTCGGAGGTGCGGGGCGGCGGCAGTAGTTGGAAGCGAACTCAGCTTGCTTCGAGGACGAAGAAGATGAAGCACAAGAACGCTGTCCGGTCGCCAAGGTGGGGCGGGAAGAGCTCGCGCGGCGTGTCGGGGGAGGCGGGCGGTTCACTGATGACCGAGATGCGGAAGCCCGCCTCGGTGAACGCGTCCGTCATCGCGTGCAACGGCCGATGCCAGTACATCAGCACCGCGCTCTGGCCATTGAAGGTGTATTCCTCCGAATACTGCGTGATGGCGAAGTAGTCGGCGCTTGGGTACATCAGCTTGTACACGGTGGGGTGGTTCACCGACAGGATGAGGCGGCCGCCCGGCTTCAGAACGCGCCGCAGCTCAGCTAGGGGTGCCGTCCAGTCCTCCAGGTAGTGCAGAACGAGGGATACGACGACGTCATCGAACGCACCGTCGGCGAATGGGAGTGGCTGGCTGAGGTCAGCCACGTGCAGGTCTGCATTCTCACCCAGCCTCTGCCGCGCCAGCTCGACCATCGCCGAACTGGAGTCGAAGCCGGTCATGATGGCACCCTTCGCCCGCAGCGCTGCGGCCAGGGGCCCAGAGCCACACCCAGCATCGAGGACCCGGTGACCGTTGACCTCCCCGGCAAGATCAATCATCGCCGGCCGCTCGTAGTAGCCGTTGAGGAGGTTGGACTCGTTATCCGTTGAGTAGCTCTCCGCGAAGCTGTCATAGTGGTCGGCCTTCATCAGGTCCTCGCTTTCGCACGAACTCTCGTGGACGGGAGCGACCTGGTTGATCCTGGCACAGAGGGCCATCCGCACGGTCATGCCGCGATCAGGGCGCGGGCCGTCATCGACCGTCAAGCCCTCGGATCATCATCGGCCATTGCTCGAAGCTGCTGCGCCGGTCCCAGCGGCGTCTCTGGCTGGAGCGAGGTCAACCAGCAGCTGGTGGTCGCGGTGGCCGAGCACCTCCGACTTGTCGGTCGAGCCGGCGTTCATGCCATTGACGACCGTCCAGGGGTACACACCCTTGTCAGCGTCGTCTGCCAGCAATCTGCCAGCAAATGACGCAGCGTGGTCGCTCCAACGCTCGGCGTCACCAGCGCTGACGGTCGACAGCAGCCTCCGCCGTCGCCAGCACGATGACCAGGCGCTCGTTGACCGCGGCCACCACCCGGGCGGCCATCTCCGGGGTGGTGTGCCGGTAGTGGGCCCGATGGCACTACCTGGATGCCGCCCAGCCCGCCCGCTGGCCTGGTGGCCCATCAGCTCGTCGATGACCCGGGCCGGGATGCCGGCGTCCTCCAGCCAGGTCGAGAGGGTGTGGCGGAAGTCGTGAGCGCCGTGGAGGTCGACCGCCTCCAGCAGGGGATGCTGGGCGGCCGGCCGGCGCGTCCATCGCCGCGTCTGAGGGTCGATCGCGGCGGCGGCGGCGGTGAGCTCCGCCAGGGCACGGTCGATGGTGGCCCTCGAGGCGGTGCGACCCTGGCTGCTGGGCTGGGCCGCGAGCTGGTCGGCGCTGAGGGGGCCGTGGTCGCGGAGTACCCCAAGGACGCGGGCGGCGGTCGGCCGCAGCCCGGCGGTGGCCGGTTGGCCAGCTTGGCCAAGGCGCCGTGGTAGGTGCGGCGGAAGTTGTGCCGCGACAGGACGGTGCGGATGCCCCTCTTCACCCCTCGGCCGCCGCGGTGGCCCGGGCCGCCGCCGGGCCCGCTCGCGGAGGGGGCGCCATGCGGGAGCCGAGGTCGGCCTGAGCTTTCAGCATCTCGCCCTCGGTCATGCCCGACGCGAGCATCCGCGACATGACCTGGCTGTGCCACCAGGCCATCTCGGTCTCGTTGATCCGGCGCAGGCTGTCTCCGCAGACCCGAAGCCAGCGCTTGATGACGGCGGGATCGAACCCCTCCGAGAGCTGCAGCTCGATCACTGGAACGACCTTCAGCGCGAACCGGTCGAACGCGGCCGCATCCAGGTAGGAGAACGACAGCGCTCCATCCCGGACGGCGACAGCTATGCCCTCGAGCCGCACGCCGGCCCCCTCAAAGCTCTGCACCCAACGCGCCCTGAGCACGTCACCGGGCGAGAAGGCGCCTCCCGCGTCGGGGGTCAGGATGCCGAGCTCGACCAGCCGGTCGACGTAGCCGGGGTCGACCGCGGCCCGCTGACCTCCTGCCTGGAGTATCCGCTCACACCGCCGCCAGCATAGCCTGGTGCAGATGAGCGGCGTCGCATGCTCACAGGCGAGGGCTCACGCAAGCAGCCAGCGGGTGGGTGATGCTCGAGGATGACGGCGCGGTCGCGCACCGATCAATCAGGACCACGTCGAGCCGTCGGCTCCAAGTGTTGGGCGGAGTTCGCACAGCTCACACGGCAGAGATCACAAGTTGACACCTTCGGACCTTGACCTTCACGGCACGGCGCAGGGGTCAGGCGGTTGTCGCAGAAACGGTCGGTCTCGGACAGCCAGCCAACGACGTCACGTGATCTCTAGCAGCACCTCACGTGACCGCCTCCATGCGGGTAAGTGGCAGCTCAACGCTGTGCGGAGAGGCGTTTTCGCAGCTCGACTCCGACCGTCAGGGGCGAAGTGAGGCGTTCTGACATCGGGCCTCCAGGACGGAGACCGGTGTGCTCACCCGGCGATGCCGATGCTGGCGCCGATGGGCAGCCAACTGATACTGCCGCGGATGTCGGCGGGTGCCTGCTCGAGTTCCTGCTCGATGGCGGTTCGGCCCTGGTGGAAGCGGGTCCAGCCCCCGTAGTGGACGGGGATGGCGGTGCGGGGGCGGACCAGGCGGCACAGCTGGACGGCCTCCCGGGCGGTCATGCTGTAGCGCACCGGCCCGGTGACCGGGAAGCGCGCGCAGCCGAGGTGGAGCAGGGCGGTGTCGACCCGGAGGCGGCCGGCGACCTGGCGGAGGCCGTCGTAGAGCACGGTGTCGCCGGTGACCCACAGTTCCCGTGGGCCTGGCCCCCTAGCCGAAGGCAAAGCCGATCACCTCGCCGACGATAGGGCGGCTGAGCGGTAGGCCGTGGCGGCGAGCTGAATGGACGGCTTGGCCGGGGCCTCCAGCTGGGTGGTCGCCCACGGGGCCAGGCCGCGGGCGTTGCGGCCCAGGCGCCTGGCCCCGGCAGCGGTGGTGAGGACCACACCGGCTCCCGGAGCATAGCCCGGCCGGCGCTGTCGAGGTTGTCGCCGTGGTGGTCGTGGCTGACCAGGACCGCGTCGACTGGCCGAGGTCGGCGGGGGTGATCGCCGGGCCGGTCAGCCTTCGGGAGCTGGAGCCCCCGCCGAAGCTGGAGCGGCGGCCCGGGTGGGGTCCAAGGCCGGGTCGGTCAGCAGCCGCCACCCGCCCACCTCGACCAGGGCCGCCGGACCGCCGATGTGGGTGCTGGGCACGGTCATGCGCCGGGGCTTGGTGCTTGCCGCGTGGTGCCCTGGCGGGCGTGGCTGACGGCCCACTCCAGGGCGTAATCGGCGACCTCCTGCCAGCCGTCCCGGGACGGCAGCAGGTGCGGCCCCTCGAACTCCACGACCTCGGTGACCGTGTCCGACTTGTAGTGCTTGGCGTTGGAGCGCTGCACCGAGGGCGGCATGAGATGGTCCTCGCTGCCCGAGATGAACAACAACGGCGCCCGCTCGTCGTTGTCGTAGTTGACGAAGGTGTCCTGGTGGCCGGGCTCCAGGGTGGCCAGGGCGCTGCCCCACAGGACCCGCACCGACCCCGGGATGTGGTAGCGCTCGTACAGCTCCCGGGAGCGCTCCTCGGGGAAGGTGTTACAGAAGGCGTAGTGCCACTGCTCGAAGGTGAACCCGGCCGCCTTCTTGCGACCGACCTCCTTCAGCACCGGGAAGGTCGACTTGAGCTGGGACAGCGGCACCACCGGGACGCCCTCGGTGGGGGCCGAGTCGAGCGTGACCCCGACCGCGCCGTAGCCCCGATCCAACATGAGCTGGGTGAAGACCCCACCGGCGGAATGGCCCATCAGGATCGGCGGCCGCTCCAGTGCGCCGATCACCTCGGTGAGGTGGTCGACGACGCCCGGTACGGTCAGGTTCTCGATCGGGGTCGGGTCGGCCCTGAGCGCCTCGACCTCGACCTCGAACCCGGGATAGGCCGGAGCCAGGACCCGGTAGCCCTTGTCCTGGTAGTAGGCGATCCACTCCTCCCAGCTGCGCGGGGTCACCCAGAACCCATGGATCAGCACGATGGTGTCAGGAGCAGTCGGGTCGCTGATGGTCATTGCGTCTCCTTCCGCCGGGCGTAGCGAGTTTGACCGACCAACTCACCGTGCGGGCCACCATACTCGATGCCGCTCAGCGCGTCCGAGACGATCCGGCGCGATGGCCAGCTCGGTCGAGTGATTAGCTGGTCGCTCTCAGCGGTTCTCGGTCGGCAGGGCGGGGGCGAAGAAGTCGATGAGCAGTTGGGTGACGCGCTCAGGCTCGTCGTGATGGACCCAATGCGAGGCGTCGGGGAGGCGCTCGACGCGGTCGAGGTTGGGCACGTCGTCGTGCTCGGGCTCGGCGAGCTCCTCGCCGAGGTAGCGGTCGCGTTGTCCCCAGATGACCAGGGTGGGCGCGCTGATCGGGCGAAGCGCCGCTTCGGCGCGCTTGGGCGGGGTTCGCACCGAGGACCGGTAGTAGTTGATCATCCCGGTCGCCGCGCCTGGCTGCGACCACGCCTCGACGCAGCGCGGATTCGGCGCCGCGTTCCTGGACGAGGCCGCGGATGTCGGCGACCAGCGGGCCGGTGTCGTAGGCCGCGACGCCGTCCGGCCGCGATGACAGGTTGTAGCCGCGCAGGTCGGGGGCGACGACGCGGAATCCCGCCGCCGCGAGCGGTTTGAGTTGCCGCCGCCAGCCGTACCAGAACTCGGGGAAGCCGTGCAGCAGGACGATCAGCGGCCCATCGCCGGCTTCGACGTAATGCAACCTCACGTCGCCGACCTCGGCGTAGCCCTCACGAAGGTCGTCGACCGTGCGGTCCATGGTTCTGCTCATTGCCGCCTCCCTTTCTGGGCGAGTTCGTCGGCGTAGATTCGGGTGTCGATGGCGTCTAGCACGGCCAGCCGCGCAGGAGATCATCGAGCCTCGCGGACAGGTCCATGGTCCCCTCAGTAGGCGGCAGGTCCCCTCAGTAGGCGACTCCAAGCATCGTTGGCGTCGGCCGGCGTTCGCATCGGCCACTGGACATTCCAAGTGGCCAGTCGCGCCCTTGCGGCCTAGAGGGTGGCCGTCACGGGAGGGCTGGTGGTGGTCACTGGACCAGGGTGAGGAGCGGCTTGCCTTTCTCGACGACGTAGGTGGCGAGCTCGGCGGCGTTGCCGGTGCCGACGTTGCGCACCGCGTGGACCGCTCCGGCCGGGACGGTCAGGGCCTCGCCGGCGTTGAAGGTCTTCGGCGCCTGGCCCTCGATCTCATACTCCAGGGACCCTTCGAGGACGTAGATGATCTCTTCGCCAGGATGGGTGTGCTTGATGAATGGGGCTTCCGGGCCGATGTCGACGCGTGCCTGGACGACCTCGTGGCCGGAGACGCTGAGGTCGTGCTGCTGGAGATCGGTGCGCCAGAGTCCCGGCGCCTGCTGGACCGCCATGACCGTTCCTCCTGACTGCGGTGAGTGGGCTCCGTTCGTGTTCAGGACCTGACGGCCTTTCGAGGTAGGAGTCGGATCTAGCTTCCGCCGTCCGTTCCGGCACCGTCATCGGCCGCGGCGAGGAGCTGACGGGCCGAGGCTTCATCGGAGAGGGCGACCAGCACGCGAACGCCATCGATCTGCATCTGCGGGTACTGTCCTCCGGCATCATCCGCCGACACGGCTGCCTTCACGCCGTGACTCCGCAGGATGCCGGCGAGCAGCTCCGCCTCTGTGCGGCTTCCAACGACGGCCACACACACGGTCGCGCCGTCCACGATCTCAACTCCTCTGCTCCTACGTGATCTGCCTCAAAGCACCACCAGGTCGGTCCCGGGTCGGCGGCGACCGGGCGTGCCCAGGTGGGGGTGGCCACCCTGCCGGATCCAGCGCGTGCAGACGTGGATCCCGGCGGCGAAGTGGCCCCTGTCGACCTCGTTGCATGGAGCTGCCTCCTCGGGGATCGGCTCGGCGACCTCGGTCGCTTCTGCCGTCGTGAGCTACGGTGTCCGGTGGTCACGCTCGATGTGGATGCCGAGGTTGGGCGGTGGGGGAGGCTCGTCGTCGTCCTCCTCGGCGGCCTGCACCTCCTCTGGGGTGATGTCGGCGTCGGCGAGGACCTCGAAGGGATGGCTGGCCGACACCAACCCGACCGCGTCGTCGGCCTCCCCGAGGGCCCCGCGCTCGGCCGCGGCCGCCTCCTCGGCGGTCAGCTCGGCCAGCGGGTCGGCCTCTAGCCGCTCTTCACCGATCGCCTGGCCGCTGCGGACCGAACGACCGTAACTGCCGGCGGTAAGCCGTGCCTCGGCCCGGGCCAGCGCCGCCCATCGGGCTCGCAGGAGCTGGTCGACGGCCATGCCGGTCTGGGTGGCGTTGCGCCGGTCGGCGTCGTCGACCTCATCGCCAAGCTCGGCCGCCTGCGGTTGGCTGGTCGCGGCCTGCAGTAGCCGCTGGAGCCGGGCTCGCTCGTCGGCCAGCAGCGCTCGCGCCTTGGCCTGGTCCATGTCGTCTCCTCCGGCTTGGGCGGCTCAGGCCTCCTCTGGTACGGGAAGCTGCAGGTACGTCAGGCCGCGCAGGTCCAGCCAGACGCGGCCGCGGTCGCGTACCAGCCGCAGCAGGACCTGGTCACAGGCCGGGCAGCGGGCGATGAGGCCTGGGGCGTGGTCGAACACCCGCACCTCGGCCATGGCTGCGGTGCGCCCACAGCCGGTGCAGCGCCCGACGGCGGCGGTGACCTCCACGCCCAGGACGTCCTGGAAGGGGCCGGCGAGCACGGTGCCGTCGCTGGACAGGTTCGAGCTGGTCATGGCCGCCTCCATCTCAGTCGCCCCAGAAGCGTTGCTCCTGCCAGGGGTCGCCGTAGTTGTGGTAGCCGAGGCTCTCCCAGAAGCCGGGCTCGTCGGTGTCCAGCAGCTGGATCCCCCGGACCCACTTGGCGCTCTTCCACAGATACAGGTGCGGCACCAGCAGCCGCGCCGGCCCACCATGCTCGGGCTCCAGGTCCTGGCCGTCGTAACCGAACGCGATCCAGGCCTTGTGGTCGGTCAGGTCCTCCAGGGGCAGGTTGGTGCTGTAGCCGCCGTAGGAGCTGACCAGGGCGAAGCCGGCGCTGGTGTCCAGGCCCTCGAGCAGGGTGTCCAGCGACACCCCCTCCCAGGAGGTCCCGAGCTTGGACCAGTGGGTGACGCAGTGCAGGTCGACGGTGACCTGCTCTGTGGGCAGGGCCCGGAAGCCGTCCCAGTCCCAGCGCCGCTGCTCGTCGGTCTCGCTGGTGATGACCAGCTCCCAGTCCTCCAGCTCGATGCTGGGGGTCGGGCCGGCCGACAGGACCGGGAAGTCCTCGACCAGGTACTGGCCGGGGGGGAGCTCGACGCTGGGCCGCCGCCGCCCCTTGAACCCACGCGACACGGTGCTCATCGCTGGTGACTCCTCACTGTCTAGCCGAAGGTGAAGGCGTAGGCCTGGACGCCGGGATCCAGGAAGGTGATCTCCAAGGTGCGCTCGCTGACGGGGCCGGGCTGGCGGATGAGCTGATGCAGCCGCGGTTCGGTGAGGGTGCCGTCGCCCTGGTCGTCCACATCGCCGCCATGGGCGGCGCCCGGGGGCTGGCCGTCGAGCAGCAGCTGGAACCGAACCGAGGTGCCCGGGGCCGGTGGTGCCATGACCAGGTGCAGGTCGCGGGCCTGGAAGCGGTAGACGATCCGCCCATCAGGCTCATTGAGCACGATGGCCTGTCGCTTGACCGTCCAGCCGCCCGAGAGCGCCCAGTGGTTGAGCCGTAATTGTGTCGGCGCGGCATAGCGGTGGGGGGTGTCCAGGACGGCACCGTTGGCCGAGGCGAAGTTCTCGCTGCGCTCGAAACCGAGGTAGTTCTCCGGGGACCACAGGCTGTCCCAGTCGGCCTCGGCTTCCACCCCACCGGCCTCGACCACTACCAGGTCCCGGCCGACGCCACCGCTGCCGGCGTCGGTCAGCAGCCGCTGGATGATCTGCTCGGACCGGTCGTAGTCGCCCTCGCCGAAGCGGTGGTGGCGGATCTGGCCGTGGGCGTCGACGAAGTAGAGCGCCGGCCAGTAGTGGTTGTCGAAGGCGCTCCAGATGGCGTAGTCGTTGTCGGCCACAACCGGGAAGTCGACCCGCAGGCCCTTCACCTCTCGGCGGACGTTGTCGAGGTCGTGCTCGAAGTCGAACTCGGGGGTGTGGACGCCAACCACCACCAGCCCATGATCGCGGTACTTGTCGGCCCAGGCGCGGACATAGGGCAGGGTGCGCAGCCAGTTGATGCAGGTGTAGGTCCAGAAGTCGACCAGGACGACCCTGCCGCGCAGGCCTTCTGGGGTCAGCGGCGGTGAGTTGAGCCACCCGGTCGCGCCGTCAAACCCCGGCAGGTGACCCTCGACCGGCAGCGGAGCCGTTTCGGGACTCGGTCGCGTGCCGAACAGGCTCATGTCCCGCGACCGCCGACTTCGAGGACGGCGTCGGCGAACGCGTCCGGGGCCTCCTGGGGTAGGTTGTGACCGACGCCGCCCTCGATGGTCCGGTGGGAATACTCCCCGGAGAATTTGCCGGCATAGGAGCTCGGTTCCGGGTGGGGGGCGCCGTTGGCGTCGCCTTCGAGGGTGATGGTCGGCGAGGCGATCACCGGCCCTTGGGCGAGCCGCTTCTCCAGGCTGTCAATTTTCGCCTCGCCTTCGGCCAGGCCCAGCCGCCAGCGGTAGTTGTGGATCACGATC
>Ga0081538_10005291_pt1 | contig 11646 bp, 11 predicted proteins | sample TabmetS5T2R1_FD_71022 | JGI IMG/M metagenome (GOLD analysis project Ga0081538, IMG submission 71022) | Tabebuia heterophylla rhizosphere microbial communities from the University of Puerto Rico - S5T2R1 | ecosystem: Host-associated > Plants > Roots > Rhizosphere ... | reverse complement strand
GCGAGGACGCCGCCCAGCGCGACGCCCACCAGGGGAAACCACCATGCCGCGCGGCCCAGCGCGCCGGCCCCGGTCGCCTCGCGCCCGGGCACGGGCACGATGGTCAGGAACCGCACGGCGAGAACCAGCTCGGAGCGCACGCCGCCCACGTCGGGGACGGTCTCAGACGGGGACGATGGGGTTTCGGCGCGGCGGAAACTCGTGCTGCTTGGACTCGGCGTAGGCCAGCCGCCGGGCCAGCTCGCCGCGCAGCTCGCGTCCGGCCACGATGCCGTCCACCAGCATCTCCGATGCGAGCTTGTAGATGTCCACGTCCTCGGCGTACTCGTCGCGACGGGCCTTCACGTAGGCGGCGCGCTCCGCCTCCGGCAGCTCCATGATCTTGTTGTAGTAGACGGCGTTCACCGCGGGCTCCGGCCCCATGATGGCCACCTGCCCCTGCGGCAGCGCCAGCGCCGCGTCCGGCTCGAACGCGGGGCCGCACATCGCGTAGAGTCCCGCGCCGTAGCACTTCCGCACCACCACGCAGATCTTGGGCACGGTGGCCCGTGACGTGGCGAACACCATCTTCGCGCCGTGACGGATGATGCCCGCCCGCTCCACCTTGCTGCCCACCATGAAGCCCGAGACGTCGGCGAGGTACACGAGGGGGATGTTGAAGGCGTTGCAGAGATTGATGAACCGCGCCGCCTTGTCCGAGGAGTCGACCATCAACACGCCGCCCTTGACCTTCGGCTGATTGGCGACGATGCCGATCGCCCGGCCCTCGAGCCGCGCGAGGCCCACGATGATCTCGGGGGCGAACAGGCGCTTCACCTCGAAGAAGGATCCCGCGTCCGCCACCCGGTCGATCAGCTCGTACATGTCGAACCACTTCCGCTGGTCGAAGGGGACGATCTCCTCGATGGGCCGGCCGGGCCGGGGCGCCGCCGCCTCGACGCGCGGGGGCCGGGCGCGGAACGAGGCGGGCATGAACGCCAGATAGCGACGCGCCAGCGCGATGGCGTCCTCGTCGGACTCGGCGAGCACGTCGCCGCAGCCGGAGACCGTGCAGTGCATGCGCGCGCCGCCGAGCTCCTCGAGCGTGGACTTCTCGCCGATGGCCATCTCGACCATGCGAGGCGAGCCGACATACAGGCTGGCCTTGCCGTCCACCATGATGACGAGGTCCGTGAGCGCGGGAAGGTACGCGGATCCCGCCGGGGAGGGCCCGAAGAGGACGCACACCTGGGGGACCACGCCGGACAGCTGCACCTCGTTGTAGAAGATGCGGCCGGCGTGAAAGCGCCCAGGGAAGATCTTGATCTGTTCCGAGATGCGCGCGCCCGCGGCGTCCACGAGATACACCAGGGGGACCTGCAGCCGCTGCGCCCGCTCCTGGATCCTCAAGATCTTCTGGACCGTCTTCTCGCCCCACGAGCCCGCCTTCACCGTGTAGTCGTTGGCCATCACGCAGACGGGCCGGCCGCCCACCATGCCGACGCCGGTGACCACGCCGTCGGCGGGGGTGTCGGGCTCCTGATTGCGCGCGAAGAGAAAGTCTTCCTGGAACTCCGAGCCGGGATCGAGGAGCAGGGTCAGCCGGTCGCGGACGAAGAGCTTGCCCTCGTCCTTCAGCTTGTCGCGGTACTTCAGGTGGCCCTGCTCGATGCGGGCCCGCTCCCGGAAGTAGCGCTCCTCGGTCACGGGCGCCTCAACGGTCGGGCGCCGCGTTCGGATTGGCCCACAGGATGATGACGAGGACGCCCTCGCCGTGCGGGGGGCCCCCTATCACCGCCGGCGCGCCGGGGGCCACCGACATGATCGTGCGCAGCTCGGCCTGCTCGCCGCGCAGCAGGCGCACGCGCATACGGAGCGTGTTGCCCTCGAGGAGCTGATCGGGCGTCACCTCGAGCTGCCGCGGGCCCGGGAGCGGGAAGCGCTGCTGGGTCCCGAGGGGCACCTCCGCCCGCTGCCGGTCGAGCGTGGTGTAGTCGGTGTAGCGGAACAGCGTGCGGAGCCTCGGCAGGATCCGGCGCAGCCGCTCGTCGGCCTCCGCCTCGGGGCTCACCGGCGTGGGCCGCTCCGGCGAGGACGCCTGCAGCACGCGGATCCCGAAGCGGATGACGGGATCGCCGGCGAGCGCGGGCGACGCCGCCACGAGGGCGAGGCCGAGGCAGAGGAGCAGGCCGAGCGTGGGACCGAGAATCGCCCGCAGCCGGCGTCGCGCGTTGTGCAGTCGCGACATCACCGTCCCGATCGGGCAGTCGAGCACTTGGGCGATCTCACGGTAGGACAAACCTTCGATGTCACTGAGCATGATAATCGTTCGCGCCTTGACCGGCAAGGAATCGAGGGCGTGACGGATGCGCTCGCGACGCTCCGCGCCGAGCGCCGCGGCGTCCGGCCGCTCCGCGGGATCGGGCGCGGTGCGCTCCCACTCCTCCTCGGGGACCCGCTCCGCCCCGAACGCTCGCGCCCGCGCGCCGCGCGCGCGATGCCGATCGGTGGCGACGTTCAACGTGATGCGGAACAGCCAGGTGTAGAACGCGGACTGGCCGCGGAATCGGGCGATCGACTGGTATGCGCGTACGAATGCCTCCTGGGTGCAGTCGAGCGCCTCCTCGCGATCCCGCAGGACCTGATAGGCGAGGCGCCAGACGCGCCCCCGGTACCGTTCGACCAGCGGCTCGAAGGCGGCGACGTCCCCCGCCTGGCAGCGGCGGATGAGCTCGGCTTCGTCCCCCTCCGCGGGCGCTCGAGAGTTCGACGGGGTCGAGGGGCCCGTCATTCACCGCGCGCGCGGGACCTCGCCGAACGGCGGGGGCGCGGGCGCCGCGACCCGGCAAGGAGCAGGGCCGCGTCCAGGCCCAGGAGATAGCTGGCGGGGCCGAAGCCGGAGATCTGGCCTGCCGCGGGCGCCGCCGTCACCGAGTGCCGGCGAAATTCCTCGCGGGCGTGGATGTTGGAGAGGTGCACCTCGACCACGGGGAGGCGCACCGCGGCGATGACGTCGCGCAGCGCGATCGAGTAGTGCGTGAGGGCGCCGGGGTTGATCACGATGGCGCGAAAGCCCTCGGCCCGGGCGCCCTGGATCCAGTCCACGAGCTGGCCCTCGTGATTGGACTGGCGGCAGGCCACCGTCACTCCGCGCTCCTCCGCGTGGCGCGTCAGCATCCGGTCCACCTCGGCGAGCGAGGTGCGGCCGTACACCGCGGGTTCGCGCGTTCCCAGCAGATTGAGGTTGGGGCCGTGCAGCACGAGCACGTCGGCCGATGCGCGAGTCGCCATGGCAGGCGAGGATACACTGTCCGCCCGGGGTTGGGAACCGCGCGCGACCGGCGGGACGACCCCGCCGGTCGCGGGCTCACCCGCCGAGGAGGCCCGCGCGCGCGGCCCTCTGCGGCGGCGCCCCGAACGCGGCGCGCAGCGCGCGACCCTCGCCGCGGAGCCACTCACCGATGGAGTCCCGGCCGAAGCGCAGCGCCTGGCGGCTCGCTTCGAAGCCCATGGAGGGACCGAACAGCGGGGTGTCGCCCGGCGGCGGCTGGATCAGGTGCACCTCGACATCGGGATGTCTCAGCGCGAGCTGCGCGAGGCCCAGGTCGAGCAGGCTCTGGCTGTTGATCCGCCCGACCTGCTCGAGGATTCCGTAGAGCCCCTGCCCGCGGAGATAGCGCGCGACCGGCCCGCTCCCGTCCCCGCGAAGGGGCACGAGCGGATTGATGACCACGAGCTGACGGGCGCCCGCCTCCACGGCGAGATCGGCGTGACCGGTGTGCCCGACATCGCCGTCCACGTAGTCGCAGCCGCCGATGCGAAAGGGCTCGAAGAAGCCGGGGATGGCGGACGAGGCGGCGATGGCCTCGGAGATCGGCGTGTCGGCGAAGGCGCCCGCGCCGAACACCACCCGGCGGGCGCGGTCCAGATCCATGGCCGGGATGAGCAGCCGGCGCGGACAGTCGGCGAAGGAGTTGGCGAGACCCTTGGCGGCGAAGGCGCGCCGGATGAACTCCTCGAGCTGCCGCACCGAGAAGAAGCCGGCCGGCATGTCGGGCCGGCTCCGCGCGAGGATGTCCGGCCAATCGAGCCGGAAGTTGGTGGCGAGGTTCTTGCCGACCGCCCACACCAGACGGAGGAAGCTGCGGCCCGCGTCGGCGACGGCGCCCCGCTGATACACCGACCCGCTGTGGAAGTTGAGCGCGTCCTCGCGGCTCTCCTCCAGGATCGCGTAGAGATCGCCCGGGCGCACCTGATTGGCCATGAGGGCGGCCACCACCGAGCCGGCGCTCGAGCCCACGTAGAGGTCGAAGTCATTGGTGCGGAAGCCCGGCAGCGCCTCGTCGAGCGCGGCGAGGGCGCCCACCTCGTACATGCCGCCGATGACGCCGCCGCCCGCAAGGACGAGGGCGCGGCGGGGCGGTCGCGGAGGGCCGCCGAAGCGGTCGAGCCAGCCCCGGAGCAGCCCGTTGGACCTGGTCCCGGCCACGCGCCCGCGCCTCAGCGGCCGCCCGCGACGGGACGCGGCGCCGGAGTCGTCGTCACCCCCGCGGCGGCCGGCCCCGCCACCCGCACGGTGGCGCTCAGGCCCGCGCCCACGAGCAGCAGCGCCGCGGCGATGGCGAAGGCCGCGCCGTACCCGCCGGTGGCGTCGAACACCGCGCCGCCCAGCCAGGAGCCCAGCGCCGAGCCCGTCTGATGGGCCAGAAAGATCGAGCCGAAGATCGAGCCCACGGAGAGGCGTCCGAAGATGTCCCCGGTGAGCGCCGAGGTCATCGCAATGCTGCCCGACAGCGCGAGTCCGCCCACCGCGGCGGCGATCATGAGCGCGACGGGGCCATCGACGAGGAAGAGGGCCATCAAGGCGAAGGCGCGCGCGAAATAGAGCCCGGCGAGCACGGGCCGCCGGCCCACGCGGTCGGACAAGAGGCCGAGGGCGAGCGCGCCGCCGATGCTGCTGAGGCCCAGCACTCCCACCGCGGACGACGCGGTCATGGCGTGGAAGCCGTGGTCGGTGAGCATGGGCACGCCGTGCGAGGCGATGAGGCTCATGGAGAAGCCGCACGTGGCCATGCCGCCGGCGAGCTGCCAGAAGGCCGGCACGCCGAGCGCGGCCGCCACCGACGTGCGCTCCACGGGGACGCCGGCCGATGGCGGCGGGGCGGCGACGCCGTCGGGGGCGAGGCCCATGGACTCCGGGCCGTCGCGGATCACGAAGAGCGACAGCGGCAGCACCATGACCAGGCTCACCAGGCCGAGGAGGGAGACCGCGTCCCGCCAGCCGAAGGTCAGGATGCACCACATGACGACGGGCACGAGCAGGGAGAGGCCCGCCATCCCCGCCGCGCCCACCAGGCTCATGGCGGTGCCACGCCGCCGCACGAACCAGCGCGTCAGCGTGGCCGACGAGATCACGTGGCCGGTGGCGGCGAGCCCCAGCGAGAGCAGCACGCCATAGTAGAGGACGAACTCGCCATACGTGGTCATCCGCGCGGAGAGCTGGAGGGCGGCGGCGATGAGGACGGCGCCCGCCGCGCACACCACGCGTGAGCCGATGCGGTCCACCAGCGCGCCCATCAGGGGCGTGACGGCGCCGTAGAGGAAGAGCGAGAGCGAGATCACGAGCGAGAAGGTGCCCCGGTCGATCCCGAGATCGGCGGTCATCGGCTTGAGGAACGGCCCGACCGTGAAGCGGATCCCCGTGGAGAGGAAGACGATGACCACGAAGGCGAGAGCCACCCACCAGCCGTAGAAGATGCGAGCCGGCTCGGCCCCACCGCGGACTGTCATCGCGATTCGATGATACCGCAGCGTGTTACTATTCCGCCATGTCTCGCGCCTCTCTCGCGTCGATCATCGGCGTGGCGCGCGGCGTGATCGGGATGGTGCACCTCTTGCCGCTTCCCGGCAGCGCGCGCTGGGCCGGCGACATGGATGCGATAGAGCGCGCCGCTCTCCGGGACGCCGCCGCGCTCGCCGAGGGCGGCGCGCACGCGGTGCTCGTGGAGAACTTCGGCGACGTCCCCTTCACCGGCGGGCCCGTGGGGCCGGATACGGTGGCGGCGATGGCCGCGGTCGCCCGCGCCGTCGCGCGGGCGGTGTCGCTCCCGATGGGCGTGAACGTGCTTCGCAGCGACGGCGTGGCCGCTCTCGCGGTCGCGGTGGCCGCGGGCGCGCGCTTCATCCGCGTCAACGTCCACGTGGGCGCGGTGCTGACCGACCAGGGCATCATCCAGGGCGCCGCCCACGAGCTCCTGCGCGCGCGCCGTCTCCTCGGCGCGGACGTCCGCATCTTCGCCGACGTGCAGACCAAGCACGCGGCGCCCCTGGCCGCGGTGCCCCTCGAGCAGGAGGCGCGCGACTGCCTGGAGCGCGGACTGGCCGACGGCCTCATCGTCTCGGGGGCCGCCACCGGCGAGCCCACCGCCCTCGGCGACCTCAAGCGCGTGCGCGACGCCGCGCCCGGCGTGCCGCTCCTCGTGGGGAGCGGCGCCACCGCGGAGACCGCGCCGGATCTCCTCGCCGTCGCGGACGGGCTCATCGTGGGAACCTCGGTCAAGCGCGACGGGGTGGTCGGACATCCCGTGGACGCCGCCCGCGTGCGGCGCCTGGTCGAGGCCGCGCGGAGCGGCCGCTGAGGGCACGCGGGCTCCTGCTTGCCGCGCTCCTCGCGCTGGGCGGCTGCGCCGGCCTCGCGGGGGCGGCCAATCCCCGGCGGCTTCCCCTCGGCGACCTCCTCCTCGTCGGCTTCCAGGGCACCACCCTCGAGGGCAACGAGGAGCTGCGCGCCCTCATCTGCGACGTGCGCGTGGGCGGGCTCATCCTCTTCGAGCGCGACACCGCCGGCCGCGGGCCGCGCAACATCGTGGATCCCGAGCAGCTCGCGCGACTCACCGCGGACGCCCAGGCCCTCGCCCGCCGGTGCGCGGGGCGGCCGCTCCTCATCGCCACCGATGCCGAGGGTGGCTCGGTGATGCGCCTCACGCTCCGCGCGGGGTATCCGCCCGCGCCGTCCGCGCAGGACATGGGCGAGCGCGACGACCCCGCGCTCACGCGCGAGGAGGCGCGGCGCCTGGGCGCGCGCCTGCGGGAGGGCGGGATCAACTGGAACCTGGCGCCGGTGGTCGACGTCGCCGTCAATCCCGGCAACCCGGCGGTGGTCGCGCTGGGCCGCACCTTCGGCAGCGACCCCGCGATGGTGACCGCCCATGCGCGCGCCTTCATCCTCGGCATGCACGAGGCGGGGGTCCTCACCGCCCTCAAGCACTTCCCGGGGCACGGGTCGAGCCTGGGCGACTCGCATCACGGCTTCACCGACGTCACCGACACCGCGCGCCTGGACGTGGAGCTAACGCCCTTCGAGGCGCTGGTGCGGGAGGGGCTGGCCGACGCGGTGATGCCGGCCCACGTGTTCAATCGCCACCTCGACACCTGGCATCCGGCGTCGCTGTCGTGGTACACGGTCCGCCGGCTCCTGCGGGGGAAGCTGGGATTCCAGGGCGTCGTGGTCTCGGACGATCTCCTCATGGGCGCCATCACCCAGCACTACGGGCTGGAGCAGGCGGCGCTCCTCGCGTTCGGCGCCGGCGTGGACGTGCTGCTCGTGTCCGAGAACACCATCCGGCGCGAGCCGCGCGGGGCGGCGCGGGTGGTGGGGGCGCTGCAGCGGGCCCTCGACGAGGGCCGGATCACTCGCGGGGCCGTGCAGGCGGCGCTGCGGCGCGTGGCCGCTCTCCGCGCGCGCATTTCTCTGCCCTGACGGTCCGCCTCAGGCGCGCAGCGAGGTGAGGAGGCGCTCCACGTCGGCGCGGCCGGGGAGCGAGTCCTGGGCGCCCCGCCGCGTGCACGCGAGCGCGCCGGCGGCATTGGCGAGGGGCAGCGCCTGCTCGAGCGAGCCGCCGGCGGCCAGGCCGGTGGCGAGAGCCCCGTTGAAGGCGTCGCCGGCCGCGGTGCTGTCCACCACGGCGACGGGGAATGCCGGATAGTGGACCGGCGCCGCGGTGGACACCACGAGGGCGCCCTCGGCGCCCAGCGTCACGATCACCGTCCCCGCCCCCGCCTTGCGCAGCCGCTCCGCCGCGTCGCGCGCGGAGGCGAGGTCCTGCACCGGCGCCCCGCTGAGCCGGGCCGCCTCACCCTCGTTCGGCGTGACGTAGTCCGCCAGAGCGAGCAGCGACGGCTCGATGTCTCGCGCGGGCGCGGGGTTCAGCACGGTCCGCGCCCCCCCGCGCCGCGCCCCCTCGAGGGCCCAGCGGACGACGGGAAGCGGCACTTCGAGCTGACAGACCACGACCTGGGCCCAGGCGAGCGCTTCCGCATGCGGCGCCAGCGCCGCGACCTCCAGGACGTGGTTGGCGCCGGGGGCGACGCCGATCTGATTCCGTCCCTCCGCGTCGACGAAGATCAGCGCGGTGCCGGTGGCGGCCCGCTCCACCGTCGTGAGACCCCGCACGTCGATGCCCTCGGCCCCGAGCCGCGCGCGGATCTCGGCGCCGGAGGCGTCGGCGCCCACGCCGCCGAGGAAGCGCACCTCGGCCCCGAGGCGCCGCGCCGACACCGCCTGGTTGGCTCCCTTGCCGCCGAGGTTCCGGAGGAGCGTGCCGCCCGTCACCGTCTCGCCGGGCGCGGGCAATCGCGCGAGGGCCACCGTGAAGTCGACGTTGGCCGAGCCCACTACGCAGACGCGCGGCATAGCCCCTCGAGCACCACCGCGAGCGCGCGCGGCGCATCCACGGTCAGCGCGACCCGGCAGTTCGGCGGTCCCGCACGGGCGGCGCGGGGCCGCCGATCGGCGAGCGACAGGCCGCGGGTGAGCGGCGAGTCCGTCTCCACCACCACGTGCAGCGGCTCCCAGTCCACCAGCGACGGCTCGGTGGCCAGCGCCATCGCGAGCGGATCGTGTAGCGCGATCCCACCCTCGCCGCGCGCGGTGCCGAACTCGAAGCCGTGCGCGGTGAGGTCGAGGAGGAGCTGCCGGGCCGGGCCCCGCGGCGGGGGCAGCGCGGCTTCCAGCGCCGCGGCGCCGAGCACGACCTGCCGCGTGACGTCGAGCGGCACGAGGTCGAGGGGGAGTCCGGCGGCCAGCACCGCGGCGGCCGCGTCCGGGTCCACGAAGAAGTTGAACTCGGCGGCGGGCGTGACGTTGCCGGGCGCCGCCACCGCGCCCCCCATGACCACCACCCGGCCAACCCCGCGAAGGCGCGCCGGGTCGCGAGCCAGGGCGAGGGCGAGGTTGGTGAGGGGGCCCAGGGCGACGAGGGTCAGCTCGCCCCCGAATCGATCCACGGCCTCCAGAATCAGATCCGGCCCGTCGCGCGTCTCAAGGGCAAGACGCGGCGCGGGATATCGCTCGCCGCCGTCGGGCGCGCGGAACCGGTCGAGCCGGCCGAGGCCGTCGTCCCCGTGGACGTGGGCCGCGGTGGCGAGCGGCCGGCGAAGCGGCGCGGCGGCGCCCCGGGCCACGCGGGGCCGCCGGTCCGGCCGCGCGGCCTCGAGGAGACGGCACACGTTGGTGGTGGCGAGATCGACGGAGACGTTGCCGGCGACCGTGGTGATGGCCTCCACCTGGACGCCGGGGGTGCCCCAGGCGAGGAAGAGGGCGAGGGCGTCGTCGATGCCGGGGTCGGTGTCGATGAGAACGGGCCGCGCCATTTGACTCCCTTCCCGACGCCCCGGTACTATTGGCTCACGCCACTCTCAAGGAGGATCGGATGAAGATCCAGATCACGTACTGCGGCGAGTGAAACTACCTTCCCCAGGCCTCCAGTTTGCAGGCCGCCATCAAGAACAAGTACGGCATCAACGCCGATCTCACCGAGAGCATGGGCGGCGTGTTCTTCGTCGACATCGACGGCAAGCGAGTCTACAACAACCAGGAAACCTTCCGCTTCCCCGAGGACGCGGAGATCTTCGCCGAGATCGACAAGCTCAAGCAGTAGCCGCTTCCAGCTTCGCCCTCCACGCCGGGTGCGCGACGCGCAGCAGCGCGCGACGCCGCCCGGCGTCGCTTTCTCCGCGCAGGGCCGCCACGCCGAACTCCGTCACCACGTAGTCCGCGAGGAACCGGGGCGAGGTCACTCGCGCTCCGGCGGGCAGCGCGGGCACGATCCGCGACACCTGACCCCCGCGCCCCGTCGACGGCAGCGCGATCACGGCCCGGCCGCCGGCCGCCCGCGCCGCGCCCAGCACGAAGTCGAACTGACCGCCGATGCCCGCGACCTGCCGGCCGCCCACGCTCTCCGCGTTCACCTGGCCGAGGCAGTCGACCTCGAGGGCCGAGTTCACGGACACGAAGTCGCCGAGCCCGCCGATCACCTGCGGATCGTGGACGACGTCGGAGGGCTCCATGTTGACCACCGGATTGTCGGCGCTCCACGCGAAGAGCCGCTCCGTCCCCATGATCTCCCCCACGTCCATCCGGCCCCGGTGGAGGGGCTTGCGGGCATTGGTGATGACGCCGGACTCGATGAGGGGAAGCATGTGGTCCACCAGCAGCGAGTGCACGCCGAGGTCGCGCTTGTCGCGCAGCGCTTCCAGCACCGCCTGGGGGATGGCGCCGATCCCGACCTGGATGGTGGCGCCGTCGGGGACCAGCCCGGCCACGTGAGCGCCGATGGTCCGCTCGACGGCACCCAGGGGGGTGGGCGGATACTCCACGAGCGGGTGCTCGGCCTCCGCCCAGCAGTCGATCTGGGTGCGATGGAGAAACGCGTTGCCCCGGGTGCGCGGCATGCGCGGATTGACCTGGGCGATGACGAGCGGGGCGCGCCGGGCCGCCGGCAGCGTGTAGCTGACCGAGACGCCGAGCGAGAGCCATCCGCCGCGATCCGGCGGACTGGCGTGCACGAGCACGGCATCCGGGGCCCAGGGTCCGCCGGCGGCGAAGGCGGTGACGGTGTCGAAGTAGCGCGCGGCGACGAACTGGGCGTCGCCCCTCGCCTCGGCGTCCTGCAGGCGCGGTGACATGTGCCAGGTGACGAAGCGCACCTTGCCGGCGAGCGCCGGCGCCGCCATGGGATAGTCGTCGAGCCGGAGTCCGCCCATCAGGGTGAGCGGCGCGAGCCGGTCGGCCTGGGCGAGCGCCGCGGCGAGCAGCGCGGTGGGATCGCCGCAGCCCGGCGGGAGCAGCACGCGCATGCCCGGCCGAAGCCGGCCCACCGCGTCCGCGAGCGACACCTTCTCGAAGCGCCGGCCCATGAGCGCCGGTAGTATAATCGCCCACCGGCGGATCCGCTTTCTGCGACTCATCACGCCGTCCCGCCGGGCGCCGGAGGCGAACATGTACAGGATTCTCGAGGCGGTGAACCCGCCCACCTTGATGAAGCCGCAGGGGTATTCCCACGCCTACGAGGTGCAGGGCGGGAAGACGCTCTACATCGCCGGCCAGGTCGCGGTGAATCGCGACGGCGAGGTGGTCGGCACGGGCGATCTCGTGGCCCAGTTTCGCCAGGTGCTGGAGAATCTCCGGGCCGCGGTGGGCGCGCGCGGCGGACAGCTCACCGACATCGTGAAGCTGACCATCTACGCGCTCTCCACCGCGGAGTACAAGGCGCGCGGGCGGGAGATCGGCGCGGTGTACCGGGAGTATTTCGGCCGCCACTATCCCGCGATGACCTTCCTCGAGGTCCAGGGCCTTTACGACGCCGATCGGGGCTGCGCGATCGAGAT
>Ga0081538_10005290_pt1 | contig 11647 bp, 14 predicted proteins | sample TabmetS5T2R1_FD_71022 | JGI IMG/M metagenome (GOLD analysis project Ga0081538, IMG submission 71022) | Tabebuia heterophylla rhizosphere microbial communities from the University of Puerto Rico - S5T2R1 | ecosystem: Host-associated > Plants > Roots > Rhizosphere ... | reverse complement strand
GGCCATGCACCATCACCTGGACAACGTCGAGCGCAACGCGCGCAAGGAGGGGATGTGACGCGGATCGTCGACCTGACGCTGAAGATCGGCGAGGACACGCTGAGCCCGCCGTCGGTCAACAAGCGGCTCGAGCTCACGAGCCACCACCGCGGACCGGGCTTCTGGCAGGCGAGCGAGGTCAACATGCTGCTGCACACCGGCTCGCACGTCGACTTCGGCCGCCACTGCGCCGAGGACGGCGAGACCGCCGCCGACGTCAGCCTCGACCGCACCTGCGGCTCCGCCATCGTGATCGACCTCACCTTCCTCGGCGAGGACGAGCCGATCACGGTCGAGCTGCTCGAGCAGCACGCGCCGGCCATCCAGCAGGGCGATGTCGCCCTCTGCCGCACCGACTGGACCGAGAAGGCGTGGGGCCGCTTCCCCGACTACTACATGCGCTCGCCCTACTGCGAGCCCGAGGCGGCCGGCTGGCTCGTCGAGCAGGGAGCGAAGGTCGTCGGCTTCGACTGCTTCAGCGAGCGCTCCGCCCGCCTGCCCGACTTCACCTCCGAGGACTTCGTCGTCCACAAGGCGATCCTCGACCGCGGCGCGATCCTCATCCAGCAGCTCACCGGGCTCTCCCAGCTGCCGGTCGGCGTCCGCGTCCCGTTCTTCGCAGGCTTCGTCCCCATCCGTGGGGCGGAGGGGTCTCCCGGGCGCATGTTCGCCCTGATCGAGGAGGAGGAATGATCACCCAGTACCTGCTCCCCGACTCCGCCGAGCAGGCGGTCGCGGAGCTCGCCGGCAACGCGGCGGTCCTGGGCGGCGGCACGCTGGTCATGCCCGCCGCGCACGCCGGTGCGCTCGACGCCGAGCGTGTCGTCGGGCTCGCTCGCGCCGGCCTGGCCGGGATCGAGCGCGACGGCGGCCGCATCACCATCGGCGCCATGACGCCGCTGGCTGCGGTGGCCGAGCTCGAAGGCGCAGTGGGGCGGGCGGCCGCGGCCGTCGGCGGCCCGGCGCTGCGGAACCTGGCCACCGTCGGCGGCAACCTGCTGGCGGGCGCGCCGTACGGCGACGTCGGCGTCGCCCTGCTCGCGCTCGACGCCGAGGTCCGCCTGAGTGCCCGCACGATCCCGCTCGCCGAGCTGTGGGAGACGTTCGACCCCGCCGGCGAGATCATCGTGTCGGTCGCCTTCGAGGACGACCCGGACAGCGTGTTCGTGCGCTGGGCCCGTCGCGCCGCCAACTCGCCCGCCGTCGTGTGCGTGGCGGTCAGCCGTGGTCGCGTGGCGCTCGGCGGCGTCGCGCCGCACCCCGTCCGCTCGCCGGGCGCCGAGGCGGGCGACCCGGCGGCGGCCGCACGCGAGATCGACCCGCCGACCGACGCGATCGCGAGCGCGTGGTACCGGCGCCGCATGACCGAGCTGTTCGTCCGCCGCGCCCTGGAGGCCAGCCATGCCGTCTGAGGTCTTCGAGTTCGAGCTCAACGGGCGGCCGACGGAGGTCATGGCGCGCCCGCTGGCCACGCTCAACCACGTGCTGCGCGAGCAGCTCCAGCTCAAGGCGGCCAAGGCCGGCTGCCGGCAAGGCGGCTGCGGAAGCTGCACGGTGATGGTCGACGGCGAGCCCGTGCTCTCCTGCCTGCTGCCAGTGGCCAACGTCGCCGGCCGCTCGGTGTCGACGCTCGAGGGCTGGGAGGGAGCGGACCCGCTCCAGCGCGTGTTCCACGAGCGCTTCGCGGTCCAGTGCGGCTACTGCGCGCCCGGGATGCTGATCGCGGCGCGCTCGCTGCTCGACCGCAACCCGTCGCCGTCGCGCGAGGAGATCGCCGAGGCGATCGCCGGCAACGTCTGCCGCTGCACGGGCTACGAGTCGATCATCGACGCGATCGCGGAGGCGGCGTCGTGAGCGCTCTCAGCCAGCAGCCCTTCCACGTCATCGGGCGGGGCGTCGAGCGTCGCGACGGCATGGGCCACGTCACCGGCACGACGGAGTACGTCGACGACGTCCGCTACCCCGGGATGCTCCACCTCAAGGTCGTCCGCAACCCGCTTGTCCACGCTCGCATCCGCGGGATCGACTTCTCCGCGGCCGAGCAGGTCCCCGGCTTCGTGAGCGCTCTCACCGCGAAGGACGTGCCCAAGAACGTCTACACGATCCTCTGCCTGATCGGGGTCGAGCCGGACGAGGAGCAGGTGCTCGCCGAGGAGCGAGTCCGCTACCGCGGGGAGCCGATCGCGGCGATCGTCGCCGAGAGCGAGGAGGCGGCCAACGAGGCGGTCAAGCGCGTCAAGCTCGACCTCGAGGAGCTGCCCGCCGTCTTCGACGTCGAGGAGGCGCTGAAGCCCGACGCCCCGCGCGTCACGCACTGGGACACGAACCACTTCTGGTACGAGGGTCACCACTGCCGGCGCGTGCGCTACGGAGACGTGGCGGCCGCGCGGGCCGGCGCCGACCACGTGATCGAGGGCGTCTACCAGACGAGTCCGACCGAGCACGCACCGACGGAGACCACCGGCTGCATCGCCAAGCCCGAGGCCGACGGGCGGATCACCGTGCACACCAACACCCAGGCGCTCTACTTCTCGCTCGACAACACGGCGATCATCCTGCAGCTCGAGCCGTCGCGGCTGCACTTCATCGGCGGCACGGTGGGCGGCGGGTTCGGCGGCAAGGTCGACGTCATCACCGAGCCACTCACCTGCCTCGCCGCGCTGAAGACCGGACGGCCGGTGCGCTACGTGTTCACGCGCGAGGAGGAGATGCGGGTGAGCTCCACGCGCTCCGGCAACCGGATCAAGATCGTCGACGGCGTCATGAACGACGGGAAGATCGTCTCCCGCGAAGTGACGTCGTGGCACGACGCCGGCGCGTACTCGCGGCACTCGCCCTACGGCGCCACCAAGCACGCGGCCAACGTGTGCGGGCCGTACACGATCCCGAACGTGTCGATCGACGTGCACTGCGTCTACACGAACCGGCAGCCGTCGAGCGCGTTCCGCGGCTTCGGCGTGACCGAGGCGTCGTTCGCGACCGAGATGCAGATGGATCGGATCGCGCGCACGGTCGGCGTCGATCCGTGGGAGCTGCGGTTGAAGAACGCCTACCGCGACGGCGACCAGCGGCCGCACCGCAAGACCGTCGAGGACGCGACGCTGATCGAGACGATCCAGGCCGCCGCCGAGCTGGTCGGCCACGAACTGGCGCCCGAGTACAAGGAGCTGCGGTCATGACGCTGCTGTACGGACGCGGCATCGCGGCGGTCAACTACCCCACGGGCATGAACCTGGGCGGGGATCCGACCCAGGCGCTCGTCCACGCCACCACGGTCGGCAACTTCGTGATCACGCTCTCGAGCGTCGACCTCGGGCAGGGGCTGAAGACCGTGCTCGCCCAGATCGGCGCCGAGGCGCTGGGCGTGCCGTTCGAGACCGTGCGGGTCGACACCGGGGACACCGACACCGGCCCGCACTGCATGGGAACGTTCGCATCGCGCGCCACCCACCGTGCCGGCAACGCGATCATGCGCGCGGCGGACGAGGCCAAGCAGGTGCTCCTCGAGGTCGCCGCGGAGGAGATGGAGGCCTCGCCCGACGACCTCGAGACCGACGGCGAGGGGAACGTGCGCGTGATCGGCTCCCCGGGGTCGTCGATGAGCGTGATGGACGTCGCTCTGGCGGCGCACTTCAAGCACGGCAAGACGATCTCCGGGCGCGGGATGTACATGAAGCCCAAGAGCGAGGTCGTGCCGGAGACGGGCGAGATGGACCCCGACTCGACCGAGGCGCACGCGTGCACGGTGGCGGACGTGGAGGTCGACACCGAGACGGGCTTCGTGCGCGTGCTGCGGCTGGCGTCGGCCTACGAGATCGGCTGCGCGATCAACCCCGCGCTCGTGCAGGGCCAGATCCGCGGCGGCGCGTGGATGGGGATGTCGCACTGCCTGTACGAGACGACCGCGCCGTACTACCCGTCGGTCGACCACCCGCCGGGCGACTTCAACACGTACCTGATGCCGGGTCCGCTCGATCTCCCCGAGGTCGATGCGGTGGTCCTGGAGATGCCGTCGTCGAACGGGCCGTACGGCATGAAGGGCGTGGGCGAGATGACCGCCAACCCGCCGATCCCCGCGATCGCCAACGCCGTCACCGACGCGATCGGCGTGCAGATCACCGACCTGCCCATCACGCCCGAGAAGGTGCTGCGGGCGCTCGAATCCAAGGAGGCTGCGTAGTGCTGAAGGTGTTCTCGCTGATCAAGCGCCGTGAGGACCTGTCGCTGGACGAGTTCCGCGAGTGGGTGTTCGAGCGGCACGCGCCGATGGGCAAGGAGCTGCCGGGGTTGCGCGAGTACCACGTCAGCGTGGTCGAGCAGGACGACCCGGACCTGCCGTACCACGCCGTGACCGAGCTCTACTTCGACGACGAGGACGCCTTCAAGGAGGCCTTCGCGAGCGACGCGGGCCGGGCGGCGGGTGACGACGTGGCTCGGCACGCGGCGGGGCGGGTGCGCCTCCTGACGCGGGAGGAGCGGGTCATCTGATGGCGACGAAGGCGTCGTAACGGCGGCGCGGGTCTCCACCGTCGGCGCCGAAGTAGCCGAGCAGGCCGGCGACGTCGAGCCACGGTGGACCGGAAGCGCGGAGCGTCGCCGCGTGGCTGCACCATCCCCAGGCGTCTGGGCGGTCGCAGAGGCCGGCCTCCACCGGGTTGCGGGCGATGTAGCGCGCGACCTGAAGCAGCTGCGCATCGCTCTTCACGAGCACCGAGCCGAACCGAGCCTTGAAGACGTGCCCGCTGCGACGATGGCGCTTGTTGAACGACTGCGCGTACAGGCCGTGGAGCAGCTGAAAGCCCGGTCCGAGATTGGCGTGTGGAGTCTGGACGAGGAGATGGACGTGGTTGTCCATCAGGCAGTAGGCCAGGCAGCGCCAGCCGACGCGAGCGACGACGTGGCCGAGGAGCTGGAGATACCGCGTACGGTCGCGGTCGTCGCGGTAGAGGTCCTCGCTCGCGGTGCTGTGGGCGAACGCGTGGTGCACCGCACCGGGGAACTCGACTCGGGGCTGCCGGGGCATATCGCCCAATAGGTCTCGCGCGCCAACCCTCGCCCCACCCTCAACGGGGTCAGACCCCCTTGAGGGTGGGACGTATGACCTCGACGGGGTCAGACCCGCTTGAGGGTGGGTGAGGGTTCGGGCTCGGTCGTCGGGTGGACGCCGCCCGTAGACCGGAGGTTTGCGGTGTCTCGCGCGGGGCACGATGACCAGTGCTTCCATGTGGGCGAACCGCGTTCCATGACGCGGAACGCCGGATCGTAGAGACGGTGGGAGAGGCTTCAGGCGGCGACAGTGCAGGGACCTGACGGGATCCACGGCGCGGAGGATCTGCTCCGGCTTGCCCGAGAGGTGCTGGAGGGCTCGGGCGCGCCGCCGAGCACGGCGACGACCGTGGCCGCTTCGCTCGTGGAGTCCAACCTGCGCGGCCACGACTCGCACGGCGTCCGCCGCCTCGTCCCGTACCTGCAGTTCATCCGCGAGGGCCGGCTGGATCCCGCGGCGGAGCCGCGCACGACCAAGCGACAGGGCGCGACGGCCGTGATCGACGGGTGCGGCGGCTTCGGCCAGCTCGCCGCACGTCACGCGGTCGCCGCCCTCACAGAGACGACGAACGAGCTGGCCGTCGGCGCCGCCTCGGTCACGAACGCCAACCACGTCGGCCGCATCGGCGAGTGGGTCGAGGCGCTCGCGGACAACGGCCTCGTGGCGCTCGCCTTCTGCAACGCCGAGCCGATCGTGGCCCCGTACGGCGGCCGCGAGCGGCGGCTGGGCACGAACCCGTTCGCCTGGGCGGCGCCGCGCCGCCCGCCCGCATCCCCGCTGGTCATGGACTGGTCGACCGCGGCGATGCCGGAGGGCAAGGTCGCCGTCGCCAAGGCCCGCCACGAGCAGCTGCCGGACGGCGTCCTCGTCGACGCCGACGGCGAGCCCACGCGCGACCCCGCCGACCTCTACGCCGGCGGCGCCCTCCTGCCCTTCGGCGCCCACAAGGGGTCCGGGCTGAGCGTGATGATCCAGCTCGTCGGCGGCACGCTCGCCGGCACCGGCGCCTTCGGGCAGAGCGGCGCGGCGGCCAACGGCACGGTGCTGATCGCGATCGACCCCACAGCCTTCATCCCGCGCGAGGACTTCGACGAGGAGGCGGAGGCGTTCTGCCACGCGCTCTCCGGCACCGAGCCGGCCGCGGGCTTCGACGCCGTCCTCGTCCCCGGTGAGATCGAACGACGCACGCGCGCGCAGCGCGCGCGAGAGGGGATCCCGATCCCGGCCGAGACGTGGTCGGAGCTGACGGCCCTGAAGGGAGGCGCACCAGCATGACCAGACGATTCGTCCGCGAGGGAGAGGCGACCGCGCACGTCCGCGAGGGAGAGGCGACCGCGCACGTCCGCGAGGGAGAGGCGACCGCGCACGTCCGCGACGACGATCGACCCGCGACCGCGACCGACCCCACCGCGCTCAGGCGCGTGGTGGCCGGCGCCACCGTCGGCACCGCGCTCGAGTGGTACGACTTCTTCATCTACGGCACGGCCGCCGCGCTCGTGTTCGGCGACCTGTTCTTCGACCCCGCCGCCGGCAGCGGCACCCTCGTCGCCTTCGCCACATTCGGCGTCGGCTTCGTCGCCCGCCCCTTCGGCGGCGCGCTCTTCGGCCACCTCGGCGACCGCATCGGCCGCCGCGAGACGCTGATCATCACGACGCTGGTCATGGGCCTGAGCACCGGCGCCATCGGGCTCCTGCCCACCTACGAGACGATCGGGATCGCCGCACCCATCCTGCTCGTCCTCCTCCGCGTCCTCCAGGGCCTCGGGGCCGGCGCCGAGTTCGGCGGCGCCGCCACGCTGCTCGCCGAGCACGCGCCGAAGCAGCGGCGCGGCTTCTTCTGCTCGTTCGCCCAGACCGGCGTCCAGATCGGCCTCGTGCTCGGCACGCTGTCGTTCCTGCTCGTCGCCCTCCTGCCCGACGATGCCCTCAACGCCTGGGGCTGGCGCGTCCCGTTCCTGGCCGGCTTCGCGATGATCGGCGTCGCCCTCTGGGTCCGCCTCCGGGTCGAGGAGTCGCCGGTCTTCAAGGAGGTCCAGCGCACCCAGCGCACGGTCAAGCTCCCGATCAAGGACGCCGTCACCCGCTATCCGCGCAGCGTGCTCGTCGGGATCGGCGCCCACGTCTGCGACACGGCGGCCGCGTACATGTACGCCACCTTCACCGTCGCCTACGCGACCGACGAGCTCGGCATGACCAAGGGCGTGGTGCTCGGCGCGGTGGTCACCTATGGCCTCCTCGTCATCGCCCTCCAGCCGCTCTACGGAGCGCTCTCCGACCGGATCGGACGCCGCCCGCTCAACCTCTTCGGCGTCGCCTTCACCGGCCTGTGGGCGTTCCCGTTCTTCGCGCTCGTGCAGACCGGCGAGCCGGTGCCGGTGTGGATCGCGCTGATCGTGGCCGCCGTCTTCGGCTGGGCGCCGATGATCGCGGTCCAGCCCGCCTTCTACGCCGAGCTGTTCGGCGCCCGCGTGCGCTACACGGGCTTCGCCACCTCGCGTGAGCTGGGCGCGGCCGTGGCCGGCTTCTCGCCGCTCGTCTCGGTCGCGCTGCTCGACAAGGGCGGCCCGTACCTCGTGGCGGCCTTCTTCGCCGGCCTGGCCGTGATCTCGCTCGTCGCGTTCCTGTTCTCGCGCGAGACGAAGGACGTCGACATCGGCGAGTCCGACCCGGCGCAGGAGGAGATCGTCGCGCAGCCGGAGCCCGTGCTCAGCCGGTGATCGTCCACCTCGGCCTCGGCGCCTTCCACCGGGCCCACCAGGCCGTCTACACACAGGACGCCGGCGGCTGGGAGATCTGCGGGGTCGCCTACCGCAGCCACGCCACCGCCGACGCCCTGCGAGCCAACGGCCATCGCTACACGGTGATCTCGCGCGGCCCGCACGAGGACCAGGCGCGCGAGATCACCTGCATCACCGAGACGCTCGTGGCCGCCGACGACCCGGATGCGGTGGTCGAGCGGATCGCCGCCGCCGACCTCGTCACGCTGACCATCACCGAAGCGGCCTACGAGCCGGGCGGGATGCTCGACCTGCTCGCCCGCGGCATCGCCGCCCGCGACGACGCGCCGCTGACCGTGATCTCGTGCGACAACGTGCCGCGCAACGGCGACGTCCTGCGCGGGCTGCTGGGCGACGTCGCCGCGTTCCCGTCCACGATGGTCGATCGCATCGTGCCGCCGCCCGAGGACCCGCTGACCGTCATCGCCGAGCCGTTCAGCCAGTGGGTGATCGAGGACTTCCCCGGCCCTCGCCCCGCGTGGCCGGGCGTGACGATCGTCGACGACTCGACGCCCTACGAGACGATGAAGCTGCGGCTCCTCAACGGGACCCATACCGCGCTCGCCGCCCTCGCCACCCACCACGCCACCGTCGCCGAGGCGATCGCCGACCCCGAGCTCGAGCAGTTCGTCCGCCGCCTGCTCGACGAGGAGCTGATCCCCACCGTCGACCAGGACCTCGACCCGCACGGCTACGCCGAGCACATGCTCGAGCGCTTCCGCAACCCGCGGATCGAGCACCCGCTGAGCCAGATCGCGACCAACGCCGAGCACAAGGTCGCCCAGCGGCTGCTCCCCGCCGCCGAGGAGCTGCGCGCGGCCGGCCGCGAGCCGGTGCTGATCAACGAGGTGGTGCGCCGAGCGCTGCGCTGACCGCCCCCGCCGCGGCCACCACCCGCGGCCCCAGCGCGACCGCCTCCTCGAGCGACAGCTCGACGGTCAACGCGGACACGCTGATGGCGTGGGTCGGCGCGCCCGTGTGGTCGCGCACGACGCTGCCGACGCAGCGGATGTTGCGCTCGTTCTCCTCGTCGTCGATCGCGAACCCCCGCGCGCGCACCTGCGAGAGGTCGGAGCGCAGGTCGTCCGCCGACACGAGCGTCTGCGGCGTCCGGGCCACGAGGTCGAGCCGCGGCGGCTCCGGCATGGCGGCCAGCAGCGCCTTGCCGATCGCCGTGCAGTGGAGCGGGATCCGCCCGCCGACCCGCGAGGCGAACTGATACGGGAGCCCGGGGTCGACCAGCTTCTCGAGGTACACGGCCTCGTCGCCGGAGAGCATCGCGAAGTGCACGGTGTGGCCGACGTCCGCGTGCAGTCCGCGCAGCACCGGCGCGGCGGCGGTGACCGCGTCGAGCCCGCGCAGCATGTCGCCCGCCATGGTCAGCACGCGCGGGCCGAGCACGTACACGCCGTCGCCCTCGGCACGCGCGTACCCGCGCTCGACGAGCCGGCGCAGGATCCGGTGGACGGTCGACTTCGGCAGCTCCGCCCGCGCCGCGATGTCGCCCAGCCGCGACCGCGCGCCCTCCAGGGAATCGAGGACGCTGAGCGTCTTCTCGGTGGCATCCATCAGGCCGCCGTGATGCCGCCGTCGACGACCAGCAACGTGCCGGTCGAGAACGCGGCTCGGTCCGACGCGAGATACGCCACCGCCTCGGCCACCTCCTCCGCCGTCCCCAGCCGTCCGACCGGCTGCCGCGCGACCAGCGCGTCGCGCGACTCCCCGAGCTCCTCGACGACGCGGTCGATCCACGGCGTGTCGATCGTGCCCGGGCAGACGCAGTTGACGCGGATGCCGTCGGCCGCGTGGTCGACCGCCAGTGCGCGCGTGAACGCGATCACCGCTCCCTTGGACGCGCCGTAGGCGGCGCGGCTCGGCACGCCCACCATGCCCGCCACCGAGGCGACGTTGACGATCGCCGCGCCCCGCTTCATCCGCGGCAGCGCGTGCTTGCAGCACAGGAACGTGCCGCGGGCGTTGACCGCGAACGCCAGGTCCCAGTCGTCGACCTCGATCGAAGGCGTGAGCGACGTGGTGGCCAGCACGCCGGCGCAGTTCACCAGCACGTGCAGCTCCTCGATCCCCTCGAACAAGGCGCGCACCGAGGCCTCGTCGGAGACGTCGGTCCGGTGGCCCGCGCTGCGGCTCGCCACCACCACGTCGGCCCCGCCCGCGGCCAACCGTCGGACGACCGCCTGGCCGATCCCCGACGAGCCGCCGGTGACGACCGCAAGCTTCCCGCTGAATTCCGTCACCCGGAACATGATTCCACTCCGCGTCGGGCGACGAGTGCGGGGGCCAACTCCTACCGCGTTGGTAGGATTACGGCCGTGATCTTCACCACGAAGGCGGAGTACGGCGTCCGGCTGCTGATCCAGCTCGGGCTCCAGGGCGGCGCCGCCCCGGTCTCGCTCAAGGCGGTCGCGGATGCGGAGAACCTCCCGCTCGCCTACCTCGAGCGGATCGCCGCGCTGCTCAAGAAGGCCGGCCTCGTCCAGGCCACGCGCGGAGCCCACGGCGGCTACGTGCTCGCCCACCCCGCCGAGGAGATCACCATGGACGCGGTGGTGCTCGCGCTCGAGGGCGCGATCGCGCCGATGGACTGCTTCATCGACGACCGCGAGTCGCGCGTCCTCTGCTCGCACCTCTCCGACGGAGAGCACTGCGCCACCAAGCTGCTCTGGACGCGGGTGCAGATGGGCGTCATCAAGTCGCTCCAGCGCACCACCCTGCAGGAGCTCGTCGACTTCGCCTCACCCACTGAGAACACCCTGGAGATCCATGGCTGACCTCGAGATCAAGAACCTTCACGTCTCCGCCGGCGACAAGCAGATCCTCAAGGGGGTCGATCTGCGCGTGCGGTCCGGCGAGTTCCACGCGCTGATGGGCCCGAACGGCTCGGGCAAGTCGACGCTCGCGAACGCCGTGATGGGCCATCCGAACCTCGAGGTGACCGACGGCCAGATCCTCTTCGACGGCGAGGACATCACGGAGGCCGACCCGGACGAGCGCGCCCGCTCCGGCCTCTTCATGGCCTTCCAGTACCCGGTCGCCATCCCGGGCGTGACCGTCGCCAAGTACCTGCGCATGGTCATGAACGCCCATCGCCAGGCCCGCGGCGATCAGGAGATCTCGCTCAAGGACTTCCGCAAGGCCGTCGAGACGGCGATGGAGCTGACCCACGTCCCGCGCGAGTTCTCCAACCGCTATCTCAACGACGGCTTCTCGGGCGGCGAGAAGAAGCGCATGGAGATCCTCCAGCTCGCACTTCTCAACCCGCGCCTGGCCGTGCTCGACGAGACCGACTCGGGCCTCGACATCGACGCGCTCAACACCGTCGCCCACGGCGTCAACACCGTGGCCCAGGAATCCGACATGGGCGTGCTGATCATCACCCACTACCAGCGGATCCTCCACATGGTGCAGCCGCAGTTCGTGCACATCATGTTCGACGGCCGGATCGTCAAGGAGGGCGGCCCGGAGCTCGTGGAGGAGCTCGAGAAGCGTGGCTACGGCTGGATCCGCGACGAGGTGGCGGCCGCGGCATGAGCCTCGCGGTCCCGCCTGCGACCGAGTTCCCGGTCCTCGCGCAGGAGGGCCTGGTCTACCTCGACTCGGCCGCCACGTCGCAGACGCCGCGGTCGGTGATCGAGGCGATGGACCGCTACTACACCGAGTACCGCGCCAGCATCCACCGCGGCGTCTACCCGCTCGCCGCCGAGGCGACCGAGGCGTACGAGGTCGCGCGCGACAAGGTCGCGGCCTTCACGGGTTCCACGCCGGG
>Ga0081538_10005288_pt1 | contig 11651 bp, 12 predicted proteins | sample TabmetS5T2R1_FD_71022 | JGI IMG/M metagenome (GOLD analysis project Ga0081538, IMG submission 71022) | Tabebuia heterophylla rhizosphere microbial communities from the University of Puerto Rico - S5T2R1 | ecosystem: Host-associated > Plants > Roots > Rhizosphere ... | reverse complement strand
TCTTTCGCAAGCGATGAGAGGACTCGAGACCATACGGCGGAGCGCGCGGTGAGCACGCCCGCGGTGTCGGTGCTCATTGCGGTGCGCGACGGCGCGCCATGGGTGGCCGACGCGGTCGCGAGCGTGCTCGGTCAGAGCGCGGGTGATCTCGAGCTGATCGTGATCGACGACGGCTCCGCTGACGCGACGCCCGATCTGCTCGCCGCGATCCGCGACCCACGCCTACGGACGGAGCGGCGCGCCGCCGCCGGCCTCACGCCCTCGCTGAACCGCGCGCTGGCCCTCGCGCGCGCGCCACTGATCGCGCGCCTGGACGCCGACGATTTCGCTCTCCCGGACCGGCTCGCGCGCCAGCGGGCGTTTCTCGACGCGCGTCCCGACGTGGGCCTGCTCGGGAGCGCCGTGCGCGAGGTGACGACGGGGGGCGTCGACGTCGCGGTCCGCATCCCGCCCGTGGACGACGCCGCGCTCCGCGCCGCGCTCATCCGTCGCAATCCGTTCGTGCACTCGACGGTGATGGCCCGCCGTTCGCTGGTGGAGCGCGTCGGCGGCTATGACGAGACCATGCCGGTCGCGCAGGACTACGATCTCTGGATGCGCCTGGCCCGCGTGACACGGCTCGGGAGCCTACCGGAGGTGCTGGTCGTGCGCCGACTCCTGCCGGGCCGGGTGACGGCCACGCGCGACAGCGCGCGGCTCCGCGCCGAGACGTGCATCCGATGGCGCGCGCTGCGCGCGGGCGCCTATCCCCCGTGGTGCGTGGTGTTCGCGCTCCGGTCGGCGGCGGCGCTGGCGCTCCCCGTCCCACTTCGCCGTGGCCTCCGCGGAGCTCTGGGGCCGAGATGATCGACGACCGGATCGGCGTGCTCGAGCTATTGGTGTCAAGCCAGCTCGGAGGAGGCCCCGCGCACGTGGAAGACGTCATCACGAGGCTGGACCGGCGCGAGTTCGCGGTGACGGTGGGCGCACCCGCGGGCGGCCCCTACATGGCGCGATTCAAAGCGGTTGGGGTCGAGGTGGTGGATCTTGCCACCAACCGGCTTTCGCGCGGCGTGCTCGGCGCGGTCACGGAGCTGGTGCGGGCCCGTGGCATCCGTGTGATCCACTCGCACGGCAAGGGCGCGGGCCTCTACGGTCGCCTGGCCGCGCGACGCGCGGGGACGGCGGCGGTTCACACGTTCCACGGCATCCACTACGCCGGCTACCCGCCTGGTGCCCGCGCCGCCTACCTGGCGCTCGAGCGCGCGCTGGCGCGGCGGACGCACACGCTCATCCACGTCTCCGCCAGCCAGGCGGTGGCGGCGCGTCCGCTCGGTCTCGCGCCCGCCGGCCGCGCGCGCACCATCGTGGGCGGCATCGACGCGGCGGCGGTGGAGGCACGCCTTCACTCGCGCGCGCGGGCGCGGGTCGAGCTGGGCGTGGGCCCCACCGCGAAGGCGCTAGGCACAGTGGCGCGCTTCGATCCCGTGAAGGGCCTGGACGTCCTGCTGGCCGCGGCGGCGCGGTTGCCCGAAGCCACCCTCGTCCTCATCGGTGACGGATCCGGCGCGCCAGGCCTCCGGCGGTTGGCGCGCCGGCTCGGGGTGGACGGGCGCGTGATCTTCGCGGGGGCGCGCGCCGAGGCGTCGCGCTGGTTCGCCGCCCTTGACGTCTACGTCTCCGCGTCACGCGGCGAAGGGTTGCCGCTGGCGGTGCTGGAGGCGATGGCGGCGGGCCTGCCGGTGGTGGCCACGCGGGTATCCGGCCACGTCGACACCGTGACGCCGGGCGAGACCGGTGAGCTCGTGCCCGTGGACGACGCGGCCGCCTTCGCCGCCGCCGCCGCCGCCCTGCTCGGCGACCCCCCGCGCGCGCGGGCGGCCGGCGCGGCGGGCCGCGAGCGCGTGCGGAAGGAGTTCTCGGCGGAGCGGATGGCCACGGAGGTCGCCGAAGTGTACCGGCAGGCGGCGGCCTCTAAGGTATAATCCTCGCGTTGCGACGACCGGGCTGGAAGGAGCGGCAATGCGGGTTTTGATCACGGGAATCACGGGGTTCGTGGGCAGTCACATGGCCGAGCACGCCCTCGGCAAGGATGCCGAGGTATTCGGCTCCTATCGGTGGCGCAGCAAGACGGAAAACATCGACCACCTGCGCTCGCGCATCCAACTCGTCGAGGGCGACCTCCGGGATCTCTCGTCGGTGCGTGCCCTGCTCGAGGCCGCGGTCCCCGACTACGTGGTGCATCTCGCCGCCCAGAGCTTTGTCGGCTCCTCCTGGCAGACGCCCGCGGAGACACTCACCACCAACATCATCTCCCAGGTGAATCTGCTCGAGGGCATCCGCGCGCTCAAGATGCGGCCGCGCTTCCTCGCCATCGGCACCAGCGAGGAGTACGGGCTCACCTACCCGGAGGAGCTGCCCATCAAGGAGACCAACCCCCTGCGGCCGCTGTCGCCGTACGGGGTGAGCAAGGTGACGCAGGACATGATGGGCTACCAGTACTTCAAGAGCTATGGCCTGCCCGTCATCCGAACGCGCGCCTTCAACCACGAGGGGCCGCGCCGCGGTGAGGTGTTCGTGACGTCGAGTTTCGCGAAGCAGATCGCCGAGATCGAGGCCGGGGTGCGCGAGCCCGTCATGAAGATCGGCGATCTCAAGCCGAGGCGAGACTACTCGGACGTGCGCGACATCGTGCGCGGCTACTGGAGCCTGCTCGAATCTGGCGACCCCGGCGAGGTGTACAACCTTTCCTCCGGCCGTTCCTGGTCCATCCAGCAGGTGCTGGATTTCCTCCTCGAGCAGTCCAAGGTCAAGCCCATCGCGGTGGAAGTCGACCCCGCGCGCCTGCGGCCGTCCGACGTCATGGTGCTCGAGGGCGATCCCTCGAAGATCCAGCGCGCGACGGGCTGGCAGGTAGAGATCCCGTTCGAGCGCACCCTGCGGGATCTCCTCGACTACTGGCGGCAGCGGATCCGCGCCGCTCACCGGTAGGCGGGCCCCGCGGAGGGCCCCGTGCGCGTCGCCCTCGTCCACGACTGGCTCACCGGGATGCGGGGCGGCGAGCGCTGCCTCGAAGTGTTCTGCGAGCTCTTTCCCGACGCCGACCTCTACACGCTCCTGCACGTGCGGGGCTCGGTCTCTCCCGTGATCGAGGCCCGGCGCATCGTCACGTCGTTCGTTCAGCGGCTGCCCGACGCGCCCCGGCGCTACCGCTCGTACCTCCCGCTCTTTCCCGCCGCCATCCAGCGCTTCGACCTCTCGGGCTATGACCTCGTGCTCTCGTCGAGCCACGCGGTGGCCAAGGGGGTGCGCGCGCCGCGGGGGGCGCTCCACGTCTGCTACTGCTTCACGCCCATGCGCTACGTCTGGGATCTCTACGACGACTACTTTGGCGCGCGAGCGGGAGCGTTGACCCGGCTCACGATGCCGCCGCTGGCGTCGGCGCTGCGCCGCTGGGACCGCCGCACCGCGGCCGGGGTGCACCACTTCGTGGCAATCTCCAGCTTCATCGCCGACCGCATCCGCCGCTGCTACGGCCGCGACGCCGACGTGATCTACCCGCCGGTGGATGTGGCCCGCTTCCGCATCGAGGAAAAGCCGGAAGAGTACTATCTGATCGTCTCCGCGCTCACACCCTACAAGCGTGTCGATCTGGCGGTGGCGGCGGCGACGCGGCTGGGACGGCGCCTGCTGGTGGTCGGGACGGGCCCGGAAGAGAAGCGCCTGCGTGCGGCGGCGGGGCCGACGGTGGAGTTCCTTGGCTGGCGGAGCGACGCGCGGGTGGCCGAGCTCTACGCGCGGTGCCGCGCGCTCCTCTTCCCCACGGTGGAGGATTTCGGCATCACCCCGCTCGAGGCCATGGCGGCGGGTCGGCCGGTGATCGCGCTGGGACAGGGGGGCGCGCTGGAGACCGTGGTGCCGCCCGGTGACGCGACGCCGCCCACCGGGCTCCTCTTTCCCACCCAGTCCGTCGACGACCTGGTGGAGGCGATGCGGCGCTTCGAATCGGGCGAGGTCGCATTCGAGCCCAAGGCCCTGCGGCGCCACGCCGAGACCTTCGACCGGCCGGTGTTCAAGGAGCGGGTGGAGGGCTATCTCACCGCGTGCCTGGCGAGGGCGGCATGCTGAAGGCCTACTCGCGCGTCCTCGAGCATCTGACACTCGCCGGCGACCTGGTGATCGTCGTCGGTTGCTGGCTCCTCGCCTACGCGGTGCGCTTCTACGTGGTGGGGCCGCCGAGTCCCGTGGCGGACATTCCCCCGCTCGGCCCGTACCTGCTCATGATCCTCCCCATTGTCATAGTGTGGGGGATCTCCTTCCGTGCCTTCGGGCTCTACCGCCCGCGCCGCATCGGCTCGCGCCTGTCCGAGGTCGCGGACATCGCCAAAGCCTCGTCGCTGGCCGCCCTCGTCCTCGTAACGGCGATGACGTTCTTCTTCCGCGAATACGAGTTCTCCCGCACCGTCATCGTGTACTTCTGGGTTTTCTCCATCGCGGTCGTGTCGTGGGCGCGCTACGTGTTCCGGGAGGCGCTGCGCTTCGCGCGCCGGCGCGGGTACAACCAGCGCTACGCGGTGGTAGTGGGCGAAGGTGATCTGGCCGAGCACGTGATCCGCCGGCTCCGCGCCCGGCCCGACACCGGTATCCAGGTGGTGGGCGTCGTGGGCGACACCAAGGACGCGGTGGGCGGGGCTCCCTGGCTGGGCGCCTACGCCGATCTGGCGGCGGTGCTGGCGGGTCGGCCGGTCGAGCAGGTGATCCTCGCGCTCGCGCACGAGGACGCCGCGCGCCTTCCCGGCCTCCTCGAGGCCATCGGGGACGAGCCCGTCACCATTCACGTGGTGCCCGATCTCTTCCGCTTCACCTCCCTCCGGGGCGGCATCGAGGAGTTCGAGGGCGTGCCCTTCGTGCACTTGCGGGCCTCGCCCCTCCACGGCTGGAACGCGGTGGTCAAGCGCGTCTTCGACGTGGCGTTCTCCGCGGCGCTATTGGCGGCGCTGGCGCCGGTGCTCCTCCTGCTCGCGGCCGCGGTGCGGCTGACCTCGCGGGGCCCCGTCCTCTACCGGCAGGAGCGGATGGGGCTGGACGGCCAGCGGTTCGCGATGCTCAAGTTCCGGACCATGAGGGTTGATGCGGAGGTAGTCTCTGGGCCGGTGTGGGCCCAGGCGCACGACGGGCGCCGCACGCCCATTGGGGGGCTTCTCCGCCGCTTCAGCCTCGACGAGCTGCCCCAGTTCGTGAACGTTCTCCGCGGCGAGATGAGCGTGGTGGGGCCGCGCCCCGAGCGCCCGGTATTCGTGCAGCGCTTCCGCCAGACGGTGCCCGGCTACATGCTGCGCCACAAGGTGAAGTCGGGCGTCACCGGCTGGGCCCAGATCAACGGGCTGCGTGGGAACACGTCGCTGGAGAAGCGCATCGAGTACGACATCCAGTACATCGAGCGCTGGTCCCTCTGGCTCGACCTCAAGATCATCGCGCTGACCGTGGTACGGGTGCTCTTCGACCGGAACGCCTACTGAGCTGACGCGCCCTCGACGGGTCCTACTCGGCGCGCGTCACTGACGCGAGTACGAGAGATCCGTCGCCGACCGCACCTTGACGAAGTGCTGCTTCAGGCGGGCGAGGTCGTCGTCGGAGACGAGGTCGGCCACCAGCACGCAGAAGAGCCCCTGCTGCTTCCACATGATGAGGCTGAACCCGTTCTCCTTCCGGATGACCGGCCGCCAGGTGGCGATCTTCACGCGCTCGGCCTCGGGCAGGCTCACCGTGGCCGCGCCCGGGAAGATCACGTAGGTCACGGCATGCCCCTGGGCGTCCTGGTAGGCGAGCGAGATGCCGCGATGGCTCTCGACGTACGTGGGGTGTGCATTGACGAGCTGGAGCTCGTTGTCGCCGGCGAACACCCAGTTGAGGGTGACCCCGCTCTCGTCCATCGCCCGGGGCAGCGCCGCGGGGATCACGTCCGGCCGCGTCTGCGTCCAGGCCAGAGTGCGGGCGTGCTCGGTGATCACGGCGCGGGACAGATCACGGAGGGAGTCGCCGGCGATGGAGGTCGGCAGCGTACCCGCCAGCCAGCCCACCATGAGCATGGCGGTGGCCAGGGCGGTCATCGTGGGGACCAGCCAGCCCGCGCCCCAGCGCGGAGCCGGAGAGGGTTCGATGGCCCGCCGCACCGCCGCCCGCGTCCGCGCGGAGGCGGGGTAGCGCCCCAGTCGCTCGCGCAGAGCCCGGCTCAGCGCTGCGTCGTCGGCCTGCGGCCCGCCCGTCTCGTGCTCGCTCACCGTCTCAGATCCTCTCCGTAGTCTTTCAGGTAGTCGCGCAGGCGCTCCTTGGCCCGGAAGATGCGCGACTTCACCGTTCCCACCGGACAATCCATGATCCGCGCCACCTCGTCGAGGGGCAGCCCTTCCACCTCGGCGAGCAGCAGCGGCGTCTTGAACTCCTCGGGCAGTCGAGACAGCGCCCGATCCAGGTCGGTGAGGACCTCGGTGCTCGCCCCGTCCTGATCCGGCGCGTCGTGGAACATCGGCGCCCCGCCCGCCGGCACCCCGTCTTCCGAGAGGGCCGGCTCACGCTCCCGCAGGCGGTAGAACGTGAGGAACGTATTCCTCAGGATCTGGAACAACCAAGCGCGGAGATGGGTTCCCGGCTGAAATCGATGGGAAAAACGCATGGCCCGGACATAGGTTTCCTGCACCAGGTCTTCCGCCTCCGAGCCGTTCCGGGTCAGGTAGACGGCAAGGTTGTGGAGGGCGTCCAGGTGCTCCAGGGCCTGGCGGCGGAACTCGGCGTCGCTCACCGTTCGAACCAGCGCCGCGGCAGTCCGGATACGCGGACCTCGTGCTCGTCATCGAGCGAGGCCACCAGCTCGCGGATCGTCTGGTAGAGCACGGGGTGCTCCACGTCGGGCGCCAGGTCGGCGAGGGGGCGCAGGACGAAGGCCCGCTCGTGCATGAGGAGATGGGGGACGTGCAGGCTGTCGGAGAGCGCGATGACCTGATCCCCGTAGAGCAGGATGTCGATGTCCAGCGTGCGGGGCTCGTAGCGCTGGTCTTCGTGGGTGCCCGGGCCCCGCAAGCGGCCGAGGGCGTCCTCGATGTGCTGCAGCTCGGCCAGGAGCACCCCCGGCGCCAGGGTGGTGTCAATGGCCACCACGCAGTTGAAGAACCACGCCTCGCGGTCGCTGACCTCGCCCGGGCGCTGCTCCCACGGCTCGGTCTGGTAGAGGGGGGAGGCGTCGACGAAGCTGACGTCGTGGAGGGCGCGCAGATGCTCCACCGCCTGGCGGAGCGCCTCCACCCGGTCCCCCATGTTCGACCCGACGCTCAGAAAGACCCGCGGCATAGTCAGCGGCGGCGACGCGTGACCTCGACGCCCGGCGTCGCGTGCAGCCCCTCCATCGGCGGCGTCAGCTTCCGCACCCGCACCCGGACCTCCTCGCAGGGAAACTCGCCGAGCAGCACGGTCGCCAGCTCCACCGCGAGTCGCTCGAGGAGGTTCACCCGCTGCTTCGTGCACATCTCCACGATGCGGGCCGCGACGACCCCGTAGTCCACGGTGGCCCGGACATCGTCGGAAGCGGCAGCGGGCCCCACGTCAACGGTCATCTCGGCGTCCACCGAGAACCAGGCGCCCACGGTCTGCTGGGCGCGGGTGACCCCGTGGTGACCGTAGAAGCGAACGTCCTCGAGAAATATCTTATCAGAGGCCAGCGGGGGTCGCTCCGGAGGCGGTCAGGGGCACAGCCGGATCACGGGATTGGCGAGCGTCCCGATGCCCTCGATGCGCACTTCCACCTTCTCGCCCGGGTGGATGGGACCCACCCCGGCCGGGGTGCCGGTGGCGAGGACGTCCCCGGGGAGGAGGGTCATCACCGCGGCGACGCGGGCCACGAGGTCCTCTACCGGGAACAGGAGGTTCTTGGTATTGGAGCCCTGGCGGCGCTCCCCGTTGACGAAGGTCTCGATGTCCACGCCGTTGGGATCGATGTCGGTGGCGATGCAGGGTCCCACCGGGCAGAACGTGTCGAAAGCCTTCGCCCGGCTCGGCTGGGCGTCCCGCGCCTGGAGGTCACGCGCGGTCACGTCGTTGAGGCAGGTGTAGCCCAGGATGTGCTCGCGGGCGCGCTCGGGGGGCACGTTCCGGCAGCGCTTCTTGATGACCACGGCGAGCTCGCCCTCGAAGTCCACGCGCGCGGAGTGCGGCGGGTAGACGATGGGATCGTCGGGCCCGCAGAGCGCGGAGGGCGGCTTGAAGAAGATCCGGGGCTCGGCGGGAATGGGGAGGCTCATCTCCTCCGCGTGATCGCGATAGTTCAACCCCACCGCCACGATCTTGGACGGGACCACCGGCACCAGAAGCACGGTCTGGCGCAGCGGATAGCGCCGGCGCTCGCGCCGGAAGCCGCCGAACGGGGTGCCGGTGTACTCCACCACGTGGGCGCCCTCGATGGCGCCGTAGCGGACCTTGCCTCCCGCCTTGAAGCGGACGATCTTCATGCCAGGCCGAGCACGTGCTGCATGGAGTAGAGCCCGGGCCTGGCGGTGGCGATGAAGCGGGCGGCCCGCAGCGCGCCGCGCGCGAAGTTGTCGCGGCTCTGCGAGCGGTGGGTGAGCTCGAGGCGCTCGCCGAGGGCGCCGAAGGACACCGTGTGATCGCCGACCACGTCGCCGGACCGCAGCGCGAAGATCCCGATCTCCTTCCGCGGCCGCTCGCCCGGCACGCCCTGCCGGCCGTACACCGCGGAGGTCGGGAGGTCGCGCCCGAGGGCCTCCGCCACGATCTCCGCCATGCGGAGCGCCGTCCCGCTGGGCGCGTCCTTCTTGAACCGGTGATGCACCTCGGTGACCTCGACGTCGTAGTCGTCACCGAGCATGCGCGCCATGTCGCGGAGCACGCGAAAGGCCACGTTCACCGCCACGCTCATGTTGGGAGAGAGCATGATGGGGGCGTCCTTGGCCAGCCGCTCGATCTCCTCGCGCTGCGCGGGTGAGAAGCCGGTGGTGCCGATCACCGCGCGGCCGCCCCGGCGGGCGACGGTGCGCAAATGGCCGAGCGTGGCCTCGGGAACGGAGAACTCGATCAGGATGCGGTCGGGACCGAGCGCGGCGTCCGGATCGCCGGTGATCGGGATGCCCACCCGGCCCACTCCCGCGCCCTCGCCCGCGTCCTTGCCCAGCGCCGGGTGGCCCGGCGCCTCCAGCGCCCCGACCAGGCGCAGCTCCTTTTCTTCCTGGAGCAGGGCGACCAGACGTGAGCCCATCCGGCCGGCGGCGCCGGCCACGACGACTTCGGCCATCGGGATGCGATCAGGCCTTGAGAAGGCCCAGCGACTTGAGCACACCGCCCAGCCGCTCGCGGTTGGCGTCGGCCATGCGGCACATCGGGAGCCGGAACTCCGGCTCGAGCATCCCCATCATCGCCATCGCTTCCTTGATGGGGATGGGATTGGTCTCGAAGAACGCGGCGCGGCACAGCGGATAGAGGCGGTGGTGCAGGTCGCGCGCCTGCTTCCAGTCGCCGTTCAGCGCGGCGTGCGTCAGCTCGGCGGTCTCGCGCGGGACGATGTTGGCGATGACTGAGATCACGCCCACGCCGCCCACCGACATGAGGGGCAGGGTGAGGTTGTCGTCGCCCGACAGCACGGAGAAGTCCGGCCCGCAGGCCAGGACCACCTGGGTCATCTGGTCGAGCGAGCCCGACGCTTCCTTGACCCCCACGATGTTCTTGCAGTCCTTGACGAGGCGGGCGAGGGTGTCGGTCTCCACGTTCACCGCGGTGCGCCCGGCGATGTTGTAGACGACGATCGGGATGTCCACCGTGTCCGCGATGGCGCGGAAGTGGCGGTAGAGGCCCTCCTGGGTCGGCTTGTTGTAGTACGGATTGACCACGAGGGCGCCGGCGGCCCCCGCGCGCTTGGCGTGGCGCGTGAGGTCGATGGCCTCGGACGTGGAGTTGGACCCGGTGCCGGCGATGATCGGCACGCGGCCGCGCGCGGCCTCGATCACCACCTCGACCACGCGCTTGTGCTCATCGTGGCTCAGGGTGGGCGACTCACCCGTCGTCCCGCACGGCACGATGCCGTCGGTGCGGTTCGAGACGTGGAACTCGACGAGCTCGCGGAGCTTGTCCTCGTCGACGGCGCCGTTACGGAAAGGCGTGACCAGCGCGACGATGGAGCCTTGGAATCTGGGGCGCATGATTGAGCCCTCCGTGAGGCTTGACGGTTCGAGAGCGGGCGGTTGCTCCGACTCTAGCACCACCCGACGAGTGACTTCAAGCCGCGACGCGAGTACGGTATCATCGCCCGCATGGCCGCGACATCGCCGACCACCTCGGGCGCCCCCGCGGGCCCTCTGTTCCTCTCCACCGCGCAGGCGGCCGAGGTGCGCGAGCGCTTCGGCACGCCGTGCTACGTGTACGACCGCAAGACGCTGGAAGCCACCGCGCGGCACGTGCTGGCCTTCCCCGCGCCCTTCGGCTTCACCCTTCGCTACGCCATGAAGGCGAACCCGAGCGCGGGGGTGCTGGCGGTCTTCCGCGACCTCGGGCTGCACATCGACGCCTCCAGCGACTTCGAGGTGGAGCGCGCGCTGCGCGCCGGCTTCAAGCCGGAGGCCATTCAGCTCACCTCGCAGATGCCGTCCCGGCGGCTCGCCGACCACGTGAAGCGCGGCGTGCTCTACAACGCCTGCTCCCTCCATCAGCTGGAGTCGTTCGGGCGGGCCGCGCCCGGCCGCGACGTGGCGGTGCGGCTCAATCCCGGCCTGGGTAGCGGGTCGACCAATCGCACCAATACCGGCGGTCCCGCGTCCTCCTTCGGCATCTGGCACGAGTACCTGGACGAGGTGCGCCGGATCGCGAAGGAGTATCGCCTCTCGATCAGGACCGTCCACAGCCACATCGGCTCCGGCACCGATCCGGAGGTGTGGACGCGCGTGACCCGCATGACCCTCGACCTCGCCGCCCAGTTCCCGGAAGCGAGCGCGGTCAATCTCGGCGGCGGCTTCAAGGTGGGGCGCATGCCCGAGGAGCCCACGGTGGAGATGGCGGACGTGGGGCGCCACGTCCGGGACGCGCTGACCGAGTTCCGCGCGCGCACCGGCCGCGGGCTCCACCTGGAGCTGGAGCCCGGGACATTCCTGGTGGCGCGAGCGGGGGCGGTGGTGGCCACCTGCATCGACGTGGTGGACACGGGGCGCGAGGGGTATCGGTTCGCCAAGCTCGACACCGGCATGACCGAGGTCACGAGACCCTCGCTCTACGGGGCCCAGCATCCCATCGATGTGCTGCTCCCCGACGGCGACCGCGGCCGCGAGCGAGCCGCGGTGGTGTTCGTGGGGCCGTGCTGCGAGTCGGGCGACATCCTGACCCCGGCTCCCGGAGACCCCGAGGCGTTGGCCCCGCGCTGGGTGCCGCTACCGCGGATCGGCGACCTCGTGGTGGTGGGTGGGGCGGGAGCCTACTGCGCGGCCATGTCAACGATCAACTACAACTCCTACCCACAGGCCCCGGAGGTCATGCTGGAGGCCGACGGCAGCCTGCGCCTGCTCCGCCGCCGCCAGGACCCCGACGCCGTCTTCGCCAACGAGCTTGGCGAGCTGCAGCCGGAGGCGAGGCGAGCGGATACGTAATCGGTTCCCGAGCGTAGCGAGGGCCGGTCCTGCACGTCA
>Ga0081538_10005287_pt1 | contig 11651 bp, 11 predicted proteins | sample TabmetS5T2R1_FD_71022 | JGI IMG/M metagenome (GOLD analysis project Ga0081538, IMG submission 71022) | Tabebuia heterophylla rhizosphere microbial communities from the University of Puerto Rico - S5T2R1 | ecosystem: Host-associated > Plants > Roots > Rhizosphere ... | reverse complement strand
CCCCCACCGATCACTGGTGGACGATCCCGGTGCTGCTCCGGGCCGCCGCCCGCGCCGGCCTGCTGGAAGAGGTGATCGTCTGCGGCTACCTGCTGCGCCGCCTCGACCAGCTCGGCTGGTCCAGGACCAAGGCCCTGTGGTCCAGCGCCCTGCTCCGCGGCGCCTACCACCTCTACCAGGGCTTCGGCGGCTTCTTCGGCAACCTCGCCCTCGGCCTGTTCTTCGGCCGCCTCTACCAGCTCCGAGGCCGCACCACCCCCCTGGTCATCGCCCACTTCCTGATCGACGCCACCGCCGGCCTCGGCTACCTCGCCCTCCGCGGCCACGTCTGGTGGCTCCCCGGCTAGCGCGGCAGCACCTTGTCCACAGCTGCGGGTTCGCGGGTCGTCCCCAAACGACGCGGGTGCCACAATCCCTTCCGAAGGGAGGGATGCCCATGGAGCTGAGCGAGAAGGATTTGCGCGAACAAGCCGAAGACCGCCGCCGGCTGTACGAGGAGGTCGAGCGGAAGAAGCGGGCTGGCGGGTTCCAGAACGGCGCCGAGGCGTTGCAGGCGTTCCGCGACCTGTTCGACTCCGACGAGGAGTTGGAGGAGTTCGGCGCGCACCTCCGGCAGATGCGTGAGAGAGAGCGCGCCCGCTACCGGGACTGAGCGACGGTGGCGCTCATCGTCCTCGACACCGACGTGGTCTCCCAGCACCGAGCGGGTCGCCTGCCGGCCGACATCGCACGCCAGGTCGTCTCCAATGACGTCAGCATCGCCTTTGCCACCGCCGGCGAGCTGTGGAAGGGGGCCATGGACAGACGCTGGGGCGGCATCCGCCGCGGCGGGCTCGACCTGTGGCTCGACGAGACGACGATCCTTCCCGCCGGCCTAAGGGTGGCCAAGGTCTGGGCAGGACTCGTCACCGGAGCGGAGCGGCGCGGGCGGCCCCGGCCCCTGAACGATTCCTGGATCGCGGCCTGCTGCGTTGACCGGGGCGTGCCGCTGCTCACCCTCAACCGGCGGGACTTCGCCGACTTCGCCGCGCACGATGGGTTGGTGCTCCTCCCCAGCTGAGGCGTCGGCTCGGAGCAAGTCGAGCATTGCGGGGGTGGCGGGTCCGTCGGGAGAATGCCGGCATGGAGCGGCGGAGCTGGATCCCGATGGAGGACGGGGTTCGGCTTGCGGTCAGCTTGTTCCTGCCGGACGAGGTTCGGGTGGGGCGGGCGGTGCCGGTGGTGCTGGAGGCGTTGCCGTACCGCAAGGACGACGCGACGGCGTCGTACCGGCCGGAGTACGAGCGGCTGAGCGGCGAGTACGGGTACGCGGTGGCCCGGGTCGACGTGCGGGGGACGGGGTCGTCGGAGGGGGTGGCCACCGACGAGTACCCGGCCAGCGAGCAGGCCGACCTGTGCCAGGTGGTCGACTGGCTGGCCGCCCAGCCGTGGTCGACGGGGTCGGTCGGGATGTACGGCACCAGCTACTCGGGGTTCAACTCGCTGCAGGTGGCGGCCGAGCGGCCGCCGGCCCTCAAGGCGGTCGTGGCCATCTACGCCAGCGACGACCGCTACACCGACGACGTCCACTACACCGGCGGGACGGTGAAGCTGCTCGACCTGGTCGACTACCCGCTGTACATGGTCGCCCTGAACGCGCTGCCGCCGGTCCCGGCCATCGCCGGGCCGGACTGGCGGGAACGCTGGCGGGAGCGGGTCGAGGGCCTGGAGCCGTGGCTGCTGCGCTGGCTCGCCGAGCAGGTCGACGGGCCCTACTGGCGTCGGGGGTCGCTGCGGCCGGCGTACGAGCGGATCGCCTGCCCGACGATGCTGGTGGCCGGCTGGGCCGACGGCTACCGCAACGCCACCTTCCGGGTGCTGGAGCGGCTGCGGGCGCCCGTCCGGCTGCTGTTCGGGCCCTGGAGCCACACGGCCACCGACACCTCCCGGCCCGGGCCCCGGATCGACCTGGTCCCCGAGATGGTCCGCTGGTGGGACCGCTGGCTGCGGGGCCGGCGCAACGGTGTCGACGAGGCCCCGCCGGTGACGGTGTTCGTCCGCCACCCCACCCGCCCGGCTCCCGACCTGGACGAGCACGCCGGGGTGTGGCGCGACGAGCCCGCCTGGCCCCCGGAACGGGCCCGCACCCTGACCCTCGCCCTGGCCGAGGCCGCCCCGGCCCCGACCCCAGCCCCGGCCGCCCCGGGCGGCGCCGCCCCGGCCCTGGCCACCGCGGGCGCCGCCGCGCCGGCGACGGCCGACGTGGCCGGTGCCGCCGCCGGCGGGGGCGACCGCCTGGAGGTGCGGGGCGACGTCGGCAGCGCGGCCTGGATCAGCTGCGCCGGGCGCCTGCCGTTCGGGCAGCCGACCGACCAGCGGGAGGACGACGCCTGGTCGCTGGTGTACGACTGGCCGCTGGACCGGGAGCTGGAGGTGCTCGGCCACCCGCGGCTGCGGGTCCGGGTCGGGGCCTCGGCGCCGGTGGCGTTCCTGTCGGCCAAGCTGTGCGACGTGTTCCCGGACGGGACCTCGGCCCTGGTGGCGCGCGGGTTCCTCAACCTGACCCGGCGGCGGTCCCTGACCCACCCCGAGCCGCTGCGGCCGGGCGAGCTCGAGGAGGTCGACCTGGAGCTGGACGCGACCTCGTGGGTGTTCCCGGCCGGGCACCGCCTGCGGCTGTCGCTGGCCGGGGCGGACTGGCCGAACCTGGTGCCGCCGCCGGCGCCGGTGACGCTCACCGTCGAGCGGGACGGGTCGGCGCTGACCCTGCCGGTCCTGGACGGGCCGAGCCCGAGCCCGCCGCCATCGCTCCCCCCTCCCCGACCTCGCGACGAGGCCGCCGAGCCCGGCGACCCGGATCCGCCGCGCCGCTGGCGGGTGGTCCGCGACGTGCTCGGGCGGGCCAGCGAGGCCGAGATCGACCACGGCGGGCGCAGCCGGCTGCCGGACGGGGCGGTGCTGGTCGAGCGCTACCGGGGCACGGTCGGGGCACGGGAGCGACCGGGGCCGACCTGGGCCAGGGGCTCGGCCGACTACCGCATCGAGTGGCCGGAGGCGACCGTGGCCACCAGCGTCCGCCTCGACCTGCGCGGCGACGCCGACACCTTCGACGTCCGCCTCGACCTGGAGGCCCACGAGGACGGCCAGCTCCGCTGGGCCCGCAGCTGGCACCGCCGCATCCCCCGCCACCTCGGCTGACCCGCTCGCGTCGGGCTGGGCCACCGCTGGTTGACCCGGCCCCCGAGCCCTTCGCGGGACCGTAGAACCTGCCGGCTGGGCCTTCGAAGGATTGACCGGTCGTTCAGCATCTGTCCATGATCGCGTATGCGCCATCGTCGGTCCTGGTTCGTCACGGCTCTGGTGGTCGCGGCGATCGGTGCCGCCGGCCTGACACCGGGGATGGCGGTTGCCCAGGAGGAGGACGAGCGGCTGGCGGTCGGGCGGCTGCTCCTCGACCCCTGCCCGGACCTGGAAGGCGCCTGGTGCGGGAGCATCCGGGTGCCGTACGACCGGGCCGACCCGGCCGCCGGGACGATCCCGGTCAGCTTCGAGTGGTACCCGGCCGAGCGGGCGGCGGCGGGGACGATCGTGGCCGTCGAGGGCGGCCCCGGCTACCCCAGCACCGGCAGCCGCGACTCCTACATCGAGCTGTTCGGCGACCTGCAGCGCGCCCGCAACCTGCTGCTGGTCGACAACCGCGGCACCGGCGGGTCGGCGCTGGTCAACTGCCGGCCGCTGCAGCGCTGGCACCTCGCCCTCGGGGAAGAGGAGTACGCCCGGCGGCTGTCCGCCTGCGGCGACCAGCTCAACACCGCCCGGCGCCTGCCCTCCGACGGCTTCGTCCACGGCAGCGACCTGTACGGCACGGCCAACGCCGCCCGTGACCTGGCCGACGTGCTCGCCGCCCTGGAGACGGGGCCGGTCGACCTGTACGGCGACTCGTACGGGAGCTGGTTCGGCCAGGCCTTCGCCGCCCGCTACCCGTGGCTGCTGCGGTCGCTGACCCTGGACGCCACCTGGCCGGTGCTCGGCACCGACCCGTTCTACCTCCCGACCATCGAGACGGCCCGGATCGCCTTCGACCTGGTCTGCCGGCGCAGCGTGGCCTGCGCCCTGGCCGCGCCCGGGTCGTCGATGGCCCGCATCGGCGCCCTGGCCGAGCGGCTGCGGCGCGCCCCCGTGGTCGGCCGGACCCGGGAGCCGGGCGCCGCCCCGTCCACCTGGAAGGTCGACGTCGGCTTCCTGGTCGCGCTGGTCAACAACGCCGGCTCCGACGCCGGGGTCTACCGCGAGCTCGACGCCGCCGCCCGGGCCGTCCTCGAGCGCCGCGACGGCGTCCCGCTCCTGCGCCTGGCGGCCAAGTCGATCTACACCGACGACGGCGGGCCGGTCCGGGAGTGGTCGGCCGGCCAGTACGCGGCCGTCTCCTGCACCGACTACCCGCAGGCCTTCGACATGCGCGCCCCGCCGGAGGTGCGGCGGGCCCAGTACCAGGCGGCCGTCGGCGCCCTGCCCGACGGCGCGTTCGCCCCGTTCACCGTGGAGGAGTGGACGACCTCCCCGGTGGCCGAGTTCGACGACTGCGTCGACTGGCCGGCCCCGGTCCGCCACGACCCACCCATCGCCGGCAGCCCGCCCCTGGTGCCGCCGACGCTGCCCGTGCTGGTCCTGTCGGGTGGGCTCGACACCCTGACGGCCTGGACCGACGGGGCCGTGGTGGCCGAGCAGCTGGGCCCGTCGGCCCGCTGGGTCAAGGTGGAGAACACCATCCACGTGACCGCCCTGGCCGACCCCTACGGCTGCGCCAGCGGGCTGGTCCGCCGGTTCGTCCGCCACCCGGAGCGGCTGCACTCGATGGACGTGTCCTGCGCCCGCCGGATCCCCGAGGTCCGGGCCGTGGGCGAGTTCCCCCGGCGGCTGGCCGGGGCCACCCCGGCCAAGCCGGCCAAGGGCAACAAGGCCAGCCCGACCGGGCTGCGGCTGGCCGCCGTCGGGGCGGCCGCCGTCGGCGACGCCATCGCCCAGTGGTGGTACCTGCCCGGGTCGCGCGGCCACGGGCTCCGCGGCGGCTGGTTCGGCGTCGAGGGCGACGAGAGCGTCCGCCTCGACCTGCACAGGGTCCGGTTCGTGGCCGACGCCGTGGTCGACGGCAGCGCCACCTGGAACACCACCACTGGCCGGGTCTCGGCCCGGGTGGTGGTCAAGGGCCCCGGCGGCCGCACCGCCACCGTCCGGATGCGCTGGAACGACCTGGCCCGCCGGGCCCGGGCCACCCTCAGCGGCCGGACGGGATCCGGCAACCGCCTGGCCGCCACCCTCCCCGCCCCCTGACCCGGTCGTGGCCGCGCGGGGGTCCGGACCGGGGCCGATCACCCCTGACGGGTGCGCCGTCGAGCTGTACGCCCTGCTGGAGCCGGCCGGCGAGCCCGAGGTCGTCCACGACGCCGTCCCGCCGGGGGCCTCGATCCTGGAGCTGGGCGCCGGCGCCGGCCGGATGACCCACCGGCTGGTGGCGCTCGGCCACCCGGTGGTGGCGGTGGACGAGTCGCCGGAGATGCTGGCCCGCATCCGCGGCGCCGAGACCGTCCAGGCCAGCATCCAGGACCTCGACCTGGGGCGGCGCTTCGACGCCGTGGTGCTGGCCTCGTTCCTGGTCAACGTGGACGACGAGCGGCTCAGGGGGCGGTTCCTGGCCGCCTGCCGGGCCCACCTGCGCGACGACGGCCGGCTGCTCCTCCAGCGCCACCCGCCGGGATGGTTCGACGAGGCCGCCGAGGGCGAGCGCAGCAGCGGCGGGGTGACCTTCCGGCTCCGCGACCTCAGCCGGCCCGGGCCCGACCTGCTCGCGGCCACCGTCGAGTACCAGGCCGGCGACCGGGTCTGGACCCAGTGGTTCACCACCCGACGCCTCGACGACGACCAGCTGTCCGCCGCCCTGGCCGAGGCCGGGCTGGCCGTCGACGCCTACCTGACCGGCGACGGCTCCTGGGTCAGGGCGGTCCCGGCGTCGCGGGGCGACGCGCTCGGCCGCTCGCCCAGGTAGGCGCGGGCGATCATCGTCACCACGTGGTAGACGGCGTCCTCGGCCGGGGCGAGGGGCCCGGGCTGGAAGTGGGGCGAGGCCATGCCCCGCTGCACCGACTCGCAGGCGGCCCAGTCCTGCCGGTTGGTCCGGTCCCAGAAGTCGACCGCGTACGCCGGGTCGAAGCCGGGCCGCTCGATCGCCTCGGGTGGGAAGTACCAGGCGCAGACGACGTGGCTCCGGTCCGGGGCGAGCGGCTCCACCAGGTGGGTCATGAGGTAGTCGGGGTGCAGGCTGAGGAGCAGGTTCGGGAACAGCCCGAGGTAGGCGACGGTCCGCAGCCGCTCGGCGTCCAGCCCCGGGATGGGCACGCCGTCGCTGTGGCCGTCCAGCGACATGGTGGCGGCGTGGTCCTTGAGGTCCATGGTCCCGCCCACCCAGGCCCCGTCGAGCTCGAAGTTGTCGCCGCTGGAGGGCGGGCTGACCTGGCACAGCTCGGGGTGGATGAGGGGGCAGTGGTAGCACTCGTGGTAGTTCTCCAGCACCACCTTCCAGTTGCAGGCCAGCTCGTACTCGTGGCGCACCAGCGGGACCAGCCGCTCCGGCCGGTAGGGGGCGACCAGCTCGTCGAGGGCCCCGACGTGCTCGGCGAACGGCGGCGCGTCGCCGGAGCCGTTGACGAACAGGAACCCGTGCCAGCTCTCCAGGGGCAGCTCGACCAGCCCGTGCTCCTCGGGGCGGAAATCCCCCACAGCGTCGCTCGGCGATCGGCGTCGCATTTGCTCGCCTTGTGCCTCCGTGCTGCCCGCAGCATGCGCGCCGGGCGTCGCCGATCGGCGCTGTGAGGTCCGGAACCCGGGGGCGGCCCGCAGGCTGCCGTCGAGGTCGTAGGTCCAGGCGTGGTAGGGGCACAGCACCGTCCGCCGCGTGGTCTGCTCGCCCACCCCCAGCAGCTCGTGGCCCCGGTGGCGGCAGGTGTTGGCGAAGGCCCGGGCCCGGCCGTCGGTGCCCCGCGCCAGCAGCACCCCGGCCCCGCCGACCCGGACCGCCCGCTGGGCGCCGGTCCCCTCCAGGTCGCCCTCGCGGCCGGCGCAGGTCCACGACCCGGCGAAGAACCGGTCCTGCTCGAAGGCCAGCACCCGCGGCGAGGTGTACGCCTCCCGGGGGAGCATGCGGCTCTGGCCGAACGGCCGCAGGGCCGGTTCGAGGTCGACCGGGTCGAAGGGCGGAGCGGTGGCGTCCAGCATGGTCGGACCTCCAGCCTACTTCAACTGACTCTTCAGTCAGTATAAGGTGCGGGCACCTCGGACACCAGCGCGGAGGCCCAGGGGCCGGCGGGTGGCACGGGGACCAGCCGCCGGTCGCTACACTTCGGCCGTGGCGCGGATCAAGGCGGACGTCCGCCGGGAGGAGATCCTCAAGGCGACCTGCCGTGAGGTGATCGCCCGCGGGTTCGCGAGCACACGGGTGGGCGACGTGGCGGCCGCGCTCGGGGTCTCGACCGGGCTGGTGTTCTATCACTTCACCAACAAGGAGACGCTGCTCGGGGAGGCGTTCCGGTATGCCGCCGGGGAGGACCTGGAGCGGCTGTCGGCCATGGCTGCCGGTGACGGCCGCGCCGCCCACCGGCTGGACCGGATCCTGCGGCTGTACTCCCCGGCCGGGTCGTCGGAGGCGTGGCTGCTGTGGATCGACGCCTGGGGCCAGGCCTTGCGTAGCCCCGAGCTGGCCGAGGTGTCCCGCCAGCTCGACCTGCGCTGGAAGCAGACGTTGGCCGCGGTGATCCGCGAGGGGGTGGCCGCCGGCGAGTTCACCTGCCCCGACCCCGACGCCGCCGCCTGGCGGCTCACCGCCCTCCTGGACGGCCTCGGGGTCCAGGTCGCGGTCCACCACAGCGTCCCCACCACCCGCCTGGTCGACTGGGTCCGGGCGGCCGCCGCCGCCGAGCTGGCCGTCGACCCCGCCGTCCTCGCGGGGTAGCCGACCGGCCCGACCGGTCGACCCCGCCCTTGTCGCACCCCGGCGGGAGGATCCGGTCACCGGCACCGACCCCGAGGAGGCTCGCCCATGGCCGTCCGGATCCAGGTCACCTTCGACGCGGCCGACCCGCCCGCACTCGCCGCCTTCTGGGGGGAGACGCTCGGCTACGTCGAGCAGGACCCGCCGCCGGGGTTCGCCAGCTGGCCGGCATGGGCCGAGGCGAACGGCATCCCGCGGGAGACCTGGGACGACTTCGCCGCCCGGGTCGACCCTGACGGCGTCGGCCCGCGCCTGTACTTCCAGCGCGTGCCCGAGCCCAAGACGGCCAAGAACCGGGTCCACCTGGACCTGGATGTCAGCGGCGGCCGGGGCACCCCGCCCAAGGAGGCCCGGGCTCGGGTCGCGGCCGCGGTCGAGCGCGCCGTGGCCGCCGGCGCGACCAAGGTCAAGGAGTACGACGAGCGCGGCGAGCACTGGGTCGTGCTCCAGGACCCCGAGGGCAACGAGTTCTGCTTCCACTGAAAGGAACCGCTGAAAGGAACCGCGGTGTTCGAGGGCTTCACCCTGGAACGGGTCGACCTCGGCCAGGTGACCCTGCGGGTGCGGCACGGCGGGTCGGGGCCGCCGGTGCTGCTGCTGCACGGCCACCCGCGGACCCACGCCACCTGGCACCGGGTGGCGCCGCTGCTGGCCGGCGACCACACGGTGGTCTGCCCGGACCTGCGCGGCTACGGCGAGTCGTCCAAGCCGCCGACCACCCCCGACCACGCGCCGTACGCCAAGCGGGCCATGGCCGGCGACTGCCTGGCCCTGATGGCCGCCCTCGGCCACGACCGCTTCGCCGTGGTCGGCCACGACCGGGGCAGCTACGTGGCCCTGCGCCTGGCCCTCGACCACCCCGACGCCGTGGCCGCCCTGGCCGTGCTGGACAGCGTGCCCATCGGCGAGGCCCTGGCCCGCTGCGACGCCCGCTTCGCGGCCGCCTGGTGGCACTGGTTCTTCCTCGGCCAGACGGCCAAGCCGGCCGAGCGGGTGATCAGCGCCGACCCCGATGCCTGGTACACCGCCAACACCGCCAACACCGCCGAGCGGCTGGGGGCGGAGGCGTTCGCCGACTTCCGCCGGGCCATCCACGACCCGGCCACCGTGCACGCCATGTGCGAGGACTACCGGGCCGGGCTCGGCGTCGACCGGGCCCACGACGACGCCGACCGGGCCGCCGGCCGCCGCGTCGCCTGCCCGACCCTGGTCCTGTGGGCCAGCGGCGACGACCTCAAGGACCTCTACGACGACGTCGTCGAGGTCTGGCGGCCCTGGGCGGGCGACCTGCGCGGCGGCCCGATCGACTCCGGCCACCACCTGGCCGAGGACGCCCCCGAGGAGCTGGCCGCCCGACTGCGGGCGTTCCTGGCCGGGGCCGCGGCTCAGTGAACGCAGAACTCGTTGCCCTCGGGGTCCAGCATGACCACCCCGTAGTGGTCGACGCCCTCGGTGAACAGCACGTTGCGCCGGGTCGCGCCCGCCCCGACCAGGCGCTCGACCTCGGCGTCGACGCGCTGGCGGCGGGTGGCCAGCGGGACCCCGCGGCCGCCACCCACCCCCAGGTCGAGGTGGACCCGATTCTTGACCGTCTTGGGCTCGGGCACCGGCTGGAACCAGATGCGGGGCCGGACGCCGTCGGGGTCGACGATCGCGTCGTAGCCGTCCTGCACCTCCTCGGCCGGCAGGCCCCGGCTGACCCAGTAGTGGGTCCAGGTGGCGAAGCCGTCGGGGGGCTCCTCCAACCGGTAGCCGAGCGCCTCGGCCCAGAACCGGGCCAGCCGGTCGGGGTCGGCGCAGTCGATCGTCACCTGGATGGTGGTGGGCAACGGGTCCTCCTTCGACGGACCGAGCCGGATGCTCGGGCAAGGATCCCCTCGGCCCCCGACAACCGCTCAGACCGGGTGGTTCAGCTCCGGCTCGAGGGTCGGCCAGGACCCGGCCGACCAGGGGGGCGAACTTGAAGCCGTGGGCGGCGCCGAGGGCGACCACGACGCGGTCGTGGCCGGGGAGCGGGGCGAGGACGAGGTCGCGGTCCGGGGTCAGGGTGTAGAGGCAGGTCGCGCTGTGGTCGTGGGTGCCGGCGGCCGCGGGCAGGTGGGCGCCCAGGAACCCGGCGAGGCGCTCGGCGGCGGCCGGGTCGGGGTCGAAGCCGCGGGTGGTGGCGGTGACCTGGTGGCCGCCGACGTCCTGGGCGGCCTTGAGGGCGGCGTCGGGCCAGACCGGGAAGCCGTAGAAGCTGGGGTCGTCCATCCAGATCCAGACCGGGAACCGGTCGACGGCGAAGGCGGCCGGGTCGGCCGGGCGGAAGTAGCTGAACTGCTCCTGGGTGACGACCAGGGGCAGCTCGGCGCCGAGCTGGGCGAGCAGGTCGCCGGTCCAGGCGTCGGTGCACAGCAGCACCCGGCCGGCCCGGAAGCTGCCGTCGGCGGTGGCCACCTCGACCGAGCCGCCGAGGTCGCGCACGGCCGTGACCGGGGCGTTGGCCATCAGGATGGCGCCGTAGCTCGCGGCCAGGCGCTGCATGAGCCGGGTGCCGCGGGCGGCCGGGACCATGCCGGCGTCGGCCTGCCACAGGCCACAGACGTCGGCGTCCAGGCGGAAGGCCGGCCAGCGGCGCATCACCTCGGCGGCGTCCAGCCACTGGTGGGGGACGCCGCCGGCCTCCAGGCTGGACCGGTAGGGGCCGGGGGGGATGGCGGAGTCGGCCGGGAACAGGTCGAGGCCGCCGGTGGTGACCACCAGCCGCTCGTCCGTCTCCCGCTCCAGCTCCGCCCAGGCCTGGTAGGCCAGCCCGGCCAGGCGCACGTAGCCGGGCGTGTGGTAGGAGCGGCGGATGATGCGGGCGTGGTCGTGGGAGGCGCCCCGGTGGTGCCCGAGCTCGAACTGCTCCAGCCCCAGCACCCTGGCCCCGGCCCTGGCCAGCCCCCAGGCGGCGGCGCTGCCCAGCGCCCCCAGCCCGACCACGACCACGTCCGCGTCGGCGGTCACTCCTCCTCCCCAACCCGCTCCACCACGTAGCGGCGGATGTCGAGGCTGGGCTGCTCCATGGGGGCGAACCAGCCGCCGGGATACGCGCGTGAGGCCATGCCCCGCTGGACGCTCTCGCACATCGCCCAGTCCTGGCGGTTGACCAGGTCCCAGAAGTCGGCCGCGTCGGAGGGGTCGAAGCCGGGCCGGGCCTGCTCGTCGGGGTGGAACAGCAGCTCGCAGACGACCGTGGTCTCGGCCGGGCCGTGCGGCCACAGGGTGAAGGCGGCCACCTGGTCGGCGGACAGGCTCAGCATCAGGTTGGGGTAGACCAGCTCGCCCTTGTGGCGAGTGCGCTCGTCGTCGTCCAGGCCGGGAAACGGCGCCCGGTCGCTGGTGCCGGTGGCGGTGAAGGTCCAGGCGCCATCGCGGTGGGGGATGCCCCGGTCCCAGTCCAGCCCGGCCCCGCCGCGCTTGAACGCCGGCACGACCCGGCACAGCTCGGGGTGGACGCCGGCGCAGTGGTAGCACTCGTTGTAGTTCTCGGCGACCAGCTTCCAGTTGGCCGCGACCCGGTAGGCCAGCCGGCGCCCCACGGCCAGCTCCTCCAGCGGGTAGCGGCGCAGCCGCTCGGGCACCGGGCCGAGCTGGTCGGCCAGGG
>Ga0081538_10005286_pt1 | contig 11652 bp, 13 predicted proteins | sample TabmetS5T2R1_FD_71022 | JGI IMG/M metagenome (GOLD analysis project Ga0081538, IMG submission 71022) | Tabebuia heterophylla rhizosphere microbial communities from the University of Puerto Rico - S5T2R1 | ecosystem: Host-associated > Plants > Roots > Rhizosphere ... | reverse complement strand
TTCCCGACATCACGGGTCAGACAACAATACTCCAGGGAGATGCCGTTGGGATCGAGGAAGTAGATCGATCGGGCCCACTCGTGGTCTACGACGTCCGTGACTGGCACTCCCTTGGCCAGCAACTCCTGGCGCTTCGCCTCCAGAGCATCCACCGAGCCGGCCTCAAAGGCGAAATGATAGAATGAGCCTGGGACACCCAGTCCGACGTTGATGCCGGCGTCATAGTCCGGCGGGATCCCCTGGACCCCTTGTGGCTCCATGAAGGCGATGAGCTGATCGCGGCCCGTATCAAAAAAGATGTGCCGAATCTGACCGCCTTCCGCGACTTTGATGATATCGCAGCGGACGACCCTGAACCCCATGACGTGCTCATAGAAATCACGCGTGCTGTCGAGGTCTCGCGTCGACAGCCCAATGTGTGAAAACCCCTTATGCGACATGATGATCCTCGCTTTCCAGAGGGCGTCCTACCCCTCCTGCTCTGCCCTAGACCAGCCGCCACCAGGTTAGGCACGTGGCCGTAGTGTACCCGGAGGAGGCTAACAGGGTCAACCCATTCCTGGGTTCCCTGATGGCAACGGCCTCCGTCCAGGCGACGGGTCGCTATGCCGCTAGACGATCACCGCTTTTTCACGGGCCCCTTATGCGTATGCTTCATTCGCTCAGCACAATGCTGAGCGTCTGTGGTATCATACCCTCAGTGGAAGTTCACCCGAGCGCCAGCGGCGACCGCATGAGGCAGCGGCGGCAGCTCACAGACACACCCGCGGACGGGGACGATGGTCTGGAGAGGAGGCCACACGGGATCGCCTGGCTTCGGCGCGAGGGCCGCGTCAGGGCGATGGCCCTGCGCGTGTCGTTCCAGGGCTGAATCGGCTGCCGGGAGGGAGTTAACATGGCAAAGGGGTTTACGATTCACCGCGTAGGGCACGTTGGCATCCAGGTCACCGATGTCGACCGGTCGATCGAGTGGTATCGTGACATCCTCGGGCTCACGCTGACGGGGCGCTGGCCTATGGGGGAGTCCGGGGCGATGGCCTTCATGCGTTTCAACGATGACCACCACAACATCGTCCTGTTCACGCATCCTACCGAGGTTACCGACGAGAACCGCAATGCCGGCTATAACGCCCTGCAGCACATCGCGCTCGAGGTGGCCGATCGCGACGAGTGGCTGAAGGCCTTGGCGGACCTGCGTCGCAAGGGTGTCAAGATCGTCCAAGGGCCTCTCATCCATGGGCCTGAGGGTGGGAGCGGCCCAGGGAACGCTTTTGGGGGCAGTGGGAGCCGGTCCTTCTACTTCCTGGACCCCGATGGAAATCGGCTAGAGATTTATACCGACATGATGAAAGTCCCGGACGGAGAGCAGTTCCCGCGCGCCGAGTACGCTGAGGTCTTCAAGAAATAGGGGCACCGTCGTCCGGCGGCGCCAGGGGAAGCAGCCTGTCGGTGTTCCCTCTCCCGGAGAGGGGGGTAGGGTGAGGGTGGCGGGAGATGCACGAGCGGTTGGGCTTCCCTCACCCCACCTCTCGCAGCGGGAGAGGGAGCGATATGCTCGCGGTGGCGCAGAGCTCCGGTGAGGGTGACATGGCGGCAGACAGGGCACCGTAGCTCCGCAAGCAAGGCACCTGCCCATCATGTCGTGGCCATGTGAGGCAGGCACGCGCCGGCGCATAAGTCTATTACCGCCGGCTCTACGATTGCTGACCCGCGCTACCGTCCGGGGCGTTGCCAGTAATTATTAACCATGACAATTGTTAACCATCACAGCGTTGCTCAGGAGAACGACACATGAGACGTATTGGACTCCTTCATCCGGGTGCCATGGGCGCTTCTGTAGGCGCCGCCGCCCGCAGCAACCAGCACACGGTGCTCTGGGCCTCGGCCGGACGCACCGACAGTACACATGCTCGGGCGCGGCGGGCCAACCTGGAAGATGCCGGTACGGTGCCCGCGCTGGTCAAAGCCAGCGAGATCGTGCTTTCCGTCTGCCCTCCGCACGCCGCCGAGGACGTCGCCCGCGAAGTCGCGCAGCTTGGCTTCTCGGGTGTGTATGCGGAGTGTAACGCGGTTTCACCCGATCGAACCCGGGCAATCCAGCGCATCGTCGAAGGCGCTGGCGCGCACTACGTCGATGGCGGGATCATCGGCGGCCCGGCCTGGACGCGGGAGGCAAAGACGCATCTCTATCTGTCGGGACCGCGGGCCAAGGAAGTGGCGGACTGCTTTGCGGGAAGTCCCCTCCGGTCGTCAGTCATCTCGGATCGCATTGGGGCGGCATCGGCCCTGAAGATGGGCTACGCCGCTTACACGAAGGGGACAACGGCGTTGCTGACGGCCATCCTGGGGATGGTGGAGAGGGAAGGGGTGCGTGCAGAGCTCGCCGGTCAATGGGGTGACGCATTTACCGAGCAGGCCGTACGCCGCGTCTGCGCCAACACCGCCAAGGCCTGGCGGTTCGTGGGTGAGATGCAGGAGATCGCGGCGACCTTCAAGGGTGCCGGGCTGCCTGGTGGCTTCCACGAAGCCGCAGCCGATGTGTTCGAGCGGCTGGAGGAATTCAAGGACCACGCTGAGCCGCCAGCGATCGAGTCGGTTCTAAAGGCGTTGCTCAGGGACGATTGAAGTCGGCACTCCGCTCAACGATCGATACTCGGGAGGCGACCGTGGAGTATCGGCAGGTAGGCAACACCGGGTTGAGGGTCTCAGAAATCGGCTTTGGCTGCGGCGGAAATGCCGGGCTTATGGTGCGAGGCAGCCCCGGAGAACAGCGGCAGGCGGTGGCCCGGGCCGTGGAGCTGGGAATCAATTACTTCGATAACGCGCCTGACTATGGGAATGGGCTGGCGGAGGAGAATCTTGGGCGGGTCCTGAAGGAGTTGAAGGTCCGACCAGTCATCACTTCCAAAGTGGAGGTGCGGCATCCCGACCTGAGAGACATCGCCGGTCACGTGGTGCGCTCCACCGAGGAGAGTCTGAAACGGCTCGGGGTGGACTACCTGGACATCCTGCAGATCCACAACGGTCCAGCCCCGTCCCCTCCGCGGCTGGAAGGGCGCGGATACACCCAGCTCTGGATTGAGGATTATCTGCGGCCCGGCGGAGCGCTGGAAGGCCTGCAGCGGGTGCTGCGCGACGGCAAAACCCGATACCTGGGTTTCATCTGCCGCGGGAACGATGCGTATCAGGTCCGGCAGTTGCTTGACACTCGCCTGTTTCAGATGATCAACGTGCCCTATACCCTGCTGAATCCCACGGCGGGTATGGCCAAGCCCATTGGGCTGGACGTGGACCGTGATTTCGGCGGAGTGATCGACTATGCCTGTGCGCACGGTGTGGGGACCGCCATCTACAGCCCCCTGGCGGGTGGGTTCCTCACCGACCACGCGGTGTCGGGAGGCGAACGCCATCCTCTCGCAGGGCCCCGGGACTCGTCCTCCGAGGCGTATCGGCGCATCCTGGAAATGGCCCGAGCCCTGAGCTTCCTCAGGCGGGATGGGTCGCATAGCCTGACGCAGGCGGCTATCCGCTTTATCCTCATGCACAGAGGGGTCACCGTCGTCTTAGGTGGTTTTTCGGCCATGAGCCACTTGGAAGAAATCGCCGAAGTCTCGGGCGCAGGACCTCTTGCTCCTGAGCTGATGGCACGGGTGGAGATGATCTGGCGCGCCAATTTTGGCTTCGCGGGGCCCCCTCCGACAGCTGGAGGCGGTTAAGTCGGCATCGAAGCACGGGGTCGACCTGGAGCTGCCGTATCACACGTGCCACCCGGAAACTGCCAAGTCTGAACCAAACCCAGACGTTCGTGTGAGGGTGCAAGGAGGGACCTGTTATGCCTATTGACCTCGTCATCGACGCCGACGGTCACTGTAACGAGCCCTGGGAAGACCTGACACCATGGATGCCCAAGGCATACCACCATCGAGCGCCTGTCGGCTTCACCGATCGTCACGGTACCTCGCGGATGTACGTCGAGGGCCGTCTGTCAACCCGCACCGAGGGCTTGGGGCCTGGGGTCAGCGGCCCCTTCGCGCCTCACATCAAAGGTGGCCGGCCCGGCGAACGTGATGCCCGCGGGCGCCTCCCGGACATGGACCAGGAGGGGATCGACGTCGCCATCATCTTCGGCACCCGCGTGGCCCTCTCCGTCAACGGCCTGCGCGACAAGGAGCTGGCTGGGATTCTCTGCAGTGCCGTCAATAACTGGCTTCTGGAGGAGTACCTGCCGATCGACCCAAAGCGCCTGAAGGGGGTCGGCCTCATCCCCTGCCAGGACCCGCCGGCCGCCGTCAAGGAACTAGAGCGCCTCATCCGGCATCGCCAAAATGGCATTGTCAGCGCCATGCTCCCCGTCAATGTTTATGGCATCAACCTCGGCGACCGCCGATTCGACCCCATCTATGAGCTTGCCGAGGCCGCGGGCCTGCCGCTTTCGGTGCACCCGCAGACCGGCCACGACGGCCAATACGGCGTCTGGGGCACCATGGGCGCGGGCTCGGAGCGTATGGAGAAATACAGCTACGTGCACATGACGGCCTTCGCCTTTGAGCCCATGATCGCCCTGATGCACATGATCGGCGAAGGCGTTTTCGACCGCTACCCCCGGCTCAAAGTAGCCTATGTCGAGGGAGCCTGTGGTTGGCTGCCCTTCTGGAGCCAACGGCTCGACGAGCACTTCGAGAAGCTGCGGCCCCAATGGCATCTCTGCCAGCGTAAACCTTCGGAGATCATCACCGGCGGCCAGGTCGCCCTCACCTGCGAGCCTGAAGAGGAGATCCTGCCCTACGTCCTCGAAACCATGGGCTCGCACCTGGTCATGTATGCCTCCGACTATCCTCACTGGGACTGTGAGTTCCCCGAGTCGGTGCGTATGGTGGCGTCCATCCCAGGCCTGACCGACGAGCAGAAGCGCCGCGTCCTTGGCCGCAACGCGATCGCATGGTTCGGTCTCACCCCCGAAGAGCTCCCCAGCGCCTCGGTCTACTTCCCACGTGAGGAGGCTCTGGCCGCAAGTGGGGCGTAGGGCGTCCCTGACAACCGCCCGGGACGCCTACTGTCACTTCGCCCGTCGCATCAACGTTGAGCTTTGATCTCGCCGGCCATTGCGTATACGGCCAGCGAGCGATGGCTATCAGCTCTCACACCATAGACACCAGGAGGGTACGCCATGGCACTCCGACTGACGATGGCCTTTTCCGACAATCCACGCGTCCAGCCCCTGAAGGATGGGACGGTCAAACCGCAGAATATCGAGCTGAATTGCGTCACGCTCGACGCCAGCGCGCTGTTTCAGCGCAACCTGTTCTACGACGAATTCGACGTGTCAGAGATGTCCATCTCCGAGACGCTCCTGGCCAAAGAGCGGCGCGAGCAGTATGGGCAGGGTAAGTGGGATTGGTCGGCCTTGCCGGTGTTCTTGAGCCGTGGGCATGTCTGGCCGTCTCTCTACGTCAATACGGCTTCTGGCGTCACCAGTCTGGCAGACCTGAAGGGTAAGCGCATCGGTGTCCCCGATTATGATATGACCGCCGCCCTGTGGTTTCGGATCACCCTGAAGGATCTGTACGGCATCGAGGCCAAGGATAACGTCTGGTACAACGGGCGCACCAAGGAACTCAGCCACGGGGGCGCGCTCGGTTTGGATAAGACCGGACCGGTGGGCGTCACCCATCACTGGCTGACCGTCGATCAAACCCTGGACGTTATGCTCGACCGCGGCGACATCGATGCCTGCACCGCGATCCGCAGCGAAGGCCGTGTCACCGCCGGGGATCCGACGGTGATCGACCGCTACGGCGGGACGCCCATTCATGGCAACCCGCGGCTGCGGAAATTGTTGGATGATAGCGGCAAGGGCGTCGTTTATGAATACTATCAGAAGACCGGGTTTTTCCATTGCAATCATAACGTGATCGTTCAAAACCGCATTCTCCAGGAGCATCCTTGGGTGGCCCTGGAACTCTATAACGCCTTCCAGCAGTCCAAAGCCGTGGCGTATGAACGTGCCCGGCGCTCCCAGTCGGCGTACTTGTACTTTCCGGGACAAGACTTCCAGGCGCAAGCGGCGGTTCTGGGGGAAGACCCCTACCCCATCGGCCTGCGGGCCATGGGGAAGAATATCGAGCGCGCCATCCAGGGCTCCCTGGAGCAAGGCTTGCTCACCAAACCTCTGCGGCTGGAGGATATTTACTTCCGGACGACGCTGAAGACCTAGGGCCATGCGCCGGTATGACACTCTCACCCAAACCCTCATCCCCTGAAGGGGATAGGTGCCGGGATTAGGATCGAAATAGTCAGTGAGGGGCCGCATCTCCCTCCGGGAAGGGAGCAGGCTGAGGGAAGCTTGACAGCTTGATGGTGTCCTGCTGCCTTCACCTTATCCTTTCCCTGAAGGGTGGAGGTATGGCAGTGGGTTCGTCGCCCTGGTTAAGGGGACGATCAAAGGCGAAATTGAATAGACGTCCACCAACAGGGGAGCTCTTAGCGAAAAAAGCGGAGCCGAGGCATACTGCCCCAGGGCATTTACCAGTGGGCCGGTCTTCGTTCCTGTTGGTGGGATCGGCCTCAATGACCAGGGCAGCAACCACGGAGTCCGCCAGGAGATTGGATTTCACTTGAATTGTAATGGCGGCATCACTCACTAACAACCGCCGCCTGCGCCTTGAACACCTACGAAAGTCTTTGGATCCTTGCTCCTGTCTCATAGTGAGAGGGTGTTTGTGGCTGCGTGACGGTTCGGCCCGCGGGCACCCCTCGACCCGCAAGGCCTCCCGCCGGAAACCATCCGACTCACCTGAGAGCATAGAGCCACCTACGTCGGAAGTCCTACCAGTCCAGGCTCGACCTACTTCCCAAAGAGCCGATCCCAGAAATAGCCAGTAGCTGCGCCTGCGGCACCACCGACGCCAGCACCGACTGCTGGACTTCCCCCAGTTACAGCTCCCATTGCGGCGCCTCCGGCAGCGCCAATGGCCCCACCGCTAAGCGTTCGCTGTTGACGTGCAGACATACCAGCACATCCCGTCGTGGCCAGGAGGGTGACGACGAGCAACAACGCGCATAGTCGTTTCATGTCTTTTCCTCCTTCTGTATTCCTCTTTCCTCTGCGCTGGCCTCCCTCAGGAGTATCCCCATCTAGCGCTCGTCTCTCACGTGCAAGGCGCGCAAAGCCATCGAATGTCGGTATGTGCAATGTGTGGCCGCGCTACCGATGCGGTGATGCGCGCAGAGCCTCCTCTCAACCGAGGATATTACACTGAATAAGCAAGTTTTATACCACCAGCCCAGGCAGCGGGCATCGCATCCCGCCGTCACGCGCCAAACGGCGCCCTTCGAGGCGGTGCCCAAGGGGTGATGAGAGTGGTGTATCCGCAAATCTCCTCCACGGATGTGAACCGTTTCATCTGCACAACGCCTCCCGTGCTGGCGGCATCAGGCCTCGCGGCTCAGCGCATCACCTCGGTCGCCTGGAAGAGGAGCGTTGGGGAAATGGTGAGGCCCAGCGCCTGGGCGGTCTTCAGATTAATGACCAGCTCGAATATAGTGGGCTGCTCGACGGGCAGGTCGGCTTGGCCCCCTTGAGGATCTTGTCGACGTAGGTAGCCGCCCGCCGATAGATGTCCGGTTGGCTCGTGCCATAGGCCATCAAGCACCCGGCCGCTACCGAGTCTCTCCTCAGGCCGCGAAGCTCTTCGTGTCAGCCCCCGAGGGATATTCCGAAGGACCACGCAAGGCGGGAGTGCGGGAGCGGGGCCGTTATGGCATCGTGGCGATGGACCCGAGCGTGAGCCGGGGCTATCGATGGAGAGAGAGATGTATGAAGCACTGGAGCAAGACGACCATGGGCCATGCCCAGCGGCATGAATCACAAGCACTCCCGGCCACGCCGCTGGAGGACGCACCCGAGAGATCCATGCATGAAATTCGCCCCGGGAAGATCAAGGCCATCATCTGGCGGCACGTCATCGGTGACGCGCAGGCGCCCCGCTTCAACGCCGAATTCGGCCGGCTCTATCACGACGGGCAGCGCTGGCGCGACTCGACAAGCTTCGGCCGGGATGACCTGCTTCTCCTCGCTGATGTGTCAAAGCTCGCGTGCCTGTGGATCTACGAGCACGGCGGCGGTGTGGCCTCAGAGTAACGCCCTCTCCGCTGCGTACGCTGGGACCACGGGGAGCGGTTCCTTGTAGTGGTCGGTTGACATTCCCCTCTCCCCGGCCCTACATTAGGGCATATTGCTATGCCTCTGTGGCTGACGCCTCTCAGGTGCCTCGCCTGGTCGAGCCTCTGACAGCACAGGAGCCCGTCGATGCACAAACGCGATGTCAGCCTCTCCCCCGGCTTCGAGCGTCCGGCCCTGCCGGTGCTCCCATGCCGCTCCCGGTCGCTGGTGCGGCCCAACTGTTGACGCTCCGCTGTCCCCATCACCCTTGAGAACATCGACACCTAGAACACACCTCACGCACTCGCTGACCCGAAGTCTCTCCAGATGACGGCCCGGGGCTCTTGACCCTTCCCCTTCGCATGACAGCGAGCCGGAGGTGTGATCCCGATCCCCTATGGGACTGGAGGCACGCGATGCACACACGACTGGCAGTCCTGGCACTCTTCGGCATCTGGCTCCTCGTCATGTCGCACGCGGCTCAGGGAGCGAGCTCCCAGGCCGGGCAGGTGGGATGGGCCTCCTGGTACGGGACGCCTCATCAGGGGCGAAAAACCGCCAGTGGGGAACGCTTCTCGCGCTCGCAATTCACCGCAGCGCATCGCTCACTTCCCCTGGGAACCAAGGTGCAGGTCACCAACCTGCGGACGGGTCAGCACGTGGTCGTCAAAATCAACGACCGCGGGCCCCACGGCGGCGGGAAGCGCCGGATCATCGACCTCTCGGAAGCGGCGGCCAAGCGCATTGGCCTTGCGCCTCGCGGGGTCGACCTGGTCCGGGTGGTGGTGGTGGAAAACGCGTCGTAACGCCGTGCCCCCACAAACATGGCCAACACCTCCTTGAGGCCCGTGGCGAGTGGAGCTGACTCGCCCAAGGCGAACCATCTGCTGAAAACGTGATCTCCTCCTCGGGACACAAGGTCCTCGTGGTCGTGAGATTCCAGATGCCCCGGTATTCCAGCCGAGAAGGGTGGATGGGTCGGCAGCGCCGTCTGAACAAGGACGATGAGCGCAAGGTGCAAACGAGTGAAACGCTGCTGCAGCTCGCGATGATCCGACTGATGGTGAGGCGCTTGGCGAGACGTATCGGATGATTTTTAAAACACGCCCTTGACGACGAGGTCATTGTGCCGTCAACTTGCCATGCCTCCGCTCCGAGTCGAGCTCAATGTCGAACGTTCCGTCCTGGAGTACGGGCGAGATGACGACGAGCGTCACTTCGCCCCGAGCTTCGCGAAAGTCGTCTGTGCCTCCCAAAATACCGAAATGCCCCACGGCCCCGATGTCGGGCAACGGGGCGATGCCTCCAAATATGATCTGTCCCTTGTCGTCAAACACTGCTGTTACATAGCACTGTACGAGTGCGCCTAGTGGTGGCTGGAGGCTGACGAGCGTGCAAACCCCCGCACCATTGCCCACTTCCGTATGGTGCTTGTCGAACAACACGACACTGGTGATGGTGTGGTCGCCGATCTTAGGTTCGTCGGAATCACCGATTAATGTTGTCTTCACTACCTTAGCGGTTACATGGATGCGCTTGGATTTTGCCTCGGCTAGGGTTGAGACGAGGGCAATGCCGAGCACTACGAGCGTCAAGAGACGTGCCATGTGCGACCCTCCTCATCAGATGGTGTCCAGGTGATTGAGACGATGCCGCATCATACGCCAAATGACCTCTGCTGTTTCAAAATTGTCAGTCACGATGATGTATGATGAGCCGTCGCGGTTATACGCTAGGATAGGGGGGCTAGAGAGATGGAACCACGAGCGGTGGAGCGTTTCACGGATGCGATGGCGGAAGGGGAACGGGCGCAAACGCTGAATCCGTATGCCCTGGATCGCACAAGGGGCTTTTACGTGAAGGTGAGGAACGTAGACGGGCTGTTACGGATGATCGTGTTTCAGGGGCCCGAGCGAGCAGGGGAGAAGCCCGTGTGCGTCGCCGATCTGCTATTTACCCGAGACCAGTTCCAGGAGATGGCGCGGGTCATGGGGATACCAGGGCTGTGAAGGGGGCGCTCTTGACCAGGTCCCCCATATGCTTGCGTCGGTTGAGGCTGTGCGGCGCCAGAACCCACCCGCCCCCGCAGGGTGCCCCCCGGCATACCGCGCGTGGCGGGCCGTGGGCACGACCATGATGCCGCCACTCCCTCTGGGTTTGGCTACTGAACGGGCTTGCTGGACGGCTAGTAGTGCATGTCGGCGCGGTTGCCGCCGTCGAGGCCGATGGCTTCACCGTGTACCGCGATGGCTAGCGGCGAACATAGCATCGCGACCACGTAGCCGATGTCGGTCGCGGTGACGACGTGCTTGAGCACCGTGCGGGCGTCAGCGGCCTGGTGGATCGCCTCGACCGTCGTGCCGTCACGCTGCGCCTGCTCGGCGTAGCGTGCGAGCGTGGCCTCCGTGATCGTCTGCCCGGGGTAGATGGCGTTGACGTTGATGCCGTACGGGCCGAGCGCGTTGGCCATCGACTTTGTCAGGTTGACGGTGCCGATGTTGCGGATACCCCCACTCACGGCGGTGCCGGGGGCGCGGCCGGCGCCGCCGCTGATGTTGATCACGCGCCCCCAGCCGGCCTGCTTCAGGTATGGCACCGCCGCTTGCACCGTGCGCAGGTAGCCCACCACCTTCTCTTCGAAGTCGCGCAGGACGTCCAGGTCGCTCACGGTCTCCACGGTGCCGGGCGTGCCGCCGACGCGGGCCGCGTTGTTAATCACGATATGGAGGCCGCCGAGGGCGCGCGCCGCCGTGTGGACGAACTGCTTGATAGCCTCGGCGTTGAGGGTGTCACAGACAATAGGGATCACCTGGCGGCCCGACTCATGCGCCAGTGCAGCAGCTGTTTCCTGCAGCGGTCCTGCGGTCCGGGCACAGATGGCGACATCACAGCCCTCGATGGCCAGTTGGCGAGCGATCGCCCGGCCAATACCGCGGCTGGCACCGGTGACGATGGCTTTCTTGTCGGTGAGTTGCAGATCCATGAGTCTTCATACCCCTTATTCAGTAGTCGCCTGGAGCCCGGCGCGCGATAAACTCAAGGGTTGCTTGCGCGCATTGGGCTGCGTCACTCGCCGCGACGTGATAGGAATCGCCGGGCAGCACGAGCAGCTCCGAATCCGGGATCGTCTCCTGCCAGGCGCGCGTTTCGTCCACGGTGGCCAGCCCGCTGCCCTCCGTGGTGATTACCAGCGTCGGGCAGGCGATCTTCGGCAGGTCGGCCCGGATGTCAGCGCAGGCGATGGTTTTCATGAAACCCACTTGCGTCGAGACGGCGGTGCGGCCCATGAAGGTCGTCCACCAGGCGACACCCTCCGGCGGAAACGCGCTGCCGAGGCGGCCGGTCATGGTCTGCCGGGCCCAGGGCTCGACGCCCTGCCGCTCGAACGCCTCGGCGAGGGCGGGCGCGCGCGCCTCCGCACCCATGCGGTACGGCGGGGGGGGGCCGGCGACGGGCCGCGGGCGCACCCGCGCGGGGCGGGGGGGGGGGGG
>Ga0081538_10005285_pt1 | contig 11652 bp, 9 predicted proteins | sample TabmetS5T2R1_FD_71022 | JGI IMG/M metagenome (GOLD analysis project Ga0081538, IMG submission 71022) | Tabebuia heterophylla rhizosphere microbial communities from the University of Puerto Rico - S5T2R1 | ecosystem: Host-associated > Plants > Roots > Rhizosphere ... | reverse complement strand
ACCGCATTTTGGAGACGTATGAGACTGGTACCCTCCTCTTGCTTGCCCCCGATCTCCTCTATGCGGAAGTTGGCAACATCATATGGAAGAAGCGCCGTTTCCAGGGCTTAGCGGCAGAGGATGCCGAAGAGGTTCTCGCGGCCTTTCGTCTGGTGACTTTTGTAGTGACCTCAAACGCGGTGTTGTTAGAGGAGGCATATCGCTTAGCGGTGACCCATCAGCGTACCGTCTATGATGCACTGTATCTGGCGCTGGCTCAGGAGCGCGTTCCACTTTTTTTGTGCGGCGCACCTAAGGCGTACTCCCCATCCTAGTCCTACTCCGCAGACATCACCGCTGCTATCACTTGCGGGTAGAGTTGCGCTAAATCCAACAAGCTCACCCATTCCGGTCTTACAACAATACGCGCCATCGGGGGAAACGCCTGACGAAGCTGCGCAATCCACGCCATCCCTCGCTTTTCGCCTAAATACCGTTTTGCACACAGCTCATACTCCGGCACGATGCCGTCTATCGTCTCGATCTCTACCGTCCCTCGGACTTGTAACGCCTTATATGGAAAGGCTTCTGTGTCAATGGTCAGGGCAACGTTTGGCTGGGTCGATAACGCTTTGATTTTGCCAGAATCCAATCGCGTACCCAGTACAAAGACCTCGCCCGTCCAGTGGAACCAGATGGGCAACACCCGAGGGGTACCATCCCGTCCGGTATAAGCGAGCCGTGCCGGAATGGTGGAGTGGAGGAGCGTCTGGGCAACGGGGGTAAGCAAAAGGGAGAGAGTGTCTTGCTTCGCTGACATCATGACTTCCTCATACGGTTACACGACATCAAATTCTGGACGGAATTTTACCACTCCATGCGTGTGCACCAATGCCCCTGCCTTGATCTCTTGGACCATGAAGACCTCATCAGGGACGTCATGCTCCCACACGATGGTGTGAGCCGGGCAGAACGACACCAGAGTCTCGGTGTGCCCTGGTGCCTCTGCGCCGATCGCGCTAGCCGCCTGCTTGCCAGCGGCGAATGATCTCCGCCAGGCCGCCCGCGTACAACCACACACCGACAGCCGACCACCGGGTCAGCGTCGCGAGCGGGAGAAGAACCATGTTGATCTTGCCGACGTGGAATTCAGGATGGAGTCGCTTGTTGTTGATGCGCATAATCTGGATGCACGCGATCCCCTGGTTGATCAGGTACGCGACCGAGCCAGCCAGCCAGATGATGAACGGCGAGGTCTGCAGCACCATCCAGAGGCCGGCCAGGACGGCTACCGTCACGACCACGAAGTACCAGAAGCGGTACGGCCGGTTGCGCAGGCCGGCCGGCAGCACGTTGTGGAAGAAGCTGTAGAGCCGGCCCTTCTGCAAGCGCGTGGTCGCGATCGCGTCGCAAGTCGTCCGACCGATGAACGTGTCGTAGATCGGGAACTGGGCGTCGAAGAGGGTGACCATGATGAAGAGCAGCATCAGCCACCCCGCCATCGGTCCGAGGACGCCGCCGGCCACCGTGGCCATCTGCACGGCGACCTCCGCGCCGGCGGGGACCTTGCCCGTCTGGAGGAACCCCTCGTGCAAGTAGGCATACCCGGCCACGGAGTAGAGGTAGACCATGATCATGCCGCCGATGAATCCCCACCAGAGGAAGAGGCTGTAGCCGCCGAGCTTCACCCACTGGCGCATCTTGCGGCGCTCGCTGGCGTCGCTCGTGTCCCACTGCAGCTCCTCGATCGTGACGTTCTCGGGAGGCCGCAGTGGCCCAGTCACCTGGCCGGCGAACTTGCCCATCGCGAACCCCGCGCCGATTACCCAGAAGCTCACGTACATGACGCTGCCGCCCGGTTGCCCGAAGAGCGCCAGCGCGTCGGTCAGCGGGAGCTGGGACGGGTACCCGCCCCCGGTCAGGAAGGTGATGCCGAGGAGCCCCTTGAATACCTCCCAGTAGTGGTGGGGCTTGGCGGCGATGCCCACGACGGCCGCGACCAGGATGATGTTCCCCCACATGATGTACAGGAAGAACTTCTGCAGGAAGTTGTAGGTGCGGTCGGAGAGGTAGAACACGACCAGCACGACCATCAGCGCGAGCACCGCCCAGAGGTACTGTGGCGGCAACGTCGAGCCAGGCAGCAGTGTCTGGGTCGAGACGCCGGTGAACCGCTGGGCGGCGATGACCGCTCCACCAAGCCAGGCCGGCCAGCCGGCGACCAGGATGGTGATGACGGCCCAGTACCACGGCCAGAAGCCCTTCGGACTGAGCTCCGAGGTGGCGGCAAAGAATGACCGCCCGGTGTTCATGCTGTACTTGATGCACTCGTAGACCAGCGCCGACTCGAGCACCACTGAGACCAGCATCAGCCAGTGCATGTGAAAGGTTCCGCGGGCGCCGATGTTCGGCAGCAGGTAGGCCTCACCACCGCCTACCGAGATACCGAAGTTGATCGCCTGCGGGCCGAGCATCGCAATCATGCCAGCCAGGGTCAGGGGGAACGGATCCGGCACCCTGTGCATCGGCTGTGCGTCACGTACCGACACCTCGTCAGCCATAAGAACCTCCCCTCTCCTCTGCTCACCGCGCGCACCACTGAGAAGCGCGCTGGTGTAAGGGCGTACCACGACCAAAGCCCAGAAGACAACGGCGGTCCCGCAGCACCGCCCTAGCTCTCCACCTGGTGGCGGGCATAGATCTCGACGGCTTTCTTGTGGGCCTCTTCGACCGCTTTCTCAGCCTCCCAGTCCTCGACCAGCACCCGATGCATCATACGGGATAACACATTGGTGGCGATCACTTCACCGGAGGCAGGACTGGCGATCCCGGCGTAAGCGAACTGGCGCCCGCCCTCGAGCATGGTGCGCCAGTACTGGAAGACCGGGCGCTTCCAGAAGTCGGAATCATACATGCCCCGATACGGCGGCCCCCAGCGTCCATCGCCCTCTTCGATGGTCACCCGCAGATTCTCAGGGGCCATCCAGTACTCCGCCAGCCCTTTGGCCAGCTCCGGATACGGGTTCCGTTTGAACAGGAGCCATTCCGTCGAGCCAAGGGAATCGAAGGCACCAGCGGGACCAGCCGGTGTCGGGAGCAGGCCAGTCACGGCATGCAACTCCTTGTCCGATTCCGCCAGATGGGCGAAGATACTGGTGGGATTGGTAACAAAAATGACCTGACGCGACTGATAGGCTTTGTTGTTGCCGGTATTGTCCCACCCGACCGCGCCTTTCGGGATGATCTTGTGCTTGTGGTACATATCGATAATGAACTGTATGGCGGCAATCGTGCCCTTGGATTGCAGGACGACAGTCTTGTTGTCGGCTTCCACGAGCTGACCGCCGTGGCACCAGATAATATTCATCACATCGTTTTCGGTATCGCTGTGCAGACCCAGGCACATGCCAAAGCCGGTGAGCTTGGGCGGCTTCTGCAGCTTCTTACAGACCTCGACGAACTCGTCCCACGTTTTGGGGGGAGTGACTTTCGCAGCGTCGAGGATATCCATACGGGTGACTAGCGGCCGCGGACTGACGGATTGGGGGACGCCGTAAGCCTTGTCCTTATGCATGACCCCCGAGAGTGAGATCGGAAAGAGACCGCCCTGGACGTTCTTCATCTTCTCGACCAGATCAGTCACGTCCAGGAGATGGCCCTGCGAGCGATAGAGATGCACATAGCCGGCGCCCAGCCGGGTGATGTCCGGTGGATTGCCAGCCTCAAGGGAGGCCACCAGCTTGGGCTGGAGCTGCCCAGTGCCAATCACGGAATAGTCGATCTCGTTCTCCTTGATGCCAGCCTGTTTCGCATAGGCATAGCACTGCTCCTCCATGATCTTGTCCACCTGCGGCGCCAGGGCTGCGGGGTTCCACACGATCAGCTTCTTGTCCCGCGCGGCATGCGCCTGACGTACCAACCACCAGGGCGTCATTGTTGCCAGCGCCACCGCCGTCCCAGCCTGTCGTAGCATATTGCGTCGTGTCCACATAGACGTATCATCTCCTTTATATTGGCAGCACAGCATGCCAGATGTTGGCAGCACAGCATGCCAGATGGCCTATAACTCGTAGGCGACACAACATCCAGAGGCACGCCTGGGCTGCATTTCTAACAGACCAGTCAGGGATTGTCAAGGTGCAGTCGGCGCGTCAGACGGCATCGTATAGTAAAGGCGCATTCCTACTCCAGAGGTCTCCGGATAATCAAGCCAAAGCGGCACCCTGTTTCCAGAAAGCTATCGATGATCATTGTCGAGAGCCTCTACGAAGTTCCAAGCCATTCCTGTAAAGGCTCCCCCCTAGGGTATTGACACCAGAAACTCATTACCCAGGTGGTTGACATATGTCCTGACCAATTTTGCCAACTGCAGACCCACCCACCTTTATGCAGGAGTCATCTCCAATACGAAGGACCCGCGCCGATCGGAGATAATGCCCTGAGACACGGCGTTGAGCACCACCTGGGCTCGTTTATCAGAATCCGTCATCGTCGTCCCCGAGCGCAGCATGACATACTCCTGTAACAGTTCACGTTCTTCCGCATCGGACCAGTCGGCGGGATTATCAGAGCTGCGCTGGCGGGACAATTGGTCGACGGCTTGGGCGATCGTTTTCGGCAAGTGGCCGGGACGATTGACGTGCTGGTCCAGAAGCAGCGCGACCCCAGCTTCCGAGGTGACGTAATCGGCGATAAAGCGACCGTTGATTGTATGTTTGGGGCTGCGGTAGAAGATATGAATGCGGTCCATAGCCTGTTTGATCTGGACTTTTCTGACCGTATCGTCATGTCCTGCGAGCCAGAACCGATACGCCCATTCCAGCGTGCGCAGTTTTTCCTTGTTCTCGCTGCTATTGAGGGTCTCACCTTGGAGCGAGAAGAAACCTACCGGAATGGTTCCTGGTTTGTGCGGTGGGCCAGCGAGCAGGTTGAGCACATCCAAACCATGACGGCCAAAGAGGTCTTCAAAGACCGCGCCATGCTCGCGCTTTAACCGGGCCAGCAGCGCGGCCAGTTCGCCACGGGCATTCGTTTGCCCGGCGGTCCATTGGAAAACGCCAAACGTCATGAACGCATCATCCCAGGTATTGATCGCTTCCAGCTTGCCTTCATTTTCTGAGACAGCCTCCATGACGTTCAGCAGCGATGGCGAAACACCTGGGAGTTCAGCCCGATGGTTCCGTACAAACTGGCCAATGAACGTGTGGCCAAAATTAAATACCCCCTTCTTGAAACGCTTGGCAAAGCGGCTGCCGTCCGGCGCCACTGCGTGGTCACCGTCGAACCGGAAGTGACCGACAGGGGCGGCTGCCCGAGGCAGCGGTACGGCGAGACTGACAGATAGCGGTCTGTTGGCCGCTTCTGGCCAGTCGAGGCCTAACGCCGATGCGGTCTGCGGACCGACAATACCGTCGTCAGCCTGCGGCCCGAACTCGGCAGTTTGAAAACTCAATACGGCGCGTAGGGTACGAATGCCGAAGTCGTCGTCGATGTTGCCTTCATAGAAGCGCCGGTCTTGCAACACCTGCTGCACGAGAGTCACCAGTGCGCCTTTGGAACCGTAGCGCAGCCGTGGCTGTAGTGGGGCGGTGGCGTGCACGATGCGTTCGGCGTCGCGGCCGGTTAGCAGTATGTAGTAGAAGCTGTTCTGAGCAATGGCGTACGCGTTTTCCTTGAACACTTTCCAGGGGCCAGTGTCCGGATGGTTCTGGCGTTTTTGGCATTGCGGGAAGCCGATCACCACCTGGCAGCCAGCGCTGGCATAACTGTCGTGATCGACGCTATGACTCCAGGCGGCGTGCAGATTGTCAAATGGCTGTTCATACTCGACCCGATCATCTGTGTCGTAATCGACATCGTCAGCGGTGCGCTGTATCGGGAGTTTATTGTCCTGGCGGAAGGCGTCGTGACCGGTGTCGGAGTCGGCTTTGTGTTTGCCCTTGCGGTAGTCCGGATAGCAGCCCGTCATCAGCTGGTTGGTGCCCTTGCCGCTCTGGGTGAGGGAGGCCGAGACGTGTTTGCGGTGTGGTACGGTACTGCCGGGGAAGAGAGCAAAACCTTTGCCGGGCTGCCACTGGCCGAGTGTACAGCGCGGATGGATGTAATCAACCGCCTCGGTCTTCACGGGGTGCTCTTTGGCGAAGGAGTGATTATTGTCGTTGGCGGGTAGACAGCCGCGCAGTCCGAAGAATACCCAACGGTCTTTCGGTACCGGAAACTGGTTGAGTTCCCAGAGTTGCAGCAAATGTTCTTCAGTTAGTATGAACATCGCAGTAGCTCCTGTGAGAAGGGTCGTGTACGCGTGTCTTACGGATCATTCCTGTGGCCTGAAAACCGGGAAAATGTCCCCCTTTCAGCCTCCCTTGTGCGGGTTATTGCCGCTTTAGAGCTGGCGTCTGGTGGGGTCGAGACGGTCTCGCAACCAGTCGCCGGTAAGGTTAATCGACATCACCAGTAAGGTAATCGCCACGCCAGGAAAGACGGGCATCCACCAGGCGGCAAAAACGTAGGTTTGGGACTCGGAGAGCATGGTACCCCACGAGGGCAGTGGCCGCGGCACGCCAAGGCCAAGGAAGCTGAGGGAGGCTTCGGTGATCACCGCTAAGGCGACATCCAACGTGCTCAGCACCAGCAATGTGTTGACAATATTAGGCAAGATATGGCGCCGAATGAGACGCAACCGACTGCTCCCAGCCACGTGGGCCAGGCGCACAAAATCCATCTCCATGAGCCGCAGCGCCTCGCCACGAATGGTGCGGGCATAGGTCATCCAGCGCAGCAGACCGATCACCAGAATGACGTTGACCAGACTGGGGCCGAGGAGCGATACCACGGTCACGGCCACCATGAGGTACGGCAAGGAGAGAAAGGCATCTGTGATGCGCATCAGCACCGTATCCACCCAGCCTTTTACCACCGCACTGACCACGGCAATCAGGGTCCCAGCAGCCCCGGAGACAAACACCGCCAGAAAGCCAACGGTGAGCGAGATCCTGGCCCCATAGATGACCCGGCTGAGGATGTCCCGCCCCAGATGGTCCGTGCCCATGAGGTATTGGAAGCTGGGTGGTGCCAGAGTCGCCACCGGGTTGTTCTGAATGGGATCATACGGCGCGATGCGTGGTGCGAAGACAGCCCCGGCAATGGCTACGGTCAGAAACGCCAGCGAGAAGAGTGGCACCCCACGCAGCACAGACCGCACCCGCCAGAGCAGAGACATCTCCCCGACGCCAGCAGGCTGCTGCAGAACAAGCGTTGTGAGGTCTGGGCCAGATCTGGCCATGCATTCCCTCCTTGACGCTGGACCATTGGACGCATTTAACCAGCGACCCTGATGCGCGGATCCAGCCAGGCGTAGGCCACGTCTACCAGAATGTTAATCGCCACAATGAAGGCCGCGGAAAAGAAGACCACAGCCTGCACCACGGTATAATCCCGCACGAAGATCGAATCGACGAGTAAGCGGCCCACACCCGGCCAGGCAAAGACGGTTTCGGTGACCACTGCACCTGAGATGAGTTGAGCAAAGTTGACCGCAAACAGGGTAAAAATCGGAATGGAAGCGTTCTTCAGGGCATGTTTCCAGATGACGATACGCCGCGGCATGCCCTTGGCCTGTACCATCTTGATGTAGTCGGCGTCCAGCGCGTCCAGCATACTAGAGCGGACAATGCGCATGTGGGCTGCCACAAACAGCCAGCCCAGGGTCACAGCGGGCAGGATCAGCCCTTTGAGACCCAGGCGGTCGATGCCGCCGGCGCTGGGCAGCCATCCCAGATAGACGGTAAACAGCAGAATAAGCAGGATGCCGACCCAGAACACTGGCATCGACTGGCCGAGGATGGCCAGGGCTTTGCCGATGCGATCAAAGAGGGTGTCGGGGTGGGTGGCCGACACCGCCCCCAGGACCACACCAACGATGAGGGAGAACACCATGGCGGTGCACGTCAGTTGCAGGGTGGCCGGCAGGCGCGATAGAAACACGTCCAAGGCATCGCGTGAATTCCAGCGCAGGGATTCACCGAACCGTCCCGCCAGGATGTTTTTGTTAAACACCACATATTGTTGCCAGAGCGGCTTGTTCAGGCCGTATGCGGCAATCATATGCTCGCGGTCTTCCTTAGTGGCATCGGGGGGCAAGAGAAAGCTGAGGGGATCGCCGGTCAGCCGTAGCAGGCCAAACACAGCGAGGGTCACCAACCACATGGTCACTAGCCCCTGCCCCACACGCTTGACGATGTATCGCCCCATGCGATGCTCCTCGCTACCCTCCGTCTCGAACCTCTTCTCATGCTAATCGCGCACCACAATCCGCTGCAGGTCGAGGAAATGCGCTCCAAACTCCGGCATCGGATGTTCCAGGACGCGGTCGGTATATCCGTATACCGCACTGGCATCGAACAGCGGCACGACCCAGTGGTTGCGGAAAACTTCTTCTTCAACCTCCGCCAGGATCTTTAACTGCTCCTCCTCATCCAGAGTCTGTGACAGTTTTTGTACCAGCGCATCGGTCTTGTCGTTGTAGAGGGAGCGGAATCCGGAGGAAGAGTAGGCAAGCTGTGCCAGAAAGATACCGTTTTCCTGGCGGCCCCAGGTCCATTCGTTGATTGGCAGGTAGGCGCGCTTCCCGGCATCCTGGTCGGCATAGTATTTAAAAGGGTCGTGCTCGACCACTTTCACGTTGACGCCAATAGCCTTCCAGTTACTGGCAATGATGTCCATGGCCTCACGCTGATTCGGTCGGCCCGGGAATTCTGCAAAGTGGGCGGTGGTGTCAAAACCATTGGGATAGCCGGCCTCTGCCAAGAGTTGCTTGGCCCGGGCTGGGTCGTAAGGGGCCGGTTGCTCAGCGCGGGCCTTACGCCAACCATAGGATCCCAGATTATAAATCGACTCATTGGGGGAGAGGAAACCATGCCCAGTGGCCTGGATAGCTTTTTTATCAATCGCCAGGGCCAGGGCCTCGCGCACCTTGGGGTTCAGGGTCGGATCCTTGCCCCAGACGGCCGGGTCGGCTTTGCCCTCCTTGAGAGCCATCTCCAGGTCGAAGGCCACCTGCATCTTGCCGTTGGCTCTCAGGGTTTGCGTCCACAGCGGGCCCTTTTTGGGGTTGACGCCACGCTTGTCGTCCTCTGAGCGGGGCAGGCTTTTGGCAATGGGATACGGAATATTGAGCGCCATATCGACTTGCCGACTGGTGAGGAGGGCATAGCGCGCCGCTTCGTCAGGGACCTTCAGCCATTCCATAAGCTGGTGTTGCGGGGGACGCATGTAGGACATCTTCCCCCAGAACGGATCCCAACGCTCCAACACCAGCCGGTCTCCTGGATGGTATTCCTTCAGGGTATAGGGTCCGCAGCCAATGGGCTTGTCGGCATAGCCTTTGTGCCCAACCTGCCGTATGTACTGTGCAGGTCCAAACCACACCAGGTGATAATTGAAGCCGCCCAAGACCGGGAGAATGCCAGGATCTGGCGTTTTTGTCTTGATAAAGAGATGGTGTTCCCCTCGCACCTCGACGGCATCAATCACTTTCTTGAGTCTACCTGCAACAAAACTGCCTTTGAATCCCTCGATTTGTCCCAGAATGCCTTCCAGATTCGTTTTCAGCATCTCGGCATTGGCTTTCTCACCGTTCTGGCAAACGGCATCGGGACTGAGCTTGATATCGATACCGTCCGGGTTCTGTGACCACTCCGCGGCCCACAAGGGCTGCACCTGCATCTTTTCATCGCGGGTGCCCAGGCGCATGTTCAAGTAGCTCTGAATAAAGCTCGGGTGCGAATACTCCCAGGGATCGAGCAGGTCGGCACCCCAGCCATCCATGGCAATGGTGATCTTCGACACCGATGCTGGGGGAGCTTGCGCCACCACCGGGGCAGCCATGGTGACAAAGACCAGGACCAACCCTAGCAGCACCCTTTGCCATGCCTTGCGTAAACACACGAGTCGACTCCTCATCATGGCACCTCCTTCTGTATGTAGAATCCCTATCTGACCACGCCTTAGAACGCCTTCCCCGAAACACGCGCTACAGCCGTCCCCACAGGATCAGTAGCGCCACCACGGTCGCAGCTTGGCCCCACAACACGCGGCGGAATCGCCGCTCTAAGGTGTCCAGGCGTTGCTCCAGGGCTTCAAGGCGCGAATGCAGCAGCGTCTCGCTCGGTTCGTTAGCCACCTGCGGTCTCCTCTGGCCAAAAGTCTTCATCCAACACCTGCTTGACCATCCACAGGCAGGCATTGGGGAACGTCGCCATCACCGCGTTTCCAGAAAACGTCGCCCCTCGGGCGTGATCCGCGCCTTGTAGATCGTCCAGGTGACCGTTTCGGTATACTTGACGATCTGGTCACAACGGGCAATAAAACCCAGGGCGAGTAGTCGGTGCTCAGAGCGTGTGTTTTTGAAGGCATCATCGCCCTCAGCATAGCGCTGCAAATGGCGTTGCTGAGCAGGTGAGAGATGCGGCTGCATCGTGGTATGTTTCCTCAGACGATAAGCACGTGTTCACGGATTCAGCGTATCATAGGAGGCACGGACTCCGCTCCGATGTGCGAAGCAGACGCCAACTCCCGTCCGTAATGTGCCACAGTGATGCGTTTGCCACTTTGGCAGATGATCTGCCCGGCTTCCTGCAGGACACGTGCAAACAGGTCCGTTCTGAATTTCGTGTTGGGGATGGGACCCCCTCTGCTCCAGAAGTGTAGGGTTTGCGTCTGCGCCAGTTGGCGCAGCAGGGCAAACCCAATGCGGGTTTGCGGCCCGCTCCAGGCTTGCGCAACCAGATCGTTGAGGTCGATTGCGTCCGGCACATCAAGGCCTTTGAGAAAGTTGAGAATGCGTGTGGTCACAAACAAGGTGTAAATGTCTGCACGCGTGAACCATTCGGTTTCAATCGCCATGGCGGTGAGCCGTGCCCTCACATAGTCGGTCTCGTGTAAGTCCAGCCCACGTGCAATGGGCGCATGTGGGGTGCGGTAGAATGGCGATGCCCCAAGCAGCACGGGGAGACGGGCATTGAATGCCAGCGTCTGCACCATGCTCTCCAGGCGCTCCTGCGGCAACCCGAGAATCTGGTAGGACACCATGCGGAATCCGAGCTGGAACGCCTTGTGCACGACCTTCAAGTAAGCCTCGATCGTATGCGGTCGTTTCGTCGTCTCGCGGACCGTGGTATCCGAGCTGACCAGGGCCAGATTCAACTGCGAAAAACCAGCGGCACGCATCAACTCTAAGAGCTCGTCGTCCAGACTAAGGTAACTGATGCCATTCATGGCCACATATTCGATCTCACCGTTGGGGAAGCGGGCGCGTAACTGCCGGCACAGCTCCTTGAATTGGCTTTTGTAAAAGGTCAGATTGTCGTCCTCAAAATCAATGACGCGATACCCTTGGCGGTACCGCAAGTCGATCTCGGCGAGAACGTCGTCGAGGGAGCGACGCCGGTAGGTATGGCCGAATGTCGTATGCACCGAACAAAAGGAGCAGGCGTGCGGGCAACTTCGGGAGGTGATCATGAACGTCAATGGCTTCCCAGCCAATTGGTACTGTGACAGGGGGGCGTCGCTGACATCCGGGAACGGCAGCTGATCAATGGCATAGTTTTCCTGGAGCGGATTGTAGTACGCTTGCCCCTGCCGTTTGTATCCCAGATTCGGCACCTCTTCGAGACG
>Ga0081538_10005284_pt1 | contig 11652 bp, 8 predicted proteins | sample TabmetS5T2R1_FD_71022 | JGI IMG/M metagenome (GOLD analysis project Ga0081538, IMG submission 71022) | Tabebuia heterophylla rhizosphere microbial communities from the University of Puerto Rico - S5T2R1 | ecosystem: Host-associated > Plants > Roots > Rhizosphere ... | reverse complement strand
CCGGGGGAGGCGGGCGAAACAGCCGCGCAGGCGGCGGAGGCGACCGCCGATCCAGCAGTCAGTCACGAGGCGCAAGCGGCCTCCTCGCCGGACCACGGCGAAGACGCGACCGTCGAGCCCGAACCGGAGCGCGCGGTTCGCGAAGCTATCGCGGGGCAACTGACCGCCGACGGCGCCGGCGAGCCGGATCCTACCAGTCACGCTACCGGCGCAACGCACGCCTCGGATATGGATGAAGGATCGGTTGAGCCGTCGGACGTAAGCCATGCAACGGCAGAGAATTCCGAGTCGGCGGGCTCGGGTGACGAGGGATCGCCGCCGATCCACGATGAGCATGCCGAGGCCGCGCCCGGCAACGGCAACGGCGCCGACGAGATTGGCGAGGAAGAAGAGGTCGTCGAGTCGGTCGGCGGCGACGATGCGCTCGAGGAGGCGACCGAGCGGCTGCCGCGCATTCGCCGCCAGTACAAGATCCAGGAGGTGATCAAGCGCCGGCAGATCCTGCTGGTGCAGGTGGTCAAGGAGGAGCGCGGCACCAAAGGGGCGGCGCTGACAACCTATCTGTCGCTGGCCGGCCGCTACTCGGTGCTGATGCCGAACACCGCGCGGGGCGGGGGCATCAGCCGCAAGATCACCCAGGCGCAGGACCGCAAGCGCCTCAAGGAAGTGGCCCAGGAACTCGAGGTACCGGAAGGCATGGGGGTTATCCTGCGCACTGCCGGGGCGAGCCGCACCAAGGCGGAGATCAAGCGCGATTTCGAATATCTGCTGAGGCTTTGGGAGCAGGTGCGCGACCTTACTCTGAAGTCGATGGCGCCAACGCTCGTGTACGAGGAAGGCTCGCTGATCAAGCGGGCAATCCGCGACCTCTACAACAAGGACATCGACGAGGTGCTGGTGGCGGGCGACGACGCCCACCGCGAAGCCAAGGACTTCATGCGCACCCTCATGCCGAGCCATGCCAAGAACGTGAAGCCCTATCGCGATACCCAGCCGATTTTCACCCGATACGGGGTAGAGAGCCAGCTCGACGCCATGTTCTCGCCGGTGGTACAGCTCAAGTCGGGCGGCTACATCGTGCTCAATCAGGCCGAGGCCCTGGTGGCGATCGACGTCAATTCCGGACGCGCGACGCGCGAGCACCATATCGAGGATACCGCGCTCAAGACCAACCTCGAAGCGGCCGACGAGGTGGCTCGCCAGCTGCGCCTGCGCGATCTGGCCGGGCTCATCGTCATCGACTTCATCGACATGGACGAGAAGCGCAACAACCGCGCCGTCGAGCGTCGCCTGAAGGAGTGCCTCAAGCATGACCGGGCGCGCATCCAGGTGGGTCGCATCTCGCATTTCGGCCTGCTCGAAATGTCGCGCCAGCGCATCCGCTCCAGCGTGCTCGAGAGCTCGACCGAGAAATGCGTCCATTGCGGCGGCATGGGCCACGTCCGATCGGTCGGCTCGGTCACGCTGCAGCTGCTGCGGTCGCTCGAGGAGATGCTGATCAAGGGCGCGACCCACAACCTCATCGTCCGCACTCGGGCCGACGTTGCGCTCTACGTGCTCAACCACAAGCGCGCTCACCTGCGCGACCTCGAGGCACGCTTCCGCATCTCCATCATGGTCAACGCCGATCCGGCGATTTCTGGCCAGCAGCCGTTCGTGATCGAGCGCGGCGAGCAGGTGCACAGCATCGAGCAGGCGCGGGCCATTGCGGCCCAGGCGCCGAGCGCGCCGATAGAGATCGAAGCGGAGGCGGAGGAGGAAGAGGCGGACGAGGCCGTCGAGGAAGCGGCCGACGAGCCGCGCCGGGAAGCCGAGGCCGAAGGCGAGCGACGACATCGCCGCCGGCGCCGGCGGCGTCGCGGCGCCGAGGATCGCGAGCCTACAGAACCGATTCCTGGACTGGCGGCCGAGTCCATGACCCTGCATGGCGAGGAGGCCGAGCGCGAGGACGTGGCCACGGGCGATGAGGCCGAGGGACCGGAGCCAGCAGAGGCCCGCGAGCGGAACGGCGAATTCGATAGTGACCGGCGACGCCGCCGGCGTGGCCGGCGCGGCGGAAGGCGTCGGCGCGAACGCGAAGATGCCGGTCCGGGTGCCGAATCCGTTGTCGTCGAGCCTGAGCTGACGAGCGCGCTTGCCGATTTCGACCAGCCGTGGATGCCGCCGTCGGCGGCGAGCGAGCCGGCACCGGTCGAGCCCGATCACACCCGGCGGATCGTGGCGCCGCTCGAACCGCGCGAGGACGCGAGGCCTGAGCCGCGGGAGGAAACAAGGCCCGAACCGGCTGCACCGGTGGCGACGGCGCCCGCGCAGCCAGTGGCGGCACAGCCGCCGGCGGCGGAGCCGCCGGGGCCAACCCGCCGGCGATCGACGGTGCGCGAGCCTGCTCCCTTCGTCATCGGCTCCGGCGAGGCCCCGATCGCGCCCCCGCCTCCTCCCAGCCGGTCCCTCGAAGCCCGCGAGGAGACGGCCACCGAAGCAGACGCGGAGGCGGACTCCGGCCAGCCGCGGCGCACCGGCTGGTGGTCGCGCCGGCGCATGGGCGGCGACAAGCGCTGAAATGGTGACGGCGTCCAGGCGGCGCGGGGCCGGCGGGAGCAGAATATGAAGAGTCGGTGGGTCGATAGCGACGCGCAGGCGATCGTCGATCGATTGGCGGAGCGCGGCATCGGAACCGACCTGGCGCTGCGGGTCTATACTGCCCGGCTGTTGGGCCAGGATGCGCAGCTTGTCCTGCACGGCGGCGGTAATGCGTCGGTGAAGACCCGCATACTGGATCTGCTGGGCGAAGACACCGAAGTCCTGTGCATCAAGGGCAGCGGCCAAGACATGGCCACGATTGAGCCGGCCGGCCTGCCGGCCGTGCGCCTTGCCACCTTGCGGAAGCTGCGCGCGCTCGACGCGCTGTCCGACGACGAGCTGATCCGCATCCAGCGGGCGAACCTGATTGACCCGTTGGCGCCCAACCCCTCCGTCGAGACCCTGCTGCACGCGTTCGTTCCGCACCCGTTCGTTGATCATACCCACGCCAGCGCCGTCCTGAGCCTCACCAACCAGCCGGACGGCGCGGCGATCTGCGCCGAGGTTTACGACGGCCGGATGGGCTTCGTGCCCTATGCGATGCCCGGTTTCGGCCTCGCCAAGCAGGCGGCCGACGTCTACGACGCCAGGCCCGACGTCGAGGGACTGATCCTCTCCAAGCACGGTATCTTCACCTTCGGCCTGAGCGCACGCGAGGCCTACGAGCGCATGATCGAGATGGTCACGCTGGCCGAGGAGCGGCTCACGCGCCGGCGCAATGCGGTGTTCGTGCCGCGCGCGCTGCCCGAATGCATTGCGCCCTATGCCGAGATCGCGCCGATCCTGCGCGGCGCCTGCAGCCTCAAGGACGCCGGCGCCGATGGTGCGTGGCAGCGGCTGATCTTCGACGTCCGCACCAGCGCCTTGATCCTCAACTTCGTCAATGGCGCCGACGTGATGCGCTACAGCCAGGCTGGCCCGGTGACCTCCGATCACCTCGTCCGGATCAAAAGCTGGCCGCTGGTCGTCCCCCCTCCGGAGGCCGGAAAGCTCACCGATTTCAGCGCCGCGGCGCTGGATGCCGTGCGCGTCTTCAGCCTCAAGTACCAGGACTACTTCGTCCGCAACAACACGCGCCTCGAGACCAGGCGAGAGCCGCTCGACCCGTTGCCGCGCGTCATCCTGGTTCCCGGGCTTGGGCTCATCGGGCTCGGGCGCAGCAAGAAGGAGGCGCGCATCTCCGCCGACCTCGCCGAGAGCGCGATCAAGACGATCACCGATGCCGAGGCGATCGGCCGCTACGAGTCGGTCAGCGAATGGGACATGTTCGAGATGGAGTCCTGGCCGCTGCAGCAGGCCAAGCTCGGCAGCGACCCGGCAGGCCCGCTCGCCGGCCAGATCGCGGTGATCACCGGGGCCGGCGGCGCGATCGGCGCGGCCACCGCGCGCACGTTTGCGGCCGCGGGCGCCGAGGTGGCGCTGCTCGACGTCGACGATAAGGCGGTCGCCGCCCAAGCGAAGGAGATCGGCGGCGCGGCGCTGGCGGTGAAGTGCGACGTGACCGATCCGGCTTCGGTGCGCGCCGCGTTCGTGCGAGTAGTCGAGACCTTCGGCGGCCTGGATATCGTGGTATCCAATGCCGGCATCGCCTGGATGGGGCTGATCGGCGAAGTCGACGAGGCGGTGCTCAAGCAGAGCTTCGAGGTCAATTTCTACGGGCACCAGCGCGTGGCCCAGAACGCCGTGAAGGTGATGCGCCAGCAAGGCACCGGCGGCTGCCTCCTGTTCAACGTCTCCAAGCAGGCCATCAACCCGGGGCCGCGCTTTGGGCCTTACGGCCTGCCCAAGGCGGCGACGCTGTTCCTGGTGCGGCAGTACGCGCTCGATTACGGGGCTGCCGGCATCCGCGCCAATGCGGTCAATGCCGACCGGGTGCGCTCCGGCCTGCTGACGCCGCAGATGATCGCCGAGCGCGCCAAGGCGCGTGGCTTGAGCGAGAAGGACTACATGGCCGGCAACCTGCTCGGCCGCGAGGTGACGGCCGACGACGTGGCGCAGGCCTTCCTGCACCAAGCGCTCGAACTCAAGACTACCGGCGACGTCACCACCGTGGACGGCGGCAACATCGCGGCCGCGCTGCGGTAAGCCGGAAAACCATCCTGTTTCATCGCCTGATATTGAGGGGGACGAAATGCCGGAAGCCGACAGCGAGGGGCAGAGATTCCAGGCCGATCAGCCGCAGAGCGCGCCGGGCTTTTTCCTCAAGGGCTCGCACCAGCTCGATTGGGGCATGAAGAACCGCCTGGCGCGCACATTCAATCCGGCCACCGGCCGCACTGTGATGCTGGCGATCGACCACGGCTACTTCCAGGGGCCGACCACCGGGCTCGAGCGCATCGATCTGTCCATCGTGCCGCTGCTGCCGCTGTGCGATGCCTTGTTCTGCACGCGTGGAATCCTGCGCTCGGTGATTCCGGCAGAATCCACCCGGCCGATGGTGCTGCGCGCCAGCGGTGGCCCGAGCATTCTCAAGGAATTGTCCGACGAAGAGATCGCCATGGACATGGAGGACGCGGTTCGGCTCAACGCGGCCGGCGTGGGTATTCAGGTGTTCATCGGCGGCGAGTTCGAGACGCGGTCCATCCACAACATGACCCGGCTGGTGGATGCCGGCCTGCGCTACGGCGTCCCGGTGATGGGGGTGACTGCAGTCGGCAAGGACATGGTGCGCAATGCCCAATACTTCCGCCTCGGCTGCCGCATGATCGCCGAGCTCGGGGCGCAGTACGTCAAGACCTACTACGTGGCCGAAGGGTTCGAGACCGTCACGGCGTCGTGCCCGGTGCCGATCGTGATGGCCGGCGGCAAGAAGCTCCCCGAGCTCGAAGCCCTCACCATGGCCTACAACGCCGTGCAGCAGGGTGCGGCGGGCGTGGACATGGGCCGCAACATCTTCCAGTCCGATGCCCCCAAGGCCATGATCGCGGCGGTGCACGCGGTGGTGCACAAGAATCTCAAGCCTGCCGATGCATTCGAAATGTTCAAGGCGCTCAGGAGCAAAGGCTGAGCATGGATCGCAGCCGACCGGGTCACGCTTGGCTCTGGCCGGCACTCGTCAACCCAAGGATGGGCTGGCTGCGAGGATAGCTTGGCGGCGTGTGATTACGGACCGGCAACGGGCGCTTCCGAGAAGCGCACAGCAACCTCGCCTCGTTCACCATCGGTATGACGGGTAGCCGTAGGGCCGACCGTAATAGGGGCGATTGTAAAATCGTGGATGGATGCGCCGATAGCGATCACGTTGGAAGTAGTAGTTATAGGAGGGCCCATAGTGTGGGCGCCACCGCCGGCCCCGCCGGCCTTCACCGCCCTCGCCGACCGTGACCAGGGCCGGCTGCGCAGCCTCCCGTACGAACAGCAACGTCGACGCGGCAGCACTCGCGACCTTCACTCCCCGACCTCCGGAGGCACCTTCGCCTGATGACGCCGCCTGGGAATCCGCCCTGGTTGCCCCGCCTCCCTCGGTTGCCGCATAGGATGCGCTCGCCGTGAGCACACTCAGCATCGCAGCGGAGATCAATGTGGCCTTCATGGCGGTCCTCCACCGATGAGCTTAAGGTCCCGACCATGGATCAACGATAGTCCAAGGCCGGTAACCCAACGCTTTCCTCGTCCCGACGGTTCCCGGCTTGGATTTCCGGCGGTAGGCCGCCAAAAGTAGTGCTGGAGACCTGAACGAATGCTGAAGCTGCTGGGCTGCCGATGAACCAAGCTTCGCCTCCGCTCGTCGTCAATTCTGTGATCGAAGGGATAGCTTGGCCCGGCGTCCCGACGACCGAGGGCGCTGCGCTCCTTGCCATCTTGTTTCAGCTCGACACAACGCAGTGGTGGACGCCCGACCAAATCCTCCGCCGGCAGCGCGATCAATTGCAGCAGCTTCTCTCTCACGCCCGTGCCCATGTGCCATTCTATCGCGAGCGGCTACGGAACATCGCCGACTTACCTGGCGGCGACAGCTGGCTCACCGTGTGGCGGCGTATTCCGCCGCTGCTGCGCGCGGAGATCCAGGCGGTTGATGCCGATGACATAATGGTCGCCCAGGTGTTGCCGCCGGGGCATGGCGAGCTGCGCGAGATTTTTACGTCGGGCTCTACGGGCAAGCCCATTCGGTCGGTGCGCACGCAGCTCTGGGAGCTGATCTGGGGCGCGTTCACCGTGCGGGATCATCTCTGGCACCGACGCGATCTTAACGGCACGTTTGCGGCTATTCGCGAGTCGGACAAGGGCAAGGCGCTGTATCCCGATGGCACGACCGCCCCGAGCTGGGGCTACTCGAGCGCCACCATCGTGTCGACTGGCCCTATGGTCAGCCTCAATGTCGCGACCCCGGTAGAGCAGCAGGCGGAGTGGCTGTACCGGAACAACCCGGATTACCTGCTCACGCACCCGACCATTGCACGTCGCCTCGCCGACCATTGCCACGCGCGTGGTATTCGCCCGGAGCGTCTGAGGCAGGTCATTACCATTGCGGAGAATCTGCGACCGGAGGTCCGGGCCGCTTGCCGCGCCGCCTGGAATACGCCGGTCGTCGACATCTATAGCGCGCGCGAGGTGGGCTACATCGCCCTACAGTGCCCGGAGTTCGAGCATTACCACGTCCAGTCCGAAGGCGTGTTCGTCGAGGTTCTCGACGACTCCGGCGCGCCCTGCGCGCCAGGCGAGGTTGGTCGCGTGCTGGTCACGCCGTTGCATAACCTGGGGATGCCCCTGATCCGCTACGACATCGGCGACCATGCCGAGGTGGGCGAGGCCTGTCCGTGTGGCCGAGGGCTGCCGGTGATCCGCCGTATTCTCGGCCGCACGCAGAACATGCTCCTCATGCCGTCAGGCGAACGCCGCTGGCCGCTATTGTCCTCCGATAGCATAGAGGCGATGCTCAAACTGGCGCCGGCGATCCGGCAGTACCAGTTCGTGCAGAAGGAGATGGATCTGATCGAGCTGCGCTTGGCTGTCGCGACGCCGCTCCAACTTGACGAGGAGAGCGCGCTTACGACCTGGATCCAGACCAAGTTCGCCTATCCCTTTCGCGTTGCCTTCGTTTATTTGGATGCAATTCCGAGCACGGAAGCGGGCAAGTTTGCTGATTTCGTGAGCGAGGTCGGGGCGTGTCCGACAATCGACAAAAGGGCCGGTAGCGCAGGGGAAACCGTCCGCGGGTGACCGCGTTTGCCCTTGCGTTGCGCGGCGTTTTGAGTCGCGTGGGAGGGAAGGAAGGCATGGCCCGGACTAGGCTTACCATTAACAGCCGGAACTACGGTTCGTGGTCGCTGCGCGGCTTCCTGCTGTGCCGGATGGCCGGCCTGGACTTCGACGTCTTCGTGGTGTCGAGCAACGATCCGGCGAGCCGCGCCGAGCTTCTGTTGCTGTCGCCATCGTTTCTCGTCCCCTGCCTCGAGCACGACGGCATCATGGTCTGGGACACGCTGGCGATCGCCGAGTACCTCGCCGAGCTCAAGCCCAACGCCGGACTCCTGCCGAAGGACCGCGCCGCGCGCGCCCGCTGCCGTTCCGTCTCGGGCGAGATGCATTCCGGCTTCAGCAATCTGCGCTCGGCCCTGCCGATGAATCTGAAGGCCCACTATCCTGGCTTCAAAGTGTGGGGCGGAGCGCAGGCCGATATCGACCGCGTCATAACGATCTGGCGCGAGTGCCTCGCTGGCTACAAGGGCCCCTACCTGTTCGGCGCGCGGCCGTGCATGGCCGACGCCATGTACGCCCCGGTGGTCACGCGCTTTCTCACCTATCACGTGCGGCTCGATGACGCCTGCGCCGACTATTGCCAGACCGTCATGGGGCTGCCGGCGATGCAGGAATGGATTGCTGCGGCCCAGGCCGAGCCGGAAGAAGTGGAGGAGCTCGACGTCGAGTTCTGTACGCTACTTCGCGGCGCGAATGAACAGCTCGTAAAACGTGATGAGAATCTCCACGACGATCAGCGCCACGATCGTCGCCTCGAGCCGCGTGAAGCGCTCGGTATCGATGATGTCGGTCAGCGCGTGCGTCGTTTCATCGATCACGCGCAGCTTGCGCGACAGCCCGGCGGCTCGCTCCTTCAGCTCATATTCGTCAGCGAGCCGCGCGTACAGCCGCTCGATCTGCGGATTGTCCCACAAGACGTCGGGCTTCTCCTCGACCTCGATGCGTCCGGACATCCGGTGGTGGACCAGCAGCGCCTGGCCGATGGTGCGCAGCATCTGCCGACGATTCGATGGCGACCGCCCCGTACGGGCAAGCTCGGCCGCGAACGGCTCGATCACCTCGAACACCTTGCTCACCTCGTGCTCGTCGCGGCCGAGCGCGACGTTCTTGGCCAGCGCGTCGGCGATGACGATGAGGCGCGGCGGCGACAGGTCGCGCGCGCTGATCGGGCCGCCGGGCGCGACTTGGTCGTCGCGGCCGGGGTCGATCTCGATCACGGCGGTTTCGTCCTCCATCCGCGCGAAACGGCCGATGATCCGCGCTCCAAGGCCGCGCACCACCTCGTCCTCCTCGAGCGGGGAAAGCCCGACCAGCACGATCGCGCCGTAGCGAAACAGCACGCAGTAGCCGGACGGCCCGACCCGGAACGCCAGCGGTGTGGTCGAGATGACATCGCTGCGCTCGAGGCCGGCGGTGTCGATCCGTTCCCCCAGCAACAGGGCGCGGGCCGTCAGCCGCGCGGTTGCGGCGCCCTGGTGCAGCGAGACGGACGGATCGGCCATGCCCGACCCTAAGCCAAGGCGCGGTTCGTGCCTATGGCGGTCGGCGGAACCGCCGCGGCGCCACTGTGGCTCGTCTTGCGACTGCCGTCATTCGGTCGACAAGACCCGCCCCAGCGCCGCGCGCAGCTGCGCGGCCGCGGCAACCCCGTAGGACCGTTCGAACAGCCTTTGCGCCTTCCGCCACCGGACGGTGGCCGCTTTCGCACGCTTTGCGCCGGCTGGCGTCAGCCGAACGACGCGGCTTCGTCCGTCGCGTCCGCGGCCGATCGCCACAAGCTTGTCGCGTTCGAGTGGGCGCACGGCGCGCCCCGTGGTTGTCCGGTCCATCACCATCAATGCGGCCAGCTCATTGATGGACAGCGGGCCAAGGCGCGAGAGCTTGGCGATGATCGAGTATTGCGTTGCCCGCAGCCCGTCTACCGCCAGATAGCGATCATAGAACTGCGTCACGTGCCGAGCGGCCTGACGAAGCGCCAGGCAGTTGCAGGCCGTCGGCTCGAGCGCAGGTGAGGCGGCGATGTTCTTTTGCATGGCTACCATTCCCAAATGCGTGCATATGCTCCTTGTTTATGAGTGCATATGCGCATATTGATCCGGTTCGTCAACTGGAGAAATGCCCTGCCATGGACCCACGCACGCGGCTGCTGCTCGAAGCGCCGATCGGGCCGACGATGCTGCGTCTGGCGCTGCCGAATGTCGTGGTCATGGTCGTGCAGGCCTCGATCGGCCTGATCGAGACCTACTTCGTCGCCAGGCTGGGAACCGATGCGCTCGCCGGAATGGCGCTCGTGTTCCCGGTCTTCATGATGATCCAGATGATTTCCGCCGGCGCAATGGGCGGCGGCATGCTGTCAGCCGTCGCCCGCGCGCTTGGCGCGAGCCGGGGCGACGAGGCCGGCATTCTGGTCTGGCACGCCGTCGCTATCGCCGTCGGCCTCGGCCTCGCGACCTCGGTTGCGGCGTTTGCGGGCGGCGCCGCGCTCTACGGCGCGATGGGCGGGCGTGACGCGTCGCTCGCCGCGGCAGTGACCTATTCCAACACCGTTTTCGCCGGCGCGATTCTGCTCTGGCTGTTCAATTCGCTCGCCGCCGTCATTCGTGGCAGCGGCAACATGGCACTGCCGGCGGCCATGACCTTGCTGGGCGCCATCGTCCTTATTCCGCTGTCTCCCGCCCTGATCTTCGGCTGGGGGCCGTTGCCCAGGCTCGGCATCGCCGGCGGCGGCGTTGCAATCGTGTCGTTCTATTTTGTTGGATGCGCGGTCTTTGCGATCTATCTCTGGTCCGGCCGCGGCGTGCTGTGTCCATCGTTGCGCCCTGCCCGGCTGCGATGGCCGCCGACGCGCGAAATCCTGCGTGTCGGGGCGGTATCGTCGGTCGTCAGCCTGACCACGAACATCACCATCGCGACCGCCACCGGACTCGTCGGCATGTTTGGTCCCGCGGCGGTTGCCGGCTACGGCACGGGTGTGCGACTGGAGTACCTGCTCGTTCCGCTGGTCTTCGGTCTTGGAGCTCCGCTCGCCGCAATGGTCGGCACCTGCGTCGGCGCCGGTAGACGCGAGCGCGCGCTGCGCGTCGCCTGGACCGGAGCCGCGGCTGCCGGAGCGCTCACCGGGACGATCGGCTTGACCGCGGCAGTGTTTCCCCAGGCATGGCTATCGCTGTTCGGCAACGATCCCCTGATGATCGACGTCGGTTCTCGCTATCTGCGCATTGTCGGACCATTCTATGGCTTCTTCGGCGTCGGTCTCGCGCTGTATTTCGCATCGCAAGGCGCCGGCCGCCTCGGTTGGCCGCTGATCGCCGCGGGTCTGCGGGTGGCGATCGCAATTACGGGCGGCTGGATCGTCCTGCGTGTCTCCGGAGGGATCGACGGCGTGTTTCTGGCGCTGGGGCTCGCACTGGCCGTGTTCGGGACCGTGAATGCTGTCGCGGTGGCCTGCGGCGCATGGTTTGGCCGCGCGGAACGCGCCCCGGCGCAACTTGCCGACGTTGCAACCGAAAGGGTCGCCCGGTGATCCCAGCCGCGAGCCATCGTTCGCCGCTCTATCTCGAGGATTTCGCGATCGGACAGATTTATCGGTCCGGCGCGTTGACCGTCGATGCCGATGGCATCAAGGCGTTTGCTCGCCAGTTCGATCCGCAGCCGTTCCACCTTGACGAGGCGTCCGCGGCAAAAACGTTCTTCGGCGGCCTTGCGGCCAGCGGCTGGCATACCGCCGCGCTCACGATGCGACTTCTGGTGACCGAAGGCGTGCCGATCGCGGGAGGCATCATCGGCACCGGGATGGAAGAGATGCGCTGGCCACGGCCGGTGCGGCCGGGCGATCAACTTCGAATCGCGACCGAGGTGCTCGAGGTGCGGCAG
>Ga0081538_10005283_pt1 | contig 11653 bp, 8 predicted proteins | sample TabmetS5T2R1_FD_71022 | JGI IMG/M metagenome (GOLD analysis project Ga0081538, IMG submission 71022) | Tabebuia heterophylla rhizosphere microbial communities from the University of Puerto Rico - S5T2R1 | ecosystem: Host-associated > Plants > Roots > Rhizosphere ... | reverse complement strand
AGGGTGGTCGGCTCCCCGGTACCGAGCACCGGGTCCACCGGCTTGAAGGTGGGCAAGCGGGGAGCGCGACCGGCCGGGGAGCCTGGGCGCAGCTCGGACGAGCCCTCCGCCCCGACGAGCTCGCGGCGCCGTTCCGCGTACTGCGCCGAGAGCAGCTCAGTCATGGGGATGTCGGCGAACTTCGGGTCTCCGTACCACGCCTCCCGATCGGCGAACGCGAGCTTCGCGCACTCCAGGACTGTGTGGAGGTAGTCGGCGGAACCGAATCCCATCGCCTCGAGATCGAAGCCGGCGAGCAGCGCCAGCTGCTGCAGGAAGACCGGTCCCTGCCCCCACGGGCCGGTCTTGCAGAGGGTCAGTCCTCCGTAATCGAACATCACCGGCGCCTCGTAGCCGGCCTCCCACGACGCCAGGTCGTCGCCCGTCAACAGCGCCCCGTGCTGCGCCACAGCCTCGGCGACGAAGCCGCGGTAGAAGGCGTCGCGGGCGGCGTCGATCTGCGCCTCGCGATTGGTCTTTCGGGCGCTCTCCTGCACGATCCGCCGGAAGGTCGCCGCCAGCGGACGATTGCGGAACTGACTGCCAGGCCGGGGCACTCCATCGGCCAGATAGAGGTCACCCGAGGTCGTCCACTCCTCTCGGAAGAGCGGCTCGACCTCGGCGATCGCGGCCGCGATCTGCGGGACGACCGGGTAGCCACGTTCGGCGTACTCGATCGCCGGCGCCATGACGTCGGCGAGCGGCGCCGTACCGAAGTCCCGCAGGAGGAGCATCCAGCCGTCGAACGCCCCGGGCACGCACGCGGCCAGCAGCCCGATCCCCGGCATCAGGTCGAAGCCGAGCTCCTCGTAGCGGCGAATGGTCGCGGCCGCCGGCGCCGGGCCCTGGGCGCAGAGGACACGCGTCTCACCGAGGCGCTCGCTCCAGAACAGGACCGGAAGGTCGCCTCCGGGACCGTTCATGTGCGGCTCGACGACCTGCAAGGTCAGCCCGGCGGCAACGGCGGCGTCGAACGCGTTGCCGCCGTGCTCGAGCAGCCGCATCCCGGCCGCCGAGGCCAGCCAGTGGGTCGAGCTGACCATCCCGAACGTGCCGACGAGCTCCGGCCGGGTGGTGAATGGGGGCGCGCTAGTGGGCCGACTCACAACGTTTCCCCGGAAATGCGAGACCCAGGGGCAGCCAGGCAAGGACGCAGGGAGCCCAGGTAGCAGCGCTACCTGGGCGACCGAGGACGCCGCATGGCGGGTCCTGGGGCCGCAGTTTCGGGTGGAACGTTGTGAGGAGGTCCACTAGCCCTCAAGCCATTCCGTCACGAAGCGCGGGCTGACGTGTATGTCGATCTGGCGGAAGGGGCCATCACCGGAGTTGACGAATCGGTGCGGCGTGTCGGCGGGAACGACGACGACTTCGCCGGGCCGCACCTCCCTCTCCTCATCGCCGGCGATGAACGTCGCCTGCCCTTCCTGCACGATGAAGATCTCCTCGTAGGCGTGCTTGTGCAGCTTCGGCCCCTCGCCGGGCGGCGCGTCGACGAACAGCAACGAGACGCCCACGCTCCCGTTGTCGTCGCCCACGAACTCGCGAGCGATCACGCTGAACGGAAGCTGGTTCTGATCGATGACGTGCACGGGACGGGATGTTCTCAGCTTCATCTCAGGTCGGGTTGGGAGACTGGGTGCGGGAGACGACGAACGGGGTGAGCTCGAGATGACTCGAAGCCGGAAGCTTTTGATCGTGGGAGCAGCGGCCCTCGGCCTCGCAGCGGGCGGAGTGGGCATCGCGCAGGCCGTGGGCGGCGATTCCGATGAGCAGGCGACCGGCCCCGACGCGGACCGCGCCAAGCAGGCAGCGGTCGAGGCGATCGGGGGCGATCGCGCGACCGGCGTCGAGCGCGGCGACGACGGCCGCGCCGCCTGGGAGGTCGAAGTGATCCGACCAGACGGGAGCGAGGTCGAGGTGACACTGAGCAGCGACCTGAGGCGGGTCGGCACCGAGGCCGAGGACGACGGGGGCGATCGCGGGGACGAGAGCGAGGCCAAGGACGACAGCGAGGCCGAGGACGACGAAGACTGATCGCTCTCATCTGGAAGGTCCGACCCAAGGCCCTTCGGTGGGTGGTCTGGGGGCGGCGCGAGGCGCCGCCCCCCAGGCCCACCGCGGAAGCCCACCGTTCCGTAAGGCCGCCATGTGGGTATGAGAGGCAAATCGGGGGCAGGATGGATAACGGCTATTACGCGATACCGCGGCTTCAGGCGGTCTTCGAAGGGGCGAAGCGGTTCGGCCTGAGCGACGAGGAGGTCTGGCGGGCGTTCGATGACTCGCTGGATGAAACGGGCGCAGACGCGTCCGTGGCCGAGTACCTCGACGAGCTGACGGGCGAGCTGGCGCGGCGCATCTTGTGCAAGCAGCGGCGCGCGCCCACCGACGAGCGCGTCGCCGCGCGGGAGCGGCTCTAGCCCGCTGCCGCCCTGCTCTTCCCGAAGCGCAGGTACAGAGACGGCAGCACGAACAGGTTGAGCAGCGTCGCCGTGACGAGGCCGCCCAGGATGACAATCGCCATCGGGTGTTCGATCTCGTGGCCCGGAATGGCGCCCGGGATCGCCAGAGGCAGCAGCGCCAGACCCGTCGCCGACGCGGTCATCAGGATCGGAGCGAGCCGCTCCTTCGCGCCGCGCAGCACGAGCCCTTGGCCGAACGGCTCGCCCTCGTAGCGTTCGAGGTGCTGGAAGTGGCTGATCATCAGGATCCCGTTGCGGGCGGCGATGCCGAACACGGTCAGGAATCCGACCAGCGAGCCGAGCGACAGCACGCCGTCGCCCAACCACACGGCGAGCACCCCGCCCACGAGCGCCATCGGGAGCAGCAGGAAGGTCAGAGTCGCCAGCCGGATGCTGCCGAGCGCGGCGTGAAGCAGCAGGAAGATCGCGATCGCGGCGGCGATCCCGAAGATGAAGAGGCGGTCCTGGGCGGCGTTCAGCTCGGTTGACTCCCCCAAGACCTCGGCGTGGTACTCGCGCGGGAACTTGACCCCGTCGACCGCATCCTCCACGTCATCGACGACGGACGCGAGATCGCGGCCTTCGACGTTGGCTCCGACGTCGATTCGGCGCGACTGCCGCTCGCGCTCGACGTGGTTGGGGGTCGGTGCCACGCGGACGTCGGCCACTTGCTCGAGGCGCACCTGACCGCCGTCGGGAGTGTCGATCGGGAGCTCCTCGACGTCGGTGAGGCTGTTGCGCGCCGACGGGATGCTGTAGACGTGCACGTCGTAGGCCTTCCCGCCGGAGAAGATGTCGCTGACCTCCTCGCTCGCGAGAAGCGTCGAGGATTGGCGGCGAACGTCGCCTGGCTTGAGGCCATAGCGCCGCGCCGCCGCGAGGTTCAGCTCCACCTGGATCTGTGGCAGATCCTCCGCGAAGTCAGGTGACACGTCCACGGTGCCGTCGACCTTCGCGACGGCCTCGGACACCTCGTCGGCCTTCTCGCGCAAGACTTCCAGGTCGGGGCCGAAGATCCGCACGACGATCGACTCGCTGGTGCCCGTCAGCACCTCCTTGATCCGCTCCCGCAGGTACGTCTGCACGTCGCGGTAGAGACCCGGGTATCCCTCGACGGTTCGGTGGACGGAGTCGAGCGTCTTGTCGTAGTCGACGTCCTCGCTGACGCTGATCCAGTTCTCCCCGAAGTAGACGCCGTATATCTCGTCCGACAGCAGGGCCTGCCCGATGTGGGAGCCGCAGTTGCGCACGCCGGGGATCTCATTGAGGTCGCGGCAGGCGAGTATCGAGATGCGCTTCTCCTCATCGGCCCCCGTGGACGGCTCGGTCAGCCAGTGCATCAGGAAGTCGCGCTCCTTGAAGTTGGGGAGCAGCTGCGACCCGAGCGTCGGGTAGATCAGGAGTCCCGCCAGCATGAAGACGGCCGCCGTTAGGATCGCCGGGCTCGGCCGGCGGATCACCCGCTCGAGGATCGCGCCGTACCCCCGTTTCAGCACGCGCAGGAGCGGCGAGTCCTCCCGGCGGAGGTGCCCCCTCGACAAGAGCAGTAGGCACAGCGCCGGCGTCACGGTGAGCGCGACCACCATCGACACCAGCACCGCCAGCCCGTAGGAGAGGACGAGCGGCTGGAAGAACGAGCCCGAGAGGCCCTGGAGGAAGAAGACGGGCACGATCGCGACGACGTTGATGACGGTCGCGTAGGTGATGGCGCTCCGCACCTCCACCGAAGCGTCGAGCACGACACGGAACGTCGATACGTCGCTGCCCTCCGCGCGGGCGTTCCGCAGGCGCCGCACGATGTTCTCGACGTCGATGATGGCGTCGTCCACCACCACCCCGATGGCGACCACCAGGCCCGCGAGCACCATCACGTTGATGCTCCGGTCGCTCAGGTCGAGCACGAGGATCGCCGCGATCAGCGACAGCGGGATCGCGACCAGGCTGATGAACGCCGTGCGGAGCTCGAACAGGAAGGCGGCGATGATCAGGATCACGAGCAGCACGCCGATCAGCAGGGCCGTCGTGAGGTTGTCGATGGACTGCTCGATGAACGTCGCCGGGCGGAAGATGGTGGTGTCGATGTCCATGCCCGGCAGCCCGGGCCGCATGTCGTCCACCGCGTCCTCGACCCCTTGGGTCACCTCCATCGTGTTGGCCCCGCGGAACTTCTGGACGATCAGGAGCAGGCCGTCGCCCCCGTTCACGACGCCCTCGCCCCAGACCGGTTGGTGATCCTCGCGCACCCTGGCCAGATCGGCGAGGCGGAGCACTCGGCCGTTCCTCTCCACGACCGGCACCTGGGCCAGCTCCTTCGGCCCGACGATCGGCTGGACGTGGCGGATGTTCATCCGCTGGTCGCCCGATTCGACGAATCCCCCGGTGCCGACCGCGAAGCTCTCGGCGAACTGCAGCACTCCCGCGTCGACGGCGTCGGCGCTCACCTCCATCACGCGCTCCAGCGGGACGCCGTTCTCGGCGAGCTTCACGGGATCCACCTGAACGTGGCGCTGCTGCAGCCGTTCGCCGTAGATGTCGACCGCCGCCACCCCGGGAACCCGCAACAGGCGCTGCCTGATCTTCCAGTAGGTGATCGAGGACATCTCGACCAGGTTCAGTTCCTCCGAGGACAGCCCGATCTTCATGATCCGGCTGGTCGCCGAAAGCGGCGGCATCATCCAAGGTGGGCTGGCCCAGGTGGGCAGGGTCGGCGTGACCTGCGCGATCCGCTCCTGGACGAGCTGCCGGGCCCTCAGCTCGTCGGTCCCGCGCTCGAAGATGAGCTGGATCGAGGAGAGCTGGGATACCGACTTGGAACGCAGCTCGTCGAGGCCCGGCACCCCGTTGAGCGCCTGCTCGATCGGGACCGTGATCAGCTCCTCGACTTCCGTGGAGGAGTTGCCGAGCGCGATCGTCTGGATCTCGACCCGGGGCGGGGCGAACTCGGGGAAGACATCCACCCTGGCGCTCGGGATCTGCGCGATCCCGTAGGCCATCATCGCCGTGGCGGCGAAGAGCACCAGCCAGCGGAACCTGAGGCTTCTGGAGACGGTCCAGCGCATCAGTGGCTGGGCACCTCGAGCTCGGTTCCGTATACCTCCGCCGCCCCGACGGTTACGACCTCGGTGCCGGCGGGCGGGCCGCCCGACAGCAGCACCCGGTCGCCCTCGATGCGGTCGACCTCAACCTCTTCCCGCAGGTACTGCAGGCGCTTCGGGGTGGTGTAGACGTAGGTCTCCCCTTCGGGCGAGTAGATGAGCGCGGCGTACGGCACGACCGTGCCCTTACCGTTGCGCCGCACCGCGGCCGTCTGCAGGTCGACCCGCTTGGCCCCCTCCTCAGTGAACGTCACGCGCTGGAGGTCCTCCTCACCCTTCACCGGCTCGAGCGTCGACGGCTCGTAGCCGGTCGCCGTCTCGGTCTCCACCTCGGTGCAGCCGGCAGTCGGCAGCGCGGCGATCGCCAGCACGAGGCCGGCACAGGCGAGGTGCGCCCGCGGGCTAGACCGCCGGCTCGGGCTCACCTGACTCTCCTCCTCCGTCCTTCGGCAACGGCTGCGACGCGGCGCCGCCCGCCTCCGCCGCGGCCGGTTCTGCGCCGGCCCACCGCCGCATGAGCTCCTCCTCGGGCGAGACGGCCGGGCGACGGCCGCCGTAGCGCAGGTACAGCGCGGGCAGCACGAACAGCGCGAGCAGGGTCGAGGTCACGAGTCCGCCCAGGATCACCACCGCCATCGGGTGAATGACCTCGAGTCCCGGCTCGGCGCCGGCGATGACGAATGGCATCATCACCGCGGCCGTCGCGACCGCCGACGTCAGGATCGGCGTGAGCCTCTCGCGTGCCCCCCGCTCGACGAGCTCCGGCCCGAAGCTCTCGCCGTCCTCCTGGCGATCCTGGAAGCGACGGATCAACAGCACGCTCGTGCGCGCGGCGAGTCCGAGCAGCGCCAGGAAGCCGATGAACGAGCCGAGCGACAGCTCGGCCCCGGCGATCAGCGCCGCCAGCACTCCGCCCACCAGCGCAACCGGGAGGGTCAGGAACGCCAGCACCGACAGGCCCCAGCTCCCGAACGCCGCCTGGAGCAGCAGGAAGGCTGCGATCGCGGCGGCGGCCGCAAAGGCGATCATCTGCGTGCTGCCGATCTCCTCGCCAGTGGTCTCCTGCAGAACCTCCGCGTGGTACTCGAGCGGGAAGTTCACGCCCGCGAGACGGTCATCGATGTCGTTCGCCACCGAGCCGATTCCGCGACCACTGACGTCCACGACGACGTCGAGACGACGCGAGACGGCGTCGCGCTCGATGACGATCGGGGTGGGCCTGACCCGCACGTCGGCCACCTGACTCAATCGCAGGTGGCCGCCGTCGGTCCCGTCGATCAGCAGGTTGCGCACGTTCGACACGCTCTGCCGGGTTGCCGGCACGCCCTGCACGATCACGTCGAACACCTTCTGCTTCTCGAAGATGCTGCCGACCTGGAGACCCTGCAGCAGCGTGCCCTCGGCGCGGCGCACGTCGCCGGGCTTCACCCCGAAGCGCCGCGCCCTCTCGAGGTCGGTCTCGATCTCGACGGTCGGCTGCGTGACCGGCAGCTCGACGCGCGAATCGACGACGCCGTCGACCTCTGACACGACCCGCCGAACCCTGTTCGCCTGGGCAGTGAGCGTCGCGAGGTCCTGGCCGTAGACGCGCACGATGAGCGGCTCATCGGAGCCGGTCAGTACGTTCAGGTCGTCGCCAGTTACCGGGTTGTCGCCGTCGGAGAGCGCCCCGACGTCCCTGATCTTCTGGGACGAGTAGGTCACGACGTCACGGTCCACGCCGCGGGCTCGGCTCACGGCTTCCTCGATGCTCGCCACGGTCGCGTCGTAGTCCGCGTCCGGGTCGATGCTTACCCACAGCTCGCTGGAGTTGACGTCCACCACCTGGTCGCCCGTCACTGCCCGGCCGACCTGGGCGCCGACGTTGTCGACGCCGGGGATCGATCGCAGTTCGCGCCCGAGTGCGGTCGCGGCCGCGGTCATCCTTGGATTGGATGTTCCGGGTCGCCCGTCCAGCCGCACCAGCACGTTCGTGTCCTTGAACGAGGGGATGAGCGAGGTGCCGAAGAGCGGCAGCACGGCGATGCCCACGAGCACCGCCACTCCCGCGGCGATCAGCGCCGTTCGCGGTTTGGTGACGAACCTCGACAGCACACCGGCGTAGCGAGGTTCCAGTGGCTTCATCAGCGGGGACTGGCCGCTTCCGGGCGAGCCGCGCGAGAAGAGCAGGAGGCTCAACGCCGGAGTGAGCGTCAGCGCGACGAGCATGGCCGCCGCCACCGCCAGCACGTAGGAGAGCGCGAGCGGCTCGAAGAACGCGCCGGGCCGGCCCTCCATCACCACGACGGGCACGATCGCCAAAAGCGCGATCAACGTCGCGTAGGTGAGCGGGCTCCGCATCTCGTGCGACGCCTCCTGCACGACTTCGGCGGTGGTCGTCTCGGCGCCCTCGGCCCGTCGGCCGCGCAGACGTCTCGCGACGTTCTCGACGCTCACGATGGCGTCGTCGATCACGATGACCATGGCCACCGCCAGACCGGCGAACGAGATCGCGTTGAAGGTCTCGCCGAGGAGATCGAGCACGAGCGCCGCGGCCACGAGCGAGACCGGGATCGTGACCAGCGCAATGAAGGCGGTGCGCCACTGGAAGAGGAACGCGGCGACGATCAACGCCAGGAGCACGGCGGCGATAATCAGCGTCCAGGTGAGGTTGTCGATCGCGTCATCGATCAGGGTCGCGGGCCGGAAGATGGACGTGTCGGTCCGCACGCCGGCGAGACCGGGCTTCAACTCGTCGAGCGCCTCCTCGACGCCCTCCGTCACCTCGAGCGTGCTGGCGCCCGGGAACTTCTCGACGACAAGCAGCAGGCCGTCCCCGCCGCCGACCACCGCGTCGCCGATCAGCGGCTGGTGGTCCACCTTCACGTCAGCGACGTCGGTGAGGCGCAGGCGCCCGGCCGTATCCTCTACGGGCACCTTGCCGAACTCCTCCGGGTCGGCGATCTTGTCGAGCACGTTCCTGACCTGAAGCCTCTGCTGTGGGGTCTCGATGAACCCGCCCGTACCGGGGGTCGAGCCCTCGAGGAAGCTCAGCGGCGACACCACCTGCGCGTTCCCTGCGGTCGCGATGACCTGATCCAGCGTCACGTTCCTATCGCGCAGCTGCTCGGGGTCGACCTGCACCTGCAGCTGTTGGTCGCGCATGCCCCAGATCGCAACGTTCGCCACTCCGGGCACGCCCATCAGGCGCGGCCTCACGGTCCAGCGAGCGAGAACGGAGCGCTCGATCGGCGAGATCTCCTCCGAGGTGAGCCCGATCATGAGCACTCGGCTCGACGACGAGAGCGGCTGGAGCAGCGTCGGCGCCTGCGAGACGTTCGGCAGCGCGTGTGCCTGAGTCAGACGCTCCTGGACGAGCTGCCGGGCGCGGTAAACGTCGGTGCCGGGCTCGAACACGAGCACGATCGACGACATGCCGGGCACCGACTGGGAGCGGATCACGTCCACCCCTTGCACGCCGTTCAGCAGATCGGCCTCGAGCGGAACGGTGATCAGCTGCTCGACCTCCTCGGCCGACAGGCCGAGGGCCTCGGTCTGGATCTCCGCATAGGCTGGGCTGAACTCGGGGAGCACGTCCACCGGCGCGTCGCGCAGCTGCACGATGCCAACGGCCAGCACGCCCGCGGCGATACCGATCACCAGAAGTCGGAACCGCAGGCTCGATCGGACGATCGCGCGAATCACTTTTTCGGACCTCCAGTCATGTGCCGGCTCACGGGCGAACCTCCGCCCGCGCCGCCCGTCGTGGGCCGGTGCGCTTGGCCTTCTTCGGCTTGGCCTTCACGAGCACCCGCTTGGTGGTGCGCTTGCCCGCCTTCGGCTTCGTGGAGACGACGAAGCCCTTGCCGCGAATCCGGTACTTGCACTTGGCCTTCTTGAGCTTCTTCTTGGCCTTCTTGACGCTGAGGCGCTTCACCTTGGGGACCTTGCAGCGCTTCTTCTTGGGGCGAGTTACCGTGACCGCAGGCGGTGGAGGAGGCGGAGGAGGGGGAGGAGCTGTCTCGATCCGCCCGATCTTGTTGCCAAGGAATTCGGTGAACCAAAGCGCGCCGTCGGGACCGGATGTCATGTCCGACGGCTGGCTTGCGGGCGTCGCAAGCGGGAAGTGGTTCGTGATGGCGCCGCCGGTCGTTATCCGGCCAATCGAATTGGACTCGGATTCGGTGAACCAGAGTGCGCCGTCGCGCCCGGGGGCGATTGCCGAAGGCCCGCTTCCGGCTCCCGGATACTCGAAGATGCCGCCGCTCAGGGGGATATGGCCGATCTGGTTTGCCCCGGACTCGGTGAACCAGAGCCCACTGCCGGGCACGTGGGTGATCCCCGTCGGCTCGCTGAAGGGGGTTGGCACCGGGAGGCTCGGCAGCAGCGCGCCGCCGGTTGTGATACGACCGATCGAACTGGAACCCGCCTCCGTGAACCAGAGCGCCCCGTCGGGTCCGGTCGTTATGTCGGAAGGCCCTATGCCGGTTGGACCGTAAAGCGTGGGTACGCCGCCGGTCGTGATCTTGCCGATCGCGTTGAAGAAATCGGTGAACCAGAGGTTGCCGTCAGGACCGACCGTGAGCCCCTCGGGCTGGCTCGTCGGAGACACCGGGTACGGGGTGAATTGACCACTGGTCGTGATCGCGCCAATGGCGTGGTCCCGCGGCATGGTGAACCAGAGGCGCCCGTCGGGCCCGGTGACTATCTGGTCGAGCCCAGCTACGGCCGAGGGGGGACTTGTCGGAATCGGAAACTCGTTTGTAACGACGCCGGTTGTGGTGATCCGCCCGATCTCGCTGGATCCCTCCTGGGTGAACCACAACGCGCCATCGGGACCTGTCGTGATCCCGCCGGGGTTACCTCCGTTCGGGACGGGAAACTCGTCGATCGCGGCCGCCGTCGCCGGTAGCGCCAGCGGTGCAAGCAGGCCGATCAGGAGTCCCAGGAGCCGGCACGCGCGCGATCCCCTTGAGAGGCGCGTCGTTTTCGCGCAGGTCGCATCCCTGCCGATCCCTGCCCCAAATGGGCCAGACACGGAACGGCTCCTTTCGGTGGGTTTGACCACCGGGCGACGAGTCCTGGCGCGTCCAGACCAGCTCCACCTGGGCGCGTCCAAACCATGCACCGGTGGCTGTGTCTAGTTTGAACACGAAGTCCCGCCGATTGCAACCCCAGTTCGAAAACCAGGCGTAATTCAATACTTGCCCCTGGGTGCCGAGTTGAGGCACACTAGGCAGGAGAAAGGAGGCTTCGACGTTCCACGAACACCGAAGCCGATTGGCCCTCCCAGGGGTACTCGGTGCACTTGTGCTCCTCACACTCGCCGTCTCCTCCTGCGGCGACGACGACGAGGCGAGCGAGCGACCCGTCGCTGCCAGGCCGGCGCTCGATCCCGCACAGTTCACGGCCGAGGTCGACAACCCACTGGTTCCGCTCGACAGCGTGCGAACGACGGTGCTGGAGGGAACCGAGGACGGGGCTGAAGTGCGCGCCGAATCACGCGTGCTCGACAGGACCGGCCGGGTGTCGGGAGTGCCGGTAACTGTTGTCGACGTACGGGAATTCGAGGACGGTGAGCTGGTCGAACACACGCGTGACTACTACGCGCTTGGCGACGACGGCGGCGTGAGGTACATGGGTGAAGCCGTCGACGACATAGAAGACGGCAAGGTGGTCGGTCACGAGGGGGAATGGCTCGCGGGTAGGGGCAACGCGAAGCCGGGCATCTTCATGCCCGCGGACCCACGGGTGGGTGATCGGTTCGAGCAGGAACGCGCGCCCGGGGTAGCCGAGGACCGATCCGAGGTCGTGGCGGTCGGCCTGAACGTGACGACACCCGCGGGGCGCTTCGACGACTGCATCAAGACCAAGGACTTCGCACCGCTCGACAACAACACCGAGTTCAAGTACTACTGCGCCGGCGTGGGGCTGGTCCGGGAGCAGTTCTCGGACGGGAGGATGGACCTTGTCCGCTACCGCTGAGCTCCCGCCGCGGGGCGGTTGCGCCAGGGTCCCGCGCAGTCCTACACTCGTCACTCACAGGACTCGCGAGCTGCAAGGAGACCGGTCCGTGTTCTT
>Ga0081538_10005282_pt1 | contig 11655 bp, 9 predicted proteins | sample TabmetS5T2R1_FD_71022 | JGI IMG/M metagenome (GOLD analysis project Ga0081538, IMG submission 71022) | Tabebuia heterophylla rhizosphere microbial communities from the University of Puerto Rico - S5T2R1 | ecosystem: Host-associated > Plants > Roots > Rhizosphere ... | reverse complement strand
TCCAGGCCTGCGCCAGCTCCACCCCCACCACGCCGCCGCCGAGCACGACGAGGCGCGCCGGCACCGCCTTGGACGTCGTGGCCTCGCGGTTGGTCCAGGGCTTCGCCTCGCGCAGGCCGTCGATCGGCGGAACGAGGGCGTCGCTGCCGGTGGCCACCACTACCGCCTTGCGCGCGACGAGCGTGTCGTCGCCCGCCTGCACCCTGCGCTCGCCGGCCAGCCGGCCGCGCTCGCGGACGAGCGTGACGCCGCGATCGGCGAGCCAGGGCTCCATGCTCGCGTCGTCGAGGTCGTGGATGATCTCGTCGCGCCGCCCGAGCACGGCCTCGACGTCGAGCTCGCCGGTCACCGCCTCCCTCACTCCGGGGATGCGGCGCACCTCGGCGAGCAGCTCGCCCGGTCGCAGCAGGGCCTTCGAAGGCATGCAGGCATAGAACGTGCACTCGCCCCCGACCAGGTGGCGCTCGACGATCGCTACGTCGAGACCCGCCTCGCCCAACCGCCCTGCGCAGACCTCGCCCGCAGGGCCCGCGCCGACGATCACTACATCGAATTCGCGCTCGCTCATGCGCGGAGGCTATCGCGGCCGTGGCAGCGGAAAGTAGGAAGTGCCACTGTTTACTTTTTAGGCGGCTCGCGGTAGCTTGCGCTCATGGCCACCGCCGACGCCCTGCTCAAGCCCGATCACGCGGGCAGCCGCAAGCACTTCATCTTCACCGAGGAGCACGACCAGCTGCGCGAGTCGATTCACTCCTTCGTCACGAAGGAGCTGGCCCCGCACGCGGACGAGTGGGAAGAGACCACCTTCCCCGACTGGGTCTTCCGCCGCATGGGCGAGCTCGGCTTCCTCGGCCTCTCCTATCCCGAGGAGTACGGCGGTCAGGGGGGCGACTACTACTGCAACATCGTGATGGCGGAGGAGATGACCCACTGCAACTGCGGCGGGCTGGCGATGGGCGTGGCCGTGCAAACCGACATGGCAACTCCACCGGTCTTCCTCCTCGGGACCGAGGAGCAGAAGCAGGAGTACCTCGTGCCAGCGATCAAGGGCGAGAAGATCGCCTGCCTCGGCATCTCAGAGCCGGACGCCGGCTCGGATGTCGCGGGCATCAAGACGCGGGCCGTGCGGGACGGCGACGAGTGGGTGATCAACGGCTCGAAGACCTTCATCACGAACGGCCACCGGGCCGACTTCATCGTGCTCGTGACGAAGACCGACCCCGACGCCGGTTACGACGGATTCAGCCTGTTCCTCGTCGACATGAACCTGCCCGGGGTGATCCGCGAGAAGAAGCTCGAGAAGCTCGGCATGCACGCCTCGGACACTGCGCTGCTTGCCTTCCAGGACGTGCATGTCCCCCAGCACGCGCTGCTCGGTCAGGAGGGCAAGGGCTTCTACCACATCATGTGGGAGCTCCAGGGCGAGCGCCTCATCGGCGCGGCGGGGTGCGTGGCCGGTGCACAGAAGTGCTTCGACCGCACGCTCCAGTACGCAACCGAGCGCACCGCATTCGGCCGCCCGATCGGCAAGTTCCAGGCGATCCGTCACAAGTTCGCCGACATGGCCACGAAGATCGAGGCCGGCAGGCAGATGGTCTACACCACGGCGTGGCGAGTCCAGAACGGCGAGTACCCGGTGCGCGAGATCTCGATGGCCAAGCTCTACACGGCGAGGATGGCCTGCGAGGTGCTCGACGAGTGCCTTCAGATCCATGGCGGCGCCGGCTACATGAAGGAGTACGGGATCGAGCGTGCGTGGCGCGACATGCGCCTGAATCGCATCGGCGCGGGTACCGACGAGGTGATGCTCGAGGTCATCGGCCGCTCGTACGGGCTCTGACGGTCCGGATCGAAATCGATCGCTCGACCCCCGTCCATCGGGGCGCCGCCAAGGGCCACAACCGCTGGCACCCCGACATCCCGCCCGTGGCGGGGGGAGACCCTGGCGAGACCGTGACGTTCGAGCTGCGCGACTCGCGCGACCGCTCCCTCACCCGCGCCTCCACGCACGACGACCTGCTCGCCACTCCGTCGCTCGCCCATCCCCTGACGGGGCCGCTCGAGGTGCGCGGCGCCGAGCCCGGCGACGTGCTCGAGGTCGAGATCCTGGGCTACGAGACTGACGACTTCGGCTGGACCGCCATCTGGCCCGGGTCGGGCTGGCTCGGCGACCTCTTCGACCGCCCCTTCCTCGCGAGGTGGGAGCTCGACGGCCGGCGCGCGCGCTCGGAGGAGCTGCCGGGGGTCGCAGTGCCGGCGGGGGTGTTTGCGGGGGTAATCGGAGTGGCTCCCTCACGGGAGCTGTTCGAGCGGGCCCGCGAGCGCGAGGCCGCGCTCGCCGAACGCGGCGCAACCTTCGACCTGCCGAGCCCCGAGCTCGCGGCGCCACCGGAGGCCGGCGACGGGCTCCGCACCTTCCCGCCGCGGGAGAACGGCGGCAACATGGACATCCGCGACCTGGTGGCCGGCGCCAAGCTGTGGCTGCCGGTCTTCGCGCCCGGCGCGCTGCTGTCGATCGGGGACCTCCACTTCGCGCAGGGAGACGGCGAGGTCTGCATCGCGGCGATCGAGACGGGCGGGACGGCGACCGTCCGGGTCGACGTCCGGCGCGACGGCCCGCGGCTGCGCTTCCCAAGCTGGGAGTCCCCGCCCCGTCCGGGGCGGCGCTGCTTCGCCACCACCGGGATCCCACTCGACGACGATGGCCGCAACGCCGATCGCGACCTGAACCTCGCCACGCGCCGCGCCCTGATCGAGCTGCTGGACTGGCTCACCGCGGAGCGCGGCCTCGGACGCGAGGCGGCGTACGTGCTGATGAGCGTCGCGGCGGAGCTCCGCATCTCGGAGGTCGTGGACGCGCCCAACGTGCTGGTCTCGGCGGCGTTGCCTCTGGACGTCTTCGAGGAGAGCTGAGGGCGGCGCTCAGTCTGGAGCCGGCTCCTGGCCGGGACTGGGAACCGCCGGCCCCGGCCCGATGCGTTCGCCTTCGGCGACGGCCGGATAGCCTGGCGCCGATGGGTGCCCGGCTGGACCACGTCCGCTCCCACTACGAGGCGTTATGAGCGCGGATCGATTCTCCCCGGAAGAGTTCGGCGCCGCCTTCCAGCGGTTCATGGAGTGGACATCACGCGAGGCTGCGTCCGAGCGGTCGCCGTTCGCCTCGATGCTCGCCGAGCATTTCGGAGACGACCCGACGATGTTTCCCGTTACGGGCGAATCCATCTCGTCGTACGACCTGCCGAACCTTCAGCTCGCGCTTGACGCCTACCTCGAACGCCCGGGCGTCGAGCACCGGCTGGTCGGCTTCGCGGGGCACCTTGGATACGCCGAGATGTCCCTATCGGGCCTCGTGCACGACATCGGCTTCGGCCTCGCGGTCGGTCCCGTTCGCAGGGCGGCGGTGAGGCTCGAGCAGGACCGCCTCGTCAGCTGTGTGACCGCCGGACTGTTCCTGATCCGCGTCGGCGAGCGTCGCCTGGCGGTCCTCCTGATGCAGGGTCAGCACGGCTTCGACGAGCCGGGCCTGCGGCTGGAGGTCCTCGCGCCCAAGCAGGACGACGGCGAGGCTTTCCTCGCGGAGGTTCGGACGCTGATGCGCGAGCTCAACGTCTACCGCGGGAAGGTGCTGGCTTTGAAGGCCGGGGACCGGATGATGGGCGGCGGCATGTCGGTGGAGTTCCCGGCCGTGGACTCTGTCGACCGGGACGCGATCGTGCTGCCGGAAGGCGTGCTCGACGTCGTAGAGCTTCACACCGTCGAGTTCGCACGCCACAGCGAGGCCCTGCGGACAGCCGGGCGTCACCTCCGGCGCGGATTGCTGCTCCATGGTCCTCCCGGCACCGGCAAGACTTTGACCGTCAGCTACCTGATCTCCCGGCTCGAGGGCCGTACCGTCATCATCCTTACCGGCGAGGCACTCGGGTTGGTCGAAGCGGCGTGTGCGCTTGCGCGGGACCTCCAGCCCGCGATGGTCGTGCTCGAGGACGTTGATCTGGTGGCCCAGGAGCGGACGGCGATGGGCCTGGGCGCGACCTCGCTGCTGTTCCAGCTTCTGAACGAGATGGACGGCATTGGGGAGGACGCCGACGTGATCTTCCTCATGACCACGAACCGCGCTGACCTGCTCGAGCCCGCCCTGGCCGCGCGGCCGGGCCGGGTCGATCAAGCCGTTGAGCTTCCACTCCCCGACGAGCAGGCGCGAGCGCGCCTCATCGACCTGTTCTCCTCGGGACTCGACGTGGTGCTCAGCGATAGCGACGCGATAGTCGCCGCGACGGAGGGTGGCAGCCCGGCTTTCCTACGCGAGCTCGTGCGGAAGGCTGCACTCTACGCGGCGACGGCCGGCGAGGATCGCATCACGGACGCGCATTTCGCGGTGGCGCTCGAGCTGCTGGAGCGCGGCGGCTCAATCACCAGGGCGATGCTCGGCGCGGACGCCGGAGGGGCGCTTCGCAAGCTGGACCCGGACGGCTTCGACGACTCGGCGTACGGCGAGGGCGGCGGGTTCGTGAGCGCGGAATGACCCCTTAGACCTCGTCGGGTGAGTACGTGTCGCAGGCGCTCGCCTCGCCGCTTTCGTAGCCGCGGTTGAACCAGTTGCGGCGCTGCTCGGAGCTGCCGTGGGTGAAGGTGTCCGGGTTGACCGACCCCGTCGCCTGGCGCTGAATGCGGTCGTCGCCGACTGCCTCAGAGGCCGCGAACGCCTCCTCGAGGTCCCCCTCCTCGAGCGCCCCCTCCTGGAACACCGTGTTCGCCCAGACGCCGGCATAGCAGTCGGCCTGCAGCTCCTGGCGGACCGAGAGCTGGTTGGCCTGATCGGGGTTCTGGCGCTGAAGGTCCCGAACCTGGTCACTCGTGCCGGTCTGCGTCTGGACGTGGTGCCCCATCTCGTGCGCGATCACGTACGCCCAGGCGAAGTCCCCGCTGGCGCCCAGCTGCTGCTGCATCTGCCGGTAGAAGCTCAGGTCGAGGTACACACGCTGGTCGCCCGGGCAGTAGAACGGCCCGACTGCCGAGCTGGCACCGCCGCAGGCCGTGTTTACCCCACCGGTGTAGAAGACGAGCTGCGCGTTCTCGTAAGGCTGTCCGTCGCGCTGGAAGGTCCCGCTCCAGGTCTCCTGAGTGTCGGTGAAGACATAACTGCTGAAGTCCTTTAGATCGCGGTCGGGGTCTTCGGACGCGGGTATGCCCGTCGGCTGCCCGGGCGCCTGGGCGCTGGTGTCGAAGCCCGCCGGGAGGTTGAACGTGGCGCCGCTGCCTCCACCGCACGTCTGGAGCAGGACGACGATCAAAACACCGATCAATCCGAGGCCGCCGGCAGCCGCTCCCCCGCGTCCGCCCGGCATCGGGAAGGGCAGCCCGCCCATCCCGCCGCCGGCCCCTCGCTGGTCGATCACGTCCGGGTTCTTGACCTTCCGCCATCTCACAGCCAGCCGCAGCCTACTCCTCCGGACCTTTACGTCGCGAGTACGATCCGGCCGGACATGGCGGCCGGCACGACGAAGGACTTCCCCGCGGCGATCTCGGCCGGCTACGCGGTCGAAGGGCACGCCATCGATCTCGGCCGGGGCGTTCATGATGGGAAGCTGTTTCCGGACGCGGTGGTGCAGCTGCCGCTGCGCATGATGAACCGGCACGGCCTCGTCGCGGGCGCAACGGGCACCGGCAAGACCGTCACGCTCCAGACGCTGTCCGAGCAGCTCTCGGCGGCGGGTGTGGCGGTGTTTGCGGCAGACGTCAAGGGCGACGTGTCGGGTCTGGGCGCGCCGGCGGAGCCCGGCGGGCCGGCGGAAAAGCGAATGACCGAGCTCGGTCTCCCGTTCGAGCCGACGGCGTTCCCGGTCGAGTACCTGTCGCTAGGCGGCATCGGCCCCGGCGTGCCGGTGCGGGCCACCGTCTCCGACTTCGGACCGCAGCTGCTCGCGAAGGTGCTCGACGCCAACGAGACGCAGGAGCAGAGCCTCGCCCTCGTCTTCCATTACGCGGACCAGAAGGCGCTCCCGCTGCTCGATCTCTCCGACCTGAGGGCGCTCCTGACCTTCCTCGAGTCGGATGCCGGGAAGAGCGAGCTGGAGGGGATCGGCGGCCTTGCCTCCTCGACCGTGGGCGTGCTGCTGAGGGCGCTGGTCGGCCTTGAGCAGGGCGGCGGCAACGAGTTCTTCGGCGAGCCCCAGCTCGACATCGCCGATCTGCTCCGCACGACGCCCGACGGCCGCGGTGTGATCTCGTGCCTCGAGCTGCCGGCTGTTCAGGACAAGCCGAGGTTGTTTTCGACGGTGCTGATGTGGCTGGTGGCCGAGCTCTTCGAGCAGCTGCCCGAGGTGGGCGACCTCGACAAGCCGAAGCTCGTCTTCTTCTTCGACGAGGCCCATCTGCTCTTCAACGGCGCCACGAAGGCGTTCCTCGAATCCGTGACCCAGACCGTCCGACTGATCCGCTCGAAGGGCGTGGGCGTGTTCTTTGTGACCCAGGTGCCCGACGACGTGCCGGCCGAGGTGCTCGGCCAGCTGGGCAATCGCATCCAGCACGCCCTGCGCGCCTTCACCCCCGACGACGCCAAGTCGCTCAAGGCGGCCGCCTCCACCTACCCGGTGTCGGACTTCTACGAGATCGAGGAGCTCCTGACTCAGATGGGAATCGGCGAGGCGGCCGTTACGCTGCTGTCCGAGGATGGGGTGCCGACCCCGGTGGTGCACACGCGCCTGCGCGCCCCTGCCTCGCGCATCGGCCCGGCGGACGACGTGGAAGGCGCGGCCAAGGCGTCGCCCCTGTTCGCGAAGTACGGACAGCGTGTCGACGATCAAAGCGCACGCGAGATGCTCGCGGCGCGGATGGACAGTCACGCCGAAAGGGCCGCAGAGAGGAAGCCCCGCCGGCGCCGGCGCGAGAAGGTCGCCGTCCCCGCCCCCAGTTCCGGCACCGACGTGCTCGGCGACTTCCTCCGATCCTCGACCGGCAAGACGCTCCAGCGCGAGGTGCTGCGCGGAGTGTTCGGGATGCTCAAGAAGAGGCTGTGAATAGGCCACAGGCGGCGCCGGCCCGCCCCATCCCCCCGTTCGGCGACGAGCACGAGGCGCTACGCGAGTCGATCCGCCGGTTCGTGGCGAACGAGCTGCACCCCCACGCCCAGGAGTGGGAGGACGCGCGCTGGTTCCCGAACACCGTCTTCACGCGCATGGCGGAGCTCGGCTACCTCGGGCTGAAATACCCGGAGGAGTACGGAGGGCAGGGCGGCGACCACGTGCACGACGCCGTGCTCGCCGAGGAGCTGTCCCGCTGCGGCTCGGGCGGGCTGGCGGCGGGGATCGGCGCTCACATCGGGATCGCCACGCCGCCGATCTGGAAGTTCGGCACCGACGACCAGAAGCGGCGCTTCCTCGCGCCCGCGATCGGCGGCGAGAAGATCGGCGCGCTCGGGATCAGCGAGCCCGGCGCGGGCTCGGACGTGGCCGGCATCCGCACGCTTGCCCGCAGGGTCGACGGGGGCTACCTCGTCAACGGCTCGAAGACGTTCATCACGAACGGCGTGCGCGCGGACTTCGTGGTGACGGCCGTGAAGACCACCGAGGAGGGCGGCCACCGGGGCCTCTCATTCCTCGTGATCGAGAAAGGAATGGAGGGCTTCTCCGTCTCGAAGAAGCTCGAGAAACTCGGCTGGCACGCGTCGGACACCGCCGAGCTCGCCTTCCAGGACGTGTTCGTACCGCAGGAGAACCTGCTCGGCGAGGAGAACAAGGGCTTCTATCTGATCATGGCCAACTTCCAGTGGGAGCGGCTGGCGATGGCGCTCGGCGCGGTCGGCTCCATGGACGCCGTCCTGGAGCGAACGCTCGCGTTCGCCGGCGAGCGCCGCGCGTTCGGACGCCCGATCGCGAAGCACCAGGCGATCCGCCACAAGCTCGCCGAGATGGCGGTCAAGCTGGAGGCTTCGCGCTCGCTCACCTACCACGCGCTGCGCCTGTTCGCGGACGGCCAGGATGCACTGCGCGAGGTCACGGAGGCGAAACTGCTCTCCCAGCGCTCGGCGTACGAGGTCGCCGACGACGCGCTTCAGATCCACGGTGGCGCCGGCTACATGCGGGAGTACGCAATCGAGCGGGTGGTGCGCGACACTCGCCTCGGGCCGATCGGCGGCGGCACCGACGAGGTGATGCGCGAGATCCTCGGGAGGCAGCTCGGGTTGTAGGCCGCGCCGTGCCGCTCAGGCGGCTCGCGCCCGCGGCGGAACGACCGATGAGGCCGCCGAGCGGAGCTTGTAGACGAAGCGCCGCCGCGCCTCGTGGTAGCCGCGGTCGGGCCCGAAGAAGCACCGGTGCGAGCGCGCCATCTCCTCGGCGCGGTAGGCCTCGAGCGGCTTCCTCCGCTGGTCGCTGGCGCGCCGGAGCCGCTTCTCCACGAGACGGCGATCCAGGGCGGGGCTGCGCGCGAGCCGCTCCGCCCGGGCGCGCGCTTCAGCGCGGAAGCTCGCCACCGTGGACCCGAACGCGGCATCCAGCAGCCCGACTTCGACGGCTCGCCGTGTGCCGATCGGGGTGAACGGCGGGCCGGTCAGCTGCGCGGTCACGGCGGATCCGACCCGGCGGGGAAGCAGATGTGTCCAGTACTCGGACCCGTAGAGCCCGCCCATGTGACGGTAGTAGGGGTTCAGCACGACGTCCTCGCGCGCCACGACCTCGTCGGCGGCGAGCGCGAACGCCACACCGCCGGCCGCCGCGTCGCCGGCCAGGGCCGAGATCACGAGATGCGAGTCGGTCTCGATGATCTCGCGGACCAGGTCGTTCATCGCGTTCAGGTTCCGCCACGACTCCTTGCCCGGGTGGTCGGCACCCTCGATCACCTTCAGGTGGATGCCGTTGGAGAAGAAGTCCTGGCCGCCCATGAGGACGATGACGTTCGTCTGACGCCGGGAGCGCGCGTACAGGTACGCCTCGCGCAGGCGGTCGCACTGCTCGGTGCTCATGGCCCCGTCGTAGAAGTCGAAGTACAGGTAGCCGACCCCCTCGCGCTCCTCGTAGGAGATCTCGCGGTAGGTGTGCCCGGCGGGGAGCGGCGCGTGCAGCTCCACCGGGATCTCCGGCACCCGGAGCGCGTGCCCGGCCAGCGCGAGCGCCCGGGTGGCCGGGACCTTGAAGAAGACGCGCTCCTCGGTGTCGCGCTGCTTGAGGTGGGTGATCCAGACCGCGCCGTCCACGGTCGCCCGACACACGGCGCCGGTGCGCTGAGCGATCAGCTCGCCCGCGCGCCCGCGCAGCTCCTGCTCGCGGTGGGCCCCGAAGAGGTGGAACTCGGTGCCCTCAATCGAGTCGAGCACGCCGGGATGACCCTCCGCGGCCCGCAGCTTGCGCACCACGGTGTCGGTCGAGTCCGAGCTCCAATCGATCGTGCGGACGTCCTGGCGCATGAGCGGGCGAGCCCGCCCGGTTACCCGCGGGTCGCCGTAGTCGAGCGCCTCGGGCGCCTCGCCGGCTACGACCTTGCCGATGGCCTCCTCGAGCGCGTCGATCGCGGCGCGACGCACCTCGTTGCGGTAGAGGCTGCCCTTTCCCGCATCGCGCATCCGGAACGTGCGGCTGGCCCAGATGTCGCCGGCGTCGAGCTCGCCGTTGGCCTCGAGGATGGTTACACCCCACTCGTCCACGCCGAGCTCGATCGCCCAATCGAGCGAGGATCCTCCGCGGTCCCCTCTGGGGCCCGGATGCACGATCAGGCAGCGATGGCTTCCCCAGATCGACTCGGGGATCAGCTTCTTGAGCATGGGGCAGACGATCAGCTCGGGGCGGTGCCGCGCGACCGCCGCCTCCATCTCGGCCGCCGAATCGACGACCGCGACGGCGACCTCGTGCCCGAGCTCGGTGAGCGCGATGTAGGCGCGCTGGCTGAGGCTGTTGTGGGCCGAGGTCAGGAACAGGATGTGCAGGGACGTGCGTGGTTGGGCCATGCCCGGGTTGACGCGGCTGCGGGCCCCGCATTCCTGTGAGATGGCGCACACGCGCCGCCCGGCGGAGCCGGGGCACCGGGCGGCGACGACGATGTGCGGTCGGTCAGCGCGCCGGTCGCAGCGGCGGGTCGTAGACGGCCGCGAGCCGGGCGAGTGCGAGCGCGCCGATCAGCAGGCCGAAGTCGCGCAGGGCGATGTCGTAGTAGCCCGAGTGGGTGAGCAGGTTCACGATGATCCCGCCGAGCCAGCCGGCCACCAGGTAGGCGCCGTAGCGCGGCTTCAGCGCCACCACGATGCCGGCGAGGACCTCGACGGCGCCCACGAAGTACATGAAGTCCTGGGCGCTGCCCGGGGCGATGTCGTTGATCCACGGCGCCAGGTACTGCGGCCAGTCGACCAGGACATTCGCGAACTTGTCCAGTCCGAACAGGATCGGCGCGACGGCGAACCCGGTCCGGAGCAGTGAGTAGGCCTGGAAGCGGCCGTCACGCCAAGCGGCGCGGTCAGGAGCCTCCGCGGGACGGTCCCCGACGGGGCTGCGCACTGGAGTCGCAATGTTGGACATTGGTGCTCCTTTCTAAAAATAAGAGGAGTTGACAAACACCCTAGAACCCGTCGGGTGATTTGTCAAGAAGTATTGGTGTTAGAATCGACACGTGCCGAACCCACGCGAGATCGACGAAGAGGTCCGCCGCCTGGCCGCGCTGGACGAGCCGATCCGCCGGCGGCTGTTCGACCACGTCCGCCGCAGCCGCACGCCGGTCGGCCGCGAGGAGGCCGCGGAAGCGGTGGGTATCGGGCGCTCGCTTGCCGCCTACCACCTCGACAAGCTCGCCGACGAGGGCCTCCTCGCCACCACCTATCGGCGCCCCGAGGGCCGCGCGGGACCGGGCGCGGGCCGTCCGGCCAAGCTCTACACCGCGGCGGAGAGCGAGCTGTCGGTCTCGGTGCCCGCGCGCGACTACGAGTTCGTCGCCCACCTGCTCGCCGAGGCCGCCCAGGCCGATCCGAGCGGGACGACGCGGGCCGGCCTGCGGGCCGTCGCCGCCCGCACAGGGCGCCGGCTCGGCGAGGGGCTACGCGGGGAGGCGCTTCTCCACGCCCTCGAGACGCGGGGCTACGAGCCGGTTGAGGACGAGGCGGGCGTCATCCGGCTTCGGAACTGCCCGTTTCATCGCCTCGCCGCCGATCACCGCGATCTCGTCTGCGGGATGAACCAGGCCTACCTCGAAGGCATTCTCGACGGGCTTCAGCGCGAGGACGCGAGCGCCCACCTCGAGCCCGAACCCGGCCGCTGCTGTGTGGTCATCCGCCGCCGGCTCGGCGCCGGATCGTCATGATGCCGTCCCTTGCAACCGGAGAAGGAGACCGAGAGTGGGAGTACTTGACGGCAAGGCGGCGATCGTCACCGGGTCGGCCCGTGGCATCGGGCGCGCCACGGCGGAACTGCTCGCCGAGCAGGGCGCCCGTGTGCTGATCAACGACCTCGACGGCGACGTCGCCGAGCAGGCCGCGTCCGAGATCGCGGGTGAGACGACCGTGTTCGGCGGCGACCTCACGCAGGAGGGCGTGCCCGACCAGCTCGTCCAGAAGGCGGTCGACGAGTTCGGCCGGATCGACATCATCGTCAACAACGCCGGCTACACCTGGGATGGCGTCGCCCACAAGATGAGCGATGAGCAGTTCCAGGCGATGCTCGAGATTCACACCGTGGTGCC
>Ga0081538_10005281_pt1 | contig 11656 bp, 8 predicted proteins | sample TabmetS5T2R1_FD_71022 | JGI IMG/M metagenome (GOLD analysis project Ga0081538, IMG submission 71022) | Tabebuia heterophylla rhizosphere microbial communities from the University of Puerto Rico - S5T2R1 | ecosystem: Host-associated > Plants > Roots > Rhizosphere ... | reverse complement strand
GAGGTTGATGGCGGCGTTGATCAGCGACAGGTGGGTGAAGGCCTGGGGGAAGTTGCCCAGCTGCTCGCCGGTCTGGCCGATCTCCTCGGCGTACAGGCCCAGGTGGTTGGCGTAGGTGAACATCTTCTCGAACACCAGCCGGGCCTGCTCCAGGCGGCCGGAGCGGGCCAGGGCATCCACATACCAGAAGGTGCAGATCGAGAAGGTCCCCTCATGGCCCCGCAGGCCGTCGGGGGAGGCGGCGGGGTCATAGCGATAGACCAGGCTGTCCGAGACCAGCTCGCTGTCCATGGCCTCCAGGGTCTGGAGCCACATCGGATCGGTGGGGGCGACAAAGCCGACCAGGGGCATCATCAGCAGCGAGGCGTCCAGCACCTCGGTCTGGTCGTGCTGGGTGAAGGCCCGGCGCTTCCGGTTCCAGCCCCGCTCCATGATCTGGGCGTAGATCCGGTCGCGCTGCTCGACCCAGCGGCCCAGGTCGGCCGGGCGGCCGTGGTCGCGGGCCAGGCGGACCATCCGGTCCAACGCCACCCAGCACATCAGCCGCCCGTAGGTGAAGTTCTGGCGTCCCCCGCGGGTCTCCCAGATGCCCTCGTCGGGCTGGTCCCAGTGCTGGCACAGCCAGTCGGCGAGCTCGGCCAGCTTGGCCCAGCCGGCGTGGCCGACCCGGATCCCCCGGCGGTCGGCCAACCACACCGAATCGAGGAGCTCGCCGTAGATGTCGAGCTGGAGCTGGTCGGCGGCGCCGTTGCCGATCCGGACCGGCTGGGAGCCACCATAGCCCTCCCAGTGGTCCAGGCTCTCCTCCTCGAGGTCGGCGGAGCCGTCGATGCGGTACATGATCTTGAGCGGCCCCGACCCCTCAGGCTGGCCGGCCTGCTCGGCGACGCGGTCACCCACCCAGCGCAGGAAGGCCTCGGCCTCCTCGGTGAACCCCAGCCCGAGCAGGGCGTGGACCGAGAAGGAGCCGTCCCGGATCCAGGTGAAACGATAGTCCCAGTTGCGTTCGCCCCCGACCAGCTCGGGCAGCCCAGCGGTCGGGGCGGCGACCAGGGCGCCGGTGGGCGCATAGGTCAACAGCTTCAAGGTGATCGCCGACCGGTCGACCTGCTCGCGCCAGCGACCCCGATAGCTGGAGCGGCCCAGCCAGCCCCGCCAGAACCGCGCCGTCTGGTTGAAGGATTCCAGCAGCTCCTCAGGGACGGTCTGGCGGGGTGGGCCGGGGGCGGCCGACTCCAACACCACCCCCCCGGCCTGACCGGCCCGGACCGTCAGGACCCCGCGCAGGTCGTTGCCGTCGCGCCCCATCGCCCGCTGCCCGGCGCCGTGCAGGGTCAGCTGCAGGGTCGGGGTGTGGAACACCGCCCCCTCGTCGGTCAGCTCCAGCTCATGGGGCTGGCGTCCGTAGTCGAAGCGGGGCGCGCACTCCAACACAAAGCGCATCTCGCCGCGGACACAGCGCACCACCCGGACCAGCCGGTGCCGGTCACTGGCCCGGTGGGGGTCGTCGATGGGCATGAAGTCGATCACCTCACCGACCCCCCCGGGGGTCAGGAACCGGGTGATCAGGATGGCGGTGTCGGGAAAGTACAGCTGCCGGGTGACATAGTCGCCCCCCTCGGGGCCGATGCGGCAGCGCCCACCGTTGTCATGGTCCAACAGCGCCCCGAACACAGTGGGGGCGTCGAACCGCGGGCAGCACCACCAGTCGATGCTGCCATCGGTGGTGACCAGCGCCGTGGTCTGGAGATCTCCGATCAGCCCATGCTCAGCGATCGGCAAATAACGATCCATCGGCGATCCTCCCCTAGCGGGCATGTGCTGCCCTCCCTGGCCGGCGCGAACGCAATGTAATCGGGACGCACTGCGAACGGATCATCCGGACAGGGTGATTCCTTCCCGCACGAGCTCGGAGGCTTAGCTGAGCGGAGCGGACCCGGACCCGGCCGGGGCGACATCGAGCCTGTGGACAGCAAATCACCTCGATCGGGTGAAGCTCCGTTGCCCGCACGGAGGCCATGCTCGACCGGCTGGAACATCAGACGGCCCCGCCGGGCCGGGCGAGGCCGCCGAGCCGACGGCTGGACGTGGTCGGCGGTGGCGCTGGCGTCGGGACTGCATGGAGGTGGGTGCGACGTGGCCGAGGGTGGCACGGCCGGACGGCCGTCGAGCGCGTTGCGAGCGGTGCTGGTTCCGCTGGCCCTGGCCCAGTTCATCTGCAGCTTCGCCGGCACCAACATGAACGTCATGATCAACGACATGAGCCAGGACCTGGACACCACCGTCCAGGGCATCCAGGTCGCCATCACCATCTTCCTGCTGGTCATGGCAGCGCTGATGATCCCCGGAGGCAAGCTCACCGACCGCTGGGGCCGCAAGCGCTGCTTCACCGTCGGCCTGGTCATCTACGCCATCGGCGCGCTGCTGAGCGCGGCCGCCCCCGGCCTGGGCATCCTCATCCTGGGCAACTCGATCTTGGAAGGGGTGGGCACGGCCCTGCTGATCCCGCCCGTCTACATCCTCACCACTCTGCTGCTCCCCGACCTCACCTCCCGGGCCCGCGCCTTCGGGTGATCAGCGCGGCCGGCGGCGTCGGCGGCGCCTCGGGGCCGCTGATCGGCGGCCTCATCACCGAGGCGATCAGCTGGCGGGCAGCATTCGTGTTCCAGGCCCTGATCATCGCCGTGATCGTCTGGCTGGCCCGGCGGGTCCACGACCCCCTGCCGCCCGATCCCACCCGCCCCTTCGACACCGGTGGGGCCATCCTGTCGGCCGTCGGCCTGATCCTGGTCGTCATGGGCATCCTGGCCGCCGACAACAACGGCTGGCTGATGCTGGGCCTGATCGTGGTGGGCGCGCTCGTCCTGGCCTGGTTCTTCCGATCGGTGCGGGCCAAGGAGCGCGCCGGCCAGGAGCCACTGCTGTCCACGGGGCTGTTCCGCAACCGGACCTCCAACCTGGGCCTGGTCACCCAGAACGCCCAGTGGCTGCTGCTCATGGGCATCTCGTTCGTGGTCGCGGCCTACCTGCAGGTCGTGCGGGGCTATGACGCCATCCAGACCGGGGTGATCTTCACCGCGGCCACCCTCGGGCTGCTGGCCTCGTCGCTGGCTGCTGAGCGCCTGGCCAAGCGACGACCGCAACCGACCCTCATCATGGCCGGCTTCCTGGTCACCATCGCCGGCATCGGCGTCCTGCTGGCCATGGTGATCGGCAACCCCAGTGTCTGGGCCTTCACGCCCGGGCTGCTGCTGATCGGCCTGGGGTTGGGCCTGATGCTCACCCCCTCGGTCAACGTCGTCCAGTCGGCCTTCCCCGAGGAGCGCCAGGGCGAGATCTCGGGGCTCTCGCGCAGCGTCTCCAACCTGGGCTCGTCGCTGGGCACCGCGATCGCCGGCACCATCCTGGTCGCCGGCATCACCGTCACACCCGAGCGCGCCTACGGGCTCGCCATGATCGCGCTGGCCGCCGTGGGCCTCATCGGGCTCGCGGCCTCGACCCTCCTGCCCCGAACCCCCGCCCCAGCCGACACCCCCGCGGCCAGGCCATGACCAGCCGCCCACAGAGGAACTCATCCGACCGCCCGATCCGTAGCCTGGTGCTCTGCTCGGATCTGGCTGAGGGCATGCCCCAATGGGCTCATCGGTTCCGTAAGGAAGGGGTGGGGGCCCGGGTACGCTGCTCGGCCACGGGGACGCTCTCGGGCATGACCTGGTGGTGCTCGTGGTGGGCGTCGTACCAGTCGGCGTAGCGGTTGGTGGCCGGCCAGGCGGTCAGGCCGTGAGCGTACACCGACAGGGTGACCGTCCAGGTCACCACCGCAGCCATCAGCGGACGCTCGGGCAGCTCGGTCTCCTCGAGCAGGATCAGCAGGAACACGATCGAGGCCAGGCCCCGGGGTCCGAACCAGCCCAGGAACCCGACGGTGGCCCGTTGCATGCCGGTGCCGGCCAGGGCCAGGGCCACCGGGAGCATCCGGACCAGGGTCAGGCTCGCCACCGCGTAGGCGGCGATGGGCCAGTCCAGGTCGCCGAGCGCCGGACCCAGGAGCACGGCCGCGAACAGCAGGAAGGTGACGGCATTGAGCAGCTCGCCACCCTGCTCGGCGAGGAACGTCGCCTCCTTGGCGTGGTCGGCGGCGACGAGCCGGAAGACGATCCCGGCCGTGAAGGCGGCGATGAAGCCGCTCCCGCCGAGGGCGGCCGCCGCCGTATAGGCCAGCAGCGCGGTCGCCACCGCGGTGATCTGCCGCCAGGTTCCCTCCATCCAGCCCTGGCCTCCGAACCTCCGTAGCACCCAGGCGCCGAGGGCGCCGGCGGCGACCCCGCCGGCCGCGCCCCAGCCGATCTCCTCGGCGATCACCTCGAGGGGTTCGACGTGGCCGACGCCCTCCTCGGCGGCGGCGATGGTGAGGAAGATGATCAGCAGGGGGACGCAGACGCCGTCGTTGAGGCCGCTCTCGACGTTGAGGCCCTGGCGGATGCGGGAGGGCAGCCGTGGGTTGGTGACCACCGGCAGCCCGAGGGCGGCGTCGGTCGGGGCCAGCATGGTGGCCAGCGCGGCCGCCGTCCACAGGTCCAGCTGGGGGAACAGGGCCAGGCCGGCCGCGGTGCCGGCCACGATGGTGAGGGGCAGGCCGAAGGCGAGCAGTCGTCCCGGCACGGCCGACTCGTGCCGCAGCCGGCCCAGGTTGACCCGGACGGCGTCACAGAACAGCACCAGGGTCAGGGTGGCCTCGGCCAGGTGGCGCACGAACCGGTTGGCATCATCAGGCTCGACCAGGTCCGGGAACCAGGCGCCGGCCACCAGGCCGAGGGCGACGAACACCATGGCCTGGCTGACCGGCGTGGACCGCAGTCGTCCCGACACCGCCGCGTAGGCGAGCAACGCCACGGCAAGGGTGGGCAGGGCCCACTGGCTCATGCTCCCTCCCGAGCTGCAACCCAGTGCCGGGGCCGCCCACAGCGATCGGTCGCCACGACCCCTGATGGCAACCGCCCGAGTCTGGCAGGTGGCGTTCGACCAGACATCATCCGCCAGGGATGATCCACCCGGACCGCCAGCCGCTACCGCTGCTGAGTCAGGCCGCAGATGGAGTGATCGATGGGACCCCTTCAGCACGACGATGCCCCGTATGTCTCGACCGGCCAGCTCCCCTCGCCCGAGCAGGTGCGGCGCGCGGTCGACGAGGCCTACGAGCGCTACCGGGCGGCCGCCGGGGGTGAACGCTCACGGATCTACCCGGCGCTGGCCCGGGTGCCGGCCGACCTGTTCGGGCTATGGCAACAACGCCATCGAGGTGCGCTACGTCGACGTGCGCTGACCCCGCTCGGATCTCATTCGTTTGGGGTGAGGCCTCGACCGTCCGGTTCGTCCACGATCGTGGGCGGTGGCGGCACTCTCGGCATGGGGGGTGATCGGGAATGGTGACAACTGAGGTCCAGGCGCCCGGGGGCGTGGCTGTCGCCCAGCGCTGGCTGGCACGCCTGGCCTTGGTGGCCGCGGCCGCGGCCCTGCTGGTGCCGCCGGTGGTGGCCGGTCTCCGCCAGAGCGTCGCCTTGGTGCTGGTCGGGCTGGCCGGCCTGGCCCTGACGGCGGCCGGGGCGTGGTGGGCGGTGGCCCACAAGGGCCCGGTGCGGTGGCTGGCGGCCGCCCTGGCCGTCGCCGCCCCCCTGACCGTGCTGGTCCTGTACCGGAGCCGGGGGCTGTTGTGGGTCGTGCTGGTGGCGCTGGGGCTGCTGGTCCTGGCCGTGGCCGCCGGCCGGGCCGCGTTGCGCCGTGATGCCATCCCCGAGCGGATGCCCGAGCACGAGGTGCCGCCGCCCCGGCGGCCGTACCTGATCATGAACCCGCGCTCGGGCGGCGGGAAGGTGGTCAGGTTCGGCCTCAAGGACAAGGCCGAGGCCCTCGGCGCCGAGGTCGCCGTCCTCGAGGGGCCGGGGACGGTGGACGTCGCTGAGCTGGCCCGCCAGGCGGTGGCCGACGGCGCCGACCTGCTCGGGGTGGCCGGCGGGGATGGGACCCAGGCCCTGGTCGCCGGCATCGCCGCCGAGCACGACATCCCGTTGCTGGTCATCTCGGCCGGGACCCGCAACCACTTCGCCCTCGACCTCGGACTGGACCGGGAAGACCCGTCGCGGTGCCTGGACGCGCTCACCGACGGGGTGGAGCTGCATGTCGACCTGGGGTTCATCGCCGGCCGCCCGTTCGTCAACAACGCCTCCTTCGGGGCCTACGCCGCGGTGGTGCAGAGCCCGGCCTATCGCGACGACAAGCGCCGTACGACGATGGAGATGCTCCCCGAGCTGCTGGCCGGCCAGAAGGGGCCACGCCTGGTGGCCAAGGCGGCGAACGTGACCATCGAGGGGCCGCAGGCGGTGCTGGTGAGCAACAACGTCTACGGGATGGGCGACATCGCCGGGCTTGGGCGCCGGGCCCGGCTGGACCGGGGCACCCTGGGGGTGTTCGCGGTCACGGTCAGCAGCGCGGTCCAGGCGGCCGGCCTGGTGCGCGGGACAAACTCCCGTGGGCTCACCAGGCTGGCCGAGCGTGAGGTGGCGGTCGACGCCGACACCGCCCAGATCCCGGTCGGGGTCGACGGTGAGGCGCTCCTGCTCGACACCCCCGTGCGCTGTACCGTCCAGCCGGCCGCCCTGCGGGTCCGGGTGCCACGTGACCGCCCCGGGGTGCCAGATCCCAAGCCCATCATGGACTGGAAACGCCTACGGCAGCTGGCCCTCACGGTGTCCCGCCCGGGCCCGCCGGCCCCGGGCCCACGGCCGAGCTGAACGCTGGCAACCGAGCGTCAGGCGCCTTCGAGCGCGTGCAGTCGTCCGGATCGGATCGCTTCCGCAAATGCCTGGTAGTCGCGCTCGTTCTGGTCGGCGTAGCGTCCGGCGAAGTCGGTGATCGACCGGTCGAACTGGTCGCCCTCACCCAGGTAGGCGGCGATCGCGATCGGATCCCCCGAGCGGGCATGGGCCCGGGCCAGGGTCCAGCCGCAGATGCCGGCGTAGAAGCTGAGCGCGAACGGCACCATCGACTCGACCTCGGCCGAGCCCTTCATGTCCCGTAGCTGCCGCCAGTAGTAGTGACGGCTGGTCTCGACGCCCCTGGTCCAGCCCAGGAAGATGTCGCTGGCGGCCTGCATCATCCGCTGCCCCTGCACCACCCGCTCGCCGTGCCGCTGGTGGCGGCTCTTGGGCAGCGGACCCTCCAGCACCGAGGCCGTCGCCTCCTTGACCTGGAGGAACAGCGGGTCCTGGAGGTCGCGGCCTTCGAGCAGGACGATGAAGGCCCGGGTGCCGACGCTGCCCACCCCGACCACCTTGCGGGCCATGTCGACGAACCGGAAGCGTTCCAGGAGCCGCCGGCGATCGTCCTGGAGGGTGGCCCGGTAGGCACGGTACTGGTCCCGGATGACCCGTTCGAGCCGCTCGGCGTTCAGACCGTAGGTGCCCTCCAGGTCCCGTGCCGGGATGATGATCGGCGGCTGACTGACGATCCGGTAGCGGCCGTCGACCAGCTCGCCGAGCTTGGAGAGGGCCTGCAGGCTGTGGCGGGGGGGGGCCCTCCCCGGCGCCCTCTCCTCCCCCCCGGCCCCCGGCTTTTATGTCCGGGAGCCGCTGGAGCGGGTGATCGTCTCGAACCCGTACTCGGGCCAGCTCGAGACCGACGTGATCCTCGACCTGATCGACGCGCGGCTGCTCATCGAGCCGCACCTCGCCGCGCTGGCGGTCACGCGGGCGACCGCGGACGACCTCGCCGAGATCGAGCGGCTCCTCGACCGCGCCGACGAGTCGCTGAGCGGGCAGGACGACGTCCTCAGCGACCTCAACCTCAACTTCCACCGCGCGATCGCGCGGCTGTCGGGCAACGCGGTGCTGGGCCAGACGATCGACTCGCTGCTCGACCTCTACGCGGCCGAGCAGATGGTGATCCTGCAGGTCTACGACAACCGCGCGCGCGACGCCCGCGAGCACCACGCGGTGCTGGAGGCGATCCGGGCCGGTGAGCCGGAGCACGCCGCGGCGCAGATGCGCGAGCACCTCACCGGCGTTCGCGCGGTCGTGGAGGAACGTTTGCGCGGGAGCGCGACGAAGCGACGCAGACGCACGCGCTCCTGAGCGAGCGCGCCGGGCCTCGTGCCCGGCACGGAGGCACACCCGAGGAGGAGAGATGACGGAGGACGGACGACGCCGGCGCCTGTCGCCGGCCGGAATGATCGGCGGCCTGGTCGCGGTCGCCGCGCTGGTGCTGGTGGTGATCGCGCTCGTCGGCGGCGGGGGCGACGACGGCGGCGAGGAGTCGAATGAGCCGGCGGCGAACGCGGCGGCCGCGGACGGCGAGGTCACGCGCGCCGACACGCTCGTGCTCGGCCAGTTCCGTCCCCCGACGGGCAAGATCGGCAACCCGTACGTCGCCGCCAGCGACGCGCTCGTGTCCGACGGCCTGCACGAGCTCGTGTACGAGCCGCTGTTCTACATCAACTACCAGACCGGCGAATCGGAGCCGTGGCTGGCCGAGCGCTACGAGTACAGCGACGACAACAAGACGATCACGCTGACCCTGCGCGACGACGTGACATGGAACGACGGCGAGAAGTTCAGCGCCGCGGACGTCGTGTTCACGCTCAACCAGATCGTCAAGGCCAAGGCGCCGTTCCGCGCCGCGAACATCCAGGCGGCGATCCGGTCCGTCGAGGAGGTGAGCCCGACCGAGGTCGAGATCCGGCTCAAGGCGGCCAACCCGCGCTTCGTCGACACCGAGCTGTCGTCGAACGTCTACACCGCCAACTTCATCCCGATGCCCAAGCACATCTTCCAGGGCAAGAAGTTCGACACGTTCGCGTTCTTCGACCTCGGCAAGGGCTGGCCGGTCGGCACCGGGCCCTACACGCTGACGAAGGTCGACGCCTCCAGCGCGACGCTGGATCGCCACGAGGACTGGTGGGCCGCGAAGGCCGGCGTGGAGGAGCTGCCGGCGCCCAAGCGGGTCGTCTACACGGTCCCGGGCCCGGAGGACACGGCGGTCTCGAGCCTCGAGACGAACAAGCTCGACTACGCCGGCCAGTCGGTCCCGACCGTCGCCGGCTTCATCTCCGCGCGCAAGCAGAACCCCAACCTCATCAACTGGGACGGCGACCTCGGCTGGCTCGACCCGTGCCCGTTCAGCCTGACGATCAACACGCAGAACGCGCCCTGGGACGACGCCGACATGCGCTGGGCGCTCAACGCGGCGATCGACAAGGAGCAGTTCAGCCAGCTCTTCAACACGCCGGGCGAGCCGACGCCGGCCCGCTCGCCGTATCCCGAGTACCCCCAGCTGACGGAGCTGCTCGACGCCAACCAGGCGCTGTTCGACGCCAACCCGACACTCGAGCACGACGTCGAGAGGGCCAATCAGACGTTCGAGAGCAAGGGCTACGCGAAGGACGGCGGGGTCTGGAAGAAGGACGGCAAGGCGCTGACGCTGGAGCTCAACATCTTCAACCCGGCGGCGCTCGGCCCGGTGTGGGGCGACGCGGCGCAGCTCCTGTCGCAGCAGCTCGAGGAGGCCGGCATCAAGGTCGACCTCAAGCCCGGCGACTTCAACCTGGTGGCCAGCAACCGCGCCGAGGGGAAGTTCGACGCGCAGAGCTGGTTCGAGTGCGGCAGCGTCACCGACCCGTGGAGCACGCTGAACCGCTACACCGACGCGCCCGGCAATGACAACGCGGGCAAGTGGGCGAACGCGCGGTACAACGAGCTCGTCGCCGAGATGGGCGAGCTCGCGCCGGGCGACGAGCGCATCGGCGAGCTGTTCCGCGAGGCGATGGACATCTGGCTGAAGGAGCTCCCGGTGATCCCGCTCGTGCAGCGGCCGACGCCGATCGTGATGAACCAGACCTACTGGAAGGGCTGGCCGACGGCGGAGAACGGCTACACCCAGCCGGCGCCGTGGGGCATGAACTTCCACCAGGTGATCACGCGGCTGGAGCCCGCCGGGGGAGGCCAGTGACGCTCGACTACGCCCTGCGGCGCATCGGGTTCTTCTTCCTGGTCGTCTGGATCACGATCACCGTGATGTTCTTCCTGGTGCACATCGCGCCGGGAGATCCGATCACCGACCAGATCACCCGCATGCAGGCATCGGGGCAGTCGCTGTCCGCCGGGCCCGAGCTGATCGAGGAGTACAAGCGGCAGTTCGGGCTCGACGACCCGCTGTACGAGCAGTACTTCGACTACCTCGTGCAGCTCGGGCAGGGCAACCTCGGCTACTCGGTCACGAGCTTCCCGACCAAGGTGGCGACGCTGATCGGCGACGCGCTGCCCTGGACGCTCGGGCTGCTGTTCACGGCGATGCTCATCTCGTGGGTCGTCGGCTCGCTGCTCGGCGGGCTGCTGGCCTGGCGCTCGACGCCGGCGCTCGCGCGCGGCCTGATGTCGTCGATGATGCTGTTCGCCGCGATCCCGTACTACCTGGTCGCGCTGTTCCTGCTGTGGGTGTTCGCCTACAAGCTGCAGTGGCTGCCGACCGGCGCGGCGCGCGACCCGCTCGGCACCCCGGGCGGCGCGCTCGCTCAGGTCGTCGACACCGTCGAGCACGGGCTGCTGCCGGCGCTCAGCATCGTGCTGGCGTTCGTCGGCTTCTGGATGCTCGGCATGCGCTCGATGATGGTGAGCGTGCTCGGCTCGGACTACCTGCAGCTGGCCGAGGCCAAGGGACTGCCCGAGCGGCGCATCTTCCTCCGCTACGGGATGCGCAACGCGATCCTGCCGCAGGTCACCTCGCTCGGCATCTACATGGGCTACATGGTGGCCGGCTCGATCCTCGTCGAGGTGCTGTTCGCCTATCCCGGGCTCGGGAAGGTGCTCGTCGCCGCGGTCGACAGCCGCGACTACCCGGTGATCGAGGGCGTGGTCCTGATGATGGTGGTGGCGACCGCCGGCGCGCTGCTGATCATCGACCTCGTGCTGCCGCTGATCGACCCGCGGATCCGCTATGGCCGAGACTGAGCTGCTGGCCGCACCCACGCCCACCGGGCACGCGCCGGAGCTGCCGCGCGGCGGGCGACCGCCGCGCTGGTGGCACAGCAAGCGGCTGCTGCTCGGGCTCGCGATCCTCGCGCTGCTGTACCTCGGCACGCTGGTGGCGCGGCTCTGGGTCGGCCGCGAGGAGACCGAGATCTTCGCTTTCCCGGTGTCGCTCTCGCCGAGCGGCGACCACCTGCTCGGCACCGACAAGCAGGGCCGCGACGTGTTCGCCCAGATGCTCTACTCGACCGCGCCGACGTTCGAGATGGTGCTCGTGGCGGGCTTCCTCGCGACGCTCGTCGGCACCGCGGCCGGGCTGGTCTCCGGGTACTTCCGGGGCGCGCCGGACACGATCGTGCGCGGCATCTCCGACGTGATGCTCGGGATCCCGGCGTTCTCGATGCTGATCCTCGTGGCGGCGATCCTCGGGCGGCTCTCGCTGATCGGGATGGGGCTGGTGATCGCGCTGTTCAGCTGGCCGCTCGTCGCCCGCGCCCTGCGCAGCCAGGTGCTGTCGCTGCGCGAGCAGCCGTTCGTGACGATCAGCCGGCTCTCCAACCGCAGCGCCGTCTCGATCATGGTCTTCGAGCTGCTGCCGAACATGCTGACGTTCGTGACCGCGATATTCGTGGGCGCGGTCT
>Ga0081538_10005280_pt1 | contig 11659 bp, 11 predicted proteins | sample TabmetS5T2R1_FD_71022 | JGI IMG/M metagenome (GOLD analysis project Ga0081538, IMG submission 71022) | Tabebuia heterophylla rhizosphere microbial communities from the University of Puerto Rico - S5T2R1 | ecosystem: Host-associated > Plants > Roots > Rhizosphere ... | reverse complement strand
TGCTCATTGCCTCCGTACGAGGGATGGGTCTCGCGCTTCGTGGAAGCCCATTCACTGCGCCCGGCGCCTCGCCTGTGCCGCATTTTCTCGCCCATATTCGTCTCTTCTTGGACTTCCCATGCTGGCCAAACATCTAGCCTTATTGCTTCTCCTGTTCTGGCTCACCGTTCCGGCGTGCGCCGACGACCCGATCTTCCCGCCGGGCTCGCGCGTTGCCCTGGTGCCGCCGCACGGATTCGTGCCCGGCAAGGCGTTCCCCGGGTTCGAAGATCGGGAAAAGAATTCCCTCATCCTGATCTCCGAGTTCCCGGCGTCGGCCTATGCGGATCTCGAGCGCCGGGTCGCGGACGAACAGCTGTGGCGCCAAGGCGTGACGGTGGAGAACCGCGAGCCGTTTGCGTTCGCGGGCGGGGCAGGCTTCCTCGTGACCGGACGTCAGGAGGCTGGAGGCGTTTTGTTTCGCCGCTGGATTCTGTTCGGCTCGGCGCCGGATTTCGCCGCAATCGTCTCGGTACAGGTGCCGGACACCGAGAAGGTCCCCTCCGACGCAGCGGTGCGCGCGGCGCTCGCGACGATTGCGGTCCGCGTCACGGCGCCGGTCGAGGAACAGCTTGTCGGCTTGCCGTTCACGCTGCACGAGCTGGCCGGCTTTCGCGTCATGCGCGTCGTGCCGGGCAGCGCCGTGCTGCTGACCGCGGGCGCGAACGAGATCTTCGAAGTCACCGAGCAGCCGCTGTTGTTGGTTTCCGTGGTGCGCGGCGCGCCGGGCGCCCAGGCGAGCGAGCGCGACCGCTTTGCCCGCGGCCTGCTCGCCGAGACGCCCGGCATCAAGGAGATTCGGCTGGTGCGATCGGAGCCGCTCCGGATCGGCGGGCAGCAAGGCCATGAAATCGTGGCCGAGGCCAAGGACATCAAGACCAGCAGCGACGTGATGGTGGCTCAGTGGTTGCGCTTCGGCGGCAACGGACACCTGCGCGTGCTCGGCTTGGCGCGCAAGGACGGCTGGGGCGAGACATTCGCGCGGCTGCGCGCCGTACGCGACGGCATCGATCTGCGCTGATCGAGCCGCTTAACTGCCCTGCGAGTTGTCGTTGGCTGCCGCTTCGGCGGCCGTATCGGCCTCGCCCGACGGCGCAGGCCTCGGTCCGCCCTTGGCAACGCCCACCAGGGCCGGGCGCAGCACGCGTTCGCCGATCGTGTAGCCGGCCTGAACCACCTGGACCACCGTGCCGGCAGGCACCGTATCGTCCGGCACCTCGAACATCGCCTGATGGCGGTGCGGATCGAACTTCTGGCCGAGCGGCTCGAGCTTGCGCATTCCGTGCTTCTCCAGCACCTTGAGGAGCTCGCGCTCGGTGAGCTCGACGCCGTCGAGCAGGCCCTTGACGCGGGCGTCGGCCTTCTCGCGGATCTCGTCGTCGAGCGCCTGGAGGGCGCGCTCCATGTGGTCGGCCACGGTCACGACGTCGCGCGCGAATTGGGTGATGCCGTAGAGCCGCGCCTCGGCGACCTCGCGCTCGGTGCGCCGGCGCAGATTCTCCATCTCGGCCAGCGCGCGCAGCCAGCGATCCTTGCATTCGGCCGCCTCGCGGGCGAGCGCAGCCGCGGGATCCTCGGCGCCTTCCGCGGCGGAAGCTGGCGCCTGCGCGTTGGTCTCGATCTCGTTGCCGGCCGTATCCGGCTTGCCGGCCGTATCCGGCGCGTTGTCGCTTGGCGTGCGGGGGTCCGTCATCGCCTAACATCCCGTTTCTGTTCGGATCTCGCCCGGATATCAGGGCTCGCAGGGAAAAAATCAAGCCGGAGGTTGCGTTGCGCAGGCAGGGGCAAGGTCGCGTCATCCCGGGATCTTCCGGCCGAAACCGGCAGCAGCGCCCGCACGATCGCCTGGGCGCGGCTGTTGACCTCGAAATTTGGACCCGGATCAATGCGCGCGGGCTCGGCCTGCCCTAGCGGAGCCGGTAGGTCGGGTTACGCGGCCATCGCCCATCGGGCCGAATCGACGAGGTCGAATCGTGCGTAACCCCAACATAGGGCACAATGTGCAATGTCGGCTTATGCGCAGATCCGAGTGGCCGGCGCGAAGCGAACCCGCGCCGGCCGCGCTAGCCTACGAACCTACCCTCGCCAGCACTCGGCTGACCACTTTGGCGGTGTAGTCCACCATGGGGATGATGCGCGCGTAGTTGAGCCGGGTCGGCCCGATCACGCCCAGCACGCCGACGATGCGGCCGACGCCGTCGCGGTAGGGCGCCACGATGGTCGAGGAGCCGGAGAGCGAAAACAGCTTGTTCTCCGAGCCGATGAAGATACGCACGCCCTCGGCGCGCTCGGCGCGGCCGAGAATGTCGACCAAGCCGCGCTTGGTTTCGAGATCGTCGAACAGGAGCCGGACTCGTTCCAGGTCTTCCAACGCCTTGAGGTCCTCGAGCAGGTTGGCGTGGCCGCGCACGATCAGGCGGCGCTCGTCGTCCTCGCCGCCGGACCAGCTGGCGAGCCCGGCTTCGATGATCTTCTGGGTCAGCTGGTCGAGCTCCGCCTGGCCCTCCGCAAGCGCCCGTTCGAGGTCCGCCTTCGCCTCGGCCAGCGTGCGCCCGCGGATATGGGCATTGAAAAAATTGGTCGCTTCGGTGAGCGCGGAGGTGGGCAAGCCAGGCGGCAGAAGGAGGATGCGGTTCTCGATTTGGCCGTCCTCAGCCACCATCACGACGAGCGCGCGCTCGGGCTCGAGCCGCACGAACTCGATGTGCTTGAGCCGGACGTTGGACTTGTCGGTGAGCACCAATCCGGCCGCGCGGGTGAGGCCTGAGAGCAGGCCGGAGGCCTCGTTGAGGATCGCATCGATCGATTTCGCCCCGGACCCGGCTGCGGCCTGCGCCTCGATGGCGCGCCGGTCGTGCTCGGTGAGATCGCCGATCTCCATCAGCGCGTCGACAAAGAAGCGCAAGCCCAGCTCGGTGGGCAGCCGGCCGGCCGAGGTATGCGGAGCAAAGATCAGGCCGAGCTGCTCCAGGTCCGACATGACATTGCGCACCGATGCCGGCGACAGGGTCATCGGGATGAGCCGCGCGAGATTGCGCGAGCCGACCGGCTCGCCAGTCGCCAGATAGCTCTCCACGATCTGGCGGAAGATTTCGCGTGAGCGCTCGTTGAGCTGGGCCAAGGTGACCTGGGTGGCGCCGATCGGGACGTCGTGGGACAAGAAGCGATTCCCCTCAAGACCTCTCTAACACATTGTCCATTCGCCCGCCCAAGTTCAAGCCGGCCCGCCACGGCTTGCCCAGCGCGCGAAAACCGCACCCGCCATGCAGGAGACCAACACGAAGCTCGGCGCGGTGACCAATCCGGGGACGCCGGATGAATTCGGCGCCTCATGGCGGCTCAACTGAAAAATGGACGGCGGCCACGCAAGCCGCCAATATAAGGATCGATAGATTTGGAGCGAATAGCGCGTAGCGAACAGCGCGTAGCGAACAGCGAATATCCTTGCGGGCGCTTTCCTATTCGCTATTCGCGCGGAGATCGTCCAATGGCCAGGATCGTGCTGGGCTTAGGAACCTCCCACACGCCGATGCTGCTCGCCTCCGATGAGACACTGGCGCGCTTCGTCGAGACCGACCAGAAGATCAAGCATCGCGACAAGGAGGGACGGCCGGTCACTTATGGCGAGCTCCTGGAGAAGGCCGATCCCAAGCTCGTTCATCTGGTGGCGCCGAAAAACCTCGTCGTCCGCCAGAACAAGGCGCGCGATGCAGCGCGCCACCTGCGCGATGTGCTCAGCGGCGCGCGGCTCGATGCGCTCATCGTTATGGGCGACGACCAGAACGAGAGCTACAAGGAGGACTGCCGGCCAGCTTTCGCGATCTACTACGGCGAGACGATCCGCAACAGCAACGAGCAGCACGAGAGCTATCGCGCGCGTTTTCCCGAATGGTACGTGCAGAACCGGCAGGGTTTCTTCGAGCAGGATGCGCCGCGCGACTATCCGGTCCATTCCGCCCTCGCGGTGCACCTGATTGAACAGCTGATGGAGGCGGGCTTCGATCTCGCCAGCTCGCAATGCCTGCCCGAGGGCGAAGGCGAAGGTCACGCCATTGCTTACATCCATCGCCGCGTGATGGACGAGGCAAAGCCCGTTGCCGTAGTGCCGATCTTCCTCAACACCTACTACCCCCCCAACCAGCCGCGCCCGCGTCGGTGCTACGCGTTCGGCCAGGCGGTGCGCCAGGCAGTCGAGACCTATTCCGGCGAAGCCCGCATCGGCATCGCCGCGTCAGGCGGCTTGAGCCATTTCCTGGTTGACGAGGATTTCGACCGCGCGATCCTCACGGCGTGTGCGGACAAGGACTCCGAATTCCTGCAAAACCTGCCGCGCAACAAGCTGCATGCCGGCAGCTCGGAGATCCTCAACTGGGTCGCCTTGGCCGGCGCGGTCGAGCATCTCAACCTCGACTGGTTCGAGTACGTGCCCGGCTATCGCACGCCGGCCGGTACCGGCACCGGCCTGAGCTTCGCCACATGGGCGTAAGCCATCGGCATAGCCGCGACGCAGCCGTCGCCCGGCCCTTGTCGATATCGTGCCTGCCACCTAAAAGTCCGCTCATCGACAAACCGGCGAACGCGCCCACGTGCCAGGAGAGACAATGCGGCCAAGCCGCCGGCAGCCCGAGGAACTGCGGCCAGTGACGCTGGAGCGCGGCGTCGTCAAGTATGCCGAGGGCTCGTGTTTCGTGAAGTTCGGCGACACGCATGTGCTGGTGACCGCTACGCTGGAGGACCGGTTGCCGCCGTGGCTCAAGGGCCAGGGGCGCGGCTGGATCACCGCCGAATACGGCATGCTGCCGCGCGCCACCCTCGAGCGCACGCGGCGCGAGGCCTCGACCGGACGCCCGAGCGGCCGCACGCTGGAGATCCAGCGCCTGATCGGGCGCTCAATGCGTGCCGTGGTCGACATCGCAGCGCTGGGCGAGCGGCAGATCACCATCGACTGCGACGTGATCCAGGCGGACGGCGGCACCCGCACCGCGGCGATCACCGGCGCGTGGGTGGCGCTGCACGACTGCCTCGCCTGGATGAAAATGCGCAATATCATCGCCGGCGACCCGTTACGCGATCACGTTGCCGCAATTTCCTGCGGCCTCTGCAACGGGGTGGCGGTGCTCGACCTGGACTATGCGGAGGATTCGGAAGCCGAAACCGATGCCAATTTCGTCATGACCGGCACCGGCCACCTCGTCGAGGTGCAGGGCACGGCGGAGAAGACGCCGTTCACCGAGGGGCAGCTCCTGAGCCTGCTCGCGCTCGCGCGCAAAGGCATCGCCAAGCTGGTCGACCTGCAGAAGATGGCCGTGATGTAAACGCGGCAGAAGTCATGTCGAATGATCATCGTCCGATCAAGGGCCGCCTCGTGATCGCCACGCACAATCCGGGCAAGCTCAAAGAGATGCGCGAGCTGCTCGAGCCCTTCGGTGTCGAGGCCGTGTCGGCGAGTGCGCTCGGCATAGGCGAGCCAGCCGAGACCGGCGCAAGCTTTCGCGAGAATGCGAGGATCAAGGCGCAGGCCGCGACGGAGACCACTCATCTGCCGGCCTTCGCCGACGATTCCGGTCTCGCGGTCGATGCGCTCGACGGCGCGCCCGGCATTCATTCGGCGCGCTGGGCCGGGCCCGACAGGAATTTCCGCCAGGCGATGGAAAAGGTCGAGCAGGAGCTCGACGCACGCGGCGCCGGGGCGGCAGACGAGCGGCGCGCGCATTTCGTCTCAGCGCTGTGCGTCGCCTGGCCGGACGGCCACGTCGAGGAATTCGAGGCCAGCGTAGACGGCACGCTGGTGTGGCCGCCGCGCGGCACCAAGGGCTTCGGGTACGATCCGATGTTTCTGCCCGATGGCCATGGGCGGACATTTGGCGAGATGGATGCCGAGGAGAAGCACGGGTTGCCGCCCAAAGGCCGCGGCCTGTCGCATCGGGCGCGCGCCTTTCTCAAACTGGCGGAGGCCTGCCTTGCCAGCCGCTGACACGATGACGTCACTGCAGCCGCAGGCGACCGGACAAGGCGCTCCCGCCTTCGGCGTGTACGTCCATTGGCCGTTCTGCCTGTCGAAGTGCCCCTATTGCGATTTCAACAGCCACGTCCGTCATGCGGCGATCGACGAGGCTCGTTTCGTGCGGGCGTTTGCCGCCGAGATCGCCGCGACCGCCGGGCGTGCGCCGGGCCGGACCGTCTCGACCATCTTCTTCGGCGGCGGCACGCCGTCGCTGATGGCGCCGTCCACCGTGGAGGCCATACTGGCGGCGATCGCCCGGCACTGGACGATCGCTGCCGATGTCGAGGTCACGCTCGAAGCCAATCCCACCAGCGTCGAGGCGACGCGGTTCCGCGGCTACCGCGCGGCCGGCGTCAATCGGGTATCGCTCGGCGTGCAGGCGCTCGACGATTCGGCGCTCGCCGCGCTCGGCCGCCTGCATTCGGTGCGCGAGTCGCTCGATGCGGTGGCGATCGCGCGCGGAATCTTTCCGCGCTATTCGTTCGACCTGATATACGCGCGGCCGGGCCAGACGCTGCGCGCCTGGCGCGCGGAGCTCGAACGCGCGATCGCCGAGGCCGCCGAGCACCTCTCCCTCTACCAATTGACCATCGAGCCGGACACGCCGTTCGCCAGACTGCATGCAGCCGGCAAGCTCGGCATTCCGGACGGCGACAGCGCGCGCGCCCTCTATGATGCGACCCAGGAGGTGTGCTCGGGCCGCGGCGTTCCGGCCTACGAAGTTTCCAATCACGCGCGGCCCGGCGCCGAGTGCCGGCACAACCTCGTCTACTGGCGCAGCCATGAATATGCCGGCATCGGGCCGGGTGCGCACGGACGTCTCGACATTGCTGGCGAGCGCCACGCCACCGCCACCGAGAAACGGCCGGAATTCTGGCTCATGCGCGTGGAGCGTCATGGTCACGGACTCATCGTCGACGACGTGCTCACGCTCGGCGAACGCGCCGACGAGCTCCTGCTGATGGGGCTGCGCCTGACGGAAGGAATCGATGCCGGGCGCTATCAGGCGCTCGCCGGCCGGCCGCTCGATCCCACCCGCATTGCGACGTTGCGCCGGCACGGCCTGATCGACACCGATGTGGCAGGCCGCCTGCGCGTGACGCCGGCAGGCTTTCCGGTGCTCGACGCCGTGGTTGCCGACCTGGCGGCTTAAGTGCCCGATCCGGCGAAGGCCTTCGGCGCCGGGCTGATGACCTGGCCGCCGGAGGGCGACACACGGAACACCGCGAGACCGCGCTCGTTGGTGCCGTCGGACCGGAAGCGGAAGATTCCGTCGATGCCGGAAAAGCCGGAGGTGTTGGTCAGCACCTGGTCGGAAAAGCGCTGCGGCCCCTGCGTCTTCACCAGCGCGGCCACCAGCGAGACCGCATCGTAGGCGAGCGTCGCGGTGCGCACCGGGTCGCGACCGAAGCGGCTGCGGTAGCGGCCGACGAAATTGCGGTAGCCGGTCGTTTCCGGCGCCGCGAACCAGGCGCCCTGCAGCGCGCTGTTGCTGAAGATCTGCGGGTCGTCCCACAATCCCGTGCCCAGCGGCTGCACCCGTCGCGCGCTGACGCCGGCCGCCGTGAGGCCCTGCACCACGGCGACCGAATCCGACCCGTCAGGAATGAAGATCGCATCGGCCTGTGTCGCCGCCTGCGCTACGCGGCGGATCGCCTCCTGCATCTGCTGCGGATCCTGCGGGTAGCGCTCGATCGCGATCACCCGCGCGCCGCGGCGGGCGACCGTCTGCTGGAACGCCGCCTGCACGACGCTGCCATAGGCATTGTCCGGCACCAGCGCCGCGAACGAGCGCCTGCCCTCCGCGACCGCATAGCCGACGATGCGATCGACATCGGATTCCGGCAGAAAGCTCAATAGATAGACGCCGCGCGCCGCAACATTGGCATCGGTGGAGAAGGCGATCACCGGCACGCCGCGGCTGCGGGACAGCTGACCCGCCGGCGCTACCGAGTGGGCGAACAGCGGTCCCAAGACGATCTCCGCGCCCTCGTCGAGCACCTGCTGCGCGGCCGCCTGCGCGCCCTGGACCGTGCCACCGTCATCCTTCACCAGGAGCTGAATGTTGGGTGCGTTGAATTCGGCCAGCGCCATCTCGGCCGCATTCTTCATCGACTGGGCGGCGAGCGCGGCATTGCCGCTCGCCGCCAGAGGCAGGAGGAGCCCGACCTTGACCTGGCCGGCGCCGATGGCACTTGCCGGCTCCGGCTCCTGCTGTCGCCCGCCGATGCCGAGATCGGTCATGTTCATCGAGCATGCGGCCGCCAACGATGCGGCCGCAGCCACCAGCGCCGCACTTCCCATGCCGCGCCAAGGGGCGCGGCGCCAACGGGCAGCCTGGTTCAGGCGCGACATGCCGATCAAAGGCCGGCCTCCTCGCATCGGCACTTAAGCCGCCTGCTCGACTCCGGACATATTGCGGGCGAATGGTCAGTCGAGTCAAAAGGATGAGAGCCGGCGGCAGCGCAACGGGCGGCCGGTTCCATGGCATCGTGGCGCGATGAAGCAGCTCGATCGCGAGTCCCATCCACCCGGACACCGGCGCGCGCGGGGCGCGACGGCGGACCGATCCGCCGCAGCGGCGCGCCACTACGCGCTCGCCGGGCAGTCGATCCAAGCCCCGCCGCTGGCGGGCGGACTCTATGTCGTGGCGACGCCGATCGGCCACTTGAGCGACATCACGCTGCGGGCGCTCGAGACCCTGGCGGCGGCCGACGTCATCGCCTGCGAAGACACGCGGGTGACGCGCAAGCTTCTCGACCGCTACGGCATCGCGACCCGGCTGACGGCGTACCACGACTACAACGCCGCAGCCGCCCGGCCCAAACTGCTGGAGCGGCTCGCTGCCGGCGAGGCCGTTGCCCTGGTGTCCGATGCCGGCACTCCCCTCATCTCGGATCCGGGCTACCGGCTGGTGCGCGCCGCGCGCGAAGCGGGTCACGCTGTCACAACCGTCCCCGGGTCTTCCGCCGTGCTCGCAGCGCTGGCGGTTGCGGGCCTTGCCACCGACCGGTTCTTCTTCGACGGATTCCTTCCGCCGAAGCCGGCGGCGCGGCGCGCGCGCATCGCCGAGCTATCGGCCATTCCGGCAACGCTCATCCTGTTCGAAACCGGACCGCGGATCGCCGCCGCCCTGGCCGATCTGGCGGCCGGGCTGGGCGAACGCGAGGCCGCCGTGTGCCGCGAGCTCACCAAGCTGCACGAAGAGGTGCGGCGCGCCGGCCTGGCAACGCTCGCACGCAGCTATGCGGCCGAGGACGCCCCGCGCGGCGAGATCGTGGTGGTGATCGCGCCCCCGCCGGCCAGACAGCCGGACGGGGAGGAGCTTGATTCCCTGTTGCGGGCGGCGCTCGGCCGCGCGTCCGTCAAGGATGCGGTGGCGGAAGTCGCAGCAGCGACGGGCCGGCCGCGCCGGGACGTCTACCAGCGGGCGCTGGCATTGAGGAGCCGGGATGCTGCGGACTGACGATCGTGGCGAGCCCCCGCGGCGCCGGGAGCGGACCGTCGCCTTTCGCCTCGGGCTGTCGGCGGAAACCCGCGCCGCCGCGCTGCTGCTGGTCAAGGGCTTCCGCATCGTGGCGCGCCGCTGGCGCAGCCCGGTCGGCGAGATCGACCTGGTCGTCCGGCGCGGACGGCTCCTGGTGTTCGTCGAGGTCAAGGCGCGCGGCGCCTTCGATGATGCGGCGGAAGCGGTGACCGAGCGGCAGCGCCGACGCATCGCCGCCGCGGCCGAGGCGTGGCTCGCGAGTCATGCCGACGACCTTGACCGCGACATCCGGTTCGACGCCGTGCTGGTCGCCCCGTGGCGTGTCCCGCGCCACATCCCGGCGGCGTTCGACGTCACGTGAGCTGCTGTGACGCCATCCTGGCGCGGTTACACCGCCCTCAGCGGGCGGCAGACGCCTGGCGTTGCGGATCGTCTGCTCAATGGCGGCTATCGCGTCGACCGAGCGGGCGGTGGCCTGCTGCATTCGCATCGAGACTATGAGAGAGTCGGTTAAGCTTGTGTTGTCGCAATCAGGGCTCAGGGAGAAAAGATGGCCTTGAACGTCGCAGTGCAGATGGACCCGATCGAGCGGATCAACATCAGCGGCGACTCGAGCTTTGCCCTGCTGTTGGAAGCCCAGGCGCGCGGCCATGCGCTCTTCTACTACACGCCCGACCGGCTGGCGCAGCGCGACGGGGCGGTATTCGCAACCGTGCGGCCGCTCAAGGTGCGCGATATCGCCGGTGACTACTTCACGCTGGGAGAGGGGAAACGAGTCGAACTCGCCTCGTTCGACGTGATCCTGATGCGCCAGGATCCGCCCTTCGACCTCGCCTACATCTCGGCGACCCACATGCTCGAGCGCATCCATCCTGGCACGCTGGTGGTCAACGATCCAGCGCACGTGCGCAACGCGCCGGAAAAAGTGTTCGTCACCGAGTTCCCCGACCTGATGCCGCCGACCCTGGTCACGCGCGATCTCGCCGAGATCAAGGCGTTTCGCGCCGAGCAGGGCGACATCGTCATGAAGCCGCTCTACGGCAAGGGCGGCGAGGCGGTGTTCCACCTCGGGCGGCAGGACCTCAATTTCGGCTCGCTCTACGACCTCTTTGCCACCACTTTCCGCGAGCCGTGGGTGGTGCAGAAGTTTCTCCCGGCGGTGAAGAACGGCGACAAGCGCATCATCCTGGTCGACGGCGAGTTCGCCGGCGCGGTCAACCGCATCCCGGCGCCCGACGACCTGCGCTCCAACATGGTGCGCGGCGGCGTGCCGACCGCGACCGACCTCACCGCGCGCGAGCGCGAGATCTGCTCCCGCCTCAGGCCGGCCCTCAGGAAGCGCGGTCTCCTGTTCGTCGGCATCGACGTGATCGACGGTTTCCTCACCGAGATCAATGTCACCTCCCCCACCGGCATCCGCGCGATCAAGAACGTCGGTGGCCCGGACGTGGCGGCGCTGATCTGGGACAGGATCGAGCGCCTGCGCGCCGCCATGGCGGCGTGAGCGCTTCTGTTCCCTAAATGTTCTTGCCGGAGGACCTCGCCTCCGCTACTCTCCTCGCCAGCGGGGGCTTTCCATGGTCCAGCGGGTTTCCACCGTTGCGTTCGAAGGCATCGAGGCGCGGGCGGTCGACGTTCAGGTCCAGGTCGCGCCTGGCCTGCCCAAGTTCCACGTGGTGGGCCTGCCGGACAAGGCGGTGTCGGAAGCGCGCGAGCGGGTGCGCTCGGCCCTGGTCGCCTCCGGCCTGGCGCTGCCGGCCCGCCGCATCACCGTCAACCTCGCGCCGGCCGACCTGCCCAAGGAGGGGAGCCATTACGACCTGCCGATCGCGCTCGGCCTGATGGGCGCCATCGGGGCGATCCCGCACGACGCCGTCAATGGCTTCACCGTGCTGGGCGAGCTCGGCCTCGACGGCTCGATCTCAGGCGTCGCTGGCGTGCTGCCCGCAGCGATCGGCGCCAATGCCCGCGGCGAAGGCCTGATCTGCCCGGCGGCGTGCGGACCCGAGGCCGCCTGGGCGAGCCCAGACCAGGAGATCATCGCCGCCTCCTCGCTGATCCAGCTCGCCAATCATTTCAAGGGCACGCAGGTGCTCACCCGCCCGCAGCCGAAGATCCGCGAGGTCGAG
>Ga0081538_10005279_pt1 | contig 11659 bp, 11 predicted proteins | sample TabmetS5T2R1_FD_71022 | JGI IMG/M metagenome (GOLD analysis project Ga0081538, IMG submission 71022) | Tabebuia heterophylla rhizosphere microbial communities from the University of Puerto Rico - S5T2R1 | ecosystem: Host-associated > Plants > Roots > Rhizosphere ... | reverse complement strand
CGCGGAAGGCGCGACCGACGGCCGAGACCAGCCCGAAGGTGACGCGCAGCTGCCCGCCCGGGTTGGCCAGGGCGAACACCGGCGTCCCGACCCGGGCCTCGGCGTCGGTGGCCCAGGCGATGGGCGGGGCCCCGCCGGTGTCGACGGCGATCACGGCCAGGTCGGCGTCGACGTCGACCCCGGCCACCCGGCCGACGGCGCTGCGGTCGCCGGCGAACACGACGGTGACCTCCTCGCCGCGGAGGTTGTGGGCGTTGGTGGCCACCAGCCCGTCGGCCAGCACCACCCCGGAGCCGCGTCCCCGGCCCCGGCCGATCCCGACCACCGACGGCCCCACCTGGTCGGCGACCTGCCGGACGGCCTGCTCCAGCTCGTCGAGCACGCTCATGCGTCGCTCCTCTCCTGCTAGTAACTTGTAGATTGAAAGTTACTAGCCCTACGAGGGAGCCGCAACCATGCCCGGGCCGTACGATGGCGCCATGACCGAGCCCAGGCCCGCCGAGCCCGCCGCCACCGCGCCCCCGCCCGCCTCGCCGCTGGACGAGGCCACGGCCAGGGTCGGGGACCGCTGGACCCTGCTGCTCGTCCAGGCCCTCCTGGACGGCCCGCGCCGCTTCAACGAGCTGCTCGAGGCCGTGGCCGGCATCGCCCCCAACGTGCTGTCCCAGCGCCTCAAGCACCTGGAGCGCGAGAGCGTCCTGGTCAGCAAGCCCTACACCCGCCGCCCGCCCCGCTTCGCCTACGAGCTGACCGCCTCGGGCCGCGAGCTGGCCGGGGCGCTGCGCCTCCTGGCCCAGTGGGGCGCCGACCGGGCCGGCTCCCCCGACCGCGAGGGCCTCAGCCACCTGGCCTGCGGCACCCCCCTGGAGGCCCGCTGGTACTGCCCGACCTGCGCCAGCCCGGTCGACGACGACGACGCCGGCGACCTCCGCTTTGCGTAGCGGACCGGGTCAGGTGAGGACCGGGCGGCGCTGGAGGACGGCGGCGACCTCGCTGCGGAGCTGCGGCTCGCTGAACGGCTTGGGGATGAAGCCGGTGGCGCCGGCGGTGGCGGCCCGGTCGCGGGTGTGGCGGTCGTCGGTGGCCGACATGACCAGCACCGGCAGGACGTCGACGGCCGCCTCGCGGAGCCGGTCGAGGAGCTGGGTGGGGTCGACGCCGGGGAGGTCGAGGTCGACCAGGACCAGGTCGGGGCGCTCGGACCCGACCATGCGGACCCCCTCGTCGAGGTGGCTGGCGGCCACGACCTCGTAGCCGTCGACCAGCACGGCCGCCGTGACCTCGGCGATCGAGTGGTCGTCGTCGAGGACGAGCACCTTGGGTGGGGTCTTGGCCGCCTGGGCGACCTGGACCGGGGCAGGCGCGCCGGCGGCGCGGCGGGTGGCCTTGGCGGCCAGGTCGGGGTCGGGTGGGGTGACCCGGAGGACCTCCTCAAGGGTGGTGCGGCCGGCCAGGGCCTTGGCCAGCCCGTCGGCCCGCATGCTGCGCATGCCGCTGGCCGTCGCCTCCTCCTTGAGGGCGGCCTCGGTCGCCCTGGCCACGATCAGCTCGCGCATCCTGCGCGTCACCCGGACGACCTCGAACAGGCCGATGCGGCCCTCGTAGCCCGTCTGGGCGCAGAAGCCGCAGCCGGGGCCCGAGCGGAGCCCGGCCCCGGCCACCTGGTCGGGGTCGAGGCCGAGCAGCTCCAGCGTCCTGGGGTCGGCCTCGACCGGCTCCGAGCAGCGCGAGCAGGGCACGCGGGCCAGGCGCTGGCCGACCACCAGGGTGAGCGACGAGGTGATCAGGAACGGCTCGACCCCCATGTCGATGAGCCGGCTGACGGCCGAGGGGGCGTCGTTGGTGTGGAGGGTGGAGAGGACCAGGTGCCCGGTCATCGACGCCTGCATGGCGATCGCGGCCGTCTCCGGGTCGCGGATCTCGCCGACCATGACGATGTCGGGGTCCTGGCGCAGGATCGTCCGCAGGCCGCTGGCGAAGGTCAGCCCGACCCGCTCGTTGATCTGCACCTGGTTCACTCCGGACATCTGGTACTCGACGGGATCTTCGAGGGTGACGACGTTGATGTCCGGACGGATCACCGTGGCCAGCCCGGCGTACAGCGACGACGTCTTGCCCGACCCGGTCGGGCCGGTGATCAGGATCAGGCCCTGCGGCTCGCCAAGGGCCCGCTCGACCACCTCCCGGTCGCGGTCGTCCAGGCCGACCTCGGCCAGCGTCTTGGCCTTCTCGGTCTCCTTGCGCAGCAGCCGGATGACCACGGTCTCGCCGTGCATGGTGGGCATCGACGACACCCGGGTGTCGGCCTCCAGCCGCTCCAGGCGGATGCGGCCGCGGCCGTCCTGCGGCTTGCGCCGCTCGGAGATGTCCATCCCGGACAGGATCTTGACCCGGGAGATGAGCGGCCCCTGGATCGCCTTGGGCACCACCGTGACCTCGCGCAGCAGCCCGTCGATGCGGTACCGGACCCGGACGTCGCGCTCCTGCGGCTCGATGTGGACGTCGGAGGCGCGGCTGCGCAGGGCCTCGCCCATGACGGCGTTGACCAGCCGCACCACCGGGGCGTCGTCGACGTCGCCGACCTGCTCCAGGTCCTCCTCGCGCTCCTCGCTGGCCTCGAGGCCGTCGACGTCGGCCAGGGCGCCGAAGGTGTCGGCCATCCCGCCGGAGGTGGCGCCGCCGTAGTACCGGTTGACCGCCTCCTGGACGTCGGAGGCGGTGGCCACCGCGGTGCGCACCGAGGCCAGCTTGGTGGCCAGCCGGATGTCGTCCAGGGCGAGCACGTTGGTCGGGTCGGCCAGGGCGACGGTGAGCACGTCGTGGGCGAGGGTCACCGGGACCGCGTTGTGGCGCAGGGCCACGTTGCGGGGGAGCACGGCCAGGGTCTCGTCCGGGATGGGCAGGCTGCCCAGGTCGAGGAACGGCAGGCCGAGCTGGTCGGAGAGGGCGCGCGCGATCTGGACCTCGTCGGCCAGGCCGAGAGCGCAGATGACCTCTCCCAGCCGCCGTCGCCGGCCCTTCTCCTCGCGCTGGACGCGCAGGGCCTCGTTCAGCTGCGCCTCGGTGAGGACCTTCCCGGCGACCAGCACCTCGCCGAGCCGGCGACGGCCGCCCGACGGCCCGGCGACGGCAAAGCCCATGCCCATCTCGGCGGATCTCCCCTCTCCTGGTTGCACCTCGTCAGGGTTCTATCGGCAGGCGGGGGGCTCGCGTTGACGGGCGCGGCCGTTGGCCAGGACACTGACCGCCATGAAGCTGGGACTGGCCCTTCCCCACTACGACCTCTCGTTTCCCGACCGGCGGCCGGCCACCGTCGACCGGGTGACCGGCTACGCCGAGCGGGCCGAGTCGCTCGGCTTCCACCAGCTCTGGGTCTCCGACCACTTCTGGCTCGACCTGACCCGCTACGGTGGCTCCAGCGAGCGCCAGGGCACCCCCGAGTGCTGGACCATGCTGACCGCCCTGGCCGTGCGGACCAGCCGGGTGCGGCTGGGCACCCTGGTCATGGCCGTCGGCTTCCGGCCCCCGGCGCTGCTGGCCAAGATGGCCGCCACCCTCGACCAGCTCGCCGAGGGGCGGCTCGACCTGGGCCTGGGGGCCGGCTGGAACGAGGCCGAGTACACCGAGAACGGGCTCCCCTTCCCCCGGCCCGGAGAGCGGCTGGCCATGCTCGAGGAGGGCCTTCGGGTCCTGGCCGCCCTGCTCACCGACGCCGAGACGCCGGCGTCGTTCTCCGGCCGCTTCTTCCAGGTCGAGCAGGCCCCGGTCGTGCCCGGCCCGGTGCAGCGGCCCCGGCCGCCGCTGTGGGTCGGGGGCAAGGGCGACCGCCTCCTCGGCGTGATCGCCCGCGCCGCCGACGGCTGGAACGTGGTCTGGGCGATGACGCCCGAGGACTACCGGGAGCGGCTCGGGGTGCTGGAGGCGGCCTGCCGCCGCGCCGGCCGGCCGCCGGGGGAGGTCCGGCGCTCGCTCGGGCTGTCCACCCTGATCGGCCGGGACGCCGACGACCTGGTCGAGCGCTGGCGCCGGCTGCAGGCCTGGACCCCGGGCGGGATCCTGGACGGGGTCGAGCTGCGCGACTGGGCCGCCTCGCGGCTGGTCGGCACCCCCGACGAGGTCGTCGCCCAGCTCAGGGGCTGGGCCGAGCTCGGGGTCGAGCAGGTCATCTGCAGCTTCTCCGGCCTGCCGTTCGCGCTGTTCGAGGACGAGCAGCTGGAGCTGGCCGCGGAGCTGGTCCTGCCCCGTCTGGAGGGCCTGGGTTCAGACGCGTGAGGCGGGAGGATCGGACGGGGCCTCCCAGAGGCGGATCCCCTACCGCCAAACCCGTCCCCCGTCCCGCCTCACGGCTCCAGACGAATTCCCGTGTCCGGAGGGAGGGAAACCTCCTCACCGGAACCGGACGGCGGTGAAGTTGAAGGTGTGCCGCGCCGGGGTGGGGGCCTCCAGGTCGGCGTGACGGGCCTCGAGCTCGGCCCGCACCTGGTCGGCGGCGGCCCGCCAGACCTCGTCGGGCAGGCGCCAGTGGTAGGAGAAGACCCGGTCCTCGATCCAGGCCAGGGCCTCGGCGTAGGTCTCGGACGCCTCCCAGACGACCGGCTCCAGCTCCTCGACCTCGGCGCCCATGGCGACCAGGTGGTCGAGGACCTGCTGGCGGGAGGCGCCGACCTGCCGGGGCGTGGTGCCGTCGGCCACGGCCAGCTCGTCGAAGCGGTCGAAGACCTGGGAGCGGGGGCTGCCGCTGCCCCGCTCCCAGGTGCCGCCGCCGCCGGCGTGCAGCAGCAGCCCGCCAGCGGCCAGCACCCGCCGGACCTCGGCCAGGGCCTGCTGCCAGGCGGGGACCAGGTGCAGGACGTGGACCTCGAGGACGGCGTCGACGCAGCCGTCGCGGAGGGGGAGGCGGGTGGCGTCGGCCCGCAGCACCGGCGGCGGGGCCAGCCCGGCCGCGGCCGCCTTGGCCCGGTAGCGGGCCAGCATGGCCAGGGACAGGTCGACGCCGACGACGTCGCGGCCGCGGCGGTGCAGGGGCAGGGCGATCCGCCCGGTGCCGACGCCCACCTCCAGGACCCGCCCGGCGCCGCCGACCGCCTCCTCGACCCGGTCGACGACCAGCTCCTCGACGTCGGGCCGGAGCCCGCGGCTGTCGTCGTAGAACCCGGCCGCCCGGTCGAAGGCGACCGAATCCCCGAGCTGGGATCCGGAGGCATCCAGGCCACCCCCTGCCGGCTGGGCCGTTGTCACACCACGGCCCTGGCCACCACCTGGGCCGGGGCGGCGTCGGCGGGGGGCAGGGGGCGGCGGGCGACCAGGTGCTCGATCCGGCCAAGGCGGCGGGTGACGGCCAGGCGCCGCTCCCACAGGTCGACGGCCACCCCGTCGGGCCTGGCCTGGATGTCGACCCAGTTCACCGGGTAGGTGGGGACGAACACCGGCGGCAGGGACAGCCAGGCCCGCACCGGGACCAGGCCCCTGACCCAGCAGCCGCCGTCGGCCGCCACCCGGCCGCCGGGCAGGCGGATGATGCCGGGCTCGTGGGTGTGGCCGGTGACCAGGACGGTGGCCGCCGGGTCGCGCCGGGACAGCAGCTCGGGCAGGTCGCCCTTGCGGGCCTGGGCCTCGTCGGCGGCCTCGTCGGGGGTGGGCAGGCCGTAGGCGGCCGCGGCCCGGCGGAAGCTGCGGCCGAGGAAGGTGGACAGCAGGGCCAGCAGGGCCAGGTTGGTGAGCACGAACGACGACACCCAGCGCACCGCCCGGTTGCCGAGGTAGGCGATCCGGCCCAGGTCGCCGACGAGCAGCCCCACGGCCAGGTTGAGGGCGATGGTCAGCAGCACCAGCGGCAGGGCGAAGTCGCGCAGGGCCCGGCCCATGAACTTGTAGAAGAAGTTCGACACCAGCCACCAGGGGACCAGCAGCCCGGGCCGGACGTTGTCGACCTCGTCCAGGGCGAGCTGGGGATAGCGGCCGCTGGCCGCCTCCAGGCGGTTGACGAACTCGCCGACCACGTGGTCGCCGATGGGCACGTCCAGGGGGTCGAACGGGTCGGTGCGCCGATTCCAGCGGTCGAGGGCGTCGCCGTGCTCGGCCACGACCACGACCTCGCCGTCCCCCCCGACGCGCTCGACCCGGACCCGGGCGTGCAGGGCGAAGTCGGTCACCCCGAACCGGTCGGCGACCAGCTTGCGGGCCGCCCCGTCCCAGGCCAGGGTCGAGTCGTGGTTGCCGACCAGGTACAGCACGGTCGTGCCGGGCCTGGCGGCCAGGCGGCGGAGGCCCTCGCCGATCGGCGCCGCGGCCGGGCCGTCCAGGACCCTGGCCACCCGCTCCTCGGGCGAGCCGGCCACCTGGAGCAGGTCGAGGATGTCGCCGCCGAGGGCGAGCACCACCTGGCCGGGGTGCCGGTGGAGGCCCTCCAGCAGCTCGCACAGCTCGGCCGTGGCGGCGAAGTCGTCGCTCGGCCCGGTGTCGGTCAGGTGCAGGTCCGAGACGTACACGAACCGGCCGCCGGGCGCCAGGCGCAGCTCCAGGTCGAGCGGGCAGGGTTCGCGGACGACGGGCGGGCTCATCGCTCCAAGTCTACGACCTTACGCCGGACCGCTACCCTGGGGTCGCCATGGATCCCAAGGAAGCCTGCCTCCAGGTGCTGGACGAGGCCGGTGACGAGACCCTCCACTGGACGGTGGTGCTCGACCGGGCCCTCACCGGGCGCCTGATCGACCCGTTCACCACCAAGGACGTCCGCGGAGCGGTGGTCAAGAGCCTCGCGGCCCTCGCCAAGGAGGGCCGCGTGGTCAAGCAGGGCACCGGCCTGTACCGCCGGGCGGGCTGAGCTCAGCTCGGCGGCGTCCGGGCCGGGTCGGCGCCGGCGCCGTTGGTGTGCAGCTGGGTCACCTCGGCGGTGGAGGCCTGCCCGGCGTCGGGACCTGGCTCGGGGGCCCGGTCCCAGCCGCCGTCCCGGCGCACGTCACCGGCCTTGGTCCTGCCCAGCCGGGTGGCCACCAGCAGCAGCCCGCCCAGCCCGGCGGCCCCGGCCAGCAGCCGGCGGTTGCGACGGCGGGCGGCCTCGCGGCGGCGCTGCCTGGCCCGCTCGGGCATCAGCTTGTCGGCGGCCCTGCTCGCCTCCTTGCCCAGCTCGGCGCCCTTGCGCCCGGCCGCGGCCGAAGCCCGGGCCAGCGCCTCCTTGGCGGCCTCCAGCGCCGCCACCAGGTCGTCGGTCCGGTCGCTGACCTGGTCGGTCACGGCCCCCTTGGCCTTGGTCGCCTTGGACTTCCGCAATGGCATGCGGCCCTCCCTCGGGCTGATTTGGCTCGATTGGCACGCGTTGGGTCTGCCTACCCGGCCCGGACCGGCCTACACCTCCGCCGGGATCGACGACGGGGTCAGCTCGACCAGGGTGCACTCCTTGCGCCAGCGGTCGACCGCCTGCTCGCCGTCGCGCAGGTTGAGGCGGCGGGGGAGCAGCACGGACGCGACCCGGGCGTACAGCGGGTCGTTCGGCGGGACCACCCGGGCCGAGGCCTCCACCTCGGCGACCAGCGACTGCTGCTCCTTGGAGCGGGCGATCAGGGTGGCCCGCTCGGCCTCGGCCAGCCCGGGCACGTGCTGCTCGGACCCGCCCACGAGGACGTAGACGCGGCCGTCGAGGGTCCCGTACCAGACGGGCACGGCCCGGCCGCCGGTCCCGCCCTCGCCGGGGACCTCGACCCAGACCACCGTGCTCTTCTTCAGCGCCTCGTCCAGCACGGCCGTGTCGGACCCGGCCGACCAGGGCGGGTCCTCGTCCAGCACGGCCACCGGGACGCGGCCGACCTCGTCCCCGCCGACCAGCAGGACCAGCTCGTGGTCGTCGTCGGAGTCGACCGCCACGCCGTGGACCTCGTCGGTGAAGGTGTCGATCTTGCTGGAGCCGCGCAGGGTCAGGGGCCGCTCGGGGCCGCGCCAGACGACGTCGCCGTTGGGGGCGAGCACGGCCATGGCCTCGCGGTACCAGCCGCCGGCGCCGGTGTAGGAGCGGCGGACCACGAACGGGGCCAGCCGTCCCCTCCCGGCCCGGCCCACGAACACGGCCATGGCGTCCTCGGGCTGGACCAGCCCTTCGGACACGAGCCTGGCGTCGGCGACGTAGACGTCGGTGAGGCGGACGTCCATCCGGCTCCTTTCGAGCGGCTGCGGCGGCCACGATCATAGAAGATGTGCCCATGCGACCGGAGGGTCGGCAACAGGCCGTCGACTGCCGGGTGGTGGAGGCCGACCATCCGGAGCTGCGCGAGTTCCTGGCCAGGGAGTGGCCGCTGGCCGACCGGCGGCTGTTCGGCGTCGACCTGGACTGGACCAGCCGCCCGGTGGTGGTCGAGGCCAGGGCCGGCCGCGAGCTGGCCGGGGTCGCGCTCGGTGAGGCCGTGGCCGGCATGGCCCGCCTGCACGACCTGCTGGTGGTCGAGCCGCGCCAGGGCCAGGGCCTCGGCGGCCGCCTGGTCGAGCTGTTCTGCCGGCGGGCCGCCGAGCTGGGGGCGGCCCGCTGCTACCTGCGCTGCCCCGACACCGACCGGCACCGCCGCTTCTACGAGCGCCTCGGGTTCGAGGCGGTGGCCCGGCTGCCCCGCTACTACCACGGCCACGACTTCGTCGAGTACCTGCGCGAGCCGCTGCGCCAGGAGGGCCAGCCGGGCGACCGGTAGCTCATCTGGCCGCGAACAGCTGCCAGGGGTCGTCCAGGCCCTTGAGGGCGTGGGTGCCGTGGTCCTCGAGGGCGATGCCGGACCCGGCCACCAGGTCGCGGACGGTCCTCGAGACCAGGACCTCGCCGGGGCCGGCGGCGGCCATGATGCGGGCGGCGATGTGGACGGCGATCCCGCCGACGTCGTCGTCGCGGACGTCGAGCTCGCCGGTGTGGGCCCCGGCCCGGACCTGGATCCCCATGCCGTCCAGCTCGGCCCGGAGGCCGAGGGCGCAGCGGACGGCCCGGCCGGGGGTGTCGAAGACGGCCAGGATGCCGTCGCCGGTGCGCTTGACCAGCCGTCCCCCCTCCCGGGCGACCAGCCGCCCGGCCAGCTCGTCGTGGCGGTCGAGCAGCTCCCGCCAGCGCTGGTCGCCGGCCTCCCGGGCGCGCTCGGTGGAGCCGACGATGTCGGTGAACAGCACCGTGGCCAGCAGCCGCCGGGCGTGCCGGGCCGTCGGGACGGCGACGGTGTCGACCACGACGTTGCGGACGCCCTGGAAGATGATCTCGTAGCGGTCGGTGGCCTCGTCGAAGTCGGGCGTCCTCCAGACCGCCTCGCCGGCCACCGCCTTGTAGAACTGGTCGTCGAAGGTCAGCCCGCTGGCGCCCCCGGTCACCTGGACCCTCGCCGCCGTCCCCTCCGGGCGGTGGATGGTGACCTCCCTGGCCCCGCCGTCGAACCGGAGCAGGACGGCGCCGGCCGGGCGGGCCAGGGTCAGCTCCGCGTCCACCAGGGCCTGCTGCACCTCCAGCCCGAGCAGGTGGGCGCCGCTCAGGTCCGCCCGCAGGCCGTCGAGGCCCTTGGCCAGCTCGATCCGCCAGCCGACCGACGGGTTGAGGGCGATGTCCGCCGCCTGCCGGGTCCAGCCGGGGGGGCGGAACCTGGGCCCGTACTCGATGGTGACCACCCCGCCCCGTGCCCGGACCTTGGGCGGGGCGCCCTCGAACCGGGTGCGGTGGGAGTCGGGCAGCGACGGGTCGGTGCCGAGGCTGACGTTGACCGCGCGGACCAGCCGCAGCCGCAGGGTCCTGGTCGACCCGAGCAGGGACCCCGGCCGGGTGGCGGCTGGGTCGTCGGCCATGGGTGCTCCAGTCTCCGGTGCGCTGCAGCGGTCCGGCACCATCCTTGCCCATCGGCGAGCCGGCTTCCAGGCCGTGGTGCTTGACACTCTCGAACATATGTTCGAACATTAGCCTATGGCGGCCACAGAAAGTGGTTTTAGTACCACTCTGCGGAGTTACAACGCCGCAGCCCAGGCGGAGCTGATCGGACCGGGCACGACCCTGGCCGGCGAACGGCTGCTTCCGGTGGTCCCCGCCCTCGAGCCGCTGCTCCCCGGCCGGGGACTGCGCCGGGGCACCACGGTGGCCGTCAGCCGCTCCGCCGCCCTCGCCCTTGCCCTGGTGGCCGGGGCCTCGGCGGCCGGCTCCTGGGTGGCCGCGGTCGGCCTGCCCGACCTGGGGATCGTGGCCGCCGCCGAGACCGGCATCGCCCTGGAGCGCCTGGCCCTCGTCCCGACCCCGGGGGCCAGGACCTGGCCGGCCGTGGTGGCCACCTTCCTGGACGCCGTCGACGTGGTCCTGGTGCGCCCACCGGCCAGGCTCCCGGCCGCCCAGGCCCGCCGGCTGGCGGCCAGGGCCCGCGAGCGCGGCGCGGTCCTCGTCCCCCTCGGCGACTGGTCCCAGCCGGCCGACCTGCGCCTGGCCGTCACCGCCAGCGCCTGGCACGGCCTGGGCCAGGGCCACGGCAGCCTCCGGGCCCGCCAGGTCGAGGTCCTCGTCGCCGGCCGAGGCGCCGCCACCCGCGAACGCCGGGTCCTCCTCTGGCTGCCGTCCCCCGACGGCACCATCACCCCGGTCGGGACGCCCGCAGAGCTGACCAGCCGGCTTGGGTCGGGGGGCTCAGCCGGTCCGACCCTCGCCGGGGAAGGGGATGCCCCGGCGGGGGAGGACCGGTCCCCAGGACCGGGCCGGTCCCCGGAGCCGGGCCGGTCGCCGGAGCTGCCGCTGGCCGATGCCGGGTGACCGGCGATGGCGCGCATGCTGGTGGTCTGGTGCCCCGACTGGCCGGTGGTGGCCGCCGGGGCCCCGCCGGACAGCCTGACCGCCGTCGTCCACGACAACCGCGTCGTCGCCTGCTCGGCGGCGGCGCGGGCCGACGGCGTCCGCCCCGGCCTGCGCCGCCGCGAGGCCCAGGGCCGCTGCCCGGAGCTGGAGCTGCTCGCCCACGACCCGGCCCGGGACGCCCGCGCCTTCGAGCCGGTGCTGGTGGCGGTCGAGCGGCTGACCCCCTGGGTCGAGGTCCTCCGGCCAGGCGAGTGCGCCTTCCCGGCCCGCGGCGCCGCCCGCTACCACGGGGGCGAGCCGGCCCTGGCCGTCACGGTCACCACCGCCGTCCACGCCGCCATCCAGGACCGGGGCCAGCGGCCGCCGGAGCGTCACCGGCGCCCGGAGGGCGGCCTCGACCTCGACCTGAAAGGTCTCGGTCGGGGCCAGCGGCGACCGGAGCGTCACCGGTGGCCGGAGGGCGGCCTCGACCTCGACCTGAAAGGTCTCGGTCGGGGCGGCTGCCAGGTCGGGATCGCCGACGGCACCTTCGCCGCCGCCCTGGCCGCCCGGCACCAGGCCATCGTCCCGCCCGGCGGCAGCCGCGCCTTCCTGGCCCCGCTCCCGGTGGCCACCCTCGACCGCCCCGACCTCGCCGACCTGCTGGTCCGCCTCGGCCTGCGCACCCTCGGCGACCTGGCCGCCCTGCCAAGGGCCGCCCTGGCCACCCGCTTCGGCCCCGAGGGCGCCCGCGCCGCCCGCCTGGCCAGCGGCCTCGACGAGCACCCCAAGGGAGCCCGCCGCCCCCCGCCCGACCTGCGGATGACGGCCGAGCTCGACCCGCCCGCCGACCGGGTCGACGTCGCCGCCTTCACCGCCAAGACCCTGGCCGACGAGCTG
>Ga0081538_10005278_pt1 | contig 11661 bp, 12 predicted proteins | sample TabmetS5T2R1_FD_71022 | JGI IMG/M metagenome (GOLD analysis project Ga0081538, IMG submission 71022) | Tabebuia heterophylla rhizosphere microbial communities from the University of Puerto Rico - S5T2R1 | ecosystem: Host-associated > Plants > Roots > Rhizosphere ... | reverse complement strand
ATCGGTTACGGCAAGAGCTACTACAATCCCGAGCTCAACTGGATGTACCAGTCGGAGCCAATTCCCGGCCTCGACAACCGCACCAACTACTTTCCGCGCGGCAAGGTGCTGGGCGGCTCCAGCTCCATCAACGCCATGGTCTATTCGCGCGGCCAGGCCGGCGACTATGACGACTGGGCGGCGATGGGCAACCCCGGCTGGGGCTGGAGCGACGTGCTGCAGCTCTACAAGCGCATGGAGGATCACGCGCTCGGCGCCAGCGCGTGGCACGGTGCGGGCGGGCCGATGCATGTCGACACCATCGAGCGCGCAGTCCATCCGCTGACCCACCTCTGGGTGAAGGCGGGGCAGGAGGCCGGGCTCAAGTTCAACCCCGACCTCAACGGCGAGACCATCGAAGGCGTCGGCATCTATCAGATCACCACGCACCGCGGCTTCCGCATGTCATCGGCGCGCGCCTATCTGTGGCCTGCGCAAGGCCGGCCGAACCTGCAGGTCGAGACCGGCGCGCTCGCGACCCGCATCCTGTTCGAGGGCAAGCGCGCCGTCGGCATCGCGTACGAGCAGCGCGGGCACCGGCATCAGGCACGCGCGGGACGGGAAGTCATTCTCGCTGGCGGCTCGATCAACTCGCCGCAGCTGCTGCAGCTGTCCGGTGTCGGGCCGGCGGACGTGCTGCGCTCCGCCGGCATCGAGGTCGTGCATGACAGCCCGGCGGTCGGACGCCATCTGCAGGACCATCTCTGCTTCGACTACGTCTATCGCGCCAAGGTGCCGACTCTCAACAACACGCTCCATCCCTGGTGGGGCAAGCTGCTGACCGGCATGCAGTATGTGCTGACGCGAAAGGGGCCGCTGTCGCTGAGCGTCAACCAGGGCGGCGGCTTCTTTCGCGCGCGGCCGGAGTCGCAGCGGCCGGACATCCAACTCTATTTCTCGCCGCTGACCTACGAGAAGGCGGCGCCGGGCGTCCGAAAGATGACTGGGACCGATCCGTATCCCGGCTTCATCATGAGCGTGTCGCCGTGCCGCCCGACCAGCCGCGGGCACTTGCAAATCCGCTCGGCGGATCCGCACGAAGCGCCGGCGATTCATCCCAACTTTCTCTCGACCAACCACGACGTCGAGGAGCTGCTGGCTGGCGCGCGCTTCCTGCGAAAGCTGGCACGAACGCCGAGCATGGCATCGATCATTGCCGAGGAGCTGAAGCCCGGCACGCCGGTCGACAGCGACGAAGCCTGCATCGCCGACATGCGCGCGCGCAGCTATTCGGTTTTTCATCCCGTCAGCACGTGCCGGATGGGACCGGATGCCGCCGACAACGTGGTCGATCCTCGCCTGAAGGTACACGGACTTAGCGGTCTGCGTGTCATCGATGCGTCGATCTTCCCCACCGTCACCTCCGGCAACACCAATGCGCCGGCCATCATGGTGGGCGAGAAGGGCGCCGATCTGGTGCTGGCGGACGCTACCTGACGCTGCGTTGCAGCGGTTGACGGAATCCCATCAAGTTGCGCTCTTCCGGCCAAAAAGGGCCGGGCTACCATCATTGGGGCTGGGAGTCAGAAAACAAAGAGTGGGGAGGCGGCATCGGTCGGCGCATGGGCGCACGCGATCGCTGCAAGCATCGACACACCGCATCCTCCACGGACGCAAGCGCAGGCGCGGCATCTTCGCGCCGTAAGGCAAACGAGCAATGCGAGACAGGGAGGGTAGAATGAGACTGCTGCGAAAGTGGATGATGCTGGCGGCGGCCTGCGTGATCGCACCGGTGCTGGCAGCGGGAACGAGCCTGGCCGAGACGCGCGTGGTGTTCGTAACCCACGGACAGGCGGCGGACCAATATTGGTCGGTGGTGAAGCACGGCATGGACGACGCCGCCAAGACCATGGGCGTCAAGGCCGAGTATCTCGCGCCCGAGACCTTCGACATGCCCGCGATGCAGAAATTGCTCGACGCGGCCATCGCCTCGAAGCCAGATGGCCTCGTCGTTTCGATCCCGGACGAAGGCGCCCTCGGCCCGCTGGTCGAAAGCGCGGTCAAGTCCGGTATCCCCGTCATCGTGATCGATTCCGGCGGCTCCGAGCTGTCGCGCAAGCTGGGCGCGCTGCTCTTCATGGGCCAGTCGGAATATGACGCCGGCGTCGCCGCCGGCCAGAAGGTGAAAGCCCTCGGCCTCTCCAAGGCGGTGTGCGTCAACCACGAGGTCGGCAATGTCAGCCTCGACGACCGCTGCCGCGGCTTCGCCGACGGCCTCGGCGCCGAAGTGCCGGTGCTGCAGGGCGTGATGGACCCGACCGAGATGAAAGGCCGCATCGCCGCGCATCTCGCCGCCAATCCGGATACTGAGTTCGTGCTGACTGTCGGCTCCGCCGGCGCCGATCCGGCGCTCGCGGCGATCGACGAAGCCGGCCTTTCGGCCAAGATCAAGACCGGCACCTTCGACCTGTCGCCGACCATCCTCAAGGCGGTGATGGACGGCAAGATGGAGTGGGGCATCGACGCTCAGCAGTATCTGATGGGCTATGTCCCGGTGGTCGCGTTCGACCTGATGAAGCGCTACAAGCTCGCGCCGATCGCCGACTACCCGACCGGCCCCGGTTTCGTGGGCAAGGCGGAAGCCGGCTCCGTCATCGAGCTTGCCAAGCAGGGCGTCCGATAGACCTCGCGCGGCGCTGGGGCCGGCCGCTCCACAGGGTCGGCCCCGGCGGCATTTTTTGCTATATCATGACCGAGCCGCATGAGGGGCCACCGCTGATGGCGGTTAGCGAGCAACACGGGAAGGGTCGCGACGAGCGTGTGCGCGAGATCGGCTTCGCGCGCCACGCCATGCGCCGGCCGGAACTGGGCTCCGCGGCCGGCTGTGTCCTGATCCTGCTGTTCTTCCTGGTGTTCGCCGGCGACAGCGGCCTGTTCAGCGCGCGCGGCGTCGTCAACTTCCTGGAAGTCTCCGCCCAGCTCGGCATCCTCGCCGTCGCGGTCGCGCTGCTGATGATCGGCGGCGAGTTCGATCTGTCCCTCGGCTCGATGATCGCCTTTGCCGGCGTCATCATCGCCATCCCCTCGACCGTGCTGGGCTGGCCGATCTGGACCTGCGTGCTGCTGGCGTTCGGCGCCGCCGTGATCGTCGGCTATGTCAACGGCTGGCTGGTGGTGAAGACCGGCTTGCCGTCCTTCATCGTCACGCTGGCATCGCTGTTCATCCTGCGCGGCATCACCCTCGGCCTTACGCGCCTCATCACCGGCCGCACGCAGATCCCCGGCATCAAGGAGCTGACCGAGGGCGACTGGCTGGCGCCATTGTTCAGCGGCCAGTTCGGCGGCAGCATCCTCGTCTGGCTCGCCGACATCGGCTTGATGGAAAAACGTCCGGACGGCCTGCCGGCGGTGCAGGGAATTCCCGTCTCGATCCTGTGGTGGCTGGGCCTGACGGCGATCGCAACCTGGATCCTGCTGCAGACCCGCTTCGGCAACTGGATCTTCACGGTCGGCGGCGATGCCAACGCGGCGCGCAATGTCGGCGTGCCGGTAGCCAAGGTGAAGATCCGGCTGTTCATCCTGTCGGCCTGCGCCGCCACCCTGTTCGCCGCGATCCAGGTGCTGAGCGTCGGCTCGGCCGACACCTCGCGCGGCCTGCAGAAGGAGTTCGAGGCCATCATCGCGGTGGTGATCGGCGGCACGCTGCTGACCGGCGGCTATGGCTCGGCGGTCGGCGCGATGTTCGGCGCACTGATCTTCGGCATCGTGCAGATGGGCATCTTCTATACCGGCATCGACACCGACTGGTTCAAGGCCTTCATGGGCGCGATGCTGCTCGCCGCCGTGCTGTTCAACAACTACATCCGCAAGAAGGCGCAGGAGACCCGCTGATGGCGCCTTTGATCGAGCTGCGCGATGTCAGCAAGTATTTCGGCACGGTGATCGCGCTCAACGGCGTCTCCTTCGCGGTGCACGCGAGCGAGGTGCATTGCCTGCTCGGCGATAACGGCGCCGGCAAGTCGACGTTGATCAAGATCCTGTCCGGCGTGCATGGGCCCACCAAGGGCGAGATCCGGTTGCAGGACCAGCCGGTGCAGTTCGCCTCGCCGCGCGATGCGCTGGATCGCGGCATCGCCACGGTCTACCAGGACCTCGCGACCGTGCCGCTGATGAGCGTCGCGCGCAATTTCTTCGCTGGGCGCGAGCCGATCATCGGACGGGGCCCGTTCAAGCGCATGGACTGGCCGATGATCGAGCGCGTGACGCGCGAGGAGATGGGTCGCATGGGCATCGACATCCGCGACCCCGGCCAGCCGGTCGGCACACTGTCGGGCGGCGAGCGGCAGTCCCTCGCCATCGCCCGCGCGGTCTATTTCGGCGCCAAGGTGCTGATCCTGGACGAACCGACCTCCGCCCTCGGCGTGCATCAGGCCGCAGTCGTGCTGCGCCTGATCGTCAAGGCGAAGGCGCGCGGCCTCGGCGTCATCTTCATCACCCACAATGTGCATCACGCCTTCCCGGTGGCCGACACCATCACCTTGCTCAACCGCGGCCGCTCCCTCGGCACCTTCGCCAAGGGCGAGATCTCGCGCGAGCGCGTGCTGGAAATGATGGCCGGCGGCAAGGAGCTGGTCGACCTCGAGACCGAGCTCGCGGCCATGAGCCGGCCAACTCTTCAATAGCAAGGATCGTCTCACATGAGCGTACGTCTCGGCATCAACCCGATCGGCTGGACCAACGACTGCATGCCCTGGCTGGGCGACTTCATCTCGCTCGACACCTGCCTCAAGGAAGCGAAGGACGCGGGCTTCTCCGGTGTCGAGCTGGGCCGCAAGTTCCCGCGCGCGCCCAAGGAGCTGGCGCCGATCCTGAAGCGGCACGGCCTGAAGCTGGTCTCCGGCTGGTATTCCGCCAATCTCCTGGAACGCGATGCCAAGGCCGAGATCGCGGCCATGAAGCCGCACCTGACGCTACTCAAGTCGCTCGGCGCCGAGGTCATGGTATTTGCCGAGACCACCGGCGAGATCATCAATCAGGTCGGCGCGCCGATCAGCCGCCGGCCGACCGTGAAGAACGCCGCCGAATGGAAGCGCCTCGGCAGCCGCTTCACCGAGGTCGCCGCCTACATGCGCGATCAGGGCGTGCAGATGGCGGTCCATCACCACATGGGCACGGTGGTTGAATCCCAGCAAGACGTCGACCGCCTGCTGGAAAACAGCGGCGAGGCGGTGGGCCTCTTGCTCGACACCGGTCACATGACTTTCGCCGGCGGCGATCCGATCGCGGTCGCCAGGAAATACGCCGAGCGCATCAAGCACGTGCACTGCAAGGACATCCGTCGCTACGCGCTCGCCGCCTGCAAGCAGCGCGACGTCAGCTTCTCCGAAGCCGTGCTGTGCGGCATCTTCACCGCGCCCGGCGATGGCCTGGTCGACTTCAAGAGCGTGTTCGACGTGCTGGCCAAGGCCAAATATAGCGGTTGGCTGGTCCAGGAAGCCGAGCAGGATCCGCGCGTGGCGCATCCGGCCAGCTACGCCGCCCTCGGCCGCGCGCATCTCGCGCAGTTGTGCGCGGGCGCCAAGCTGAAGCTGGCGGCGTAGCGTCCACAAGCCTGTCATCCCGGCCAAGCGCAGCGCGAGCCGGGACCCATACGGCATCAGGACAGCGCTGACAGGTCGCATGGGTCCCGGCTCTGCGCCGCTGCGCGGCTTGGCCGGGATGACAGTAAGAGTTGCACCAATTTCGTTCAGAAGGTGCGGTGCTGTCTCCTACCCCTGCGGCAAATTCTCCCTGAGATAGATCGTCACGGGCGTCTCCAGCGGCACCTCGCTGTCCGGGACGCGGCGGTTGTAGTGCAGCAGCAGCTGCACCGCGCGCAAGGCTTCGACCTGCGGGTTCTGGTCGAGCACCGCGTCCATCAATCCGTCGGTCAACAGCTCGCGATGCACCTCGGTCAGCTCGTGGCTGATGAGGACGACCTCGCCGCCCTTGCCGAGCGCCTTCAACGCCGTGGCGATGCCGCGGCTGCCGACCGAGATGTTGTAGATGCCGCGCAGGTTGGGAAAGCGCTTGAAGGTGTCGCGGGTCAGCTTCTCGGTGCGCTCCTGCTGCTCCTGGCTTTCGACCGTCGCCACCACGTCGCAGTTCGGGAAGCGCCGGCGCAGCACGCCGCGGAAGCCGCTCTCGCGCTCCTCATGGCCGATGAAATCGTGCATGCCGCTGACCACCAGGATCTGCCCACCCTGCGGCCCCATGAACCGCCCCATCAGCTCGCCGGCGACGCGGCCGGCCACGCGGTTGTCGCTCCCCACATAGGCGATGCGGCCGCTGGCCGGCAGGTCGCTCGCCACCGTCACGATCGGGATGCGCTTGCTGATGGTCTTGAGCGCTGCGGTGATGCGCGGATGGTCGTAGCTGAGGATCACCAGCCCGTCCGCCTTTTCCGAGGCGCGATGAACCGCGCGCGCCACCGCCGCCGGCTCCAGGCTGTCGAAATAGTGTAGCAGGCACATCACGCGCTGCGCCTCATAGGCGCGCTGCGCGCTCTGGAACGCATTCTTCAGGCTGGCGTGATAGGGGTTGCTGGGATTCTGCACCAGGATGGCGATGCGCAGCCAGCGCATCGGCAGATCCTCGAGCGCGCGGTCGATCTTCAGCTTGCGCGCCCATTCCAGCACACGGCGCGCGCGCTCCTGGCGCACGCCGCCGCGGCCATTCAATACGCGGTCGACGGTCGCGACCGACACCTGCGCCGCCGCTGCCACGTCCTGGATCGTCGTTTTCCGCTGCCCCATCGGACCAGTGTAGCTTGACGCTGTCCCCGCCCGAATTCTATCAAATGCGGGGATTCCATCAAATCAGTTCTTGCATCCGGAACCATGGCTTGCGCCGGGCCGTTTGATTGGCATGGAGCGGGAACCCGTCGCATCCTCGGTCGTCGCCGCGATCGGCTACGACTCGAAATTCCAGTGGCTCGAAGTGGAGCTGAAGGCCGGCAGCCTCTATCTCTATCGCGAGGTGCCGGCCCACATCCATCAGGCCTTCATGGCCGCGCTGTCGAAAGGCAGCTTCTACAATCAGTATGTTCGCGACGACTATCCGTTCGTGCGCGCGCGCTGACTACAGCGGACGATAGGCGACGCAGTCGATCTCGATCTTGGCGTCGATCATCAGCGGCGATTGCACGGTCGAGCGCGCCGGCGGCACGCCGGGGAAGTAGCTGGCATAGACCTTGTTGAAGCTCCAGAAGTCGCGCGCGTCGGCCAGCCAGACGTTGCATTTGATAACATCGTCCAGCGTGCAGCCGGCCTTCTCCAGGATGCGGCGCAGGTTCTCGATGGTCTGACGCGTCTGCTTGATGATGCCGCCGTCGACCAGCTCGCCGTTCTCGTCATGCGCCACCTGGCCGGAGACATAGACGAAGTCGCCGGCGCGGATCGCGGGACTGAAGGGCAGCGCCTGTCCGCCGGCGCCGCTGCGCGGCGCGCCGATCTGCACCTTCAGCGATTTCTTTGCGACCGCGATCTTCGACTTGGTGGACATCGACCTTGCTCCTCACATTGCACGCGTAGGCATCCGCTCCGCTTGACTCCACTTCCATTGTCATAAGATAGTCGCATTGTCCATCCCCATGAACTGTATTCCAACAGGTTGGAACAACGATGGACGGGGCTTAGAGATGGAGGGACAGCCAATGTCACACATGTTGCGCAGTGCAGTGGTCGGGCTAACGGCATTGGTGGCCGTCTCGACCGGGTCGGCGATGGCTCAGGAGAAAGGCAAGCTGGAGGAAGTGCTGGAACGCGGTCACCTGATCGTCGGCACCGGCAGCACCAACGCGCCCTGGCACTTCAAGGACGAGAGCGGCAATCTCGTCGGCTTCGACGTCGATGTCGCGAAGCTGGTCGCCAAGGGCCTGTTCGGCGACGACACCAAGATCGAGTTCGTCGACCAGTCCTCGGATTCGCGCATCCCGAACGTCACCACCGGCAAGGTCGACATCACCTGCCAGTTCATGACCGTCACCGCGGAGCGTGCCCAGCAGGTCAACTTCACCATCCCCTACTACCGCGAGGGCGTGGCCTTGTTGGTGTCCGCCAACGGCAAGATGAAAACCTATGACGAGCTGAAGGCGGCGGGCAGCGGCGCCACTATCTCGGTGCTGCAGAACGTCTATGCCGAGGACATGGTGCACGCCGCCCTGCCGGAGGCCAAGGTTGACCAGTACGACAGCGTCGATCTGATCTACGAGGCATTGAACAGCGGCCGCGCCGACGCGGCGGCGACCGACCAGTCGTCGGCCAAGTGGCTGATCGTGACCACGCCGGGCAAGTATCTCGACTCCGGCTATGGCTGGAACCCGCAGAGCTATTCCTGCGCGGTCAAGCGCGGCGATCAGGACTGGCTCAACTTCGTCAACACCACCCTGCATGAGGCGATGACCGGTGTCGAGTTCGGCACCTATTCGGCCTCGTTCAAGAAGTGGTTCGGCGTCGAGCTGCCGCCGCCGGCCATTGGCTTCCCGGTCGAGTATCAGTAATACGGAGCACGACCAAAGCGCACGGCAAGGCCGCCGCCCATGGGCTATCATCTGAATTTCGGCGTCGTATGGCGGAACTTCGATCTGCTGCTGAGCGGGCTCGCGCTGGGCCTGGGTCTGGCGGTCGTCGCCATCTTCATCGGATGCTGGATCGGCCTGGCGGCGGCCTTTGCCATGAATTCCAAGCACGCCACGTGGCGGCGGATTGCGAGCGGCTACGTCACGGTCTTTCGCAACCTGCCGCCGTATTTCCTGATCGTGTTCGCCTATTTCGTCCTGCCGCGCCTGGGGCTGACCTTCGGCAAGATCGAAACCTTCATCGTGACCTTGGCGATCTATGGCGGCGCGTACCTGACGGAGGTCTTCCGCGGCGCATTGCTGGCGCTGCCGCGCGGCCTGCGCGAGGCCGGACTCGCCATCGGCCTCACGGAGTGGCAGACCAAGGCCTGGCTCATCATCCCGGTCATGCTGCGCAACGCCTTCCCGTCGCTCGGCAACAACTTCATTTCACTGTTCAAGGACACCTCGCTCGCGGCCGCCATCGCGGTGCCGGAACTGACCTTCTATGCGCGCAAGATCAACACAGAAACTTTCCGCGTGATCGAGATCTGGCTGGTCGCCAGCCTGATGTATGTCGCGGCCTGCTACCTGATCGCAGCCGGCTTGCGTTTCTTCGAGCGGCGCCTGGCGATTCCGCGCTGACATGTTTGAGCAAGGCACCTTCCTCTACGAGCTTTGGGTCTCGCGCTGGGCGCTGCTGCAGGGCGTCGGCGCCACTGTCCTGATCTCGCTGCTCGCCATCCTGCTCGGCACCATCCTCGGCGTGTTCGTCGGGCTGGTTCTGGTCTATGGCCGCTGGGCATCGCGCTTCGTGGTGCGCATGTATGTCGATTTCGTGCGCGGCACGCCGGTGTTCGTGCTGGTGCTGGCCAGCTACTATCTGCTGACGCAGATCGGCATCCAGCTGACCGCCTTCCAGGCCGGGCTCGTCGCGCTGGTGGTGTTCTGCAGCACCCATGTGGGCGAGAACCTGCGCGGCGCGCTGCAGTCCCTGCCGCGCGGCCAGACAGAGGCGGCCAAGGCGATCGGCCTCACCTTTCCGCAGCTCTTTGTCTATGTGCTGGCCCCGCAGGCGCTGCGCCAGGCGCTGCCCGCCTGGATCAACACGGCGACCGAGATGGTCAAGGCGTCGACCCTCCTGTCGGTCATCAGCGTCGCCGAGCTGATGCTGGCGACCAAGCAGATCGTCGCGCGCAACTTCATGACGCTCGAGTTCTATCTGCTTGCCGGCCTGATCTATTTCCTCATCAACTACGCGATCGAGCGGGCCGCCAAGGCGGCCGAGCGCCGCGTCGCATTGCCCAGCTAGGCGTTCCATGGCACAGCCGATCCTGCAGATCGAGAACCTGCACAAGAAGTTCAAGGACATCGAGGTCCTGAAGGGCGTCGACCTTGCGCTCGATACCGGCGACGTGGTCTCGATCATCGGCTCCAGCGGCTCGGGCAAGACCACGCTGCTGCGCTGCGTCAACATGCTGGAGGAGTTCCACCAGGGCCGCATCCTGATCGACGGCGAGGAGATCGGCTATTCCGGCCCGCAGCACAAGGCGAAGAGGGAATCGGAGATCGCGCGCCAGCGCGCCATGACCGGCATGGTGTTCCAGCAGTTCAACCTGTTTCCGCACATGACGGCGCAGCGCAACGTCACCCTCGGCCTCACCAAGGTGAAGAAGCTGCCGGCCGACGAAGCCAACGCCATCGCCGAAAAATGGCTGGCGCGAGTGGGCCTCAAAGACCGCCGCGACCACTATCCCGGCCAATTGTCCGGCGGCCAGCAGCAGCGCGTCGCCATCGCCCGGGCCGTCGCGATGAATCCCAAGGTCATGCTGTTCGACGAGGTGACCTCGGCCCTCGATCCGGAGCTGGTGAATGAGGTGTTATCCGTCATCCAGGACCTCGCAACCGAAGGCATGACCATGCTGCTGGTCACCCACGAGATGAAATTCGCCTTCGAAGTTTCCGACCGTGTGGTATTCATGAACCAGGGCCGGATCGAGGAAGAGGGACCGCCCGAGGAACTGTTCCGCAAGCCGAAATCCCAGCGGCTGGCGGAGTTCCTGAAGAGCTCGAAATTCTGAAGGATCGGCGGGCATGGCCCAGGCACAAAAGGCGCCAGTGAAAGCAACAGGACGGCGCCCCGTTCCGGTGAAGAAGCCGGCGAAGATCGTCAAGCCGGCCGAGGTGGCGGACGGCGGCGGCCGCACCCGCGGCATCGACCGCGCGTTCGAGATCCTGGAATGCCTGCACGATTCGAAGAAGCCGCTGCGGCCGAACGAGATCGCCATCGCCATCGGCGCGCCGAAGTCCACCACCTACGACGTGGTCGGCCTAATGCTGAGCCGCGGCATCCTCGACCGTGCCGACGCCGAGGGCCGCGTCTATCTCGGCCGGCGGCTCTATCTGTTCGGCCTGTCGCACCTCACGCATTTCGACGTCATGCGCCTCGCCTCCGGGTTCCTCGATCACCTGTCCGAGGTCACCGGCCAGACCGCGCAGCTGTGCGTGCTCGACAATCGCAAATACGTCGTCGCCCAGATGAAGGAGGGTGAGCGCCACTTCCGCATCAGCTCCGACGTCGGCGAGCCGGTGCCGCTGCCCTGGACCGCATCCGGCCGCGTCCTGGTCTCGCATCTCGACGACAAGGCGATCCTGAAGCTGATCCCCAATGACGATTTCATCCTGCCCGACGGCAAGCGCCTCAGCGAACGCAGCTTCCTCAAGGAAGTGGCGGAGGCGCGCGTCGAAGGCTTCTTCTCCTGTGACGGCACGGCCGGGCGTTTCACGCACTGCTTCGCCGCCGCGGTCTATGACGAGCAGCGCTTGTGCGTCGCCACCCTCTGCCTGCTGACGCCGCGCGAGGAAGGCCTGCAGGACCATGCCCGCTACAAGCACGCCCTGATCGACGCCGCCCGCCAGATGACCGCCCGCATCGGCGGCGAACGCCCCCTCGCCCAGCGTGCGGGGTGAGCTGGCGATGAAGTCGTGCTTGCACTGCTCACTTCTCCCTCCCCCAAGCTGGGGGAGGGTTGGGGAGGGGGAAGCCGCGTTTCGGGGGGCGGCAATCATCGCCCGCCCTTCCCCCC
>Ga0081538_10005277_pt1 | contig 11662 bp, 13 predicted proteins | sample TabmetS5T2R1_FD_71022 | JGI IMG/M metagenome (GOLD analysis project Ga0081538, IMG submission 71022) | Tabebuia heterophylla rhizosphere microbial communities from the University of Puerto Rico - S5T2R1 | ecosystem: Host-associated > Plants > Roots > Rhizosphere ... | reverse complement strand
ACGCCACCTGAAGCACGCCAAGCTCGGCCGCTTCGTCGAGCACCCGCAGCCAGGTCGCGGTATCCAGCTCGACGCCTGCCTTGTCCAGCGCCAGCGGGTTCGAGCAGTACGGGCATTGCAGCGGGCAGCGGTGCGTCAGCTCGGCGAGCAAGGACACCGGCGCGGTGACCTGCCAGCCGCCGCTTGCCTTGTTGCCGCCGCGCGCCACCACCGTGATGGCCTCGGCTGCGCTCATCCTGGCATCGATGCTCCGAAAACACGGGTGGCGCGGCACGCCCGGCGCCGCGCCACCCCGAAACTGTCAGCGCTCAGAGATCCGCGGGGAAGTACGCGTTGATCTCGCAGCCGCACGCGATCTCGACCAACTTTGGGGTACGCCACTCCATGGTTGCCTCCTCAGCTGTTCCCAGATTTTCGGCCCCTTCTATTTATGCGGCGACACGACGCCTGACCAGCCCCCATGCGCAGCATTTTTGGCGACGCCTGACCGGTCACACCACAGCGCGGTCGGCGCCAGCCTCATGGCGGATGCGCCGCAGCCGGATCCACCAGCACCCGCTCGTCGCCGGTGCGCTCGATGAAGTCGCGGACTCGTCGAAGAGCATCCTCCACGTCGCTACGTTGCGGCCGGTGGCGCGCGAACTTGACCAGATCGAAGCTGGCAAGCAGGGTGCCCAGAACGGGGCGGTAGGGCGCCAGACCACGGTCTGCGGCCGGCAGGGCCGTGATGAACTCCTCGGTCGTCTGCATCAGCGCGCGCAGCCCGAAGCGCCAGCCCAGGTAACGGCGCAGGATGGCCGAGAGCCGTACGTAGAACGCCTCGAGCCGTTCCTCGTCGCCGAGCCCGGCCTGCTGCAGGCGGTCGAGCTCGGCGAGCGCGACCAGGTGCGCCGGCTGCCGCCGGGCCGCAACCGCGCGCCTGCCCGGCCGGCGCCAGAACAGGACAGCAGCGGCGATGACGAGGGTCCCGACGCCGAGCACAGCCCAGAACTGGATGGGCCAGCCGGGCTGCGGCAGGGACATCGGCGGCGCGATGTCCTTGGGCTCGGTATAGTCGACGCCTTCGGGCACCACGGAGGCGACGGTGATCGGGACGGGATCGGTCCGGATCTCCTGGACGGCATCGCCGCCGACCTGCGCGTCGCGCACGGCGACCACGAGCGGCGGCACGGTGAGGTTGCCAACGCCCTCCGGCTCGAGCTCGTAGTGTCGGCGCAGCAGGGTCATCCCGCCGGCCGAGCTGCTCTCGGCGGGGCTCTGCACGACCACGGCGAACGGCCCGAACTGATCCGACAGGTCGGGCAGCGCCGCCAGGCGGCCGGGGGGCACCTCGAGCTGAACGCTCAGTCGGATCCGCCCGTCGATCGCGAGCTCCTGCCGGTCGACCTCGAGCGCGAGGCGCACTCCCTCGAGCCTGTGTTCCTGCGATACTGCCGGCCCATCCGCAGATCCGGTTTGCGCCGGCGCAGACGCGATCCAGGGAACCGCGAGGACGATCAGCGCGACCAGGGACGCGCGGCTCGAGCGCCCGATCCAACGTCTGCCCTGCCGCGCTGCCGCCCGCTGCATTGCCGGAGAGCTCTAGCGCCCCTCGCGCCTGCGCTTTTCGCGCAGCCGGAAAAACCGCATCAGGGGCCGCATGTACGATTCGCGCGTGTCGACCTCGATCAGATCGATGCCGAGCGAGCGGAACAGCCGCTCGCGCGCGAGCGCCGCAGCCGCGCGCTGCTCGCGGTAGGCGCGGCGCACGGCGGCGCTGCCCGTGTCGATCAAAGCATGCTCGCCGGTCTCGAGGTCGCGCAGCATGATCAGGCCGAGATTGGGCAGCTCCATCTCGCGCGGGTCCGCGATGCAGATCGGCACCAGGTCGTGCCGCTTGTGCACCAGGCGCAGCGGACGCTCGTAATCGTGCGCCAGGAAATCCGAGATCAGGAAGGTGACCGAGCGGCGCCGGCACACCTTGTGCAGGTATTCGAGCGCGTGCCCGAGATCGGTGCCTCGCCCCGCCGGCTCGAAGACCAGCATCTCGCGGATCACCTGGAGCGCGCGGTTGCGTCCTTTCTGCGGCGGGATGAAGTGCTCGATGCGGTCGGTGAACAGGATCAGGCCGACCTTGTCGTTGTTGCGGATCGCGCTCAGCGTGAGCACGGCGCACAGCTCGGTCGCGATCTCGCTCTTGAAGCGCGTGACGCTGCCGAACTGGCCGGACGCGCTCAGATCGACCAGCAGCATCACCGTCAGCTCGCGTTCCTCGACGTACTGCTTGACGAACGGCTGGCCCATGCGGGCGGTGACGTTCCAGTCGATGGTGCGCACGTCGTCGCCCGGAACGTATTCGCGCACCTCCGAGAACTCCATGCCGCGGCCCTTGAACACGCTGTGATACTCGCCGGCGAGCGCGCCATCGACCAGCCGCCGGGTGCGGATGTGAATGCGTCGGACTTGGCGGAACGTCTCGGCGGGCAGCATGCGCGGCGTGGCGATCAGGGCACGGCGACGTTGTCGAACACCTTTTGGATCAGGTCCTCGGTCGCGACGCCGTCGGCTTCGGCCTCGTAGGTGGTGAGCACGCGGTGGCGCAGCACATCCATGCCGATCGACTTCACGTCCTGGGGGGTGACGTAGTCGCGCCCCTGCAGGAACGCATACGCCTTGGCCGCGAGCGCGAGATAGATCGACGCACGCGGCGAGGCGCCAAAGTCGACGTACCGGCCGATCTCGAGGCCGTGCTGCTCAGGCTCGCGCGTGGCGAACACGAGGTCGACGATGTAGCGCTTGATCTTGTCGTCGAGGTAGATCTCGTCGACCTGGCGGCGCGCCTGGAGGACATGCTCCGTATCGGCGACCGGGCGAATCGGCGGCGGCGGCGTGGTGCGCGCCATGCGCTCCAGGATCTCGAGCTCCTCGGCGCGATCGGGATAGGTGATCTTCAGCTTGAGCATGAAGCGGTCGACCTGGGCCTCGGGCAGCGGATAGGTGCCCTCGTGCTCCAGCGGGTTCTGGGTCGCCAGCACCAGGAACGGCTGGGGCAGCCGGTAGGTCTCGTCGCCGATCGTGACCTGGTTCTCCTGCATCGCCTCGAGCAGCGCGCTCTGCACCTTGGCCGGCGCGCGGTTGATCTCGTCCGCTAGCAGCAGGTTCGTGAACACCGGCCCCTTGCGCACGCGGAACTCGCCCGATTGCGGCTGGTAGATCAGGGTGCCGATCAGGTCGGCCGGCAGCAGGTCCGGGGTGAACTGGATCCGTTGATGGCCCGCGTGCAGCGCCTGGGCCAGCGAGGTCACCGCGAGAGTCTTGGCGATGCCGGGGACGCCCTCGATCAGCACGTGACCGTTGGCGAGCAGGCCGACCAGCAGGCGTTCGAGCATATAGCGCTGACCGACGATGACCTGCTCCATCGCCCGGATGACGTCCTGCCCGAAATGGATCGGGCGCCCGCCCACGCCGGCGACGCGGTCGACCTCGAAAGCCGGCGCGGCCTCGATGCCCGCGCGGTCATGCGCATCCGCTGCCACCTGCTCGCCTCCAAGCAACCCGTGGGGTCCGGCTCAGACCTAAGCCAGGGCTGCTCGCACGGCAAGTGCCGTCGCGGTGTGCCACTCGGATTGCGGCGCAGGGCGAGCACGGTCGGGAGGGCGGCTCAGCGGCGGCTGACTGATCGCTAGGGCAGCTTCGGGCGGCCCGCGCCGGCGCCCTCGGGCACCCGAAGGCAAGCCTGGTCCGCATCGCCGCGACCGGCAGGACGCTGCCGGCGGTGCGCCGCGATCGGCGACCCTCCTTGACCTCCGGCCCGGTGGCGTCCTTTCTTTGCGCGCGCTCGAGAAATGGCACGATTTGCGCCCGCCGGAGGAACCGCCGATGAAGATCACCGAGGTCGAAGCCCTGTACCTGCGCCTGCCCGAGATCCAGGCGCGCACCGACAGCTCGCAGGACGCGCTGATCGTCAAGGTCTCGACCGACGCCGGGATCACCGGCTGGGGCGAGGTCGACGGCTGCCCGTACGTGACCAAGGCGATCATCGAGGCGCCGATGTCGCACACCCTGGTCACCGGCCTGCGCCAGCTGCTGCTCGGCGAGGATCCGCTCGAGATCGGCCGGCTCTGGCGCAAGATGTACCAGGGCACGCTCTACTACGGGCGCGAGGGCGCGGTCATTCAGGCGATGGCCGGAGTCGACCTGGCACTCTGGGACATCAAGGGCAAGGCGCTGCAGCAGCCCGTCTACAAGCTGCTGGGCGGGGGCTTTCGCAAGCAGGTGCGCGCGTACGCCTCGAACATGTTCCAGTTCACCGCCGAGGCGACCGCCGATCGGGCGAAGAAGGCCCGAGACCAGGGCTTCACCGCGGTCAAGTTCGGCTGGGAGCCGTTCGGCCGGGACGCCAGGACCGACTGCGCCTATCTCGAGGCCATCCGGGCCGCGGTCGGCGACGAGGTGGACATCATGCTGGATGTCGGCCTGATCTGGGACGCCAAGACCACGCTGCAGCGCGCCCGCCTGTTCGAGCCGTACGAGCTCGCCTGGATCGAGGAGCCGCTGCATCCGGACGACCTCACCGGTTATGCCAAGGTCGCCGAGAGCACCGACATCAAGATCGCCGCCGGCGAGGAGGAGTGCACGGTCGCGGGGTTCACCCGGCTGATGGACATCGGCCGCATCGACGTGGTCCAGGTGGACCTCACCCGCTGCGGCCTGACCCAGGCGATGAAGATCGCGGCGCTGGCCGAGCAGCGCGGCCTGCCGGTGATCAACCACAACTTCACGACCGACATCAACGTCGCCGCCTCGCTGCACTTCCTCGCCAGCGTGCCCAACGCGTTCATCATGGAGTACTGCGTCGAGCCCTCGGAGATCAGCCGGTCGCTCGCCCGGAACCCGATCCCGATCACGGACGGCCACGCGAGCGTGCCCGAAGAACCTGGTCTCGGGGTCGAGCCGGACCCGGCGATGATCGAGAAGTACCTGGTGCGGGATTGATCAAGCGATTGGAATGGACAGCGGCCACATGCATCTTGCGCTTGACCTCGGGTATAACTAGCGTCATACTTGGCATGTGAAGACCGCAATCTCCATCCCCGACGATGTGTTCGAGGCCGCGGAGCAGCTGGCCAGACGGCTCGGCAAATCCCGGAGCGAACTCTATTCCACGGCAATCGCAAGCTACGTCGATCAGCATCGGCAAGACGGGGTGACCGAGCAACTGAACGAAGTCTACGGCCCGCAGAAAAGGCAGGCGGAGCTCGATACTGTCTTGGCGACGTTGCAGGCGCTCTCGATCCCCGAGGAAAAGTGGTAAGTGCGGCGCGGTGAGGTCTGGTGGGCCACGCTGCGGCCGCCTCTCGGCTCGGAACCCGGTCATCGGCGGCCGGTCGTCATCATTCAGTCCGACCCATTCAACCGAAGCCGCATCGGCACCGTTGTCGCGGCCGCGATCACCTCGAACGTGCGGCTCAAAGCAGCGCCCGGCAACGTGCTCCTGTCTCAAGGAACCGCTGGCCTTGGTTGCGAGTCGGTTATTGACGTGTCTCAGATTGTGACGGTGGACCGGACGTTCCTGACCGACCGACTTGGCAGGATTCCCGTGGTCAAGGAGCGCGAGCTCGACGCGGGGCTCAGGCTCGTTCTGGCACTTTGAGCACGCGTATCAAGGTCGTCGGGTCCGGTCCGGCGACAGTCGAGAAGTACCTGATACGCTGAAGCACGCCAGCACGAGCTGAAAGCGTTCGCTCCGCGAGGAGTCGTCGTCCTGAAACACGGCAGCGCTATGAGGGGAGCGCGGCGGGGCGGCAGATCGCCGCCCGCCGTCATGGCGAGTTCCGGGCAGGACCGTTTTGCGCTACGACGCCACCATGGCGACCATGATGGGAACTTGGCGCCGCCATGGCGCTGGCGCGTGGCGGCAGGAGGCAGGCGCGCTCGCGAGCCTGAGCGTGCCGATCATCCTGACCAACGTCGGCCAGGTCGCGATCCAGACCACCGACGTGGTGATGATCGGCTGGCTCGGGCCCGAGGCGCTGGCGGCGAGCGTGCTCGGCGTCAACGTCATGTTCGTGCTGCTGCTGTTCGGCATCGGCGTGGTCGCCGCGACCGGGCCGATGATCGCGCAGGACCTCGGCCGGCGCCGCCATGCCCTGCGCGAGCCGCGGCGCACCGTCCGGCAGGGCCTCTGGGTCGCCCTCACGCTCGGCCTAGCGGCCTGGCTGCTGCTGTGGAACATCGCGCCGCTGCTCCATCTGTTTCGCCAGGATCCCGAGCTGATCGCCGCGGCCGAGCCGTTCGTGCGCGCTGCGATGTGGGGGTTCGTGCCGGGCCTGTGGTTCGTGGTCCTGCGCAACTTCATCGCCTCGCTCGAGCGGCCGCGCGCCGCCATGGTGATCATGCTGGTCGGGGTCGTGTTCAATGCCGTCGCTGCATACGGCCTGATCTTTGGCCGGCTGGGGATGCCGGCGCTCGGGCTGCGGGGCGCAGGGATCGCCGCCGCGCTGACCAACTGCTTCCTGTTCATCGGTCTGCTCGCCTACATCCTCTTCGACCGGCAGTTCCGCCGCTTTCATGTCCTCGGGCATCTCTGGCGGCCGGACTGGGCGCGCTTTCGCGAGATCTTCCGCATCGGCCTGCCGATCGGCGTGACCCTGGTCATGGAGGTCGGCCTGTTCGCCACCGCGGGCTTCCTGATCGGCCTGATCGGGACCGCCGAGCTGGCCGCGCATCAGATCGCGCTGCAGTGCGCCTCGGTCACCTTCATGGTGCCGCTCGGCCTGGCCCAGGCCGCCACCGTGCGGGTCGGTCTCGCCGCCGGCGCCGGCGATCCGCCGGGCATCTGGCGCGCCGGCATCGCCGCGCTGGCCATGGGCGGCCTGTTCATGCTGGCCATGGCGAGCCTCATGTGGACGGCGCCCGAGGCGATCGTGGGGCTGTTCATCAACACCGGCGATCCGGAGAGCGCGCCGGTCGTGCGTGCGGCGGTGACGTTCCTCGCGGTCGCTGCCCTGTTCCAGATCTTCGATGGCGGCCAGGTGATCGGCGCGGGCGCATTGCGCGGGCTCAAGGACACGCGCTGGCCGATGGCGATCGCCGGCCTGGCGTACTGGATCGTCGGGATCGGCCTGGCGGTCGGTCTCGGCTTCGGCGCAGGCTGGGGCGGGCTCGGCATCTGGATCGGGCTTGCCGCCGCGCTCGCGGTCGCGGCGTTCCTCATGGTCGCCCGGTTCATCCTCCTGCAGGGCCGCTTCGCCGCCAGCGCCGACGTCATGCGCAACGCGCGAGCCATGGTCTGAGCGACCCCGATCCGTCCCCGCTCTGTTGCAAACTGGGGCGAAGGCGCCATGCTGACGATGGCGCGCAAGGGGGAGGGCGAGCGGATGGCCGACAAGACGATCATCACCTGCGCTGTGACCGGCAGCATCACCAGGCCCGAGCAGCATCCGGACCTGCCGATCACGCCCGAGCAGATCGCCACTGCCGCGCTCGATGCGGCGAAGGCGGGCGCGGCGATCGTCCACATCCACGTGCGCGACCCAAAGACGGGCGCGCCGAGCATGGAACTCGAGCACTATCGCGAGGTGGTGGAACGGATCCGCGCGAGCGACACCGACCTGCTCATCAACCTGACCACCGGGCCGGGCGGACGGTTCATGCCGAGCGATGAGGACCCCAGGGTGGCTGCGCCCGGCTCGACGCTGGTGCGGCCGGAGCTGCGGGTCGAGCACGTGGTCGCGCTCAGGCCCGAGATCTGCTCGCTCGACCTCAACACCATGTGGTTCGGCAACGCCGCTGTGATCAACACGCCGAGGAACGTGACGATCATGGCGGGGGCGATCCGCGAGGCGGGGGTCAAGCCGGAGCTGGAAGTGTTCGACTCCGGCGACATCCAGCTCGCCCATCAGCTGCTCGAGAGCGGCGTGCTGCCGCGCCCGCCCCTGTTTCAGGTGGTGCTCGGGATCAGGAACGGCTTTCCGGCGACGCCCGAGACCCTGCTCTACGCCAAGTCGCTGCTGCCGGCGGACGCGCAGTGGGCGGCGATGGGCACCGGCCGGATGGAGTTCCCGATCGTCGCCCAGGCTTGCCTGCTCGGCGGCCACGTCCGGGTCGGGCTCGAGGACAACCTGTACCTCAGCAAGGGCGTGCTCGCGCCGTCCAACGCCGCGCTCGTCGAGCGGGCGGTCACGATCGTCGAACTGCTCGGGGGCAGCGTCGCGAGCCCCGCCGAAGCACGCGAAATCCTCGGGGTCGAAGCCAGATGAGCGTCAGCTGGCGCCAGCGGCGATGCGTTTGCGCGCGACCGGCACGATGTCGTCGGGCGTCACCTCCAGCTCGGCGCGCGTGCTGCCATCATCCGGATTGACGAATTCAACCAGATAGGCGTCGGCGCTCGCGAAAGCATGGACGATCGTGCCTTCCTCGCCACGTCTGAGACCGTGCTCGGGCAGGTCACGGCGAAGGCGGACGCACTCGAGCTCACGAAAGCGGCGCGATCGCGCACGGCTATCGCTTGCCAATGACGTATGCGGTCGTGAGCCGTGGGACATCGTTCCCCCCCTCGTACAACCAACTCGTTCGGACCTTCGCCCGACCGTGGGGTCCGCTGATTGGCAGGTCGACCCGCCACCTCCGACCGTGCGCTGTCTCCCCTTGATACTCAGCGTGCTGCTCGAGGATACCCTCCCGAATATCGGTGTAGTTCGAGAGATCGTACCCCAGCGCCGCCTTGAACACCCGTGCCTTGTGTCTCCCCTGCCTGCTGCGCGGGTCGAGGCAATACTTGGTAAACTTGTCCGGGTCGATCACCGCCCGGGCAGCGTTAGCCAAGCTCGACATGAGAAGGCGAGCCGTCGCACCAAGGTGATGAATTTACACTAGCGACCATCCTGCAGAATTCGGGTAATTGCCTTGCCAAGCCAAAGCCAGCCGCCGGCTGTGAGACTTGCGCGCAGGGCGCTCCACTTCGGTTAGTCGTCGTATCGATTGCCGCGGCCCACGTTGCATGAGGCGCACAGCGTCCGCAGGTTCCCTTGGACCATGGAACGATGTGGTCCACATGCAGGACACACTGTGGATTGATCGGCGGGTTGTCCCCACACAGAACACACTTGAAGTGGTCCCGGCGGAGCGCCTTGAAGCGAAGGCCGAGGGGAATGTCGCGGCTATCCTCAAGGGTGCGGGCAGCTACCTTCACCAGCTTCGGCGCGCCGCTTCCTGGCTCAGGTTCCACCTCATCGTCGGCCATCGGCTTTGGCACGATATCGGCGGTGACCCTGTCCACGAAGGCGGCAAGCGCTTTGTTCCAGGTGCCGAAGCGATTCACATAAGCCTTTCCTCCGACGGTCGAGGGTGAGAGGCCCATCTCCCGGTACATTGGCGGTCGGCCGTAGTGGGTCCACACCTTGAGAAGATTCTCGAAGCATTCCCCATCGGTATACCTGCGGCCCAGGTTTGTGACGGACAGTCCGGCCGCCTCGAAGGCAGCACGGGTTGTTCCCCAGCGACTGCGCGGCGTCTCGCCTGAGAAGGCAAGATGCTTCCTCACCTCCCGGACCGTCAGCTCGATCTTTCCTAAGCGAGCGGCGAGATCGCGAAGCGCCTGAAGAACGTCCTCATCGGACATCCTGACCGACGCATGGGCTCCGGGCGCACCGACATTCTCGCTGAACCGATCCGCAAGGCCGGCTGCCTTCAAGGCGTCGGCCCAACTTCCAAACCGGCGATAGACTGTCTTGCGATCCACGCGAGCGTGCTCCTGGAAGGCGGAGACTGTAAGGGCTCGGCCTGGCACGAGCACCGCGACGCGACGCATCTCATCGAGAATCGCGTCGTCCGTGTATTCTGCGAGACGTCTAAGCTGGAACCTCGTGTGCTCGTCTTCTTTCGCCATGGTGGGTCGTGGGCTACTCGAGTCGCCTTCTCTCATGCGGGCGCTCAGCCCACTATGCAACCCTAAGTCGGTCGTGGTCCGAGTAAGGGTCGATCTGGACCACGATCTTCCGAACCGCGGTGCACGGAGCCTTGCGGCGGCCGTGCGCCTGCATGGTGATGAAGCCAGCGGCTTCCAGCTTGGCCAGGGTACGCGTCAGGTTCGGCTGTGAGCGGCCGGCCATCTCGGCCAGCTCCGCAACTGACTGGGGCTTGCGGTCGCGGATGATTGCGAGCAGCTGCCGGTTCTCAGGCGTCAACAAGCGTACCACCGCCTCGACCGAATTGAAGCTGGGCTTGGCGGCATCGACGGGAGCCGGCCGCTCCCCGCGCGCCACCGCCTTCATCTCCTCGCGCAACGCCTTAAGGTTCTGGATTTTGTGGCTGGTCATTTCGACCTCCGTTCCTCTTCCACACCGACGACCTTGGTCCCGATTCCGCGGCCGCGCAGCACCCGTTCCACCTCATCGAAGAAATCCTCGATCAAGGTTTCGGCATCCTTGAACTCGTAGGGCCGGCCTGGATCGGTCTCGGTCCGATGCCAGTGATCGCTCGCCTGGGGAGCTGCCTTGAACCGAGAGCCCCTGGCTGCAACGCCATGCGCGTTGTCGAACCCGACCAGCCGTGTCCCGTCCGGCGCGTGCAGCGTGAACGAGTACGACAGGCCGTGTGGTCGCTCCTCGGTTGCCTCGACGCGCTTGATCTCGAACTTGAGCCAATAGCCTTCTTCAAGATGATGGACACGCCCATCGAACGCGAGCAGGAACTCGAGCCCGTACTCGGCTTCACGACCGTTCATATCATGTAGTCATATGGCATAAGACGGCTCAACGGGCAAGACGAGAGATCCCGCGCAGCGGGCGCGCCGCCTCAGCCGGCGCCATGCCGCTGATTCAGCAGCTATGCCTTGGGTGCCGCGGCGTTCGGATGCAACGAAGCGGTCGGCCGGCGTCCGAGCGCCATCTCGCGATACAGGATGAACAGCCCGCTGCCGGCGACGATCGAGGCGCCGAGCAGCATCACAGGGTCGGGCACATCACTCCAGAAGAGCGCCCCGAGCAGGATCGCCCAGAGCATCTGGCTGTACTGGAACGGCGCGACCAGGGCGGCGGGCGAGGACCGATACGCGGCGATCAGCACCAGGAGCGCGGTGCCGCCGATCAGGCCCGATACGGCCATCAGCGCGAAATCCAAAAGGCTCGGCACGACGAACGTGGCGCTGAACGCAAGCCCGGTCAGCACCACCGCGGTGAGGTTGCTGTAAAACGCGATGCTGGTCGTGGTCTCGGTGACGCTGAGCTTGCGCACCAGAAGGATCGCGCAGGCCGAGGCGCAGGCGGCGCCGAGCGCGGCGACGCTGCCGAGGCTGACCGGGGCCATGCCGGGGCGCAGCATCACGAGCACACCTATGAAGCCGACCAGCACCGCGCTCCAGCGCCGCCACCCGACCGCCTCGCCGAGGATCGGCACCGACAGCGCGGTGATCAGGAGCGGGGTGGCGAAGATGATCGCGTACGCGTCGGCGAGCGGCAGCCGGCTGAAGGCGTAGAAGGCGAGGAAGCCGCCCGTCGTGCCGAGGACGCCGCGCAGAAGATGCAGGCCGAGGCGGCGCGTGCGCAGCTGAGGCAGGCCGCCCCGGCTCACCACCATCGCGCCGACCGGCACCAGAGCGAACAGGGCGTTAAAGACCAGGATCTGCGGTACCGGGTAGACCGCGCTCAGCCATTTCACCAGCGCGTCCATCAGGCTGAATAGG
>Ga0081538_10005276_pt1 | contig 11663 bp, 13 predicted proteins | sample TabmetS5T2R1_FD_71022 | JGI IMG/M metagenome (GOLD analysis project Ga0081538, IMG submission 71022) | Tabebuia heterophylla rhizosphere microbial communities from the University of Puerto Rico - S5T2R1 | ecosystem: Host-associated > Plants > Roots > Rhizosphere ... | reverse complement strand
CGGCGCCAGCATGACGCCGGCAACCAGCTTCCACGATGTCATGGCGTCCTCCGCAAAATCTCGCGAGCCGTTCGATTGCGGCTCCATTTTGCATGATGATACGGTTTGCCCGCCATACGATACAAATCATCGTGCCGTGGTTGAGCGCGAGCAAGCGTGACTGGCCGGTCACCGACGGCCTGTTCTTTCACCTCTACCGGCCCGACAAGATCGGCACCGACACGATCCACCACAACGCCGCGCATCCCTCCCAAGTGGTGCTGCCGGTGCTGGCGGTGGATTAGGAACGCGATGGTATACCGATTGTCATGCCGGACGGCTCGCGAAGCAATCCGGGACCCAATTATCCCGGCATCAGAAATCAACTAAAGGAACTAACGGCAGGGATTCATGGGTCCCGGCGCTCGCGCCTTTAGGCGCTCGGCCGGGATGACAATGGAGAGATGGGCTGTACCGGCTACCCCGCGTCCGCCGTGCCGCGGAGGAACGCCGCGATGTGCGGCTTCGCCTTGAGTTCCGCCAGGTCCGCCTCCGAGGGCAATTGCGGCTTGTCGCGCGCGGCGTTCACCAGGCAGAGGAAGCCGAGCGGCTCGTTCGCGGCAGCGCGGAACTGGTGCCAGGTCCACGGCGGCACGGTGACGAGGTCGTGCGGCGCGATGGGCTTGATCTCGTGACCGACCAGACAATGGCCGCGGCCGCGCAGGATCACCACCGCGTGCATGTGGGCGTGCCGTTCGAGGGTGGAAAATCCGCCCGGCGCGATGTCGAAATAGCGCAGCTCGCCCTGCATCTCCGGATCGGAGAACAGCACTTGCCGGGTGACCGCCTTGAACAGGGCGCGCTCGTCCTCCTTGTACGGGCGGATCTCCACGCCGTCCCAGCGGTAGCCGGTCTGCGCCTTACGGTGCGGTGTGCGGCGGGTGGCGATCTCATCCATACGGATATCTGTGAACCGCGGTCACAAAGGCCGCCGTTTCCTCGGTGAGGCGGTCGCGCGCCTGGAGCAGGTCGCCGCCAATGAGCAACATGATGTCGGCGCCGTAGAAATCAAGCATCTCGGGAACCCGAGCGAGCGTCATGCCGCCGGCCGGCACCGGGACGCTCGGGTGTAGGCTGTGCCAGTCCGCCAGGGCGGCGCGGGCGACTGCCCGGCAGGTGTCGGGCGAATAGCCGAAGCGGCCGCCATGATGGGGGAAGACGACCGCGTCCGCGCCGAGCATACGGAACAGCTTGCCGATGAGCAGCTCGGGCGCGATCCGCGCGGCGCCCGCCAGCGCCGGATGGGCGAAGAACGCAAAGCTCGGATTGTCCTGCGCCAGCCGGTGAAAGTTCGAAACGCCGGCGACCATCGGCGACACCATGGCGGCCTCGATGCCGACCGCGGCCGCGGCCGCGACCTGGCGGCGCATGGTGCCGAGATCGCCCGACAGGCTCGGCACATATTGCGTGTCGGGGTAGGCGGCGAGCGCCGCCGCAATCGCTTCGACCCGGGCCGCAAAGGGCGAGTAGTCCTGGTCGGCGAGACCGTGGTCGTCCTTGATGTAGTCGACCCCGCCCGCGGCGAACCGGCGCGCCAGGTCGGCCAGCGCGGCCGGCGCGAGGCCTTGCGGCTTGAGCGCCGAGCAGGTCAGCGCTCGTTTTTCGGCGCCGACGCGTTGCCGCAGCGCCGGCAGGCCGTGGCGCGGCCCGGCGAAGGCCGCAACCAGCTCCGCCGGCAACTCGACATCGCTGAGGATCACGTCCTCGTGCAGCGACGTGTTGCCGAACAGCATGTTCATCAGCTGGCCGGCATCGCCGCCGACCGTCTCGCCGGCAAGCGCGATGCGGACCTCGAACACGCCGTCCGTGAGCGCGCGGATCGCGTCCACCCGCCCGACGATCTCGGAGAGAACGAACGCGTCGTCGATCGCCGCGACCGGCATCTCCACGCTCTGCTCGACCGCGATGGCGCGGGCGCGGACTGCGATCGACGCCGCATCGCCGCGCACGTGATAGATCGCCGTGAGCCGGGGGACCACGAGGTCACGCTTTTAGCGTTCAGCCGATCGCGCGGTGCGGGAAACCACGAGTCCTGATGCGGCGCCGGAGATACCGCCGCGCGAACAGAACCATGCCGACGACGAGCAGCGTGACGATGGCGAACCAGACGAGAAAAACGCCGACCACGGCAATGAATAGGACCAGCGAACCGACCAGGATCAGCGGCGCCAGCAGGAGCACGAGCCATGGCCGCAGCTTGGGGACCCGCGAATTCTTGATGGCTTCGACACCCGAGATATGGGAAGTGCCCGGGTCGACGCTCGCACGCACCGGAAAGGCGATCACTTTGGCCGAAGGCCGCCTTGCTGGCGGAAGTCGTTGGTCGGTGGCAGGCATGTGCAGCCTCAACGATCCATCATAGCAGATTCGAGCCAAGCTGGCGATTGACGCCCCCACGTGCGGACGAGGTAGATTGACGGCAGCCCTCCTTGCCACCGCCGCGGCGCGCCGGCATCCAACCCGCCAGGTCGAGACGTTCAGCCATGGTTGTCGTCACCGATCCGCAGACCGGGCTCGAGTTCTACGAGCTCATCAGTTTGGTTGCCATATTCGATCCGTCCGGAACTATTGCCTCGAATCCGGCCGGAATTGAGCTCGAACAAGGGCAGCGCGCCGGCTTAAGTCCGGTCGACCACAGAGTAACCCGCATGCCGAACACCTTCTTCGCCTTTCCGTGGCGCTGGCCGGACGGCGAAGGCTGCGCGCTCCGCCTGGTCGCCGTCATCGACCCCAACCGGACGTTCCCCTTCGAGACCGGCCGATGATCTCCGAGCCGCTGCGCAATCCGCTGGTGCTGTTCGACGTGAAGGGCAAGGTCGCCATCATCACCGGCGCCTCCGGCACGTTCGGCCGTGCCACCGCTATCGCGCTGAGCGCGCTCGGCGGCAGGGTGCTGCTCGCGTCCGGCTCCAAGGACGAGCTGGAGGCGGTGGCGGCCGAGGTGCGCGAGGTCGGCGGCGAAGCGGCCACCATCGTGCGCCGGCCCGAGACGCTCGACGACGCCCAGGCGATGCTTGATACCGCGTTGGTCAAGTTCGGCCGCGTGGATCAGCTCGTCGTCGCCTCCGGCGTCAACAAGCCCGGCTTCATCCACGAGCAGTCGCCGGAGGAATGGGAAAGCGTGATGGATGCCAATGTGCGCGGCATCTGGCTCATGGCCAAGGCGGTCGGCACCTATTGGATCACCAACAAGATCCGCGGCAAGGTGGTGGTGATGTCCTCGGTGCGCGGCCGCCACGGCAACTATTCCGGCTACACCGGCTACTGCACCTCCAAGGGCGCCACCGACGCGCTCACCCGCGTGCTGGCGACCGAATGGGCCAGGCACGGCATCACGGTGAATGCCATCGCTCCCACCGTGTTCCGCTCCAAGCTCACCGACTGGATGTATGGCGACAACGAGCTCGGCCAGCAGACGCGGGCGCGCTCGCTGTCGCGCATTCCGCTCGGCCGCCTCGGCGAGGTCGAGGACCTCATTGGCATGGCGATCTATCTCCTGTCGCCCGCCTCCGACTTCTGCACCGGCCAGATCATGTATGTGGACGGCGGCTACACGGCGGGGTGACGTGAACGAGCTGAACATCGGCGTCGTCGGCGGCGGGCTCATGAGCCACGGCATCGCCTATCTGCTGGCGGCCGCCGGCCACCGGGCGCGCGTGTTTGAGCCGTCGGCGGAGGTGCGCGGCACGCTGCCGGAGCGCCTGGCGGGAATCGCCGACCTGCTCGGCGACGATCGCGCCGTGCTCGACCGCATCACGGCGCACGACCAGCTCGCGCCCGCCGTGCGCGATGCTGCCTTCGTATTCGAGGCGGCGCCGGAGAAGCTGCCGCTCAAGCAGCAGATCTTCGCCGAGCTGGAGAGCCTGGTCGCGCCCGACGCGATCCTCGCCAGCAACAGCTCGGCCATCCCCACCACCGAGATCGCGCGCAGCCTGAAAATGCGCGAGCGGGTGGTGGGCACGCATTTCTGGAATCCGCCGCATCTCGTGCCGCTGGTCGAGGTGATCCAGAACGGATGGACCAGCGCCGCCACGGTCGAGCGCACGATCGCGCTCCTGCGCGATGCCGGCAAGAAGCCGGTGCACGTGCGCCGGGACATCCCGGGTTTCATCGGCAACCGGCTGCAGCACGCGCTCAAGCGCGAGGCGATCGCGCTGGTCGCCGCCGGCGCCTGCGACGCCGAGACGCTCGACACCGTGGTCAAGGAAAGCTTCGGCGCCCGCATGGCGGTGCTCGGGCCGCTCGAGCAGTCGGACCTCGTCGGCCTCGATCTCACCCTCGACATCAGCACCGTCCTGGTCGAGCATCTCGACCGCAGCGCCGGCCCGCACCCGTTCCTGGTCGAGAAGGTCAAGGCCGGCAAGCTCGGCATGCGCACCGGCGAAGGCTTCCGCCGCTGGACGCCGGAGCAGGCCGACGCGGTGCGCGAGCGGCTGCGCACCTTCCTCGCCGAGCAGGCGCGCAAGCAGCGGCGGTGACCATCGTCCCACAGAAGAGGATCCCATGGCCAGGTCAGCCAGGAAGCGAACGAAGACCTCCGCCCGCCCCCCGGGCCGTTCCGCCCCCGGAAAAACCCCGCGCGCCAAGGCAGGCTCGCCGCGCCGCAAGGGCATCGCGCCCAAGCCCGTCGTCATCGACTTCCACGCCCATATCGTGGTGCCGGAGGTGATGGACTTCGCCTACGACCACTCGCTGTTCGCCCAGGCGGTCGCCGGCCAAGGGCCGGCCGGCAAGCCGGCGCCGCTGGGCGAGGAATTTCGCGCCCGCATGACCGACAATGCGTTGCGGGTGAAGGAGATGGACGCCATGGGCGTCGACATCCAGGTGATCAGCCCGAGCATCCTGCAGCAGTGCACCTATTTCGCCGAGCCGGAAGCCGCCCTGAAAATGGAGCGCCTCGGCAACGAGCGCGTCGCCGCCGCGGTGGCGCAGCATCCCGACCGGCTGGTCGGCCTGGGTTCGGTGCCGATGCAGGATGCCAATCTGGCGGCGCAGGAGCTCGAGCGTTGCATGCGCGAGCTCAAGCTCAAGGGCGTCATCATCTCCTCCCAGGTCGGCGGTAGCGAGATCGGCGAGGCGCGGTTCCGGCCGTTCTGGGCCAAGGCCGAAGAGCTCGGCGCCACCATCTTCATTCATCCGGCCGGCAGCCCCGATCCGCGCATGCGCAAGCACCGGCTGCTGATAACGCTCGGCCAGCCGCTGGAGGAGGCCTTCGCGATGTGCTCGCTGCTCTACGAAGGGGTGATGGACGAATTCCCGAAACTGAAGATCGTCATGGCGCACGGCGGCGGCTTCCTGCCGTTCTACACCGGCCGGCACGACAACGATTATCACGCGCGCCCGCACGCGACCCGCCTCAAGGGCGATTTCACCAGCTACCTGCCGCGCTTCCATTACGACACCGTGCTGTTCAATCCGGACATGCTGGATTTCCTCGCCACCAAGGTGCCGACGAGCCAGCTGATGCTCGCGTCCGACTATCCGTTCGCCGAGAAGCGGCCGGTGGACTACGTGCGCCGCGCCAGGAAGATCTCGCGCAAGGATCAGGATGCGATCCTTGGCGCCAACTGCGCCCGGGTATTGGGGATATCGATTTAACCCGATTTAATTAACTCTACGGCGCATGCGCCGACGACAGCACCCCGGCGAGCAGATTGCTGCCGAAGTCGGCGGCGGCCTGCGGCTCCATGCGCGGCGCCGAGCGCATGTATTCCTTCACCGCCGGAACGGACGCCGGCACACGCTTGAGCGTCTTCAAGATGAAGGCGTCGGCTTCCTTCGCGAGGTCGCGCCGCGCCACCACCTTGCTCAGGAGCCCCATGGTCAGCGCCCGCTGCGAGTCGACGATCTCGGTCGAATAGACCAGATACATGATCGCCTTGGGCGTGAGATTCGCGAGCAGCGCTGACATGGCGAGGCAGGGCGGAATGCCGTGCTCCATCTCGGGCAGCTGGAACTGGGCATCATCGCTGGCGATGGTCACGTCGCACAGGCCGGCGAGCGCGCAGCCGAAGCCGATGGCGCGGCCCTGCACGATGCCGAGCACCGGCACCGCGACGCGGCGGAACCCACCGTACACCGCCAGCGCCGGCTCGGTATTGTGGCGCCGCGTCTCGAGCGCGGTGCGGAACGGGCCCGCCGCGCGCAGCGCCGCCGTGTCGCGGCCGAGGCAGAAATCCTCGCCCGCGCCGCGCAGCACGATCAGCTGGCTCCCTGCCGCGGCATCGAGCATCGCGGCGATCTCGGCACCCATCTGGTTGCTCACCAGGTTGCCGCAGTCCGGCCGGTTAAGCGTGATGGTGGTGAGCCCCCCGGCCGTCTCGCAGCGTACGAAATCGCTCATTTGGTCCTCCCCTTTCGTATCGCCTGCCACACGCGCTCGGGCGTCGCCGGCATGGTGACGTCGCGCACGCCGAACTCGCGGATGGCATCGACGATGGCATTGATGATGGCGGGCGGCGCCCCGGTCGAGCCGCCTTCGCCCGCGCCCTTGACGCCGAGCGGGTTGTTGGGCGCCGGCACCTCGTTGGTCTCGGCAACGAAGGCCGGGACCATGTCGGCGCGCGGCAGGGCGTAGTCCATGAACGAGCCCGACAGTAATTGGCCGGAGCCGGGGTCGTAGACGCAATCCTCGAGCAGCGCCTGGCCCAGGCCCTGCACGGTGCTGCCGTGCATCTGGCCGTCGACGATCAGCGGGTTGACCACGCGGCCGACGTCGTCGACGCCGACGTAGCGCATGAGCGTCACGGCACCGGTATCGGGGTCGACCTCCACCTCGCAGGCGTGGCAGCCGTTGGGGAAGGTCGGCAGCATGGTGGTGATCTCGGCGGCGGCTTCGAGCGCGAGCTCGGGCTCGTTGAATTCGACGGCTAGGCGCGCGGCCGCGAACAGGCCGATGGCGCGCTCGGTGCCGGCGACCGTGAACCGGCCATCGGTGAACGCGATCTGTCCCTCGTCCGCCTGCAGGGCGCGCGCCGCGAGCTTCTTGCCGCGCGCCACGATCTCGGCGCTGGCGCGGCCCATGAGCAGGCCGGCGAGCCGCATCGAGCGGCACGAGTGCGAGCCTGAGCCCATCTGCACCACGTCGCTGTCGCCGTGCGCCAGCTCGACGCAATCGAACGGCACGCCCAGCCACTCGGCGATGCACTGCGCGTACGCCGTCTCATGGCCCTGGCCGCTCGCCTGGGTGCCGATGGTGACGGTCACTCGCGCCTCGGGCAGCACCTTCACCACCGCGCGCTCGGGCGGAATGCCGGTCGCCGTCTCGATGAAATTGGCGAAGCCCAGGCCGCGCCGCTTGCCGCGCTTCTGCGCCTCGCGGCGTCGCTTGGCGAAGCCGGCGGCGTCGATCAGATCGAGCGCGCGCATCATGTTGGCGTCGAACTCGCCGCTGTCGTAGCGGGTGGTCATCGGGTTGACGTAGGGCAGCATGCCGGGCCGGATGAAGTTCTTGCGCCTGAGCTTCACCCGGTCGAGCCCCGTCTCGGCCGCCGCGGTGTCGATCAGCCGCTCGATGATGAACATCGCCTCCGGCCGGCCAGCGCCGCGATAGGTCGAGGTCGGCACTGTGTTGGTGAACACCGCCGTGAGCCGCGCCAGCACCGCCGGTATCGCATAGACGCCGTTGGTCACCGCCGCGCCGCGCGCCAGCGGCACCAGGTGCAGCGTCTGCGCGCCGAGGTTCTGGATGTTGTGGGTGCGCACGGCGAGGAACTTGCCGTCGGCGTCGAGCGCGAGCTCGGCCACGCTCTTGAGGTCGCGGCCGTAAGGGTCGAAGAAGAACGCCTCGCTGCGCTCGCCGCGCCATTTCACCGGCCGGCCGATCCGGCGCGCCGCCCACACCACCAGGACATATTCGCGATAGATCAGGTTCTTGGTGCCGAAGCCGCCGCCCACGTCGCGGCAGACCACGCGCACCTTGCTCTCGTCGACGCCGAGCGCGCCGGCGAGCGCGCGCTTCTGGATCAGGGTGCCCTGGCCGCCCGCGCGCAGCGTGTAGCGATCGTTGGCCGCGTCATGGAGGCCGAGCGCCGCGGCGGGCTCGAGCGGCAGGCCGGTGACCCGGTTGTTGCGGATCTCCATGCGCGTGACATGGGCGGCGCGCGCGAAAGCGGCATCGACCGCCTCCTTGTTGCCACGGTGGACGTCGCAGCAGACATTGTCGGGCGCCTGATCCCAGATCGCCGACGCGCCGGCGTTGAGCGCATCGTCGGCCGTCACCACCGCCGGCAGCACGTCGTAATCGACCTGCACCAGCTCGGCCGCATCCAGGGCGGCGGTGCGCGTCTCGGCAACGATCATCGCCACGCCCTCGCCGGCGTGCCGCACCTTGTCGACGGCGAGCGGATGGTCGGGCGGCTGCACCACCGGCGTGCCGTCGCAACGGGTGAGCGGTATGTCCCGCGGGTTGGGCCAGCCGGGGATGGGCTTCAACCCGTCGGCCACGTAGTCGCGCCCGGTCAGCACCGCCAGCACGCCCGGCGCTTCCAGCGCGGTGCTCACATCGATGCCGCGGATCACCGCGTGGGCGTGCGGCGCGCGCAGGATGACGGCGCAGGCCTGGTCGGGAGCATTGATGTCGTCGGAGAACTCGCCGCGGCCGGTGATGAGGCGAAGGTCTTCCTTGCGGCGGACAGGCTGACCGATCCCGAATGCCACTGTCACTTCCCGTCCTTCAGCACGTATCGCCCGTCCTCGCGGCGGCCGAGACGGTCGCCCGCATAGAGCGCATCGAGCGCGCGCACGATCTCGCGGCCGTCGCGGCTGCCCATCGCCGCCATCAGCTCGACGAAGCTTGCCGGCCCGTGTGCGAGCGCATCGGCAACGCTCTTGCGGCGCTGCCCTTCGGGCAACGCGGGTGCCGCCGGCACGACCCATTCGAACGCCGCGGTCTTGCCGAACGGGATGGTGCAGTCGAACCCGACCTTGGCGCCGGTGCGCGCGCCGCCGAGCGAGGGATCGAGCGGCACCACGCGGAATCCGCTTGCCACCATGAGGTCGCGATCGGCCTGGAAGCGCGTGGCCAGCGCCCAGTCGACCTGCTCGTCGGAGTAGACGTCGATGTCGGCGTCGAAGGCGAACACGTGCTTGGCCTCGGCCATGGAGCCGAACACGGCGCAAATCGCATTGCGCGCCTCGCCCGGCACGCGCTGGTTGAGCGACAGGCGGATGTTGTACATGCCGCCGCTCGATGGCGTCGCGAACACCGCCACCGGTTCGCGCACCGCGGTCTGCAGCGCCGCCCAGGCAGCGGTCTCGGTCTTGATGGTGGTGAGCTGCGCCGTGTCGGTGCGCGCCAGGAACCGGCCGCCGATGGTCGCGGTCTGGAACAGCGCGTCCTGGCGCTGCGTGATGGCGGTGAGGCGAAACACCGGGTTGCGCTTCACCACGCCGTAATAGCCGACATACTCGCCATACGGTCCTTCCGGCTCCACATGGCCCTTCGGGTCGAGATAGCCCTCGAGCACGTATTCGGCATCGGCCGGCACCCACACGTCGCAGCTGACGCATTTGACGATCGGCACCGGCGCACCGCGCAGCGCGCCGATCACCGCGAGCTCGTCCATGGGCGGCGTGGCGGTGACGGCGGCCATGAAGTCGGCCGGATGCGAGCCGACCGCATAGGCGACCGGCAGCGGCTCCGCCCGCGCAGCGGAAGCGAGATAGATCGCCCGCAGGTCGCTCGGCGCGATCAGGTCGATGCCGGCGTGGCGCGGCCCGCGCAGCATGATGCGGCGGCAGCCCACGTTGGTGAAGCCGCTGCCGGGGAACAGCGCGAAGTCGAGGCTCGCCGAGATATAGGGGGCGCCATCCTCGCCGTGCTGCAGGTGCACCGGCAGTGCGGTGAGGTCGGCGTCGTCGCCCGTGCGCACCACCTGCTGGACCGGTGCGTCCTCGGCGGCAACCTTGACGGGCGCGTGCGGCGTCTTCAGGCGCTCCTGCAGCGCCGGCAGGAGCGCCCGCTCGTCGCTGTCGAGGGCAAGCGCGAGGCGGCGCCGCGAGCCCATGACGTTGCCGGTGAGCTGGGCCTTTTCGGGCCCGGCCGCGGTGAACAGAACCGCGCGCGGGTTGCCGTCGAGCACGGCCGCGATGTCGATGAGATCGATCGGCTGGTCGTAGACCTCGCACTCGCCCAGCTCCACCAGGCGGTCGACGAAGCGGCGCAGCCGGAAGCGCTCGGTGTCGGCAGGCATCGGGTCTCGATCGGTGGGGCGGGAAGAATGTGCCAGGATGGTCATGCGTGTCTACGAGTCGGAACAGGGCTTGCAAACTATCGCCGATCGGCGGTGCCGAACAGGCATCTCAGGGCGGATGAGCGCCAGCGTAATCCGCGGTTCCGTCCCGCGAATTGGCGCAATATGCTTCCCTGTTACGCCTATGCTACGCACTGCATCCCAGGAGTCCCCCATGGGCCGGGTCGTGACCTTTGCGCAATTGCCGATGCAGCCGAGCCACGATGGCGTGGCGCGAGCCGCCATCACGGCCGATGACGCGCGCGAGATGGCGGCCGAACTCGTCCGTATCGCGCCGGGGGCGCGCTGGACCGCGACGGTGCCGCGCGGCAGCGATTGCTACCTGTTCTGCCTCGCTGGCGCGGCCGGGATCGCCGCTGGCACGCAAAGCCATTACATCCTGCCGCAGACCTTCGTCACGATCGAAGAGGGCACCGAGTTCGCGCTTCACAACACCGGCCCGGCGTCCGCCGAGCTCGTGCACGTGCTCGCGCCGCCCGCTCCCAACGGCCGCGCCGGCTTCCACGGCACAATTGCAGTCGCGGCGCGCGCGACTGCCCCGATGGTGGCTGTGCCGGAGCAGAAGAAGACGCGCATTTATTTCGTCGATGACGCAGCCGCGCGCTCGGAACGCGGCCATGCCATGATCGTCGGCTACGCGGCCGACACGGTGACCGGCCTGCACCACCATCCCGATGCCGAGAGCCTGTTCGTGGTGCTCGACGGCGCGCTCACCTTCACGGTCGACGGCGCCGCGGTGGTGGTGCGGCCCGGCCAGGCCGCCTGGTTCGGGACGAACGACCCGCACAGCCTGCGCGTCGCCGACGGTGTGCCTGCCGGCGTCTCGCCGGCCGCGAGCTTCCTCGAGTTCCACATCCCCGCCGCCTACACGACGGTAAAGCATCCCTGACCCCGCCCAGCCTTGCCTCGTCGCTGCTCAACCCGCCTGGCTGCCATGCAGCCCAACGGTTCACGCACGCGCTTCGCCTACGACCCTGATGCGTCCGCGCGCACGGCTGCGCGGCTTTGCTTTGACCATGATCTCCACGTCCTGGCCGAGTGCCGTCAGCAGCCGCATCAGGCGTTCGCTCGAGAAGTTCGTAAGGCGTCCGTTGAGGAGAGCGGAAACCTTGGGCTGGTCGATGCCCATGAGTGTTGCTGCCGTGACCTGGGTCAGTCGTCGGCGTTTGATGACCTGCCGGATATGGCTCGCAAGCTGCGCCTTCGTCAGCTCTTCCTCGGGTTCGGCGAACCCCAGGTCTGCGAACACGTTCCCGCTGCTCGCGGTCACCGGGATACCGGGTTTTTGTTTCTTGACCATTGCTCGTAGTCCTCCGTTGCGCGCTTGAGCCGCTGTTTGATCAGGTCGAGCTCAGCCTTCGGCGTGGCTCT
>Ga0081538_10005275_pt1 | contig 11664 bp, 19 predicted proteins | sample TabmetS5T2R1_FD_71022 | JGI IMG/M metagenome (GOLD analysis project Ga0081538, IMG submission 71022) | Tabebuia heterophylla rhizosphere microbial communities from the University of Puerto Rico - S5T2R1 | ecosystem: Host-associated > Plants > Roots > Rhizosphere ... | reverse complement strand
ACGAGGACAACCGCTTCAAGATCGGCGACCAAGTGAGGATCCGCGAGTGCCGGCCGATCTCCAAGCGCAAGTGCTGGGAGGTCCTGGTCGAGGCGGCGGAGTGAGCCGCGCCGGCCGCGGGAGCAGAGACCATGATCCAGGTGCAAACCAGTCTCGAGGTCGCCGACAACTCCGGTGCGCGCCGGGTGCAGTGCATCCGCGTGCTCGGCGGCTCGCGCCGGCGCTGGGCGTCGGTCGGCGACGTGATCGTGGTCTCGGTCAAGGAGGCGATCCCGCGCGGCCGGGTCAAGAAGGGCGACGTGCATCGCGCGGTGATCGTGCGCACCGCCAAGGAGATTCACCGGCCGGACGGCAGCGCCATCCGCTTCGACCGCAACGCCGCCGTGCTGATCAACCCGCAGGGCGAGCCGATCGGCACCCGGATCTTCGGCCCGGTGACCCGCGAGCTGCGCGCCAAGCGGTTCATGAAGATCATTTCGCTCGCGCCCGAGGTGCTGTGAGAGGGGACGTGCGGTGAGCGTCAAGAAGTTTCGCATCAAGAAGGGCGACCGGGTGGTGGTGACCACCGGCCGCGACCGCGGCCGGCAGGGCGAGGTGTTGCGCGTGCTGCGCAAGGAGGACCGGCTGGTCGTGCAGGGCGTGAACGTGGTCAAGCGCCATCAGCGCCCGAGCGCCGGCCATCCGGGTGGGATCGTCGACAAGGAAGCGCCGATCCACATCTCCAACGTCGCCCATGTCGATCCGGACGGCGGCAAGCCCACCCGGGTCGGCTACAAGATCCTCGATGACGGTCGCAAGGTGCGCTTCGCCAAGCGCTCCGGCGAAATCATCGACCGGTAAGGAGAGCTGCCGTGGCCCGCTTGCAGGAGCACTATCGGGAGGTCGTGCGGCCCGCGCTGACCGAGCGCTTCGGCTATCGCAACCCGATGCGCATCCCCAAGCTCGATAAGATCGTCTTGAACATGGCCGTCGGCGAAGCCACGGCGGACGCCAAGAAGCTGCAGTCGGCGATCAGCGAGATGACCCTGATCAGCGGGCAGAAGCCGGCGGTGTGCCGCGCGCGCAAGTCGGTCGCCAACTTCAAGCTGCGCGAGGGCATGGCGATCGGCTGCAAGGTGACCCTGCGCGGCCGCCGCATGTACGAGTTCCTCGACCGCCTGGTCAACATCGCCTTGCCGCGCGTGCGCGACTTTCGCGGTCTGTCGCCAAAAAGTTTCGACGGCAGAGGGAATTACGCGCTCGGGATCAGAGAGCAGATCATCTTTCCCGAGATCAACTACGACGACGTGGACGAGATTCGCGGGATGGACGTGGTGATCTGCACCACGGCACCCAACAACGAGGAGGCGCGTGCTCTGCTCGAGCAGTTCAACGTGCCGTTTGCCAGCTGAGGATCGATTGCCCCATGGCCAAGACAAGCGCCATCGAGAAGAACCGCCACCGGCGCAAAATGGTCGACAAGTACGCCACGCGGCGCGCGCAGCTGCGCGCCATCGTGCGCGACCGCAATCGGGCGCCCGAGGAGCGCTTCGAGGCGACCCTGCTGCTGGCCGAGTTGCCGCGCAACTCGGCGCGGGTGCGCGTGCGCAACCGGTGTGCGCTCACCGGACGCCCGCGCGGCTTCTACAGAAAATTCGGCATGTCGCGCATCGCGGTGCGCGACCTCGGCTCGGCCGGGCAGATCCCGGGCCTGGTCAAGGCCAGCTGGTAGCCTGGTGTCGGGCAAGGATGGAGGAGGCGAATGAACTTGAATGATCCCTTGGGCGACATGCTGACCCGGATTCGCAACGCCCAGGCGGCGCAGAAGGCGGCGGTGTCCAGCCCGGCGTCGCGGCTGCGCGAGAACGTCCTGGAAGTGCTGGCGCGCGAGGGCTACATCAGGGGATACAATCGAGAGGAGGGGCCGCACGGCGCTCTCTCGATCGAACTCAAGTATCACAACGGCGCGCCGGTGATCCGGCAGCTGAAGCGCGTGTCGCGTCCGGGCCGGCGCGTGTACTCCGGCGTGAAGGATCTGCCGCGCGTGTACAACGGCCTCGGCATCGCGATCCTGTCGACGCCGCGGGGCGTGATGTCCGACTCCGAGGCGCGCGAGGCGCACGTCGGCGGCGAGATCCTGTGCACGGTGTTCTGACTATGTCGCGGATTGGCAAGCACCCGGTTCCAGTGCCCAAGGGCGTCGAGGTGGCGCTCGCGGGACAGAAGCTCACCGTGTCCGGCAAGCTCGGCAAGCTCGAGCACACCCTGCCCCGAGAGGTGCAGATCGCCCAGAACGACGGCGCGATCGTGGTGCAGCCCCGCGGCGAGAGCAAGCGTGCACGCGCCATGTGGGGTCTCTCGCGCACCCTCGTGGCGAACATGGTCGAAGGCGTCTCCAAGGGTTTCACGAGGAAGCTGGTGATCAGCGGCGTCGGCTTCCGCGCGGCGGTCGACGGCAAGATCCTCAATCTGCAGCTCGGGTACAGCCACGACATCAAGTACGCCGTCCCGCAAGACATCGACGTGAGGTGCGAGACCCCGACCGCGATCACCATCACCGGGGCCGATCGCCAGCGGGTCGGCCAGATCGCCGCGGAACTGCGCCAGTTCCGCCTGCCGGAGCCGTACAAGGGCAAGGGCATCCGCTATGACGGCGAGGTCATCCGGCGCAAGGAAGGCAAGAAGAAGTAACGGCGATGGTCAAGCCAGCCGAACGATTCCTCAGGCGTCGAGAGCGCACCCGGGCCGCGCTGCGCAAGGCCGGGCACGGCCGGCCTCGGCTCTGCGTGTTCCGGTCGAGCAAGCACATCTACGCCCAGGTGATCGACGATCAGCTCGGGCGTACGCTCGCGACCGCTTCGACCATCGACCCCGAGCTGCGCGCGCAGCTCAAGACGGGCGCCGACCAGAAAGCGGCGGAGCAGGTCGGCAAGCTGATCGCCGAACGGGCCAAGGGCGCGGGCGTCGAGGCAGTAGTCTTCGACCGCGGCGCGTATCGTTATCATGGCCGGGTCAAGGCGCTGGCCGAGGCGGCGCGCGCCGGCGGCCTGGCGTTCTGAGATGCAATAGGATCGGGACGGATGCGACGAAGAGGCGACATACCCCGCGGCGGCGACGAGCGCCAGGACGGCGAGCTGATCGACCGGCTGGTCAACATCAATCGCGTCGCCAAGGTGGTCAAGGGCGGGCGCCGGTTCGGCTTTTCCGCGGTCGTGGTGGTCGGCGACGGCAAGGGGCGGGTCGGCCACGGCAGCGGCAAGGCGCGCGAGGTGCCGGAGGCGGTGCGCAAGGCGACCGAGCAGGCCAAGCGCGCCATGATCCGGGTGCCGTTGCGCCAGGGGCGCACGCTGCACCACGACATCGAGGGGCGCTTCGGCGCCGGGCACGTGGTCCTGCGCGCCGCCCCGCCGGGCACCGGGATCATCGCGGGCGGACCGATGCGCGCGGTGTTCGAGGCGCTCGGCATCGCGGACGTGGTCGCCAAGTCCCTCGGCAGCACCAACCCGCACAACATGATCAAGGCGACCTTCGATGCGCTCACCACCGTCGCCTCGCCGCGCAGCGTCGCGGCCCGGCGCGGCAAGAAGGTCGGCGACATCGTCGGGCGGCGCGAGGGCGGCGGCGACGCGCGCGCGGAGGCGTGATGACCAGCAGGATCCGGGTGACCCAGATTCGCAGCCCGATCGGCCGGGACGGCCGGCAGCGGACCAATCTGATCGGCCTCGGGCTGAACAAGCTCTGGCGCTCGCGCGTGCTGCCTGACGTCCCGGCGGTGCGCGGGCGGATCAACCAGGTGCACCATCTGGTCCGGGTCGAACCGGTCGAGCAGACGGACCAGAAGGCGAAGGCGAAGTCATGAAGCTCAACGAGCTCGCCCCCAGTCCGGGCTCGCGCCAGGCGCGCACGCGGGTCGGCCGCGGCATCGGCTCGGGCAAGGGCAAGACCGCCGGGCGCGGTCACAAGGGGCAGAAGGCGCGTGCCGGCGCGGCGACCAGGGCGTTCGAGGGCGGCCAGATGCCGATCTACCGGCGCTTGCCCAAGCGCGGCTTCCACAACCCGTTCCGCAAGGTGTACGTGCCGGTCAACCTCGACCGCCTGCAGGCCGCGGTGGATGCGGGTCGCCTCGATCCTGCGCAACCGGTCAATCTACAGGCCTTGCGCGAGGCCGGCCTGGTCTCGAAACGGCGGGACGGCATCCGTCTGCTTGGGCGCGGCGAGCTGAGCGCGGCGCTCACGATCGAGGTCGACAGCGCATCGCGGACGGCGATCGCGGCGGTCGAGAAGGCGGGAGGCAAACTGGTGCTGCCGGAGAAGACCGACGCAGCTGCTGCCGATGAGCCTCCCAAGAAGACCCGGAAAGCCGCTGCCGACCGGCCTGCCGAGCAGGCCGCCCCCGACCAGCCGGCCGAGGAGTAACGGAGCCCGCCATGGCATCGATGGCCGAGCAGCTGGCCGCCAACATCAATCTGGGCGCGTTCAGCAAGGCGACGGAGCTGAAGAAGCGGCTCTGGTTCGCGCTCGGCTGCCTGATCGTCTATCGCTTCGGCACCTACATCCCGCTGCCGGGCATCGACCCGGTGGTCATGGCGCAGATCTTCGAGCAGAACGCCGGCGGCATCATGGGCATGTTCAACATGTTCGCCGGCGGCGCGCTGGAGCGCATGTCGATCTTCGCGCTCGGCATTCTGCCGTACATCTCCGCCTCGATCATCATGCAGTTGATGACCGCGGTGTCGCCGACCATCGAGCAGCTGAAGAAGGAAGGCGAGGCCGGGCGCAAGAAGATCAATCAGTATTCCCGCTATCTGACGGTGTTCCTTGCCGCCTTCCAGGGCTACGGCCTGGCGGTCGGCCTCGAGGCGATGAGCGGAGCGGGCGGCAGCGCCGTGCTCGAGCCCGGCTGGTACTTCCGGGTCAGCACGGTGATCACCATCGTCGGCGGCACGTTGTTCCTGATGTGGCTGGGCGAGCAGATCACGGCGCGGGGCGTCGGCAACGGCATCTCGCTGATCATCTTCACCGGCATCATCGCGCAGCTGCCGAGCGCGCTCGCCAGCACCCTGGAGCTCGGCCGCACCGGCGCGCTCTCGACCATGCTGATCATCTTCCTGCTGCTCATGGTGGTCGCGGTCATCACCTTCATCGTGTTCATGGAGCGGGCCCAGCGGCGCATCCTGGTGCAGTATCCCAAACGCCAGCAGGGCAACCGGATGTTCGGCGGCGAGAGCTCGCATCTGCCGCTCAAGATCAACGTGTCCGGCGTGATCCCGCCGATCTTCGCGAGCTCGCTGCTGCTGATGCCGGCGACCATGGCGAGCTTCGGCGGCGCCGGCGGGCCGGAGTGGCTGGCGACCATCAGCGCTTTGCTCGGCCGCGGCTCGCCGCTGTTCATTGCCCTCTACGTCGGCCTGATCATGTTCTTCGCCTTCTTCTACACGGCGATCGTGTTCAACCCGCAGGACACGGCCGAGAATCTGCGCAAGCACGGCGGCTTCATCCCCGGCATCCGGCCGGGCCAGCGCACCGCGGAATATCTCGACTATGTGCTCACCCGCCTGACCGCGGTCGGCGCGCTCTATCTGTCCGCGGTGTGCGTGCTGCCCGAGATCCTGATCTCGCAATACGCCGTTCCGTTCTACTTCGGCGGCACCAGCCTGCTGATCGTGGTGTCGGTGACCATGGACACCATGGCGCAGATCCAGTCGCACCTGATCGCGCACCAGTACGAGGGCCTGATCAGGAAATCCCGCCTGCGCGGGGCGAGGCGCTGATGCGGCTGGTGCTGCTCGGCCCGCCGGGCGCCGGCAAAGGGACTCAGGCGGAGCGCATCGCGGCCAGGTACGGCATTCCGCATCTGTCGACCGGCAACATGCTGCGCGAAGCGGTGGCCGCGGACACCGAGGTCGGCCGGCGCGCCAAGGCGATCATGGATGCCGGCCGGCTCGTCCCGGACGATGTGATGAACCAGCTCGTCGCCGAGCGCCTCGCCCAGCCGGACGCCGCGCGCGGCTTCGTCCTCGACGGCTTTCCGCGCACGCTGGCGCAGGCGCAGGCGCTGGATGATCTGCTGAAGCAACGCGGTCAGCGGGTGGACGCGGTGCTGGAGCTCGCGGTGGATGACGACGTCCTGGTGAAGCGTATCTCCGGGCGCTTCGCCTGCGCCCGGTGCGGCGCCGGCTACCACGACCGCTTCAAGCAGCCGAGGGTGGAGGGGGTGTGCGACGTGTGTGGCGGTCGCGAGTTCGTGCGCCGCGAGGACGACAAGCCCGAGACCGTGCGCGCCCGGCTCAAGGCCTATCACGAGCAGACCGCGCCGCTGTTGCCCTACTATCGGAACAAGGGGTTGCTCATCACGGTCGATGGGATGGCCGAAATCGATGATGTAAGTGCCCAGGTTTTCGAGCAAATCGACGCGTTGACAGGGTGAAGTTGCGACCTATAATCGCGCGGCTTTCGCGCGCGGTTACGAGTACCTATATCGAGCCCAGCCGAGGCGTGCCGGTCGCGCGCGGCTCGGCACCAGCAGGAGGACACTTGACGTGGCGCGCATCGCCGGAGTGAACATCCCGAGCGGCAAACCGGTCGGGATCTCCCTCACCTACATCTACGGTATCGGCCGGACCACGTCGGAGCGGATCCTGCGCGAGGTCGAGATTCCGTTCGGGCGCCGGGTCAACCAGCTGTCCGACGCCGAGGTCGCGCGTCTGCGCGAGGTCATCGACCGCAATCATCGGGTCGAGGGCGATCTGCGCCGCGACGTCGCCATGAACATCAAGCGCCTGATGGATCTCGGCTGCTATCGCGGCCTGCGCCATCGGCGGGGCCTGCCGGTGCGCGGCCAGCGCACCCATACCAATGCCCGGACGCGCAAGGGCCCGGCCCGTCCGATCGCCGGCAAGAAGAAGGTGAAGAAGTAGTCCCATGGCCAAAGAAACGGCTCCCCGTCTGCGCCGGCGCGAGCGCAAGAACATCTCCGCCGGCGTGGCCCACGTCGCCGCCACATTCAATAACACGATGATCACCATCACCGACGCCCAGGGCAACGCGATCGCTTGGTCCTCGGCCGGCAGCCAGGGCTTCAAGGGGTCGCGCAAGTCGACCCCGTTCGCCGCGCAGGTGGCCGCCGAGAACGCCGGGCGCAAGGCGATGGAGCACGGCATGAAGACGCTCGAGGTCGAGGTGCGCGGCCCCGGCTCCGGCCGCGAATCGGCGTTGCGCGCCTTGCAGGGCGTCGGCTTCACGATCACCGCTATCCGCGACGTCACGCCGATTCCGCACAACGGCTGTCGGCCGCGCAAGCGGCGTCGGGTCTAGCGCCGGATCGGCGCACCTCTCGGGACGCTGATCGGCGCCGCGTCCCCGAGCCACGGCCGCTCCGGCGGCGAACATTCGGCCAACCAGGCAAGTTTCGAGGTACCCCGTGATCCAGAGGAATTGGCAGGAACTGATCAAGCCGCCCAAGCTGGAAGTCGTGCCCGGCGCGCGGCCTGACCGCGAGGCGACTTTGATTGCCGAGCCGCTCGAGCGCGGCTTCGGCGTCACCCTCGGCAATGCGCTGCGGCGCATTCTGCTGTCGTCGCTGCAGGGCTCCGCGATCACCGCGGCCCAGATCGACGGCGTGCTGCACGAGTTCTCGACCATCGCCGGCGTGCGCGAGGACGTCACCGACATCGTCCTCAACCTGAAGTCGCTGGCGCTGCGCCTGCACAGCGACACGCCCAAGCGCATGTACCTCAAGGTCAAGGGCCCCGCCGTGGTCACCGCGGGCATGATCGAGGCCGGCCACGACATCGAGATCATGGATCCGGATCACGTGATCTGCCATCTCGACGAGGAGGCCGAGCTCAGCATCGAGATGACCGTCCGCACCGGACGCGGCTACGTGCCGGCGGCGCAGAACAAGTCCGAGGATGCGCCGATCGGGCTGATCGCGATCGATGCGATCTACAGCCCGGTGCGCAAGGTCGCGTATCGCGTCGACCACGCCCGCGTCGGCCAGGTGACTGACTACGACAAGCTGACGCTGCAGGTCGAGACTAACGGCTCGGTCACCCCTGAGGACGCGGTGGCGCTGGCCGCGCGCATCCTGCAGGACCAGCTGCAGCTGTTCATCAACTTCGACGAGCCGCGCGCCGCCATGGCCGGCGACGCCAAGCCCGAGCTGCCGTTCAATCCGCACCTGCTGCGCAAGGTCGACGAGCTGGAGCTGTCGGTGCGCTCGGCCAACTGCCTGAAGAACGACAATATCGTGTACATCGGCGACCTGGTGCAGAAGACCGAGGCCGAGATGCTGCGCACCCCGAATTTCGGCCGCAAGTCGCTGAACGAGATCAAGGAGGTGCTGGCGCACATGGGCCTCAGCCTGGGCATGGAGGTGCCGGGCTGGCCGCCGGAGAACATCGAGGAGCTGGCGCGCCGGATCGAGGAGCCCTACTGAGGCGCGTTCGGGGGAGGGGGTAGATGCGCCATCGCATGCACGGCCGCAAGCTGAACCGGACCTCGAGCCATCGCCAGGCCATGCTGGCCAACATGGCGATGGCGCTGGTCAAGCACGAGCAGATCACGACCACCTTGCCCAAGGCCAAGGAGCTCAGGCCCTTCGTCGAGAAGCTGGTGACGCTCGGCAAGCGCGGCGATCTGCACGCCCGGCGGCTGCTGATCGCCAAGACCCGCGACCAGGCGACCACGAGCAAGCTGATCGACGTGCTGGCGCCGCGCTACGCCGAGCGGCCTGGTGGCTACATCCGGGTGCTCAAGGCCGGGTTCCGCCAGGGCGACAATGCGCCGATGGCAGTGATCGAGTTCGTCGATCGCGACGTGTCGGCCAAGGGCCTGGATTCCGGGCCGCGGCCTGACCAGGAGGAGGCGGAAACGGGCGAGGCGGCCGCCGCCTGAGGCTTGCGTCGCCCGCGCCGCTCCGAAAGCCGGTGCACTGGATGGTCAGGCCCGTGTCCGGGGTTCCGTGGTTCTTCCGCACCATCCGCGCGAGCACGCAGGGCTTGCCCGCGCTGCCGGTGGGCGATCCCGAGGTGCTCGACATCCTCGGCCTGGAGGGCGATCACGCCTCGGCCGGGGCCCCGGTCGCTCGCTGCTTTGGCGGCTCGATGTGGAGCGGGCCGGCCGCAAGCTTGCGGTGGTGATCGGCGGATGAGCGATCTGTTCGCCAAGTCCGAAACCGCTGCCGGCCGGGCCGGGGCCACGGCCGGCCAGCCGCTCGCCGACCGGCTGCGCCCGCAGACGCTGGGCGAACTGGTCGGCCAGGACCATCTGCTCGGTCCGGACACCCCGCTCGGGCGCATGTTCGGCCGCGGTCAGCTCGGCTCGATCGTTCTCTGGGGCCCGCCCGGCAGCGGCAAGACCACGCTCGCCCGGCTGCTTGCCCGGCGCCTCGATCAGCCGCTGGTCCAGCTTTCGGCGGTGATGTCCGGGGTGGCCGACCTACGCAAGGTGTACGAGGAGGCGAAAGCGCGCCGGCGCACCGGGCAGACCACGCTCTTGTTCATCGACGAGATCCACCGCTTCAATCGCGCCCAGCAGGACGGCCTGCTCGCGCAGGTCGAGGACGGCACGGTCACCCTGATCGGCGCGACCACGGAGAATCCGTCGTTCGCGCTCACCGGCGCGCTCATGTCGCGCTGTCAGGTGCTGGTGCTGAAGCGGCTGGATCACGACGCCCTCGCGGCGCTGATCGCACGCGCCGAGCGCGTGATCGGCCACGAGCTGCCGCTTTCTGGCGAGGCGCGGGCGCGCCTGATCGAGCTCGCCGACGGCGATGGCCGCTACCTCCTGAACATGGTCGAGAACCTGGCCGACCTGCCCGATCGCCCGCTGCTCGATCCGGCGACGCTCGCCCAGATCCTGCAACGGCGCATGCCGCTCTACGACCGGCAGCAGGAAGCGCATTACAACCTGATCAGCGCGCTCCACAAGTCGGTGCGCGGCTCCGATCCCGACGCCACCCTGTACTGGCTGGCGCGCATGCTCGCCGGCGGCGAGGACCCGCGCTATATCGCGCGCCGCCTGGTGCGCATGGCGAGCGAAGACGTTGGTCTCGCCGACCCCAGCGCACTGCCGCTCGCGATCGCCGCGAGCCAGGCCTACGAGCAGCTGGGCAGCCCGGAAGGCGAGCTGGCGTTGGCGCAGTGCGCTGTCCACTTGGCCTGCGCCCCGAAGTCCAACGCCCTATACAAAGCGCTCGGCGAGGCGACGCGCGCCGCCCGGGACAGCGGTTCGCTGATGCCGCCTGCGCACATCCTGAACGCGCCGACGCGCCTGATGCGGGACCTCGGTTACGGCCGGGACTACGAGTACGACCACGACGCGCCGGATCGGTTCTCCGGCCAGAACTATTTTCCCGACGGCATGGACCGCCAGGCTTTCTACCGGCCGACCGAAGAAGGCGCGGAGGCGGCGCTCAAGGCGAGACTCGAGCGCTTCACCGAGTTGCGACGCAAGCGGGCAGCCGACCCATGAGCGGGGTCGAGACGCGCACGGTCGGCGCGGATGAAGGCGAGGTCCGCCTGGACCGCTGGTTCCGGCGCCACTTTCCCGAGATCGGCCATGGCCGTTTGCAAAAGCTGCTGCGTACCGGGCAGGTGCGCGTCGATGGTCATCGCGCGCAGGCGAATGCGCGCCTCAGCCCCGGCCAGACCGTCCGCATCCCGCCGCTGCCGGCGGACCAGCCATCGCCTGCGCCACCGCGCGTCGCACCGGACAAGGTCGACCCAGCCGATGCCGAATGGTTGCGCTCGCGCATCCTGTTCGAGGATCACGCCCTGATCGTGCTCGACAAGCCGGCCGGTCTCGCGGTGCAAGGCGGCACCAGGACGCGCCGGCACGTGGACGGCATGCTCCAGGCGTGGGCCGCAGGCGGCGAGCGGCCGCGCCTCGTGCATCGCCTCGATCGGGACACCAGCGGGCTCTTGGTCGTGGCGAAGACGCCGGCCGCGGCGACCAAGCTGACCGAGGCGTTCCGGCGGCACCGGGTGGACAAGCTGTATTGGGCGCTGGTCGTCGGACGGCCGCCCGAGGCGCAGGGCTGGATCGACCAGCCGCTGACCAAGCAGCCGGGCAGGGGCGGCGAGCGCGTCGCTGCAAGCGAGGCGGGCGTGCCTGCGCGTACGGCCTATCGCGTGGTCGCCCGCGCCGGCAAGGTCGCCTCCTGGCTGGCGCTGAAGCCGCTGACCGGCCGCACCCATCAGCTGCGTGCGCATTCTGCCCTGCTGGGTGTGCCGATCATCGGCGACGGCAAGTACGGGGGCGCCCGCGCGCATCCAGAGGGCGCGCCCAAGGGCCTCATGCTGCACGCGCGCGAGCTGCGCCTGCCGCATCCGGACGGCCGTCTGATGGAGTTCACCGCCCCGCTCTCGGACCCGGTTCTGGCCGGCTTTCGCTGGCTCGGCTTCGACCCCGACCCGAGCCTGCCCGGGGCGCGCCTTGCGGATTTCGCGCCGTCGTGAGCCGGCTGATCGTGTTCGACTGCGACGGCACGCTGGTCGACAGCCAGCAGCTGATCGTCGAGGCCGCACGGCAGACCCTGCTCGCGCACGAGCTCGAGCCGCTCGAAGCGACCGCGGTGCGGGCGGTCATCGGCCTCTCCCTGGAGCTGGCGCTCGCGCAGCTGGTGCCGGATGCCGACGAGCGCACGCTGCTCAGCCTGGTCGCGACCTACCGGGCGACGTGGCG